>Ga0209051_1001747_pt1 | contig 17311 bp, 17 predicted proteins | sample AraplaCvi_mMS_r2_2_FD_184286 | JGI IMG/M metagenome (GOLD analysis project Ga0209051, IMG submission 184286) | Arabidopsis root microbial communities from North Carolina, USA - plate scrape MF_Cvi_mMS_r2 (SPAdes) (version 2) | ecosystem: Host-associated > Plants > Roots > Endosphere | place...
CACCGTGACGGCAACCCGCGCAATCCTGGCCTCGGCGGCGAGGGCGGCGTTCACGGGCGCGGCTGTTTCTTCAGACTCTGGTGCGTTATTGGTTGCCTCAAGCATTCATCCATGCTCACACCTGCCCGGCAGCCCGAACGAATTCTTTACTTGCAGGCAGGCGTATATGTCAGATGACCGCTGTTTCTGAACCCAGCCGGGTCAGGAGTTGAGTTTCCCCGCCAGGCGCTCACGCATGCGGACGCTGGCCTCGTTCAGTCCAATGAACTCCACCTCGCGGCCATGGTTCCGGTACTTCTCCGTCACCGAATCCAGCACCGACACGGAGGACGCGTCCCAAATATGCGATCCATGCAGGTCGATGATTACCCGATCTATGCCGTCTGAGGAATCCTTCGCGTAGTCGAACTGCGTATAGAGATCGTTGGAGGAAGCGAAGAACAACTCCCCATCCACGGTGTACGTCGCGACCCTCTCGCCGTTCACCTCCAGTTCGGTCCGTTCGACGGTCGCGAAATGCGCCACGCGCCGGGCGAACAGCACCATGGCGGCCAGGACGCCGACGCCGACCCCGACCGCCAGGTTGTGCGTCGCCACCACAGCGGCAACAGTCAGGATCATGACGGCGGTCTCGGACTTGGGCAGCCGCTTCAACGTCGATGGCCGTACGGAGTGCCAATCGAATGTGATCAGTGAAACGAAGATCATCACGGCCACCAGGGCAGCCATCGGGATCATGCCCACCACGTCACCGAGCACCACTACCAGGAGCAGCAGGAACACCCCGGCCAGGAAGGTCGAGAGCCGGCTCCTTGCACCGGAGCCCTTCACGTTGATCATGGTCTGCCCGATCACCGCGCAGCCGCCCAGGCCACCAAGGAAACCGGTGACGATGTTGGCCACACCCTGCCCCCAAGACACCCGGGTCTTATCGGAGCGGGTGTCCGTGATGTCGTCCACCAGTTTGGCAGTCATGAGCGATTCCAGCAGGCCCACCAGCGCCATGGAAAGGGCGAAGGGAGCGATGATCCGGAACGTCTCCAGGTTCAGTGGAACGTTGGGCAGGAAGAATCCTGGCAGGCTGTCCGGGAGTTCGCCCTTGTCGCTGACAGTGGGAATATCGATGTTGCCGAGGGCTGTCACCAGCGTGATGGCCACGATCGCCACCAGCGGTGCGGGAATGGCAGTGGTCAGCCGCGGCAGCCCGAACACGATCACCAAACCAACAATGACAATCGGATAGACCATCCACGGCACGTTGAATAGTTCCGGCATCTGGGACATGAACACCAGGATGGCCAGGGCATTGACGAAGCCGATCATCACCGAACGGGGAATGAACCGCATCAGCCGCGTCACACCGAGGACCGCCAGGATGACCTGGAAGACGCCGGCCAGGATGATCGTAGCGATCAGGTAGTCGAGTCCGTGCTCCTTCATGACAGGGGCGATCACCAACGCCACGGCTCCCGTCGCAGCGGAAATCATGGCCGGGCGACCACCCACCAGAGCCGTCACCACGCCCATGGTGAACGATGCGAACAAGCCAATACGCGGATCCACGCCGGCAATCACCGAGAATGCGATGGCTTCCGGGATCAAGGCCAAAGCCACCACGAGTCCCGCGAGGGACTCCGTCAGCAGCCGGCGGGGCGAGCGAAAAGTCGCCCGCAATGACATGAGTTGCTCCGGAGTCATGGGTCCTTACAGGGCAGGTTTCTTACAGTGCAGTCTGGCGGTAGCGCTCAATCTGCTTAAGACGCCGCTGGAGGCTGTCGCGCCGCGGGTGCGGAACGGCGTCGGGCGCCTCAGCAGTGAGATCAATGTGTTCGGTTCCGTACTGCCACAAGAGGAGGTCATCCAGGAGGCGGTCGGGACCGGGTGAGTAGCGATGGTCCAGGGCCTTGCGGACCTCTGTGATCCGGTTGGCGCTGAGAAGCCCGGCCAGTTCCACGGTCTTGGTAAGTCCGTGGGCGGCGAGCAGCTCGGCGGCCCATCCCCAGTCGTCATCAACTTTACGGTCAACGTGCGGCAGGAGCGTACGCCAGACGTCACGAACCCGGTTGGGAGTCAGGGGCGAGCCGCCTTCACCCTCCAGATCCCAATAGCCGCGGACTTCCTCGTACCGCTCGTGAAGGTCCGCGAAAGCGCTCTCAACCGTCTCCAACATGGCCGCCGTGGCCGTGAACTGCCGGTCGAAATGCGGGGTCCATGCGCGCGGGTCCTCCGCCTTGAAGCGGATGTCATGCTCGATCTCGCTCCAGGCGTGCGCGAAAACAGTACGGATCTGGCATTCAAAGAAGTAGCTGCCGTTGGCTGGCATGTCCGGATTGAAGACGTGCTGGTACTCCTTGACCGTTTCATTCTGGATGGTGCGCAGGATGAGGTGGCGGCTGGAGTAGCCATAAGTGCCGGACTCGATGGAACCGATGTCCTTCTCGCGGTCGCCCCGGCAATCGAAGAGCTGGCGCTGACGCTTGATGATGTTGGCCACCGCTGCGTTCTCCGCAGGGAGCTTGGTGATGACACGGATGCCCACCATGTCGTTCAACGTGCGGAAAGGGTCCGGGAATTTCAGGACGCGCGGACCACCCGGTTCCAGGGGATCATCCGTGCGGGAGATTTTTTCCCGGAACGACTCCACGGTCTTGGTCCGGCCGGTGACGAACAAGGGGGTGACTTCAGCGTCGTTCAACATGTCCCGCAGGGTCAGCAGTACGTCCCGCGTGACCCGCTTCAAAGCAGGGCGGACACGCTCGTAGAGGGCCACATTCGCATCCACTGCATCCCGCTGGGCCTGGTCCAGGCTGTCCCAATTGCTTGCCATGCCCCCAGCTTACGTGGCGGCTGCGACACTGAACCGGGCCACCCGCCGTCGGGGTGCCTCTAGCCAAACTTCGGAACCGTCACGATAGGCTCAGTACAAAGGAGGGCGCAATGTTGCGGCACAAGTACAGCTACGGCGAACACCCCAGTCAGTGGGGCGAACTCTTCATACCTGAACCGAACAACGGAAACCATCGCGGCGCATCAGCTGTGGCCGGTGGAGTAGCCGTTGTGATCCATGGCGGCTACTGGCGCTCGCAATACGGCGCAGAGCTCGGCGAACCGCTGGCGCGGGACCTCGCAGCGCACGGAATTACCGCCTGGAACCTTGAATACCGGCGGGCCGGGAACGGCGGTGGATGGCCCCATACGTTCGAGGACATCCTGGCCGGGATCGACCACCTGTCGCAGATAGCCGGGGACCACGACCTCCAGCTCGGCAAAGTGGTGGCACTGGGCCACTCCGCCGGAGGACACCTCGCGGTATGGGCTGCGGGCAGGCACCGCCTCTCTGCGATCGGAGCCCCCGACGCCGACCGCCAGCTCCAGCGGGCACCGGAGGACAACGCCGTGCACCTGACGGGCGTGGTGAGCCAGTCCGGCCTCCTGAACCTTGCGGCAGCCGAGAAGCTCAACCTCAGCAACGGCGCCGTCTGCAACCTGATGGGCGGGGATTCGGCCAGATTCCCCAAACGGCATAAATACGCCGACCCCATGAGCTCGCTGCCGATCAACGTCCCCGTCTATGCCGTTCACGCCACGGAAGACGAGGACGTTCCCGCGACCCAGTCCGAGGCCTACGTTGCCGCAGCCACGGCGGCCGGGGGCTCCGCCCAGCTGTTGCGGGTCCCGGGCGACCATTTCGACCTCATCGACCCCAAGGCCGTTGCCTACAAGAAGTGCCGCGAGTTGGTGCAGCGACTGCTGTCGTAATTGTTGGGCCGCTGCGCTTCACCTCTGGCAGAGTTGACCCATGCTGACAGTCATTGGTGAGGCCCTGGTAGACGTCGTCCAACGCTCCTCTGGAATTGAGGCGCACGTTGGCGGCAGTCCGCTCAACGTCGCCGTCGGCTTGGCCAGGCTGGACCACCCGGTGCAGTTCATCGGCCGCTACGGCAAGGACGCCTACGGAGACTCCGTCGCAGCGCACCTGCGCTCAAGCTCCGTGATGGTGCCGCTTCCGCCGGATGAGAAGCCAACCAGCGTGGCCACCGCCCGGATCGACGACGACGGCGCCGCCACCTACGCCTTCGACCTCACCTGGGAACTCCCCGGCCTCGCCGGTAGGTTGCCCCTGATGCTGCAGGGCGCCACGTTGCTGCACACGGGCTCCATTGCCACCTTCCTGGAGCCTGGCGCCGCGGAGGTTCTTGCCGCCGTCGAGCATGCCCACCCGAACAGCACCATCAGCTTCGACCCCAACTGCCGGCCAAGCATCATTACGGACGTTGAGTACGCGCGGACGCAGGCCGAGCGCTTCGTAGCGCTGGCCGACGTCGTGAAGGCTTCCGACGAAGACCTCGAGTGGCTGTATCCCGGCGTCGATCCTACGGAATCCGCGCGTCGCTGGCTGTCCCTGGGCGGCGAGGAAGGTCCGGCCATGGTAGTGGTGACGCGCGGTTCACGCGGCCCATGGGGTATCACTTGGGCAGGCGAAACCGAAGTTCCGGCCCCATCCGTGAATGTCGTGGACACCGTGGGTGCCGGCGACTCGTTCATGGCAGGGCTGCTGTCCGCGATTGTGGATCATGGGTTGGACGGCGCGCAGAACCGCGGGGAACTGAGGGCCATGCCCGCAGAAATGCTCGCGGCGATCATGGAGCATGCCAGCCGCGCCGCCGCCGTGACCGTTTCACGCGCCGGCGCCAACCCGCCGACGCGTGCCGAGCTGAACCACGGGCCGGCCTGACACGCACCAGCGGCTAGCCGGCGCCATGCCCCGGAGCTACTTCTTCCCCGGCCTTCACCGGACCCGGGGGAGTGCCGTCTCCGAACGGACTGCCGCCCAGGGATTCCCGTCCATGGGGCGTCAGCCAGCCGGACAGATCCGGACCGGCGGGGACAATCTGCGTGGGATTAATGTCTTCGTGGACGATGTAGTAGTGCTGCTTGATCTGGACGAAGTCGATGGTGTCCCCAAAGCCCGGTGTCTGGAAGAGGTCCCTTGCGTAGCCCCACAACGCAGGCATTTCGCTCAGCTTGTTCCGGTTGCACTTGAAGTGTCCGTGATAGACGGCGTCGAAGCGTGCCAAGGTGGTGAAGAGCCGGACGTCAGCCTCAGTGATGGAGTCGCCCACAAGATACCGCTGGCTGCTGAGCCGTTCTTCCAACCAGTCCAAAGCAGTCCACAGGCGCGCGTAGGCGGCGTCGTAGGCTTCCTGTGATCCTGCGAAGCCGCATCGGTAGACGCCGTTGTTGACCTCGGTAAATACGCGCTTGTTGACCTGGTCGATTTCCTCGCGGAGGTGCTCCGGATACAGCTGGGGCGCCCCGGGGCGGTGGAACTCCGTCCACTCCGTGGAAAAGTCGAGGGTGATCTGCGGGTAGTTGTTGGTCACTACTTCGCCGCTGGGGATATCGACAATGGCCGGGACGGTGATGCCTCGCGGGTAGTCCGGGAAGCGGCGGAAGAACGCCTCCTGCAGGCGCTCGATCCCCAGTACGGGGTCCTTGCCGCCGGGATCAAGGTCGAAAGTCCAGGAGCGGGCATCGTGGGTGGGGCCAGGCTGACCGAGGCTGATGACATCCTCAAGTCCCAGGAGCCGCCGCACAATTACTGAGCGGTTGGCCCACGGACAAGCGCGGGCCGCGATCAACCTGTAGCGCCCGGGCTCTACGGGCCAGCCGGGTTCTCCGTTTGGGCCGGCAGCGCCGTCGCGGGTGATGCGGTCCTCGATGTAGTTGGTGTCGCGGGTGAACTCACCGCCGGTGACGTACGCGCCGCGTGTGCTGTGTTCTTCGCTCATGGTCTTGTCACTCATCAACTCAGCCTATGCTCCCGGTTTTGGAAATGTGGAGGCTTTCCGGTGCGCAGCCGCCTGTTTCGCTCCAACGTAGACTGGCATGATGCGGCTCGTAGCAAGCGATATAGACGGCACCATCCTCGGTCACGACGGAAAAATCAGTGACCGGACCATCAAGGCATTCCAGGCATGCCGCGATGCCGGAGTGGAACTCGTCTTCGTCACGGGCCGTCCGCCGCGCTGGCTGTACCCGCTCCAGGAGCAGCTCGGGCACAGCGGAATCGTGATCTGTTCCAACGGTGCCGTGGTGTGGGACTTGGAAACGGAGAAGGCACTCTCCTCGTGCGTCCTCGATGCGGAGTCCGTTTTTGAGGCCCGCCGGATCATCAAGTCCATCCGGCCTGACGCCCTGTTCGCTGTGGAGACGCTCACCGGCTTCCAGCTGGAGCCGGGGTTCATCGAAAACGAAACCAGCGAACTGCTTGCCGAGTTCACCCCAAAACCGCTGGACCAGACGCTCACGGCGGATGACGCCGTCGTAAAGTTCCTTGCCATTACCCGCAAGGGGACGCCGGACGAGTTCCTGGCCGAGGTGCAGCCGGCTGTCGCGCACCTCGTGTCCACCACGCACTCAGCTCCCCGGACTGCGATGCTGGAAATGTCCGTGCCGGGGATCAACAAGGCAGTCACGCTGGCCAAGTACGCAGAGTCCCTGGGGATCGAAGCCGCCGATGTTGTGGCGTTCGGGGACATGCCCAATGACATCGAGATGCTCCGCTGGGCCGGCCACGGTTACGCCATGGCCAGCGGGCACCCCGAAGCGATCCTCGCTGCCGGCCGGCAGGCGCCGCATTTCGACGACGACGGCGTGGCCCAGGTTCTCGAGGCAAAGCTGACGGAGCAGCGGGTCTAGTTGTACTGCCCAGGGACGTTGGTTGGGTGAATGTGGTGACTCGCTGGAGTCGTTGACTCATGGGTGAGGACCTCCGGTTGCACAGTGGAGTTGCTTAGACAACCGCTGAGGCGACCAGGAGGTCCTCAATATCCCAGGCTAATGCTGCATTGACTCTTTTGCTCCAGCGCCTGCGTTTGCCGCCGTAATGCCCATTAGTCCTGCGGATCCCACGAAAAAGGCGCAAACGGCAGCAAAAAGTAATTTCTGCGATGGTCTTTTCATTAATTTCCCCAAGTCGATTTGCCATCGCTCTGAGGGTGGCTTGAACCTACACGGTGAGGGCAGCTGTGCAATAGTCATTTTGGTTTAATTATCCCGGGGCATCGAAAGTGCCAACTTTGGTTTCGCCATCTTGGAGAAAAACCGGAATCTCCCGTGTTGGGCGTGGCGTGGAAAAGTTCTTCGCAGCATCGGCGGGGCTCGTCGGCTGCGGTTCCTCCAGATCCCGCGAGAGAACGTAACCCTTGGTGCCGTTAGTTGCCACCACGGCAACCAGGTCAGGTGGAACCGGGCTATCGCCCTGGACACCGTACGTCTGACCCTTCTGATTTACTGGCCATGCCGGCACGGTGGCGTAGGTGGGAGTGCATGGCCCGGCCACTTGGCAAGGAAGGGTGATCCAGCCCAGTTGGCCTGTCGAAGCCATTGCCCCTGCTCCCAAGGTCAGCGATCCGGCGATGGCCACCCCCACGGCCACTGCCCGTCCGCTACGCCTGCGAACCTTTGCTGTGTCGTTTCGAACATTATTAGTCAGAAGGTCGCGAACGGCTTTTCGTCGTGTTTCGTCAAACTGGACTTGCGGGTTCATGAGAGGCTCCTCACAAGATTGATGTCGGGGGACGTGGATCCGACGAGGTCGGCGAGCCGGGATTTTGCTCTGTGGAGACGAGACTTCACTGTTCCGTGGGGGATCTTGAGAACCATGCTGGCCTCCATGGTCGTAAGGTCTTCAAGTACGCAGAGGGTTAGAATCTCCTGCTCTCTGTGGGATAGCCGAGCGAATGAGTGCCGGACGGCGCGTTCGATTGAAGCGCTTGAAATCCGGTCACTGACTTCACCTGCCGGATCGGGTTCATAGTCAACCGGTGGAAGTTGAGAAAGCATTTGCTGGTGCCTTCGTCGTGATCTTTCCCAGTTTCTGACTGTGTTGTTGGTAACCACCAAGAGCCAGGCAAGGATCGAGTGGTTGACCATTCGAACACTTCGACGTTTCCTCCACGCCTCCATGAAGACCAATGCAGTCACGTCCTCCGCGTTTTCTCGCGTACCCACGACGCGAAGACTATGGCGAAATACTCGACCATAGTGCCGATCGAAAACTTCCCCAAAAGCCTCTGCGTCTCCTGCTTGAGCGCGTCGCCACAGTTCCTCATCGGTACTCATACCTAATAATGTCCGGTAGTACGATTTTGGTTCCACAGCAGCTGAGGAACGAGGTCGCCATCCCATCCCACGCATTCTTCTGGGCGCGACCAACAAAGGACGCAACTTTGGCGCTGAATCAGGGGAGAGCCTGGCAGCATGCAGGCGATCGGGTACGTACGATCATCGGGCCGGCGGTGAGAAACCACAGTTCGGCGTTGCCAGCCTCTACCGTCATGATCTTTTTCAGGCCATCGGAGGTCGCCCGCCCATCAGCCGTTTAACTAACCTGCCTGGGCAGTACAGCTAGTTTCGCCCGACGCGGGGAAGCCAACAGCTCACTGACGAACGGTAGCGGCGGAATTCGGCTCCAAAGCGGTTTTCGAGGTCTGCTTCCTCCAGCGGCCGAACGGCGTAGTTCCAGACCAACGAGCCGATCATCGCGTAGGCGACCACGAGCCAGGACCCCAGAATGAGTCCCACCCCGATGCCCTGGGCGATGCCCGCAACGGCCATCGGATTGCGGACCCAGCGATACGGCCCGGCGATGACGAGGCGGTTGGGCATGGCCGACGGCAGCGGGGTGCCGCGGCCCTTGGATGACATGGTTACGGCGGACGAGACGCCGAGAATGCTCGCCAGCACCAGGACCACGGCGCCTGCGATGACGGCAAACTGCGGGACAGGCAGGGACACCAGCCATCGACCTTCCAACCATGAGATGACCAGCGGGACTGCGACAAGGAAGAAGCCCCAGAAGAGGATCATTTGCGCGATGGTCGCGCTCACGTGGGCCGTTGCAGGCCGGTTCGAAGCGGCGGAGCGGAACGCGAACGGGCCGCGGATGATCCAGTCCGTGGGAACCCGCCCCAGCAGGACGAAGCAGAGCGCCAGGCCTGAGCAGGCGGTAGCGGCAATCATCATCAGGACGCCCAGGCCCGCTTCCGTGGTGAATGTGGCGTAGACAGCCAGCGCGGTTGCCACCAAAGCAGTCCAGCCCGTGGCCACCACGGCCGCCCACCGGATGCCACAAGCTGCGAGGGCCGAACAGAGCACGAACAGCGGAATGTCGAGGGCGGCCACAGCGACGGGGTCAAGGGTGCCCAGGGTGGCTGCACGCACCGGGGGTGCCAGGAAAACCAGGGTCCACCAAGCCAGCCCGGCAACCGCCTGCATTGCGAAGTAGGCCCGCCCCCATCCCTGCTGTCCTGTGGCACGCAGCACGGGCTTCACGGGTGGCGTACGCCCTCGCCGGAAAGCAACGCGCGGTAGCCCTCTTTGTAGCTCGGGAAAGTGAACTCGAAACCCGTCGCCCGGAGCCGTTTGTTGGAGCAGCGCTTATCGCCGGGGCCGGCGTCGGACGGGCCCTCAGGTGCCGCCGTCGGGGGTTCAGGGCACTGCAGCTCGGACGCGAGGAACCGCATGACGTCGCCCATTTCGGCGGCGTGATCGTCAACGCCCACGTAAACCTCGTCCGGGGCAGCTCCCATGGTGGTCAGGTGGACGATCATGGCGGCGGCGTCGTCCCTGTGGACGCGGTTGGTGTGCCGGGGTTGGGCGGGGATGACGGCCTTGCCGCTCCGGACCTGGTCGATCAGCCGGGTGCGTCCCGGGCCGTAGATCCCGCCGAGCCGGAGGGAGATTGGCCGGGTGCCCGTTCCGCGTGTCCGGGCGAACAGCAGTTCCTCCGCTTCCAGCAGGACCTTGCCGCTGAACCGCGTGGGTTCCGTGGGTGTGGACTCGTCCACAACGGCTCCACCGGAATCCTTGTACACAGCGGTGGAGGAGACGAAGAGGATCCGCCGCGGTTCAATGGATTGCCGTTCCAGCGCATCCAGGACGTTCTTCACGCCGTTCAGGTAGGCCGCGCGATAGGCCTCTTCTGTGGAGGCGTCGGCTGCGACGGCCACCACCACAATGTCCACATCGGCCGGCAACTCCGGGAGCTCCACGGAAAGGTCCGCGTAGACGCCACGGATCTGCGGAGGCAGCTTCCCGGGGGAACGCCGCAAGCCCACAACCTCGTGGCCCGCCGCAGCGAAGCGAAGTCCGGCTTCGGTTCCAAGGTCGCCGCATCCGGCAATCAACACAGTCATGTCCCTAGTCTTGCAGTTTCAGGCTGTCACCGACTTCCCAGCCTCCATACAACCGGCGTTCACCTTGCGCCCGTAGGCTTCCAGCCACGGACCCGTTCGCATCGTGTCTACCAGTCGAAATGCAGGGGGAATCATGGCCAAGCGCAGGATCAACGATTTCAACACGGCGCCGCTGCGGCGCGTCGAACCGGATCACCACTGGCGTTCCTTGCGCCAGGGCGACCGTGTCAGCGTCACGCTCACGCCCGGGTATGAGTCGGCGGGAGTGATTGACGCCGTCACCGGCGATGCCACCGCCGTGTGGGTGGAGCTCGACGGCGGCCGCGGCAGGACGCTGGTTCACGTCAGCGACGGCGTGGCGATAGTTCCGCACGAAGCCTGACGCGCCAAGCCCGACGCGCGGCGCGTGACCCACGCGCCTGACACGCGCCGTCGGGAGAGCCGTTCGGCTACGCTACGGGTGTGACGCTGCCCTATTTCCTCCGCAAGGACGGTTCGCTGGGACCTTTGGCCTTCGCGCACCGCGGTTTCTCGTTGGATGGCCTGGAGAACTCCATGGCGGCTTTCAAAGCCGCGGCGGAACTCGGCACCGTGCACCTGGAAACGGACGTCCACACCACGTCGGACGGCGTGCTGCTGGTCTTCCACGACTCCTCCTTGGACCGCGTGACCGATTCTGTCGGCAAGATCGCGGAGTTGACGGCAGCAGAGGTAGCCGGGGCACGAATCGGTGGTGTGGAACCTGTTCCGACCTTTGATGAGCTGGTGGCCGCGTTGCCGGATGCCCGGTTGAACCTGGATATCAAGGACTGGAATTCGGTGCGCCCGATGGCCGAGGCCATTGAGCGGCACGGGATCCATGATCGCGTACTGGTCACCAGCTTTTCCGACAGGCGCCGCAGGGCAGTCCTGGCCAAGCTGTCGAATCGCGTTGCTTCGTCGGCGGGCAGCTCCCTCACCGCTCTGTTTGTCCTCCTGGGCCCCGTGCTGCCGGCACCTTTGGCACGCAGGCTGCTTGCCGGCGTCGACGTTTTCCAGGTTCCTGTCCGCTACGGGCCGGTGCAGGTGGTGACGGCCGGGTTCCTGCGCCGGGCCCATCGCCTGGGACGTCACGTGCATGTGTGGACCATCAACGAACCCGCCGAGATGGAGCGTCTGCTGGATCTTGGCGTGGACGGGATCGTGTCCGACCGCCTGGATCTGCTGAAGGAAGTCCTGGTCCGTCGAGGCCAGTGGGTCTAGCCAAACTCGGCGGGGTTAGTTCCGGGTTTCGATGGCTGCCGGCGGACTTGCGCCGCCCGGATCCTCTCGAGGTCGAACTTGGGGCTGCGATCGAACGTGAAGATGCCGTTCTTCTCTTGGAAGACATCCGTCAGCTGCGTGTAGCAGTACCCAAACATGTCCGGATTATCCAGCAGGACGCCACAGAGTCCCTCGAAGCGGGCATAGAACTCCTCTTCGCTGCTGACGCGCTGGCCGTAGCCCCAGGAACTTTCGACGTCGGTGCCTGCCGCCTCTGCTGCTTGGCGCGCTTCGGCCTCGTTCCACCAGATACCGCCGAATTCGGAGACGAAGTATGGCTGCCCGGCGTACGGTACCGAGTACTCCTCGCCGTCGTCCTTCCGGTTAATGTATGGCTTGCCGTCAGCAAGGCCCTGTTGTTCGATGCGGAAGCGGTCGGGATCTTGTTCGTAGGAGTGGGAATCGTAGATGTCCGTTTCCCGGATCCGGTGGGAGTAGCCTGATGCGTCGATCACGGGCCGTGTGGGGTCCGCGAGCTTGGTGGCCAGGAACATGGCCTGGGTGACGTCGTCCAGAACGGTGAGGCGGTCATGCAGCACCTGGTGGGTCTCGTTGAGGGGACACCGGCCGACGATGGAGGGGTGGTTAAAGTCGCGCTGCAGGACTTCCAGCCACTGCGCCACAAAGCTGGCAGTCGGTTGTTGGTTGTGGCCGATGGTGCCGCCGCCCGACACGCCCCAGTCACCGAATTCGCCCCACACCAGATAGCCCAAACGGTCCGCGTGGTACAGGAAACGCTCTTCGAAGACCTTCTGGTGCAACCTGGCGCCGTTGAATCCCGCAGCCATGGACAGCTCGATGTCCTTGACCAAGGCGGCCTCGTCGGGGGCGGTCATCAACGAATCCGGCCAGTAGCCCTGGTCCAGGACCAGCCGCTGGAAAACCGCATTGCCATTGATGCGGACAACCTTGCCGTCCAAGGCAATCGAGCGGATGGCGGCATAACTGCTCACTCGATCCACCACCTCGCCGGCGCCGTCCCGCACGCTCACGTCAAGGTCGTAAAGGAACGGGTCCTCCGGCGACCAGGGGCGCATCGCTTCGGCTGGGACGGTGAGCCGGAGCGACGGCGTGAGGTCCAGGTCTGCCTTGACCTCCGCCTCAATCCGCAGGTCTTCCTTATCGCTGAGGACGGCAGTGACTGTGTGCCCGCTCCGGTTCCGGCTGAGCGGGACCTCCACCGTGATGCTTGAATCGGCCAGACTCGGGGTCATCCGGAGGCGCTTGATGTAAACCTCGGGCACGGCCTCCATCCACACCGTCTGCCAGATTCCGGTGGTGCGCGTGTACTGGCAATGCGTGTTGTTGTACCAGGTGGCCTGCTTGCCGCGTGCCTGCATCCCGTGCCGCGAGTCCCTGGCGCGGACAACGATAACGGCATCCGTCCCAGGCTCTGCGATGCCACCCAGATCGGCCGTGAACGGAGTGAAACCACCCCTGTGTCGCGCAACCTCGACTCCATTCACCCAGACTGTCGCGTCGTGGTCCACAGCGCCGAAGTGGAGGAGCACGTTGTGTCCGGACCATTCCGGGGGAATGCTCACGGTCCTGCGGTACCAGACGGCTTCCATGAAATCGACGTGCTCGATCCCGGAAAGGGCCGATTCCGGGGCGAACGGGACCAGAATCGAGCTGTTGAGTTCGCGGGTGGCGAGCCCGCGCTCCACGCCGGAGTCCCCGGCGTCGATCTCAAAACCCCAGGTGCCGTTGAGGTTCATCCACTTGTCGCGGACCAGTTGCGGCCGGGGGTGCTCGGGCTTGGGCATGGCGGAGGTCACATTTTGCGTCACACTCAAAAACCTAACGTGAGATGGTGGTCAGTACCACCAGCCGCTGCGGGAGGAGACAGCCGTGACGAAGTTCCGTTTAGCCATTCTTGACGACTACCAGCAGGTTTCCGGGGACTACGCGCCTTGGGATTCACTGCCCGACGACGGCGTGAAGGTCAGCGTTTTCAGCGCACCGTTCGTCTCGGAGGAGCAGGCTGTGGCCGCCTTGACGCCGTTCGACATCGTTGTCGCGATGCGTGAGCGGACCCGCTTTCCGCAAAGTGTCCTGGATTCCTTGCCCAATCTGAAGCTGCTGGTGACCACAGGCATGGCCAATGCCGCGATTGACATGGAGGCCGCATCCGAGCGGGGGATAGTGGTGTGCGGAACCGGTGGATCACCTGCCGCGGCGCCGGAGCTCACCTGGGCCCTTCTGCTCGCTTTCGCACGGAACCTGCCTGTGGAGGAGAACTCACTGCGGGCAGGGGAGTGGCAGACCGGCGTCGGATTTGAACTTGAAGGCAAGACGCTTGGCATTGTTGGCCTGGGGAAGATCGGCAAGCGCATGGCCGGGTACGCCAAGGCGTTCGGCATGGACGTCCTCGCATGGAGCCAGAACCTCACCGCGGAGACCGCTGAGGCGGCAGGTGCCCGCTTGGTCAGCAAAGAGGAGTTGTTCAGCGAGTCGGACATCGTGACGCTGCACCTGCGGCTCTCCGAGCGTACCGAGGGCATTGTGGGTTCGGAGGAATTGCGCCTTCTGGGTCCCGACGGGGTCTTGGTCAATACCGCCCGGGGCCCCTTGGTAGACGAGGTTGCCCTGATCCGTGCCCTGGAGGAGGGCTGGATCCGGGGCGCCGCCCTTGATGTCTTCGAGGAGGAGCCCCTTCCCGCAGGGCACGCGCTCCTGCATTCCCGGCGGACTGTCCTCACGCCGCACATCGGGTACGTGACGCACGAGAGCTACCGGAAGTTCTACGGGGAGGCGTTTGAGGACGTCAAGGCCTGGTTGGCGGGTGACCCTGTGCGGGTGCTGGGCGGGTAGTCCCCTGGTGCGAGGGGAGACGTGCGGCGGGAACTACTGCGACGCCGTCAACGCAACGTTACGTTCGGGCAAGCGCTTTCCCGACAAAGCTGGCAAGATGGTCCCATGCGTATCCTCATTGCCCCGGACAAGTTCAAGGGATCCCTGACCGCCGCCGAAGCCGCGTCAGCCATGGCCGAGGGCGCGCTCCGCGTTTACCCGGATGCCGTGACCACGCAGTTCCCGGTAGCCGATGGCGGCGAAGGCACGCTGGATGCCGCCATTGCCGCGGGCTATGAGGAACGGAACAACGCCGTAGTTGGTCCCATCCTCAAGCCGGTCGGTGCCTCGTGGGGGATCCGGAAGGACTCCTTCGGCGGGGTGACCGCTGTGATCGAAACGGCCATGGCCTCAGGCCTGGCGCATATGGAGCCGACTCCGGAGAACTCCCTGCGCGCCCACAGCTACGGTTGCGGGCAACTGATCGCCGCCGCGCTGGATGCCGGGGCCACTGAGATCGTGCTCGGTGTGGGCGGCTCGGCAATGTCCGACGGCGGCAGCGGAGCCTTGCGTGCGCTGGGGCTCAAACCGCTCGATACGGCAGGAAATGTGGTCCCGCTGGGCGGCGGCTCACTCGCAGACGCAGTTGCCCTGGACGTCTCGGAGCTGGATCCCCGGCTGTCGGCCGTGAAGTTCCGCATCGCCGTCGACGTCCGGAACCCGCTGTACGGGCCGGAAGGTGCCGCGCACGTTTTCGGTCCGCAAAAGGGTGCGGATGAGGACGCGGTCGAAAAGCTCGACGCCGGGCTCCGCAACTGGGCATCGCTCCTTCGGGAAACCACAGGCCGCGACGTGAACGTTCCGGGAGCTGGAGCGGCGGGCGGGTTCCCGGCGTCGTTCCTGGCCTTTACGGATGCTGCGCTGGAAGGTGGTTTCGCGCTGGTGGCCGGTCTCACCGGGCTGGCCTCGCACTTGAGCGAAGCCGATCTTGTGATTACCGGGGAGGGGTCCATGGATGAACAGTCCCTCACCGGAAAGGCGCCCATCGCACTGGCTGACGCGGCCAGCGTGCACGGCATTCCGGTGATCGCGGTGGCAGGCCGTATCACTGTGACCCCCGAGGATCTCGCGAAGCACGGGATCGTGGCTGCGGCGCAGTTGCTGGACGTCGCGCAGCGCAAGGACGGCGTTCCGGATGTTGCCGATGCAGTCGCTAACGCCGCCAAGTACTTGGCGTGGGCGACGAGCCAGGTTCTCGAGGGCGCCTAGGTTCGCCCGGCAGAACTACTGCCTGTAGCCCTCGACTTCGCTGATCGGGCGGGCCTCGGCGTCGTCCGGGTTCTCCCCGGCATGCTTCTTGGCCCGGCGCTGCCGCAGCAAGTCCCAGCACTGGTCCAGCTGGGCTTCCAGCTGGGAGAGACGCGCGCGGCTGTCGTCACCGTCGGTCTCCGATCCCGCCGAGTCGCGCAGATGATGCTCTTCTTCCACCAATGCCTGGATTCGTTCCAGAAGATCCTGCTCGTCCATGGTCCTGCTCCTTGGGTTGGCTGTTCCGGGCGTTATGTGAAACCTAGTACTACTGACCGGGTGCGTCTACTGGCGGCTGACGGCATACTTGGGTCATGCAATTCACAACCACCATCGTGGGCGATGGAAACAAGGCCGGCATAGAGGTTCCCGCCGATGTCGTTGATGCGCTGGGGGCTGGGAAGAAGCCGCCCGTGGTGGTGACCATCAACGGCCAAAGCTATCGCAGCAGCATCGCGGTGATGGGTGGAAAGTACATGGTGGGCGTGAGCGCGGCGAACCGCGGGCTTACCGGCGCTGCTGCCGGTGACACGGTGGAGGTCGGCCTGGAGGTCGACACCCAGCCGCGTGTAGTGGAAGTCCCGGACGATCTCGCTGCAGCCCTGGATGCCGAACCCGAAGCGAAAGCCTTCTACGGGACGCTCAACTACAGTGCCCAGCGGCGTTATGTGGAACCGATCGGAGACGCCAGGACTGCTGAGACCCGCGCGCGACGTATCGCCAAAGTTGTCTCCGATCTGAAGGCCGGGAAAAAGTAGCCGGACGGTCCCGAAAGACGCTCCCGAAAAAAATATAAAGAAAGTGACCTGGACCATGACACGTTCCATGAGGTGGCGCCACTACTAAGTAGTGACAGGTTGCAGAGCGCATTCCGGATGTAGAACAGCAGCCACGGCCTACGAGGTGTTGAGACCCCCTCCTCGGCCGGTCACGGCGCAACGATCCATGCCGCTTTTTGTCGGCGAGCTGGAGGTGCGCTCGTCCGCTTGCCCAAGTGGACAGTGTGGCCGGCCCGAAAGCAGACCCCCCCTCGAGCCGGCCACACGCACCTCGCGCACCAGCCGGCTGCCGAGGTGGCGTGCGGCCCCTAGGCGGGTCGAGGAGCTGGGCCAGCCACCCGGCGTCGTTCGATTTCACGCGAGTCAACCATCTCCGCGCCCGTCAGGACGCCCGAAAGTCCCCGCGATTTTGTCAGGGGAACCGCCACGAAGGCGGCCAGGAGCAGCAGGCCGGAGAGCGGACCGAACGCCGTTGCCGGTATCAGGGCAGTCAGGAACGACAACACAACATAGAGTCCGCCGGTGGTGCTGGCCCGGAGCAACGCCCGACGGCGGGTGGCCGGCCAATGCGGTTGCAGCCACACGGCGCGCTGGCCGAGTGATGCGCCGGAACCCACAAGCGCCGGCAGGTAGAACACCAGGAACCCGGGAACGAGATGCATGAGGACGAGGGAGACGGCGTCGTCCGCTCCGGGAAGGTCTGCACCGATCGCGAGCAACCCCACCCTGTAAATCACAACGAAGCCGAAGCCAAGGAACGTTAGCGCCACGTAGTCGATGATCATCCCGAGCCAGCGCCGACGGACAGTGACGGGGCGGCTCTGGCCACGGGCTGCGCGGAGGTCGCGTCGTTGCGGCATGAACCAGAGGACCAAAGGCGCAATCATGGCACCGATCAGGGCACCCAGGGTGTTGGTGATGAGATCG
>Ga0209051_1001748_pt1 | contig 17305 bp, 14 predicted proteins | sample AraplaCvi_mMS_r2_2_FD_184286 | JGI IMG/M metagenome (GOLD analysis project Ga0209051, IMG submission 184286) | Arabidopsis root microbial communities from North Carolina, USA - plate scrape MF_Cvi_mMS_r2 (SPAdes) (version 2) | ecosystem: Host-associated > Plants > Roots > Endosphere | place...
GCTTCGCGCAGGTGAACGACATCTTCGGCTTCCGCGTCGTCGTGCACGCGCTGCCCGAGTGCTACCTCTCGCTGGGCGTGCTGCACCAGATGTACAAGCCGGTGCCGGGGCGCTTCAAGGACTACATCGCGATCCCCAAGGCGAACGGCTACCAGTCGCTGCACACGACGCTCGTGAACCCGCTCGGCACCGCGGTGGAGTTCCAGGTGCGCACCGAGGAGATGCACGCCGTCGCCGAGGCCGGCATCGCCGCGCACTGGATGTACAAGACGAACAGCCGCGAGACGGCCGGCCGCCCCGACGAGGCGCAGCGCCTGGGCGCGATGTGGCTGCAGTCGCTCATCGACATCCAGAGCGACACGCGTGACTCGAGCGAGTTCCTCGAGCACGTCAAGATCGACCTCTTCCCCGACGCCGTCTACGTCTTCACGCCCAAGAGCAAGATCCTGGCGCTGCCGCGCGGCGCGACGCCGATCGACTTCGCCTACGCCATCCACTCCGACGTCGGCGACCACTGCGTCGCCGCCAAGGTCAACGGCGAGCCCGTCGCCCTGCGCACCGAGCTCAAGAGCGGCGACGTCGTCGAGGTCACGACCTCCGCCAACGCGCGCCCCAATCCCTCCTGGCTCAACTTCGTGCGCACCGGGCGCGCGCGCTCGAAGATCCGGCATTTCCTGAAGAACCTGGAGCAGGAGGAGTCGATCTCGCTCGGCGAGAAGCTGCTCGCCCAGGCGCTGCGCGGCGAGGGCATGGCCCTGCCGCCCGACGACGACGGGCACGCCGCGGTCTGGCAGGCCCTCACGCGCTGGGCCGGCAGCCGCCACCGCGCCGAGCTGATGGGCGACATCGGCCTCGGCCGCAAGATCGCCTCCATCGTCGCCAAGCGGCTCGCGCAGCTTCTCGGCGAGCACGGCACGCGGCCCGACGCGATCACGATGACGCTCGGGCGCTTCGCCGACCGCGAGCTGCTGCCCACGCCCCACAACCTCGTCGAGATCGATGGCAGCGAGGGCGCCTCGGTGCAGCTCGCCACCTGCTGCCGCCCGATCCCCGGCGACGAGATCGCGGGCTATTTCGGAGGCGAGGGGCTCACCGTGCACACGAGCGACTGCTCGGTCGGCCGCCGCCTGCGCGAGCGCGACGGCGACCGCTGGATGGGCGTCGACTGGGCCGAGACCCTCACGCGGCCGTTCGAGACGGCGGTCAGCGTCCTCGTGCAGAACGGCAAGGGCGCGCTGGCGCAGGTCGCGCAGGCCATCAGCACGGCCGAGGCCGACATCACGCACATCGACATGGGCGACGAGCCCGCGACGCAGTCCACGGAGCTCAAGCTCCTGGTGAGCGTGCGCGATCGCCTCCACCTCGCCGACGTCCTGCGCACGCTCAAGCGCGCGCCGGTCGTGCTGCGCGCGGCGCGCGTCAAGCCTTGAGCGACGCGCCGCCTCCGCGCCCCGGGCGGGCAGCGCGCCGGGCGCTGGCCATCCTGGCCGCCCTCCTCGTCCTCCTCGCGGTCGCCTGGTCGGCCTTCGTCCAGCTGGTGGTGAAACCGCGCGTGCTGGAGGCGCTCGGGCCGCGCGCCACCGTCGGCTCGATCGCGTACCGCTACCCGCGGCTCGTGCTGGAGGACGTCCACATCACGGCCGACGGCGCGGCCTATGCGTGGCCCGCCCACGACGAAGGCCGGGCGAAGCGCGTGGAATTCGAGGCCGGGCTGGGAGAGCTCCTGGCGGTGCGGCGGGGCAAGCCCCTGCGCGTCGCCGACGTGTTCGTGCAGGACGGCTACCTCTCCACGCTGCGCACGCGCGGGCACGTGATGCTGCTGCCCGCGCTGCGCGAGCAGGCGCGCGCGAAGGCCGCCGGCCGGCCGCAGGGCCCGGCGCGGGTCGAGAACACCGTGGCGGGACTCGACGGCGACGACTCCGGCGACACGGACGACGCGGACGACGAGACCATCGACCTGCCCGCCGCGGGCGCGGTCAACACGCGCGCGGCCAGCGTGCCCACCTCCGCCAGCGCCGCCAGCCCCGCCGTCCCGGGCGCGCGCTATCCCAAGGCCGGGCCACCGATGGTGCCGAGCGGGCCGCGCGGAACCCTGGTGCCGCAGCCGCGGCCGGTCAAGCTGATCCTGGAACACCTGCGCTTCGAGCGCATGCAGATCGACCTGTTCGACGCCACCGTCGCCGCGCCCAAGCCGCACCGCATCGAGCTCGACGACACCCAGGCCGAGATCGCCAACGTCGCGCTGCCGACGCTCAACGCCCCGATCGAGATCGACCTGCGCGGCGCGCTGCGCGGCGTCGACAGCCGTGGGCCCGTGTCGCTGAAGGGCCGCTTCACGCCGGCGACGCACGACGCCGACCTGGCGGTGCAGTGCACCGGCGTCGACCTCGTCATGCTGCAGCCCTACGTGCTCCGCCTCGGCGAGGGCGAGGTCCGGCGCGGCCGCATCGACCTGCAGCTCGACGCGCGCGTGCGCCGCCGCGAGCTCCACGCGCCCGGGCGGATCGGCCTGACGGGCCTCGAGTTCGCGGACCCGGCGGGCACGTTCGCGGGCGTGCAGCGCCGCGCCGTGATCGCGGCGATGTCGAAGAACGGGCGGCTGGACGCGCGCTTCACCGTCGACGGCCGCATCGATGCACCCAGGTTCCATCTCGACGAGAACCTGGCCGCGCCGATCGCCGCGGGCACGGCGAGCGCCGCGGGCAATGCGGTGATGAACGCGGTCGAAGGGGCGGGCGAGGCGATCAAGGGCCTGTTCGGCGGCGGCAAGGCGTCGCAGCCGAAATGAAGCGGGGTTCGGGGTCAGGTCTGAAGACCCGACCCCGCCCTTGCGATCGGCGCTCGGTCTGGCCTTCAGGCCTGACCCCGAATTCGAATGCCGGGGTCAGGTCGAAGACCTGACCCCGCAAGGCGCCGCCTACCAGCCGCCGTTGTCGTCGCCTCCGGGCGAGAAGTCGTTCGACGGCCCCAGGTCGCCGCCCCAATCGTTGCCCTGGCCGAAGTCGATCGGCCGCTGCTCGAGCTCCTGTGCCGCCTGGCCGCTGCCGTCGTCGACCCAGCCCTGGGCCGGGCCGCCCTGGTCATGCCGGCCTTCGAGGTACTTCTCGAGCAGCATGCCGCCCGCGAGGCCGCCGGCGGCCGCGAGGCCGGTGCGCAACGCGCTGCCGCCCGGCGTCGGACCGGGCCCGTAGCCGTAGCCCGCGCCGGGAGCGCCGTACCCGGCTCCCGGACCGTAGCCGCCGCCATAGGCCGGCGCCGGCATCGCCCGCGACGCCGCGCGCCGCGACACCATGCGCCACACCAGCATGGCCACGATCGCGAACCCGACGCCCCAGACCCAGCCCGGCAGGCCGCCGGCCTCCCGGGTGGCGGGCGCCGGCGCGAGGCCCGTGCGATCGACCGCGCGCGGCGAGGCCGTCCCGCCGCGCTGCTCGCGCTGCAGGAGCTGTTCGAAGTTCCGGAACCGCTGCGGGTCGGTGAAGCCGAGCGACGGGTCGATCCGCTGCGCCTCGCCGGCCTGGCGCGCCGCCTCGTCGAACTTCGCCTCGCGCGCGAGGATCTCCGCGAAGACGTAGTGCGCCTTCGCGCTCTGCGGCCGGGCCGCGACCACTTCGCGCATCATCTGCTCGGCGCGCGCGAAGTCGCCCGAGTCGACCGCGCCCTGCACCTCCTGCGTCGTCGGCAGCGCGAAAGCGAGCGTGGAGCAGAAGGCGAGCGTGGCCAGTAGGAGCTTGGCTTTCATCGTCGATGTCCTTTCAGGCGGCGCCTCGTCGAGACCGGTGGGCGGCGCGCGCCAACCCATCAGATGGCGCCACCGGCGCCTACGTCAAGAGGCGGCCTCCTTCCCGGCAAGGTCCGCGCCCGCTCCCGCTCAGGTCCCCGTCAGCGCGCCGCGGGCCCGGCCTTGCGCACGAGCTTGATCTCGAACAGCCGCGGCCACAGCTTGCCGGTGACGAACAGCCGCTTGCCCGCGGCGTCGTAGGCGATGCCGTTCAGCACGTCCGGGTTGCTGGAGAGGCGATCCTTTACCGAGAGCAGGCCGGCCAGGTCGATCCAGCCGACGACGTTGCCGGTCTTCGGGTCGATGCGGGCGACGCGGTCGCTCTGCCAGATGTTGGCGTAGAGCTCGCCCTCGACCCATTCGAGCTCGTTGACCTGCTGCACGGGCTCGCCCGCGGCCGTCACGCGCACGCGGTGCGTCTCGCGCAGCGTCTGCGGGTCGAGGAAGCGCAGGGCCGGCGTGCCATCGCTCATCACGAGCTCGCGGTCGTCGTGGGTCAGGCCCCAGCCCTCGCCGGGGTAGGAAAACTGGCGCTGCAGCTCGAAGGTCTTCATGTCCAGCACGAAACCCACCTGCGTCTGCCACGTGAGCCCGATGATGCGGTCGCCCCAGTCGCTGATGCCTTCGCCGAACAGCTGCGGCGGCAGCTCCGTGCGCTGCACGACCTCGCCCGTCTCGAGCCTGACCTTGCGTACCGTGGACTGCCCGTTCAGGCCGGTGCTCTCGTACAGGAAGCCGTCCTTGTAGAACAGGCCCTCGGTGAAGGCGCCGGGATCGTGCGGATAGGCGCGCACCACCTGGAATCCGTAGACGGGGATGGGCGCGCCCTTGCCCGCCGGCGCCGGCGCCGACGCGGCGGAGGCCGCGGACGAAGGCGCCGACGCGGCGCCGCCGGCCGCGAGGGGCAGGAGGCAGGCGACGACGGTGCAGGCGACGGTGGCCCTGGAAGCGAAGGACGGTGGCGTGGAAGGCATCGTTGGCACGGGACGATCGTCGGGACGGAAGGGGGTCAGGTCCTCAGGCCCGACCCCGCATCCGCGTCATTGTGGGCCCAGGGGCCTGAACCGGAGGTGTCCCGCATCAGCCCGGCGCCGGATAGCTCACCGCCACGACCTCGATCGTCTCGACGCCGCCCGGCGTCACGAGCTGCAGCGTGTCGCCCTCGCGCGCCTTCAGGAGCGTGCGCGCGATCGGCGAGATCCAGCTCACCTCGCCGTGCAGCGGGTCGACCTCGTCGATGCCCTTGATCGTGACGGTGCGCTCCTCGCCCTTCTCGTTCGCGTAGGTGACGGTCGCGCCGAAGAAGATCTGGTCGGTGCCGTGGTGCGCGGACGGGTCGGCCACCACGGCGATGTCGAGCCGCTTCGTGAGGAAGCGGATGCGCCGGTCGATCTCGCGCAGGCGCTTCTTGCCGTAGATGTAGTCGCCGTTCTCGCTGCGATCGCCGTTGGAGGCGGCCCAGTGCACGACCTCGACCACCTTGGGCCGCTCCTCGTCGATGAGCTGCAGCAGCTCGGCGCGCAGGCGATCGTGGCCCGCGGGCGTGATGTAGTTCTTGCCGCCGGCGGGCAGCGGGGGCAGCGCGGCGCCGTCGTCGTCGTCGTCGTCGCCTTCGGGTTCCTTCGTGAAGGCCTTGTTCATCGCTTCGCTCCTCGCCGCGGCGCCGGCGCGGGCGCGGCCGCGGCATCGTCGGGGGCTTCGGCCGCATCGTCCTCGGTACGGCCACGGGTATAGGCGTCGAGCGTCGCCTCGAGGGACCGGCGCACGTGCTCGGCGAGCTCCGGGGGCGAGATCACGCGCACCGCGGGGCCGTGGCGCATCACGTCCATCACGAGCTCGGTGGGCTCGGTGTAGGGCAGGCGCATGCGCAGCGAGCCGTCGGCCTGGGGCGCCAGGCGTTGCTGCGGGTGCCACTCCTCCTGCGCGACCCACTGCGCGGCGTCGGCGTTGAAGTGCAGGGTCGCCCAGCGCAGGCGCGCCGAGCCGCCGAACACGCCATAGCCCTTGTCGAGCTCCTCTTCCACCGCCTTCAGGGGCAGCTCGCGGGCCGGCTCCTCCAGCACGCGCGCCGCGCGCACCGCGTCGAGCGCGAAGCGGCGCAGGCCCTCGCTCGCGTGGCACCAGGCGTCGAGGTACCACGTGTTGCGGTAGTGGAGGAGGCGCTGCGGCGACAGCACGCGCTCGGACTCGCTGCGCCGGCTGCGCGTGTAGTAGCTGATGGCGAGCCGCCGTCGGCTCAGCACCGCGCTCACAGCCTCCTCGAAGAAGCGGCTCGGCACCGGCCGCCGCGCCGGGCTGACGATGCGCACCCGGCGCATCAGGGAGCGCGCCTCCCCGGCGCTCGAGCCCAGCATGCCGTGCAGCTTGTCCAGCATCGGCTGCAGGTGGCGGCCGAGGACGCCGCCGTCGTCGAGCCCCGAGATGAGCTGGTGCATGGTGAGCAGCGCCCGGATCTCCTTCTCGCTGAACCAGACGCCTGGCAGCTGGTGGGTGGCGCCCGCCGGGCTGCCGTTCGTGCCCGCGCCATCGGCGAAGCGGTACACGTTGTCGTCGCGGTCGTAGACGATCGGCGCGTCCATGCGATCGCGCAGGTACTGCAGGTCGCGCTTGAGGGTGGCCGGCGAGACCTCGAGCTCCTTGCGCAGCTCGTCGAAGTTCACCCCGGCGCGGCTGCGGATCAGGAGCTCGATCTTGTAGAAGCGTTCGGTTCGATCCATTCCCGCATTTTGCCCTGGCTCATCCCATGAGCTTGCGCCCGCCCATACTGGATGCAATCCCAGCCCGACCGAGGTACGCAATGACCCAGGCAGCCTTCAACTTCCTCTCCGGCCGTCGCGGCGAGCACATCGCCGCCGTGCGTGAGCAGCGCGCCGGCGCCCAGGCCCCGGCCGCGGACGTCCCGGCACCGGCACCGGCTCCGGGCGCCGCCGACCCCGGCGACGCGATCGGCTTCGACCACGCCCGCTACGGCGTGGTGCCTCCGGCCACCTGCCTCTGGCCCGGCCACCCTGTGCGCGAAGGCTGGGAGCGCGGCCGCCGCGTGCTCGGTCGCCGCGTCCGCCCGGCGACGCTGGCCGTCACGCGCTGGCTCTCCCTGCGCCTGGCCGCATGGCAGCGCGGCGAAGGCTTCGACGATCACCAGATCACGCCCCAGGCGTTGCGATCGCTGGAGGCGGCGACGCACTGCCCGGTCAGCGGCCGCGCGCTGCGCGACGATGCCCAGGTCGTCACGGTCGACGCCGCGCGCGGATGGGTCGCGGGCAACCTCGCGCTCCTGAGCCCCGAGGCCGCGGCGCAGTGGCGCACGCTGGACTGGCGCGCGGCCCGGGAGGCGCTCGCGCGGGCCGAGGCCGAGCCCGAGACCCTCGTCGAGGGGCTCACCGCGCGCCAATGGCGCCGCGTGGTGACGCTGAAGTCGCTCGCGACTCCGTTGCCCGCCGCGGAGGCCGCGCGCATCCCGCTGCACGTGCTGCCGCCCAATCGCCTTCGGCTGGTGAACCCGATCCAGGAGCTGCAGCTCGTGCTCACGCTGCAGCTCGCCGTCCCCGGCTGGGGCCAGCGCGCCCGCGGCATCGCCGCGGCCATGCCGCTGCTCCTGCGCTGCGAGTTCAACCTGTTCTTCAACTCGCTGCTCGCGCAGGCGCTGCGCCAGGGCGCGGGGCCCGAGCGCAGCGGCATGCGCGACGCGCTGGCGCTCGCCTGGAACGACGCCGTCGTGCAGCGCCGCTGGCTGCGCTTCGCGCACCGGGTGGACGACGCGCTCGCGCGTCGCCTGGTCGACCGGCTCGCCATCGAGCGGCTGCCGGGGGTGAAGGTCGTGCGGCACGAGGACGAGGCGACGGCGCCGCTTGCGGCAGCCTGAATCGAGGCTTGCCGCGAGGCGGGAGCAACGCGGCCGTTGCTGGCGCGCGGGCGGCACGCATCGACAATGGCCGCCGCCACGCGAGTCCGAGCCCGAGCCGAATTGCCGAACGTCGACTACATCTACTGGACCTTCACTGCTGCGGCGCAGAGCGTCGCCGCGTTCGTCGGCCTGTTGCTGGCGGGCTATGCGCTCGTGCACAGCCTGATGGAGGCCGCGCGCGAGCGCGACGAGACGCTCGACGAGATCCACGGCGCGCTGCGCATGCGCATCCATCGCTGGCTCACGGTGCTGGCCGCGCTCACGTGCATGGCGATCGTGCTGAGCCTCGTGGTCGTCTTCACGAACAAGTGGGAGTTCGCGGGCAAGTACGCGCTCGCGGCGCTGGTGGGCCTGATCGACATCGCCTCCGTGGTGTGCGGGCTCGCCTTCGTGGTCGTCACGAGCCACCCCTCGCGCTACGCGTTCACGGCCGAGCGCGTGCTCGCGCAGCGCAAGCCGGACCTCGCGCTGAGCGGCGAGGCGGTGCCCGTCGGCAAGTTCTTCGCCGTGATCGCGCGGCTCGAGCGCGCGCTGCGCAAGGCGCTGCAGGCCGCCGACATCGACCCGGGGCCGGGCGGCAACGGCCGCGGCCCGTCGTTCCGCCAGATGGCCGACGCGCTGCTGCAGAACGAGCGCATCGAGCCCGAGCTGCATCGCGAGCTGATGGTGATCAGCCAGTACCGCAACCTCGTGCACCACGGGCACGTGACGACCGCCGACAAGACCATGCTGGAGCGCGTGCAGGTGGCACTGAAGAAGTTGACGGCGGCGCCGGGCGCCTGATCCGGGACAGACTCTTTCGGACCGGGTGGACGCGAGGAGAAGCGGCAGGCAGCCCGATGGCAGCGAGCCCCGCAGTCCATCAAATCGACAATCCGACGTCGCCTTCGAGCACCGATGTCTTCAGCTGCGGGCGCTGTCCGCTCTTCCACAGCGCGGCCGTGTGCGAGACCCGATATCGGATGGGTCCGCCGTCCGGTCTTTCGCTGCGCGTGACAGGACGCGGGACGCAGACGAATTCGGTGCGCATCTCACCGGGCGACAGCCTGACCTTCGCATAGCCGTGTCCTCCGAGATCGACGAACTCGAGATGCGGGGCGAGGTCCGGGTTGGACAGCGCCCGCGCGCGCCGGAGGTCGAAGCTCTTCGCATATTCGAGGCACGCGCGGACACCGTGCCTGACCAGCATGTTGAAGGTCCAGTCCGGCGCCGCCCCCGCGCCCCGGTCAGCGAGAAACAGCGGTCGCAGCGGAGCGTCCTTCGGAAGCTTGTGCTCGTACGCCTCCATGATGCCGGGACTGGTGAGTGACGCGCCGACGAAGCTCAAGCCGACCGGCTCGAACTTGCCGGGCGGAAGGTCCGCGGCCGCATACCCGGCCCAGAAACTGTGGCGATCGCCCGAGACGATCGCGAAGCCCGTGATCTTCGCGTCGCGCACCAGATCGTAGATGTCGGCACGCTCCACGTACGCCGTGCCGTAGTCGCCCCCGCCCACGGACGCGAAGGCGTTCTTCGGCCAGGGCTCCTTGGCGAGGCCCGCCGGCAGGTTCTGGGGGTCGGCGCGCCAATCCAGCGCGCCCTGCGAATTGCCCCAGATCTTCCACACCGCGGTCGAATTCTTCAGCTTGTCCTTGAACCAGGCCTTCTGCTCCGCGCCGAGGATCGTCTGCGGCGGGGCGTTGCGTTGCGGGTTGGGGACATGGGCATCGTTGAACCGGATTTCCGCGGGGGGCTTGCCGCCGTCGAAGGCGCGCCCGCCGTCCAGGAGCCGCATCCCGGACTCGGGAAACATGTCCATGTACTCTTCGCCGCCGAGCTTCTCGAGAGACGGATCGCTGAAGGGATCCGCGCTCCGATAGCTATGCTGGTCGGTGATGATCAGGTCCAGGCAACGGCCGTAGCGCAGCGCCCGGTAAGCCTTGAGGCTGTTGATCGCCTTCAGGTTGTTGGGTTCGATGCCCAGTCCATTGCTGTCGAACTCCTTGATCGGGACGTCCTTGACAGCCGGGGGATCGAAGCGCTCGAGCGAACCCCCCGGCGGAGCGACACGCGCGGGGAGGTATTCGAACCAGGCCTGGTTCGCCGCGACCTTGACGCTCTGGCCAGGCTGCTCGAAGGAGCCCCCCTTGACGATGCTCTGCCACCCCTGCCACGAGAATTCATGGTTGTCCCAGATGGCGACGAACGGCCAGCGCGCGCGTGCATCCTGGAGGTCCGGGTCGGCGAGATAGCCCTTGTAGATCGCCCGATAGCCCTCGACGGTCAGCGGGATGTGGAAGTTTCCGATCTTGTGGCCGGCGGGGATCCGCGCGACCTCGTAGATCGTGCGGTCGTAGCGGGTCTTCACCTCGTCCGGATACTCGACGACCTCGTAGATGAAATCGCCCAGGTGCAGGACGAAGCCGAGCTGCTCGGCCGCGGGAGCGCGTTCATCCTCGTGGATCATCCGGCGATAGGCGTTGAGCTTGCCCTCGTTGACATCCTGGCAGCTCACGAATGCGAAGTTCACGGTGCGCGCATCGTCCGGCAACGGCGCCGTGATCGTGCGGCCGACCCGGCTGCCGTTCCCGTCGGTGTCGGTGAACCGGTACCAGTAGACGTGCGCCGGCTCGAGTCCGGCGATCAGGACGCGCGCGGTCCAGTCCGAGTCGCTCGAGACCGGCGCCTGCGCCTGCGTGACGACTCGATGGAACGCCTCGTCCTCGGCGACCTCGACGGTCAGGAGCTGGCGCGCGCCCCGGGCGAACGGGCGCCTCGTCCACAGGATGACGCTGTGCGGATCGGGGTCGCCCGACGCGACCCCTTGGGGATACAGGTCGCGCCGCTCGTGCCATTCGACCTGCGAGCCTCGTGCCGGTCCGACCCACGCGAGCGAAGCACCGAGTGCGGCTGCGGTCTCGAGAAAGGATCGGCGGCTGATCGTCATCGTCTCTCTCCTTGGCGGGTCCATCGACATGTCACCCTTCGACTGCGACCGCGTCAAACACTTTGCGACGAAACGCTCTGCGCGCGTCTGGCGCACGACATCGCGGGTCCCGGATGCGTTCGAGCGTCCGCACCGCGCGACCCTGCAACGACAGCGGCGCAAAATCTGACCCATGCGCCAACCTGTCCTCCTCGACCGCTGCACCCGCCTCCTGAACCACGGCCCCACCGTCCTCGTCAGCGCCCAGTCCCAGGACCGCCGCAACGTGATGGCCGCGGCCTGGTCGATGCCGCTCGACTTCACGCCGCCGAAGATCGCGGTCGTCCTCGACAAGTCGACGCACACGCGCACGCTGATCGAGGCCGAAGGCACCTTCGTGCTGAACGTGCCGACGATCGCGCTCGCCGCCCTTACGCACCGCGTGGGCAACACGAGCGGCCGCGACATCGACAAGTTCGCCGAGCACGACCTCGCCTCCGAGCCCGGCCCCGTGACGGGCGCGCCGCTCGTGGCCGGCTGCGTCGCCTGGCTCGAGTGCCGGCGGCTGCCCGAGCCGCACATCGAGAAGACCTACGACCTGTTCCTCGGCGAGGTCGTCGCCGCCTGGGCCGACGACCGCGTGTTCCGCGACGGCCGCTGGCACTTCGCCGGCGCCGACGACTCGCTGCGCACGATCCACCATGTCGCCGGCGGCCACTTCCTGACCATCGGCGACGCGGTGCGCTACGAGCAGGACGACGAGAACCCGTGAATGACATGGCGGGCTGACCCGGCGCGCCCCTGTCATTCACGGGTTCCGGCGCATCGCCCCGCGCTTGACTTCCGCCCCGGCGCGCTCGATAACCTCCACGGACGCCCGCCCCAGTTCGAGGAGATCAGCGATGCCCACGCCGCAGGAGATCGTGCTGGACCTGCTCTATGGCCGCTGGCGCAGCCAGACGACGCACGCGGGGGTCGTGCTGGGCATCTTCGAGGCGGCGGACTGGGTGCCCAAGACCGCCGCGCAGATCGCGGAAGAGCTCGGCCTCGACGCCCCCCTCACGCAGCGCCTGCTGCGCGCCCTGCGCGCGCTGGAACTCCTCGACGAGCACGCTGGCGCGAGCTTCACGCTGACGGAGGCCGGCGAGATGCTGCGGGCGGACCATCCGCTGTCGATGCGCGACGCGCTGCTGCTGCGCGAGGGGCCCGAGCACACGGCGATCTGGAAGCACCTGCCCGCGATGATCCGCGACGGCCGGCAGGACGGCTTCCTGCGCGAGTACGGCGCGACCGGCTTCGAGTACGCCGCGCGGCACCCCGACTACCGCCGGGCCTTCGACGCCGCGATGACCAGCCAGTCCCACCTGCAGAGCCGCTGGACGCTGGCCGCGCTCGCGGAAGCCGACCTCGGGTCGATCGAGCACCTGTGCGATGTCGGCGGTGGCCACGGCCACCTGCTCGCGCACCTGCTGCAGCGCCATGCGCGCCTGCGCGGCACGGTGCTCGAGCGGCCCGGCGTGCTGGAAGACGGTCGCGTGCCCTGGGCCGAGCGCCTCGGCGTGGCGGAACGCTGCCAGGCGGTCGCGGGCGACATGTTCGCGGACGTGCCCGAGGCCGACGCCTACATCATGAAGCTGATCCTCCACGACTGGAACGACGAGGAGTGCATCCGCATCCTGCAGCGCCAGCACGCGCGCGCCCGCAGCCCGGGGCGCGTCTTCATCGTCGAGCACGTGCTGCCCGAATCCGGCGAGCCCGACTTCGCGTCCCTCTACGACATGCACATGCTGTGCTGGGGCAGCGGGCGCGAGCGCAGCGAGGCCGAATACGCCGACCTGCTGCGGCACGCGGGCTGGAGCCACGTCGCGACGTGGTACGCGCCGAACGGGGTGCTGGGGGTCGTGGAAGGGGCGAAGCACGCGTGAGATCCGCCGCCTCCCGCCTCGTCAGTGCCAGTAGCCCATGATCTGGTTGGTGTCGTGCTGCAGCTCGAGGTTCGAGATGGGCTGCGTGCGGCGGTCAGGGAAGTTCACCCGCAGCACGAACTGCATGCGGCAGGGCTGGCCCTTGCAGGTCGCGGGCTTGTACTGCTCGAAGTTCAGCGCCGCGCTCACGATGCGGGTCAGTTCGGGGTCGGGCGACCGGTAGACCGTCACCGCCGTCGCGCGGCCCGCGGCATCGACGTCCGCCACGGCGACCAGCGGCCCGATCGGGCCGTTCAACTCCGCGAAGGGCACCATGTTCTTGACGATGTGGCGCAGGCCGTAGCGCGGATAGGGCGGCTCGTCCCCGGGGGAGAGGCTCTCGTATTCGTCGAACAGCACGGCCTTCTGGTCGGCCGTCAGCGTGCCGTAGGTGCTGTCGAAGGGCAGCGGGCCGGTGATGACGGGCTGCGCCAGCATCGAGCCGACCTTTTCGCCGGTGATGTGATACCGGAAGGCGGGATCGCTCGATGCCTGGGCCGCCGACGCGAACGCGGCGCTGGCTGCCAGAAGACCGGGAAGCACGAGGTAACGGATGCCGTGGCTCATGTCGGGCTCCTTCGTCGAAGGGATGTGCCGGGCGCCGTCCAAGCTCGCAGCGCCCGGGTGCCATCGAATGCTAGTCAGCGCCGACCGGGCGGGCAATGTCGTTCGGCACCCTGTTCCGGTCGTTCGTCACAAAGCTTGCCTTCGGATCGCCAGACAGCTTCACCGGCTTCTCAGCGCAGGCTCACCGTCACGCGCTTCCACGCCGGGTCCTGCCAGCGGAAGGCCGCCAGCGTGCCGGGCGATCCGGCGCGCCGCAGCGTGGCGAGCGTGTCGGCATCGAGCAGCTCGAAGCTGCGCGCCAGGCGTCCGCCGTGCGCCGCGTCGCGGGCTTCGCGCGCGACGATCAGCTGGCGCTTCCCCGGCACCCAGCCCGCGAACTCGACGTAGCCGGGGCCGGACGCGTCGTCACCCGGGGGCAGCACCTGCACCGTCCAGCCCCCGGCCGTCTTGCGGAACAGCCACAGCTCGCGCCATGCGGCGAGCGGCTGCACGGCGAGCGCGAGCGCGGCGCCGGAGGCATCCCCGCGCGCCGAGGCCGTCCACACGGTGCCGTAGGTGCAGCGCCGTGCGAGCGGGGCCGCGGCGCCGTGCTTCGCGTCCACGAGCAGCACGCAGGTCTCGCCCGGCTCGCCCGGTTGGGTGAGGATGGACGGGCCGGCCGCGGGCGCGGCGGCGGGCGCCGGCTCGGCCGCCCACCGCGAGGCGCCCACGCGCACCGCGGCCTCCGTGTACACGGCCTGGTCGTCGTCGGCGAGCTCGGCGAGCGCCACCCCGGCCAGCGCCGCGAGCGCCTCCTCGCCGGCATGCCGCACGTCCGCCGCCGTCACGCGCGGCAGGCCAGGGGTCGGCGCCGCGGCCGCGGGTTCCACGGCGAGGCGGCGGCTGTCCTCGAACGCGATCGCCGCCCAGACGCTCGCGCGCCGCAGGCGCAGGCGATTGCGCTCGTAGGGCGCAAGGCCCGTCTCGTCCACGCGAGCAAGCAGCGCCGCGTTGGCATGGTCGAGCTGCCACCGCCGCAGCGGCGGCAGCTCGGGGGCGATGCAGTCGGGGCGCGTCAGGGCGAGCACGGCGCGCGTCGCCTGCGCGGGCGTCGGGGCGAGCGCCAGCGCGTGGCGGAAGGCGTCGCCGTCGTAGCAGAGCAGCACCGCGCCTTCGCGCTCGAGGCTGTCGAAGTGCACGCCGAGGCCCGCGGCCACCTGCAGTTGCGCCGCGATGGCCGCATCGCCCGCGCGCGCGGCGCCGCCCGTCGTGCGCACCGCCGCGGCGTTGGCGCGCCAGGCGAGGCGCTCGGCCATCGTGCCCATGGCGTCGAATCCCTCCGCGGTGATCGTGCCGGCGGGCGCCGCCTTCAACCAGGCCGCGCCGACGCCGAGGCCGAGCGCCTCCATGCCGGGACGATCGCGCAGGAAGCGCAGGAGGGCCAGGAGCTCGGGCGCCTCGGCGGCGTCGAGGGCCAGCGGGCGGATGCTGGCGGCGCGCACGAAGCCGCCGCGCTCGATCGTCGTGTCGTAGACCTGCAGGTAGTCCATGCGCGTGCCGCGCAGCTCGACGAGTTCGCCCTGCCCCAGCGTCGCCAGCGGCATGCCGGCCGCGCGGGGCGCGGCGCGCAGCGGAGTCGACTCCTGCACGACGAGGCCGTAGCGGATTGCCGGAGGCGTCGCGGGGGCGGCGACGGGAACCGGCGCCGACGTCGCGGCGGCGAGGGCGGCCGGGGCGCCGGCCGCGTGCGCCGCAGGGGCGAGCGCGATGCAGGCGAGCGCGGCGAAGACGGCCAGGGCGGCGATGGCGACGGTGCGCATGGGGTCGCGCTCGCGGGTGGGACGGGGCTTCGGCGGGGGCGGCGTGAAGCGGCGGAGGTCGCGGCGCCAGAGGGCTTCTTCGGGGTCAGGTCTCCGACCTGACCCCAGCATCCGGTCTTCGGCGTCGGGTCGCCGACCCGACGACGGCATTGGCTGCGGCACTGCCCGAATGCCGTTGCCAGGTCGGTGACCTGGCACCGAACCGGAGGCTCCCGCCTTCGCGGCGCTCATTGCGCGGCCTCGTCGGGAGCCGTCGTCGCCGCCGTCTGCGTGGCCCCGGCGCGGGCGCCGCCGACCAGCGCCGTCGCGATGAAGCCGCCGTCGGACGGCGGGGGCGCGATGATGACCTGGATCTTGTCGGAGAGCTTGTCGGCAAGGGTCTTCTGGATCAGCAGGGGGTTGCGCGAGATCAGCGCACCCTCGCGGGCCATCTGCTCGCTCGTCGCCTTGCCGACGCGCTCCAGGCGGTAGGCCTCCGCGTCCGCGAGCTTCTGGCGCGAATCGGCCTCGCCCGCGGCCTCGATGCGACGCGCCTGCGCGCTGGCCTCGGCATTCTTCAGGCGCGCGACCTTCTCGGCCTCGGCCTCGAACTGGCGCTGCTCGATCTGCTTCTGCTTGAACGGCAGCACGTGCTTCATCGCCTCCTCCTGCGCCTTCGCGGCGATGACCTGCTCGTTGCCCGCGGCCTCGGCCGCCTTCTGGCGCCGCACCTTGTCGGCCTCCGCCTCGAGCTCGGACTGCTTCACGGCCTTGTCCTTGAGCTCCAGCGTGTATTTCATCTTCTCGGTCTCGAGCTCCTCGGCCAGCAGGCGATCCATGCCGCGGCGATAGTCGGCGGGCAGGTCGATCTTGCCCAGCTGCACGCCGCGCAGCACGATGCCGTCGACGGCGAGGCGGGCGCGCAGCTCCGACTCCAGCGCCTGCTGGATCTCCGAGCGCTTGCTCGAGAAGATCTCGCGCACCGTGTAGCGGGCGAGCAGGCGATACGCCACGCCCTGCACCGCGGGCTCGACGACCTGGGCGTCGAGGTCGACCGGCAGGTCGCGGGCGATCGCGACGACGCGCGCGGGATCGAGCGCGTAGCGCACGGCGATGTCGACCCCGAGCGAGAGACCTTCGACCGACTGGAACGGCGCCGGACCGTCGGCGCGCGCCCCCTGCTCGAGGCGGACCACCTGGTCGCGCAGGTCGTACAGCGCCAGCTCGTGCAGGCCGGGGACGAGGACGACGCTGCCGGCACGCAGCTCCGAGGCGCCCCCGGTCAGGCGGTTCGTGCGCACGCCGATCTCGCCGCGCGGCACCGTCTGCACCGGCGGATGAGTCCACAGCACCCAGCCCACCGCGCCCACCGCGGCCAGGCCCGCCAGCGGGCCTCGCAGGCGCGCCGCGCCGCGCGCGGCATCGCCGGCGGCATCACCCAGCGCACGTCCCGCACGCACCGGCCCGGTGGCCGCGTGCGCCCGCGCCGTGCCGAATGCGCGCCGCAGCGCCTCGGCAAGCCGCGCGAGGCGGATGCGCATCGTCGACGTCGTGGGGGTGTCGTTGCGGTCGCCTTCTTCGTTCATGGTTCGCTCCTCGTTGGATGCGACCCATTCTTCCGAGGGGACGCGGAGCGATCCAGGGCCCTGCGCGGCGAGTGCGCTCACGCGCCGGCGAAGGCGCGCTCCGCTCGCGGAAGAATTCTTCACGCGGGCAGGCGACGACGCACCCTGCCGCGGGTGCGGCTGCCATCCGCATTCTTGCGGGGCAGTGCGAAAGAAGCCGCTTGGACTCGATCGTGGGGGAGATGCACGATGGCATGGTGACCGCGGCGAGCGGCGGCGCGGATGACGGCTCGACGTTCGAGGTCCGCCTACCCCTGCGCGCGGGCGCCTGCCTCCCCGCGCCCGCGGAGGCGCCGTGCAGCGCGTCGCGACGACGGGCTACGGCCAGGACGGCGATCGCGACCGCTCGCGCGCGGCCGGCTTCGCCGCGCATCTCGTGAAGCCGGTGGAGTATCCGGCGCTGCGGCGCGTCATCCAGGCCGGTGCGCCGTCCCGATGACCGGCCCGGGCACGTCCCGGCGCGGAAGAAAGCCTCACGCGGGCCGCGCGGCGGCCGCCGGATAATCGGCTGCAGGCGCGCGGCCATCCATCCTGCGGCGGCGCGCGCAACCGGAGAAAGTGCCAACGTGAAAGTCGCGGTCATCGAAGACGACCCGCCCACCAGCGACCAGCTCAAGGGCTGGATCCTGTCGGCGCGGCCCGGCCTGCAGGTCGACCAGTGGTTCACCCGCGACGATGCCGAGGCCGCGATCGCGCGCGAGCGCTACGACCTCGTCGTGATGGACATCGAGCTCGGGCGCGAGCGCCATGCGGGCGTGGCGCTGGTCAACGCGATCAACAA
>Ga0209051_1001749_pt1 | contig 17304 bp, 14 predicted proteins | sample AraplaCvi_mMS_r2_2_FD_184286 | JGI IMG/M metagenome (GOLD analysis project Ga0209051, IMG submission 184286) | Arabidopsis root microbial communities from North Carolina, USA - plate scrape MF_Cvi_mMS_r2 (SPAdes) (version 2) | ecosystem: Host-associated > Plants > Roots > Endosphere | place...
GTTCGCCGTCGAACTGACCCCACCCGCCGGGGACTCGGCCTGCGCGTCGCGGACGTAGAGCGGCTTGTACGCCCCGTCGACGTGGATGTGCCCGATGGCGCGGTCGGGCCTGGCCTCGTATTCGCTGAACCGCGAGCTCGTCGACGTCATGCCCAGCGGGCCGTACAGCACCTCCTGGCTGAGGTCCTCCCACGTCTTGCCCGCGCTGGTGGCCACGGCCTCGGCGCCGGCGGTCAACCCAAAGTTGGTGTAGGCGTACGACGTACGGAAGGGACCGAGCGGCAGCTGGCGCAGATGGTCGAGGATGTACCGCCGGTCGTAGCCGAGGTCCTCCAGCAGGTCGCCGGCGTGGTCGGGCAGCCCGGAGCGGTGGGAGTACATGTCGCCGACGGTCACCAGCTTGGTGATCGTCGGATCGGCGAGGGCGAACCACGGCAGCTTCTCGACGACGGGGGTGTTCCAGTCGACGGCGCCCTCGCTCACCTGGTGGGCGACGACGGTCGCCCCCAGCGGCTTGGACAGTGACGCCAGCTGGAACACCGTGTCCGGATCGACCTGGTTCGCCTGATCGCCACCCTTGCGGACGTCCTTGACGCCGAAACCCTTGGCGTACACCACTTTTCCACCGTGGACGACGGCGACCGACATGCCGGGTATGCCCGACTTCTTCATCAGCTCGTCGGCGATGCCGTCGAGCTTGGCGACCGCCTTGGCGACGGCGTCGTCGGGCAGCGGCATCGCCGGCACCAAGGGGGGTGGTACCGGGGCCGCCGACGGATTGGCCGCCGCCGGCGGCGGCGCGCTCGAGGGGCCGGTCTGCGACGCCGGCCGTGCGCAACCACCGAGGGCGGCCGTCACGGCGAGGAGGGTGACCAGGCGGACGACGGGTGAGCGCTGCACACCAGCACGCTAGCTGGTCAGGCTCGCCACCACGGGTCCATTGCGGCCGTTGCCGGGTCGACGCGCAGGCCGGGCTTGGGCGTCACGACCCGGACCCCGTCGCCCTCGGCGGCGGTGAGGAGTCGCTCGACGGGTTCGGACCACGGATGGGGTGCCAGGCGGAACGTCGCCCAGTGGATCGGCATCAGCAAGCCGGCGTCGGACACGTCCCGGTGGGCGCGCACGGCGTCCTCTGGATTCATGTGGATGTCGGGCCAGCCGGGGTGATAGGCGCCGATCGGCATGAGCGTCAGGTCGAACGGGCCGTAGTCGGCGCCGATGTCGGCGAAGCTCTTCGTGTAGCCGGTGTCGCCGCCGAAGAAGGCTCGGTGCCACGGACCGATGATCGCCCACGACGACCACAGCGTGACGTTGCGCGTCAGGAACCGGCCCGAGAAGTGCCGTGCGGGCGTGCAGACCAGTTCGAGTTCGCCGAGGTGCGCACTCTCGTTCCAGTCCAGCTCGACGATGCGGTCCTTCGGGATGTGCCACGCACGCAGGTGCGCGCCGATGCCGAGGGGCACGTAGAACTTCGCCCGCTGGGTCAGCGCCAGCTGCTTGATGGTGTCGACGTCGAGGTGGTCGTAGTGGTCGTGGCTGATGATCACGGCGTCGACCGCGGGCAGGTCCTCCAGGGCGGCGGGCACCGGGTGCAACCGCTGCGGGCCGACGGCGCGCGACGGCGAGCACCGGTCGCTCCACACCGGGTCGGCCAGGATGCGGTACCCGTCGACCTCGATCAGCGCCGACGAGTGGCCGTACCAGGTGGCGGCGAGGTCGGCCGCGGTCACGCTCGGATCGGGGGTGACCAGCGGGACGGGCGTCGCGGGGTGCTGCGCCGAGCCGCCGCCGATGACGTCGCGTGCGAGCAGGAACTGTTCCTGACGGGTCAGGCTGGCCTCGGAGGCGGGCTCCATGTTGACGAAGACGCCGTCACGGTAGTGGGGCGAGCGCCGCGCGACCGCGTCGATCTCCACCGGCGACGCCCCGAGCGCCTCGGGAGCGCCCTGCACCGCGCGCAACACCCAGCCGCCGCCGATGAGCGCGGCCGTGCCGCCGATGAATCGCACCGCCTCCCGAAGCATCTAGGCCCCCTTGAAGTTGGCCGGCCGCTTCTCGATGCGCGCGACCTGTGCCTCGATGATGTCGGAACTGGCCCACGCCCGGTCGAAGAGCTCCTTGTGGGCGGGCCAGGCGTCCTCGTAGGCGCCGTCGTCGTTGAGCACGCGCTTGGCGTGCTGCAGCGCCAGCGGGGCGAACCCGGCGATCTCCTGGGCCCACGCCTGCGCGTCGGCCAGCGTGCCCGAGCGGTTGGCCATCCCGGTCGCCAGGGCCGCCTCGGAAGTGAGCCGCTCGGCGGCCAGCAGCATGCCCCGGGCCCGCCCGGCTCCCACGAGCGAGGTCAGCCGGCGGATGCTCCAGTTGTCCAGCGCGATGCCGTACTTCGCGACGGGGAACTGGAAGTACGCCTCGGGCGCGACGACGCGCAGGTCGCAGATCATCGACAGGATCACCCCGGCGCCGATGGCCGGTCCGTTCACCGCGCCGATGACGGGCAGCGGCGCCTCGTCGATGGCCAGGTTCAGCGCCCTGGCCTTGTCGGGCAGTTCGTCGGCGACGCCCTGGCCGCCGGACAGATCCGCGCCCGAACTGAACACGTGACCCTGGCCGGTGAGGACGATCGCGCGCACGCCTTGGTCGGCGGCCTTCTCGACGGCCTCGCGCAGCGCGTCGAGCAGTTCGCCGTTGAGGGCGTTGCGTCGCTCGGGACGCTGCATCTCCAGTGTCAGTACGTTGCCCTCGCGGGTCATTCCGATCATGGGGCCAGCCTAACGAGCCGGCGGTTAGCCTTGCCCCGTGAGCCGGATCGGCGCGATGGCGCTGCGCGACGCCGTCCTCGACGAGGGGTCCTTCGTCAGCTGGGACGGCCCCGTCCTCGACGTCGCCGGCGACGACGACTATCGACGAGACCTCGCCGACGCCAGGGCGGCGACCGGGCTGGACGAATCGGTGTTGACCGGCGAAGGCACGGTGTTCGGTCGCCGCGTGGCCGTGGTTGCCAGCGAGTTCGACTTCCTCGCGGGATCCATCGGGGTGGCCGCGGCCGAACGGATCACCGCCGCGATCGAACGGGCCACCGCCGAGGCGCTGCCGCTGGTGGCCTCGCCGAGTTCCGGTGGCACCCGCATGCAGGAGGGCACGGTCGCCTTCCTGCAGATGGTCAAGATCGCCGCCGCGGTCGAACTGCACAAGCAGGCGCATCTCCCCTACCTGGTGTACCTGCGGCACCCGACGACCGGCGGGGTGTTCGCCTCGTGGGGGTCGCTGGGCCACGTGACGGCGGCCGAACCCGGGGCGCTGATCGGCTTCCTCGGGCCGCGGGTCTACGAGCACCTCTACGGCGAGCCGTTTCCTAAGGGGGTCCAGACCGCGGAGAACCTGCACCGGCACGGCGTCATCGACGGGGTCGTGCCGATCGGTCTGCTGCGCTCGACGCTCGACCGCGCGCTCACGGTGCTCTCCGACGCACCGGGCACGCCCCCGAGCGCACCGGAGGCGGAGCCCGTCGCCGACGTGCCGGCGTGGGACTCGGTCGAGATCTCCCGGCGGCCGGACCGCCCCGGCATCGGCTATCTGCTGCGGCACGGGACGACGGAGCGGGTGCTGCTCTCGGGTACCGACGGTCACGGCGAGGCGGCGACGACGCTGCTGGCGCTGGCCAGGTTCGGCGGGCAACCGGCGGTGGTGGTGGGTCAGCAACGCGGTGTCGGCGGCGGGCTCGCCGGCCCGCAGGCGTTGCGGGAGGCGCGCCGCGGCATGGCGCTGGCCGCCGGGCTGCGGCTGCCTCTGGTGCTCGTCATCGACACCCCCGGCCCGGCCCTGTCGGCCGAGGCCGAGGAGGGCGGGCTGGCCAGCGAGATCGCCAGGTGTCTGGCGCAGCTGGTCACCCTGGACACGCCGACGGTGTCGGTGCTGCTGGGCCAGGGCAGTGGCGGGCCGGCGCTGGCGATGGTGCCCGCCGACCGCGTGCTGGCCGCACTGCACGGCTGGCTGGCGCCGCTGCCGCCCGAGGGGGCCAGTGCGATCGTCTTCCGCGACGTCGACCACGCCCCGGAACTCGCTGCCGCCCAAGGTATTCGGTCGGCCGATCTGCTGCGCAACGGAATCGTCGACGCCATCGTGCCCGAGCACACCGACGCCGCCGACACCCCATTGGACTTCACCCGCCGGCTCTCGGCCACCATCGCCGCCGAGTTGGTCGCGCTTCGGCGGCTGCCCGCCGAGGAGCGGTTGACGTCCCGGTTGCGGCACTACCGCGGAATCGGGCTCTAACCTCCCCGAGCGTGGACTCGTTGGCGAGTTCTGGGCGGCAAACCGACCGAAAGTCCACGTTCGGCGGGGGTGTGAAGCGGGATCTGGTGGCATCCTGGGAACCGTGGACTCGGTGCTGCACTTCGCCGGCAACTTCTGGTGGCTGATCTTCCCGCTCGGCGGGGTGATCGGCGGTGGAGTCAGGGCCGTCGCCGCCGCCAACGAACGCAGGGCCGAGCGCCGGCTGGAGCGCTACCGCATCAAGCAGCAGGCCAAGGTCGCGATGGCCGAGGCGTCCGGGCGCGGGCGGGTCGACGAGGCGGCGGCCCGGCGCGAGGTGACCAAGGTCCTGCAGCGCCACGACGGCACGGACGCGCGCTGGCTGGACTACGAGCTCGACGTCGCCAAGCTGCTGGACTTCCCGTTGATGACCGACATGCGGGAGCCGCTGACGGCGGAGTTCCACCGGGCCCGCAGCCGCGCCGACCTGCTGCGGCCCGCGAACGCCGAGGATCTCGTCGGTGACCGCGACGCCCAGCTCGACTACCGCGACGCCGTCCACGACTACGTCACAGCGTTCGACGTCGCCGAGGCCGAGGCCGTCCGACGGCGACGCAGCGACTTCTCGGTCGAGGCCCAGGAGCGGCTGGAGCGGGCGCAGCGTCTGCTCCGGGTGGCCTCCGACGCCGCCGCCACTACCGACGAGCGGCGCAACGCGTACTCCAAGGCCCAGCGCGAACTCGACGGCCTGATCGTGCTGCCGGCGGTGACCCGGGCCGGCATCGAGCGGCGGATCGCCGGGGAGATCGAGGCCTAGCCGTTCCGAGTGTGACTTCCACGGCGATTCGACAAGCGGTTCCGACGCCAGATTCACACTCGCGGCTCCTAACCGACCGCGTAACGCTGCAGGGTGGGACCCAGCCACTCGATGAGCTCGTCGCGGCTCAGGCCCACGACCGGCGGTAGCCGCAACACGAAGCGACACAGCGCCATTCCGAGCACCTGGGTGGCGATGAGGCCGGCCCGCCGCGGCGCGTCGTCGGGTACGAACTTCGAGATCGCGGGCAACAGTTGGCCGGCGAAGATGTCGGTCATGCGTTGCGCCGCTTCGGCATTGGTGGTGGCCGAGCGCAGCAGGACCACCAGCGCGTCGTCGGCCTCCCAGCGCGCCAGGAAGTGCGACACCAACGCATGACCCAGGTCCTCGGGCGCCACGTCGGACAGGTCGGGGAACCGTAGGTCGAACTCCGCCGCGGCGGCGAACAACTGGTCCTTGTTGCCGAAGTAGCGCATCACCATCGACGGATCGATGTTCGCGTCCGCGGCGATGGCCCTGATGGTCGCGGCCTCGTACCCCGATTCGGCGAACCGCTCCCTGGCCGCGGCCAGGATGACGGCCTTGGTCTGGTCGGCCTTGGCTCCCATGCCGTCGACTCTATGCCAACACGTGTTGACTTTTCCACGAACGCGGCGCACGCTGGGAAATGCCAACACCCGTTGGCATTTCTCGCCGAAGGAGACTCCGATGCACGACACCGACGTCCTCGTCGTGGGGGCCGGCCCCACCGGTCTGACCCTGGCGGCCTCGCTCCTGCTCCAGGGGGCACGAGTCACTCTCGTCGACCGCCAGGCCGAGGCCGCCAACACCTCACGCGCCGCCGGGGTCAACGCCCGCACCCTCGAGGTGCTCGAGAGCGTCGACGTCACGCGCCGCCTGGTCAAGGAGGGCGTCGAGGCACCGCGCTTCGCCATTCGCGACGGCGCGACGGCGCTGCTCTCGGTCGACTTCAGCGGCCTTCGGACGGCGTATCCGTTCACGCTGATGGTGCCGCAGTCGACCACGGAGCGGCTGCTCCTGGAACGGGTGCGCGAACTCGGCGGCGACGTCGTGCGGCCCCGAGCGCTCGTCACCGTCGCCGAGGACGCGACGGGCGTCACGGCGACGTTCGACGACGGGGACACCGTGCGGGCCCGCTACGTCGTCGGCGCCGACGGCATGCACAGCACCGTGCGCACGCAGGCCGGGATCGGTTTCACCGGCGGCACCTACGAGCACTCCTTCGTCCTGGCCGACGCCCACCTGCGCGGCGACGCCCCGACCGGCGAGGTCCGGTTGTTCTGGGCGAGCGAAGGTCTCACCGTGGTCGCCCCCCTGCCCGATGGGGCGTTTCGCATCGTGGCGCCCGTCGACGACGCCCCCGAGGTGCCCTCGGTCGAGTTCGTTCAGGACCTCCTCGACACCCGGGGTCCCGGCGGCATCGCCGTGACCGACGTCGTCTGGGGCTCCCGATTCCGGATCCACCACCGGGTCGCCGACACCTACCGCCGCGGCCGGATGCTGCTCGCCGGCGACGCCGCCCACGTGCACAGCCCGGCCGGCGGGCAAGGGATGAACCTCGGCATCCAGGACGCGGTCGCCCTGGCCGACGCGCTGGCAGCGGTGTTGGCCGGTGGGCCCGATGCGCGACTCGACGAGTACGCCGCCGCCCGTCGCCCCATCGCCCAGCAGGTGATCGCCCTGACCGACCGGCTGACCAGGCTCGCCACCCTGCCCCGCCCGCTGCGGCCCGCCCGCAACGCCGCGCTGAAGGTCCTCGGGCGCCTCCCCTGGGTCACCCGGGCCTTGGCGTCGCGCCTGTCGGGTCTGGTCTACCGCTGACGGGGCGGTTGTGTGGCGAGCCGACGGCACCGGGCACGATGACGGCATGACCGAACCGGCGGTGCAGACCATCGAGGCCGACTACCTGGTGATCGGCGCGGGCGCCATGGGCATGGCGTTCGTCGACGCCCTGATCGCCGAGACCGAGGCGACCGTGGTGCTCGTCGACCGCAACGACCAACCCGGCGGGCACTGGGTCAACGCCTATCCGTTCGTCCGGCTGCACCAACCGTCGGCGTACTACGGCGTGAACTCGCGCCGGCTGGGCAGCGACGCGATCGACGCCAGCGGACCCAACGAGGGCTTCTACGAACTCGCCAGCGGCAGTGAGGTGTGCGCCTACTACGACCAGGTCATGCGTCAGCACCTGCTGCCGAGCGGCCGGGTGTCCTACTTTCCGATGAGTGAGTACTTGGGCGACAACCGCTTTCGGACGCTGGGCGGGGAGGACTATCGCGTCGACGTGCGGCGTCGGGTGGTCGACGCCACCTATCTCAGCGTCGTCGTGCCCTCGATGCGTCCGCCTCTCTACGACGTCGCCCCCGGGGTCGACTGCATCCCACCCAACGGTTTGCCCAAGCAGCCAGCCCGGGACCGGTACGTGATCGTCGGTGCCGGGAAGACCTCCATGGACGCGTGCCTGTGGCTACTGCGCCATGGCGTCGAACCCCACCGGTTGACGTGGATAAAGCCGCGCGACTCGTGGTTGCTCGACCGCGCCGCCGTGCAACCCGGCCCGCTGTTCGCGAGGCGCGTGCTGGCCGACTTCTCGGCGCAGTCCCGGGCCATCGCCCAGGCCACCTCGGTCGACGACCTCTACCTGCGGTTGGAGAAACTGGGCTGCCTGCAGCGGATCGACCCGGCGGTGGAACCGACGATGTACCGCTGTGCGATCGTCTCGCGTGGCGAACTGGAGCGGCTTCGGCAGATCGACGACGTCGTCCGGATGGGTCGCGTCGTCGCGCTGGAGCCGGGCCGGATCGTCCTCGACGGCGGCACCGTCGACGCCGATCCGGGGGCGCTGTACGTCGACTGCACCGGGGACGGAATCGGGACCAGGGAGGCCACCCCGGTCTTCGCCGACGGCCGCATCACCCTGCAGTCGGTCCGCACGTGCCAGCCGGCGTTCAGCGCCGCCGTCATCGCGCGCGTCGAGGCGATGGACGCCGACGACGACGTCAAGAACCATTACTGCCGACCGGTGGAACACCCCATGGAGCCACTGGACTGGATCACCATGACCCTCGACTTCAACCACAACCAGCTCATGTGGTTCGACGACCCCGAGCTGATGAAATGGCTCAACCGTGCGCGGCTGAACGTGGTGAGCCACATGCAGTCCGACGACGCCGCGGCACGGGACGGCGCGGCTCAGATCGCGCCGCGATTGCGCGCGGCCAACGCCAAATTGGAAGCCCTGCTGCGAGTTTGAACCCACAGCACGACCGTGGCGATGGCGGCCTCGACGATCGCGACACTGGTCGCCACGGCCATCAACGGCGACATCGTCGCCACCGCGGTGGTGTCGACCACCTGGCCGTGGTGGTGGCCCGGCATCGACAGGTGCACTGCGACCATGCCGAGGTTCATCACCGCCACGACGCACCACACCCGCGGCGACCCCGCCGTCCACAGCTCCCTGGCGCAGTAGAGACACGCCAGCGCCATGGCGATCACGACCGCCGCCGTCACCGCGCTGCTGGTGTCACCGGCCATCGCCGCGTGCAGGGTGGCCGAGCCCGCGGCCAGCAGCGCGCACGCGCGTCGACCCACGGCGGACGAGTCGAGACGCGACATCGGTCCACTGTGTCACCAACTGGGCGCCCCCGCAGGGGATGGCTCAGGTCTCCACGGGGGCGACGCGCCCGGCGAAGCTGACCGCTTCGACACCGTGCTCCTTGGAATCCGCTTCGGCCCTTGCGATCTCGGCGTCGAGATCCAACGATCGCGCCATCAGCACATAGGCCACCGCCGAGGCGAACAAACCGACGAACAAGGCGACGTCGACCCCGCCCATCGCCGCGGCGACCGGGCCCGTGAACCACACCGTCACCACGAAGGGAATCATTGCGACGATGCCGACGAGATAGGCGATCAGCCCTCGCCACCCCCAGGTGCCATACACCCCGCCGGGCACGAAGATCTCCCGCACCGCGTAGCGGCCGCGCCGCACCACGTAGTAGTCGACGAGGTTCACCGACGTCCACGGCACCAGCAGGTACAGCAGCACCACCAGGAAGCTTCCGAAGTTGGTCAGGAACTCCCCGGTGGAGAAGATCGTCCCGAGCAGGCCTGCCCCGGCCACGATGGCGCAGGAGACGACCCGTAGTCGACGCGTCGGCCGTACGGCACGGAAGGAGTCGAGCATCGTGATCAACTCCAGCGACGCGGCGTAGACGTTGATGGTGATCACGGTGACCAGGCCGGGCAGCGCGGCGGCCAGGAGCCACAGCCCCGAGCCCGGTAGCACGCCGTCGGCGGCTTGGCGCACCGCGTCGAGCGGGGACGCACCCGCGAACAGGGCCGCGACGAGTGCGCCCAACGCCATCAACCATGCGGCGCCGACGAATACGCCCGTGTAGGTGTAGAACAACGCCTTGCGTGGGCTGGTCTGTGGGGGCAGGTAGCGCGAGTAGTCCGACACGTACGGCGCCCACCCCAGGGCGTAGGCCGCGGCAGCGCCGAACTGGACGAGGAACGCCGCCCAGGTGAACTGGCCCAGGCCCAGTTGGCCGTTGGGAATGTCGGACCAGATGAGCGCGGCGACGGTGAACACGCCGAACGTCGCGAGGAAGACCCACGTGAGCCAGGTCTGGAAGCGGTGAATCCAGTGATAGCCGTAGATGGCCAGTGCCAACGCCAGTGCGGTGATGACGACGTACCAGAGATCGGGCAGGTCAGCGCCGGTGATCGACGTCAGCACGTCCGCGGCCAGGATCTGGTTGAAGACGTTGAAGCCCACGATGCTGAACACGACGACGGCACAGATGACCACGACACCGCGGTAACCGAATTGGGCACGTGACTGAATCATCTGCGGCAGACCGAGCTGTGGGCCCTGCGCGGAGTGGAACGCGGTGAAGATCGTGCCGACGGCGGTGCCGCTGAGGATCGCCAGCAACGAAGTCAGCAGCGACGCACCGAGTGCAGCACCCACCATTCCGGTCGCCAGCGTCGTCAGGTTGGCGTTCGACATGAACCACAGCGGAAAGAGGGTGGACGGCTTCCCCTTGCGTTCCTCGAGTGGAACCCAGTCGATGGACTTCGACTCGATCGTGGGCGTGTCAGACATGGATGCCTCCGTAGAGTTCGGGACGTCGGTCGGCGAACAGGTCGTTGTGAGCGCCAAGGGATTTGTCGTCGGAGAGGTCGAGCACCGCGGTGGCCACGCCGCCGGCTGGGGTGGCCTGGATCCAGCCGTCGGCCGAGATGACGGCGGTCCCGCCGGTCCATTCGACACCACGCTCGACGCCGTGCCGGTCGGCGATCACCGTCGCCAGTCGGGAGGTCCGCGCCGCTGCCATCAGCTGGATCGTCTCGGGGGGATGTTCACCGAGCGGTCGCGCGACCATCGGCCAGTTGACCGGCAGGGCAAGCACTTCGGCGCCGGCCAGCGCCAACCGTCGGGTCAGTTCCGGGAATTCGCCGTCGTAGCAGATGGCGACGCCGATGCGCCCGACGGGGGTGTCGAGAACCGCACCTGCTTCGTCACCCGGGACGAATACACCCCTTTCCGTACCCCAGAGGTGCGCCTTGCGGTAGCAGCCCAGGACACCGGCGGAGCCGAGGACGAGGGCGGAGTTGAACAGGCGACCGTCGTCGATCTCACAGAATCCGACGACGGCCACGGTGTCGGGGCTCAGGAGGCCGGCCAGCGAGACCAGTCGCGGATCGTCGGCCCGCATCGCCAGTGCCCGCGCCTCGGCCGCATCCGCGAACACGTAGCCGCTGGTGGCCAGTTCGGGAAGCACGATCAGGAGCGGACCCGGCTGCCGTTGGCGCAGCGCGTGCTCGACGGCCGCCAGGTTGGCCGCCACGTCGCCGATCTCGACGGGAAGGCTGACGGCCGACACCCGCAGCTGGCGACTCATCGGCCGCGGTTGACTGCCGGAGTGCCCTCGAAGACGCCGGAGTGGCGGCCGATCTCGTCGATGCGGATGGTCGCGGTCGCCTCGTGCGCCGCCAGCCCCTCGAAGGCCGAGATCCGTTCGACCGCCGGTGCGAGTGCCGCCGTCGCGTCGCGCTGCGCGCGCTGATAGGTCAGCGGCTTGAGGAACCGCGACACCGAGAGGCCGGCGTTGTAGCGGGCCGTCTTGCCGGTCGGCAGAACGTGATTGGTTCCGGCGATGCCCTTGTCCGAGTAGGCGACCGTGCTCCACGGACCGATGAACAGCGAGCCGTAGTTGCGGAGTTCCTTGAGGAAGTAGTCGTCGTCCTCGGTCTGCACCTCGAGGTGTTCGGGGCCGAGGACGTCGGCGATGGCGGCCGCCTGGGCACGGTCGCGGGCCACCACCACCGACCCGAAGTCGCGCCACGCCGCACCCGCGACGTCGCGGGTGGCGAGACTCTCGAGCTGGCGATCGATTGCGTCGATCACCCTGCGGCCCAACGACTCCGACGTCGTGATCAATGCGGCGGGCGAATTGGGGCCGTGCTCGGCCTGTCCCAGCAGGTCGGCGGCAACCCACTCGGGGTCGGCGGTCTCGTCGGCCAGCACCGCGACCTCGGACGGCCCCGCCAGCAGGTCGATGCCGACTCGACCGAAGAGTTGCCGCTTGGCCTCTGTGACGAATGCGTTGCCCGCGCCCACCAGCATGTCGACGGGCGCTTCGTCCAGCAGACCGAACGCCATGGCGCCCAGCGCCTGGACGCCGCCGATGGCGAAGACCCGGTCGGCCCCCGACAGGTACGCGCCGTAGAGCACCGCAGGGTGGGCGCCGTCGTCCCCCGACGGCGGCGTGCACGCCAGCACGGTGGGCACGCCTGCGGCCTTGGCCACGCCGACGGTCATGAAAGCACTTGCCAGGAGCGGGAATCGGCCGGCAGGCAGGTAGGCGCCGACGCGCGTGACCGGGATGTACTGCACTCCGCCCACGACGCCGGGTGCGACGTCAACCTCGAAGTCGGAGAGGTGTGCGCGCTGGGCGGTGGCGAATCGGTTGGTGCGGTCGTAGCCGAGTTCCAGTGCGGCACGCACGTCGGCGGGGAGGGCGTCGCCGCTCGTGCGCAGTTCGGCGGAGCCGACCTCGAGGTCGCCGGTCCAGCCGTCGAGTTCCTTGGCATAGGACCGGACGGCGTCGAGTCCGTCGCGTTCGATGTGCGCGAGCATCTCCGACACCCGTTCGACGACACGGGGATCCCGTTGGGCGGGAGGACCGTCGACCGCGGGCTTCTTGAGCCAGGTGAACGGTCCGAGGGCGCGGGCTTCGTCTGCGGTGATCTGCATGGTGGGGACGGTAGGCCGAATCGGAACAAAGGACTAGATGGGCAATTCCTTCGCCATCCACAGGATCATCCGATACCAGGCCGGGAGATCCTCGGCACGACGGAGTGGCCAAGGCCAGTGTCGGATTCCGGGTGGGCAAGCTCGCGCACCGTGTCCTCGGCCAACCGGGCGAATTCACGCGTGGCCTCCGACAGCGGCCGCCCACGTCGCTGCGCCAAGGCGATGGTGTCGAACAGCGGCTCGGCGAACGGCACGGTGTGCAGGCCGGGCGGGAACGCGCCGCTCTCGACGACCGCGCCGCTGACCATCGTGTCGCCGACGCCGTCGGCCACGAGTTTCAATGCCGCCTCGACGTGCTCGATCTCGATGAGCGGTTCCAGGCGCAGCCCTGCGAGCTGGGCGCGTTCAGCCAGCTGCCGCCGGGTGGGATCCTTCCAGCCGTAGTGAGCGTCGTAGAGCACCAGGTCCGTGGCGGCGAATTGGCCGATGGTGACCGGTCTTTCGGTGCGTGCCGGATGGGCACTGACGTAGAACACCTCGTCGCGCACCAGCGGCCGCACCGTGAGTCCCTCGTCGTCGATCGGCAGGATCAGCAGACCCGCCTCGATCTCACCGGCCTGAATCGCCGCCGCGGTCTCCGCCGAGTTTTGCCCGACCAGCCGCACCCGTACGTCGGGATAGCGGTTGTGGAAGGTTTGCACCAGGCTCGACAACAGGTAATAGTCGGCGTTGCGCGGAACGCCGAACGTGGCCGTCCCACCGCCCAGCGAACCGACCGACCGCACCGCCTGAGCCCCACCGTCGGCAGCGAGCACCGCCTGCTGCGCGTACGGCAACAACTGCTCGCCCGCCGCGGTCAGGGTGAGCCGGCGGCTGCCGCGGACGAACAGTTGGGCGTCCAGCTCGTCTTCGAGGCGTCGCACCAGCTCCGAGATCGAGGCCTGCGCGACCTGCAGCGCCTCGGCCGCGGCGGTGAACGAGCCCAACCGCTCAGCCTCGACGAAGGCCCGCAACTGGTTGAGCGTCACCCGACGAGCATAGGGATACCCCGCCCTCAGACCAGGGAGTCGACCCACGCCTGGTGCAGTGCCGCATACCGACCGTCACCGAGCATCAGCTCTGCGGGCGGGCCGTCCTCGACGACGCGGCCGTGTTCGAGCACCAGCACCCGGTCGGCCACCTCGACGGTGGACAGGCGGTGCGCGATCACCACGGCGGTGCGATCGGCCAGCACGGTGGCCAGGGCCCGCTGGACCAGCCGCTCGCTGGGGATGTCGAGCGACGAGGTGGCCTCGTCGAGGATCAGCACGGCGGGGTCGGCGAGGAACGCCCGGGCGAAGGCGATCAGCTGCCGCTGGCCCGCCGACAGCCGGCCGCCCCGCTTGGCCACGTCGGTGTCGTAACCGTCGGCGAGCGCCTCGACGAACCGGCTGACGCCCACGGCCTCGGCCGCCTCGCGCACCTCGGCGTCGGTCGCGTCGGGACGACCGAAGCGGATGTTGTCGGCGATGGTGCCCTCGAACATGAAGTTCTCCTGCGTCACCATCACCACGTTCTTGCGCAGGTCGGCCTGGGCGAGATCGCGCAGGTCGACGCCGTCGAGCGTCACCGCCCCCGAAGTGGGGTCGTAGAACCTGGCGATCAGTTTGGCGATGGTGGTCTTGCCCGCACCGGTCGTGCCGACCAGCGCCACCGTCTGGCCGGCCGGGATGTCGAGCCGTAGATCCGGCAACACCGGCCGATCGGGAACGTACGAGAAGGTGACGTCGCGAAACACGATGTCGCCCTTGACCGTTGGAAGCTCCACCGGCCGCTCGGGGTCCTTGATCCCCGGCTCTTCGGCCAGCACGCCGGCGATCTTCTCCAGCGCCGCGGCAGCCGACTGGAACGTGTTGAAGAACTGCGAGATCTCTTGCATCGGCTCGAAGAAGATCCGCAGATACAGCAGGAACGCGGTCAGCGTGCCGAGCGTCATCTCCCCGTTCAGCACCCGGTAGCCGCCGTAGAGCAACACCCCACCGGTGGTGACGTTGCCGACCAGTCGGACGGCGGGCATGAAGATCGCCAGCAGCTTGAACGCGCGCTCGTTGACGTTCTTGTAGTCGTCGGCGACGTCGGTGAAGATCTGCTGATTGCGCGGCTCACGGCGGTAGGCCTGCACCGCCTTGATGCCGGTCATCGTCTCGACGAACTGCACGATGACCAACGCGGCCCGCTCACGCACCAGCTTGTAGGTCTTCGCCGACTCGGTGCGGAACCACCAGACCAGCAGCACCAGAACGGGGAACGCGCACAGGCACATCAGGCCGAGCTTCACGTCGAGCACCACCAGCAGCACCGAGGTGCCAAGCAGCGTCAGGACCGCGGTGATGAGACCGTCGAACCCGGTCTGCAGCATGTCCTGGATGGCCTCGACGTCATTGGTCGACCGCGCCACCACCCGACCGGAGGTGTAGCGGTCGTGGAACGCGACGTCGAGCCGTTGAAAGTGCCGAAAGATCCTGCGCCGCAGCTCGAGTAGCACTTCCTGACCGATGCGCCCCGAGCGTCGCAGGAAGAACATCCGACTGGTCGCCTGCACCAACACGACACCGCACAGCGCCGCGACGATCAGGATCAGCTCGCGCGCGGAGCCACCGTCGACCAGCGGCGGGATGCCGTGGTCGATGCCGCGTTGCACCAGCAGCGGCACCGAGAGCCGTGCGGCGTTCTCCGCCACGATGACGATGGTCAGCAACGCCACCGCGGTGGCGTACGGACGCAACAGGCCGCCCAACAGCGTCCGCGCCTCCCGGCGTCGGGAGATCGACTCGTCGATGGGCAGGTCGTCGTCGTCCTTCGCGACGGCGCGACCCCGCCAGTCGGTGGTGCTCATCGGGGCCTCGTGCTCTTCGCGCACGCGCTCATCGCGATTCCCCCTCGAACGTGACGTACGCGCGCTCCCGCTCGGACTCCGGATCGTGATACTCGTGCTCGAGCCGATCCCGCTCCTGGTCGCTCTCCCAGTCGCAGGCGCGCTCCGTACCGTCGTCGAGTTCGTCGTCGGCGGCCAGCAGGTAGCGGTACTCCGGGGCGGTCGCCAGCAACTCGGCGTGGGTGCCGACGCGCGTGATCGTCGCGCCGCCGCCCTCGGCCTTCTCCAGCAGGGCGACGCGGTCGGCCAACAGAACGGTCGACGCCCGGTTGGCCACGACCAACCCGGTCACCGCCGACAGCACGCGGCGCAGCGCCTCCGTCACGACGGCCTCGGTGTGCACGTCGAGCGCCGAGAGCGTGTCGTCCAGAACGAGGATGGACGGGGCCGCCAGGAGCGCGCGGGCCAACGAAAGTCGTTGCCGCTGACCGCCCGACAGGCTCATGCCCTGCTCACCGATCCTCGTGTCCAGACCGAACGGCAGGTCGTAGGCGAACTGGGCGGCCGCCACCTCGACGGCTTCGGCCATCTGCTCCTCGGTCGCCGGATCCCCCGGCGGCCGGCCCAGCGCCAAGTTCTCCGCCACCGACATCGAGAAGAGGGTGGGGTCTTCGAAGGCCGTGGCGACCGCCTTGCGCAGCGCGGGCAGGGACAGCTCGCGGATGTCGTGGCCGTCGACGAGGATCGCGCCCTCGGTCACGTCGTAGAGGCGCGACAGCAGCGAGACGAGCACCGACTTGCCCGATCCCGTCGGCCCCACCAGCGCCAGGGTCTCCCCCGGTTCGACGGTGAGGTTCAGATGACGCAGCGCCCATTCGTCGGAGTCGGGGAACCTGAATCCGACGTCGACCAGTTCGAGCCGGCCACCGCGGGGCACCTCGCGGCGCGGACCGTCGGTGATCTCGCGGGGCGCGTCGAAGATCTCGACGACGCGGTTGGCAGCGGTCATGGCCTCCTGCGTCATCGACAGCAGGAAGCCCAGCGAGGCGATGGGCCACACCAGCGACAGCATCATCGTGATGAACGCGACGAGGGTGCCCATGGTGACCAGTCCGCTGCCCGCGGCGTAGGCGCCCAGCCCCAGCACGATGATCAGGCTGGCGCTGGGGATCGCCTCCAGCAGCGTCCAGAACTTGGCCGACACCCCGACCTTGCGCACCTCGGTGTCGAACAGGGCCACGGCGCGTTGGTCGAACCGTTCGTAGGCGTACTCCTCGCGGCCGAACGCCTTGACCACCCGCACGCCGAGCGCCTGCTCCTCGACGTGGGTGGCGACGTTGCCGGACTGATCCTGCGCAGCCCGGGACAGCTTGGTGAACTGCCGCTGAAAGTGCAGCACGGTGGCGGTGATCGGCACGATCGAGATCACCACGACCACGCCCAGCGGCCAGTACATGGCCAGCAGGATGCCCGTGACCACCACGATCTGAATGACGTTGAGCAACAAGAACAGCAGCCCGAAGGAGAGGAACTGGCGGATGGTGCTCAGGTCGTTCATCACGCGCGAGAGCAACTGGCCCGACTGCCACTGACCGTGAAACGACATCGGCAGGATCTGCAGCCGTGCGTAGAGATCCTTGCGGATGTCGGCCTCGACGCCCATCGTGGCGCGCGAGACCAGCCAGCGGCGGATGAACCACAGCACGGCCTCGGCGACCAGCAGGGCCATCGCCGCGGATCCGAGGGTCCACAGGTGCTGCTGGTCCTGGTGCCGCACCGGGCCGTCGATGACCGCCTTCGTCATCAGCGGGATGGCCACCGTGGCCACCAGGCTGAGCAACGCCGCGATCAGCATCGAGGTCCACCGCATCCAGTACGGCTTCAGGTAGGGCAACAGCCGCAGGATGTCCGACGACGACCGAATGCGGCGAGGCGGCGGCGCGACGGCGGGTTCGGACCGAAGTCCTGCGTCGTCGGCGATCGTCACGCCTTCAAGGCTCCCATGCTCGACAACCGATTTCATGCCGCGGACGTCTCGTCGCCGAACTGCGTCTCGTACAACTCCGCGTACCGACCGCGGCGGGCCAGCAATTT
>Ga0209051_1001750_pt1 | contig 17288 bp, 20 predicted proteins | sample AraplaCvi_mMS_r2_2_FD_184286 | JGI IMG/M metagenome (GOLD analysis project Ga0209051, IMG submission 184286) | Arabidopsis root microbial communities from North Carolina, USA - plate scrape MF_Cvi_mMS_r2 (SPAdes) (version 2) | ecosystem: Host-associated > Plants > Roots > Endosphere | place...
GGGCGTCCACCCGCCCTCTGGTTCTCCGTCTGACGTGCGACGCGAGATGCCGGTGGCGATGCCGTCCAGCGGCGCCCCGGAGGACACCGGCCAGTCCGAACCCAGCGCGAGGGGTGCCCCAGACTCGTCCAGGCTCCGCATCCGGTACTGCTTGTCGGCGCGTTCCACGCCGAGACGCGGCACCGTCAGCACCGTCATCAGCGCATCCATTTGCGCCCACAGGGGTTGCATGCACGGGATGACACCGAGGGCGGCGAACCGTTCGAGGTCGGTGTCGTCGACCAATTGGACGTGGGCGATCACCGGCCGTCGGTCCCGCGGCCCGTTGGACTCGATCGCGTATTCGATGGCGTCGAGCGCCTGGCGAACCGCGGCATCACCGATGGCGTGGATGTGGATTTGGAACCCGAGTTCGTCGACGCGGCGGGCTGCCTGGGCCAGGCTGTCGCCCTCCCACACGGTCATGCCGTGCGTGTGCAGCCCCGTGCAGTACGGCGTCAACATCGCGCCCGTCTCGTTCTCCACGATGCCGTCGGCGAAGAACTTCACCGTGTGCGCGGTCAGGAAGGGCGAGTTCGCCTCCTCGACGCGGCGGCGGGCGTCGGCGAAACCGTCGACCTGCGAGTCGAAGTGGCGCGGGTCGGCGTAGAGGGCCAGGTTGAACCGGATCCGCAGGGCGTCGCGCTGCGCCGCCGTCAGGTACGTCTCGAGGTCGGCGGGTTCGACCCACGCGTCCTGAACCCAGGTGACGCCCCTGGCGAGGTAGTAGTCCGCCGCCGTGCCGAGCGCGGCCACCCGCACGTCCTCGTCGCGCTCGGGCATCACGGCGGTGACGAGGTCGACCGCGCCCCACTCGCGCATGGTGCCGAGCACGGAGCCGTCCTCGCGGTGCGGAATCTCGCCGATCACCGGGTCAGGCGTCTCGGGGGTGATGCCTGCGCGTTCCAACGCAACGGAATTGACCCACATGGTGTGGTAGTCCCAGGCCCGCAGCGCCACCGGCCGGTCCGGCACCGCCTCGTCCAACCAGCGGGCGTCGAAGAGGCTGTTCTCGGCCAGGCTGCCGTTGTAGGAGGCGCCGACGATCCACTCCTCATCGGGATTGGCCTCGGCGAACTTGCGCACCTCGGCGACGATCTCCTCCACCGAGTCGCACGGCCGCACGGCGGGCCCCACGTGCTCGAGGCCGCCGAGCATGGGGTGGGCGTGCCCGTCACCGAAGGACGGCATCAGGAACCCGCCGTCGAGGTCGACCTCGACGGTCTCGGGATGCTCCGCCGCCATCGCCAGCGCCGCGTCACCGAGGGCGGCGACAACGCCGTCGTGAACCAAAAGTGCACTTTCCGTCGGTCCGGAGGCAAATACCCAAATGGTTCCGTTGCGGAATAGCGTTATTGCCACGGATCGGCACACTACGCGGCATCGACGCTTTCGCAAGACAGAACGGCCCATCCGCAAGGTGTTCAGCACCGAATACCAGATGTGGAACGTAGAGACCTCGTCGGCGACGCAGTGGAGCCGATCTTGCCTGGCAACGAGACAGCGGTGCCGGCGCCATGCTGAGTGCCCTCTACCGCACCCGAATCACCCACCTGAGTCGCACGCCCGTGCACCACTACTTCGAACAGGGTGGATACAGCTGGTACGTCGACATCGACGAACTACCCCAACTCCCCCGGTGGCTGCAGCCCTTCGCGAGATTCGAAGCGGCCGACCACCTTTCGCCGCCCGACGCAGGACCGGACACGTTGCGCGCCCGCGTCGACCAGTATCTCGCCGACCGCGGCGTCGAATTGCCTGGCGGGACCGTCACCGCTTTACTGCAGGCCCGAGTGCTCGGCTACGTCTTCAACCCGCTCAGCATCTTTTGGTGCCACGACCGTCACGGGACGCTGCGCCACGTCATCGCCGAGGTGCAAAGCACCTCCGGTGACCGGCACGCCTACCTTCTGCCGCCCACCGGCGCTCAGCCGGCGGCGGTGAAGAAGGCACTGTTCGTCTCACCGACCAACGAGGCAGACGGCTACTACCTCGTCCGGGCACCGCTGCCAGACGCCGACCTCGCCGTCACGATCTCTCTGCATCGCGAGAACAAGCCCACCTTCGTGGCGACCCTCGACGGCACGCGGCGCAAGGCGTCGATCGCGAACCTGTTGCAGCTCCAGTTGACGGCCCCGATGGCGCCGTTGGTTGGCGCACTGTGGATCCGCCTGCAAGGCGCCACGCTGTGGACGCAACGAGCACCCGTCGTCCGGGAGGCCCCCGTCCCGGAGCGCGAAAAGGTCGGCCAACTATGACCCGGCGGAGGGCTGTCGAATCTCGCCCCGGCACATCCCCTTTCGCGCCACGACCGCTCAAACCGCGGTTATCGTGACCACCCTCGCGCAGGCCAGTACACTTCGCGGCGTGACAGCCGACCTCGACGCCTTGCTGCGCCGGGTGGCAGAGGAGGACGTCGAGGCGTTCGCCGCGTTCTACGACAACACCCGCGCACGGGTGTTCGGCCTGGTGTTGCGCGTGCTCCGCGATCCCGGGTACAGCGAGGAAACCACTCAGGACGTCTACTTGCAGGTGTGGCGCAACGCGCGCACCTACAACCCGGCGGCGGGAACGCCTCTCGCCTGGTTGATGACGCTGGCGCATCGCAGGGCGGTCGACCGGGTGCGGTCCGAACAGTCGGCAAGCCAGCGGGAATCCCGCTACGGCGCGGCCAACGTCGACCTGCCCGCCGACCGGGTCGCCGAGGCCGTCATCCAGCTCGACGAACAGCGCCAAGTCACCGAATGCCTCGAGTCGCTGACCGATCCTCAGCGTGAGTGCATCCAGCTGGCGTATTACGAGGGCCTGACCTATGTGCAGGTATCCGAGCGTTTGGCGGCAAACCTTGCCACCATCAAGTCACGGATGCGCGACGGCATTCGTGGTTTGCGGAAGTGTCTGGGGGTCTCGTGACCGAACCAAACGCGAACGACCTACTCGTTCTTGCCACTCCATACGCGCTGCACGCGATGCCGCAGACCGAGCTCGACGACGTCGACCGACAACTCGCCAACGTCCCGCCGCCCGTTGCCATCGCCTTCGCCGACGAGGTGCGAGCCGTGCGCGAGACCATGGCGAAGCTGTCCGTGGCGACGGCGCAGGAGCCTCCCAGCCACCTGCGCGAACGCCTGCTCGCCGCCGTTGGCGGTGAGGCCCGGGTCATCGAGATGCGCCCGCAGTCGACGCGGTGGCGAACCGCCGCGCTCGCCGCTGCCGCCGCGGTGGCCATCGGACTTGGCGCGATCGGCGTCGGCATTGCGGTGCGGCCCGAGCCGAAACCCTCAGCGGCGGAACAGATCTTCGCGGCGCCGGACGTCAGGACCGTGTCGGGGCCTATCCCGACCGGCGGTACCGCCACCGTGGTGTTCTCCCGCGAACGCAACGCGGCGGTGTTGGTGATGAACAACGTCGAACCCCCAGCGCCGGGCACGGTCTACCAGATGTGGTTGGTCGGCGCGAAGGGCCCGGAGTCCGCAGGCACCATGGACGCCGCCGCCGTCGCACCGTCGACCACCGCGGTGCTTCCCGACCTGCACGGCTCCACGGCTCTCGCGTTCACGGTGGAGCCCAACGGCGGCTCGTCGGCGCCGACCACCCCGGCCTTCGCCGAGCTTCCGCTCGCCTGACTCACAGCCCCTCCACGGTGGCGGCGGCCACCTCGGTGACGACGTCGGACACGTCCTCGTTGCGTCGCCAGGCGCGTTGCTGCCGCATGGCGCCATTGCCGGTGGTCAGCACGCGCTCGACCTCCGTGCGCACCATGTCGTGGTCCCCGAGCACGGTCAGCGCCGGCTCGAGCCGGTCGACGAGTGCGTACAGCAGCTCCGCGGCCGGCCGAAGGGCGCGATCGCCCGGCAGGTCGACGAGCTGGCCGTCGAGCCCGTAGCGGGCGGCCGTCCAGTAGGCCGCCTTCAGCACGTGTGCGGCGATGGGTGGCACCGGTTCGCCGCGTTTCCCCTCGGCGAGAACGGTCATGACCAGCGCCCTGACGAGGGTCGCGAACAGAACGGTGTCGGCGACGGTGGCAGGCACGTCGGCGACCCGCACCTCGACGGTCGGAAAGTTGGCCGACGGACGTACGTCCCAATAGACCATGCCGTCGTCGAGCATCGCGCCCGACGCCAGCATCTCCCGAACGGCCGCGTCGTACTCGTCGGCGGAGTCGAAGTGGGGCGGCGGACCCGCGCTCGGCCAGCGCGCCCACAGCACGCTGCGCCAGCTCGCGTGCCCGGTGTCGGCGTTGCGATACACCGCCGAGTTCGCGGTCAGCGCGAGCAACAAAGGCAGCCAAGGACGTAGCCGGTTGCTCACCTGGACGGCCTCGTCACGGTCGGCGACCGCGACGTGCACGTGACACCCCGAGATGCCCTGCTCGTGGGCGATCATCCCGAACCGCTCGGCGATCTTGCCGTAGCGCGGCTTGTCGGTGACGGGAAAGTGCTGCGGGAGGGTCGGCGGCAAGGCGACGGCGAGCAGACGGGCGCCTGCCTCACCGGCGGCCTCGGAGGCGGCGCGGCGGAGCCTGATGAGCTCGGCTCGCAGGTCGGCGCTGGAGCTCGCCACCTCGGACGTCGTCTCGACCTGGCAGCTGGTCAATTCGAGCTCGAGGTCGACGCCACGGCGCTTGGCGTGCTCGGCGACCGCGGTGTTGAGCGGCGCCGGTTCCCCGGTGCGGGGGTCGACGAGCAGGAACTCCTCTTCGACGCCGTAGGTGGGGGGTTCGGGAGTGTCGACCCGGCCCATCGGATCGTTCACAACGGGCCGGATCAGGGTGTCACTCCTACTGTCGCGCGAGGTGAGGTGCGCGGCTCGAAAGTCACATTGCCCCGACGTCCGCGATGCCAAACATCCGTTGTGGAATCGACACCTAAGCTCTGACCATGGCGCGAGACTTGCGGTTCGGGTTCGGTCTGATGGCCGCCCCGCGGAAATCGTCGGTGCAGGATTGGGCCCGCCGCGCGGAGGACATGGGCTACGACGTCCTCCACGTGCCCGACCACCTGGGTGCGCCTGCGCCGTTCCCCACCCTGATGACGGCGGCGGACGCCACGGAGAAGCTGCACCTGGGCACGTTCGTGCTGAACGCCGGGTTCTACAAGCCCGCGCTGCTGGCGCGCGACGTCATGGCAATGCACGACCTGACCGGCGGACGGCTGGAGCTCGGCCTCGGCACCGGCTACGTCGAGGCCGAGTTCAAAGCGGCCGAGATCCCGTATCCGAGTGCGCGGGAGCGGGTCGACCACCTGCGCCACGTCGTGGAGTACCTCGGCGAGCACGCGCCCGACGTGCCGATCTTGATCGCGGGAAGCGGGGATCGAGTGCTGACGATCGCGGCGCAGCGCGCTCACGTTATCGGCCTGACCGGAGGGGACCCCACCAGTCCCGACGGAGATCCGCTCGCCGAACGCATCGCCTTCGTCCGCGGCAGGGCCGGCGAGCGCTTCGCCGACCTGGAGCTCAACATCGCGATCACCGCCATGCCGATCGACGACACCGGGATCCCCGACCTTTCGATCACCCGCCGGTTCTTGCCGGAACTCAGCGACGAGGAGCTGCTGCGGACGCCAGGCGTGCTGGCCGGCTCGCCCGGCGACATCGCCGACGAAATCCGCCGCTACCGCGACACCTACGGGGTCACCTACATCACGGTGCAGCAGCCGCACGCGGAGGCGTTCGCGAAGGTGATCGAGCTGCTTCGCTAGCGGCCGCGGAGTGCGTCCTTGAGGTGCTCGCCGGACATCTTCACGCGTGCCTTCACCTGGTCGACCTTGCCCTCGGTGCGGAGGCGGTCGTTTCCGGTGATGTCGCCCAAATTCTCCTTGACGCGTCCCGCCAGCTTGTCGACGGTGTGCTTGGCCTTCTTGGAAGTGCTCATGGCGTGGTGTAGCCGTTCCATGACCTGGGGAAACACGAAGTAGGCCACGACTTCGGTATGCTGCGATCCGGTCCGCCCCCGTAGCTCAGGGGATAGAGCACGGCTCTCCTAAAGCCGGTGTCGCATGTTCGAATCATGCCGGGGGCACCACGTTCGTTTGCAGGTGACCGCTATCAGGGCGGTTCTTCTTGTATCCTGCCCCCTCCCCTTTGGTCGGTGCGGACGGTGCTTCGTCGACGATGGGGTGCGGTTTACCCAGTGGCGGAGATTGGTGACGGCACCGCTTGGTTGGCGTGGTCTGGCTCGAGCGCGGCACGCAACTAAGTGCGGACACCGGCATACATCGCCGCGGGAGGCTGCGAAAGCAACGCCTTCACCGCCCGGGTTTCGGCGTCAGCCAAGACTTCATCGGCCCCCGATTCCATCCCGTCCAGTGCTACGCGCACCACCTCGGCTGGATCATTCTTCGCCATCTCGATGCCGGCGAGCATGTCGGTGTCGGTGGCCGACAGGTGCAATCCGAGGACCTGGGTGCCCTGCGCTGCCAGTTCGAGACGAGTGCTGTTGGTCAGTTGCCATTCGGCGGCCTTGGCCGCGGCGTAGGCGCCGTTGCCGGGGAACACCTGGAAGGACCCGATCGACAGCACGTTGAGAAGTGCGCCGCCGCCGTTGCGGGCCAAGACCGGAGCGAAGGCGCGAGTCATCGACAGCGTGCCCCAGAAGTGGGTGGCCATTTCGAGTCGAATGGCGTCGAGGTCTCCGGTCACCACGTTTTGTAGCGTCACGATTCCGGCGTTGTTGATCAGCACGTCGACGTCCGCCGCAGCCCTGGCCACCTCGGCCACCGCGGATTCGTCGGTGATGTCCAACCGCACCGGCACGATGCGGGCGTCGTTGCCGGCGATGGTTTCCGGCCGCCGTGCGGCGGCGTACACCTTGGTGGCGCCCCTGGCGAGCAACTGTCGGACGAACTCCGCACCTATTCCGCGGTTGGCGCCGGTAACCAGGGCGGTCGCATTTTGCAGTTCCATTTCCTGAGCCTAGGATCTGACATCAATGTCAGGTTCAAGGTACCGGCGCCGTGATGTAGCGCACACCCATACGGCGGCGGAGTCGCGATGAAGATCGGCGAGCTCGCCCGCATCACCGGCGCCAGCGTGCGGTCACTGCGTTACTACGAGCAACGCCAGCTGCTGTTGTGCCGTCGCACCGCCGGCGGTCAGCGAATCTACGATCAGGACGCGGTGGAGCGGGTCACGCTCATCAAGGAACTGTTCGCCGCAGGCGTCAGCAGTGATGCGGTGGTGCAGCTGCTGCCCTGCATCCATTCGGGCACGGCAACACCGGAGATGGTGGAACGGTTGGCATACGAACGTTCGCGAATCGACACCGAAGTGCACCGGCTGGCCGCCACGCGCGACCGTCTCGACCGGCTCATCGTCACGACGCAGGCCGCCATCCCGCCCGCGGCAGCTCACGCAACTTCGTCCAGGTGACATTCTCAGCCGCTGACACTTGAGGTCTAACGTTCACGGACTTCTCGAAGAGCGATGCGTCCGCGTATCTGGAGGAAACGGCCCGTCACCCAGGAGTCGGTGCTTGGTCGCCGCCTACGTCCTCGCCTGCGGCGAGATGGTCTACGCGTTCGGATGCGACCAATCGACGCATCGAACGTAACCCGAACACATTGGTCGACGCTGGACGCCTACGTACAGTTCAGAGCGCCTCGGGCGCGATGACCCGAGTCACGCTCTCCCGCAAAAATTCTCGCCGACGATCGTGGATGGCCTCAGCCTCGTCGCTGGTCGCCGAGTACACGTTGCTCACCGGCGACCACGCCATCGACATGGCGATCACCATCGCCATCAAGTCGAACGGCTCGCCGTCGCGGACCAACCCGTGACGCTGGGCGTCGGCGATGGCCGCGAGCTTCGCGGCGTCGAACCGGTCGGCGTCGCCCACCAGGTGCCCGGACGGTTGGCGCTCCAGGCGCGCCCATGTCGCCAGCCGAATCAGATCGGGCCGCCGGAGGTACTCGTCGTAGAGCCGCACCGCCCACCCGGGAAGGTCGCCGGCGTCCATCGGCACCACGTCCATGATGCGCTCCAACGACGCGACGAAGATCGCGTCGAACAGCGCGTCCTTGTCGCCGAAGTAGCCGTAGAGCTGTGCCTTGTTGGTGCGCGCGGCACGCACGATCCGGTCGATCCTTGCGCCGGCGATGCCGTACTGGGCGAACTCGGCGGTGGCCGCGGCCACGATCCGCTCTTGAGTCGCGAACCCCCGGGGAGTGGCGGGTGCGGCTGTCATCAGCGCCACCCTAGACCAACAGCCGACGCGAGATGTAGCCTCAAACAAACCAACTAGTCTGTTTATTAGAGAGGTTTCGATGGAGACGACCGGCCTGGCTCCCCACTCCCCCGACGGCACCTTGAGTCGGGTCGCGCTGCGGCGACGCGAGCTGCGCGACGACGACGTGGCCATCCGCGTCGACTTCTGCGGCGTCTGCCATTCCGACCTGCACGCGTTGAACGCCTGGACGCCGCAGTCACCGGGACTACTGGTGCCGGGCCACGAGTTCACGGGAGTCGTCCTCGCGACGGGCGACGCGGTGTCGGCGTTCACGCCCGGTGACCGGGTCGCCGTCGGCAACATCGTCGACTCCTGCGGACACTGCCCAATGTGCCGCCGCGGCCAAGAGAACTTCTGCCGCGAGTCGCCCACGTTGACCTACGGCGGAACCGATCGACACGACGGTTCACCGACGTTGGGCGGCTACTCCCGCGAGATGGTCGTCGCCGAGGGGTTCACCTACGCGCTGCCCGACACCCTGGATGCCGCCGCGGCCGCACCCTTGATGTGCGCCGGCATCACCGTGTGGGAACCATTGCGCGCGTTGGGCGTTGGACCTGATACGTCCGTCGCGGTCATCGGGATCGGCGGCCTCGGGCACCTCGCCGTCAAGATGTCCGCGGCGCTCGGTGCCGAGACGACCGCGATCGGACGCTCCTCGTCGAAGGCCGATGACGCGCGCCGTCTCGGCGCCTCGGAGTACCTCGTGTCGTCCGACCCCACGGCCATGGCGGCGGCACGAGAGCGCTTCGACGTCGTGATCGACGCCATCCCAGTCGCCCACGACCTGTCGCCGTACCTCGAACTCACCGGCCTGGACGGCACCCTCTGCCACCTTGGCCATCTGGGGCCGGTCACCGTCGACGCCATGGACCTCTTGATCGGCCGCAAGAAGCTGACCTCGGCCGGAAGTGGCGGGCGGCCGGCGACCGCCGAGATGCTCGAGTTCTGCGCGGACCACCAGATCGGATCCGACGTCGAGACCGTCCCGTCGGCCGACGTCAACGTCGCACTGGACCGCCTGGCGCGCAACGACGTTCGGTACCGCTTCGTGCTGGACATGTCAGATCTCGACGACTAGTTGGGCTGCGCCTCGAGACGCGTCACCCCGGCGACGATGGACCGTAGTGCCGCCACGTGCCCCTCGAAGGCCTCCCGCCCCGCGTCGGTGAGAACCGCGTGCAGCTTTCGGCGGCTTCCGTCGAGACGGCGTTCGGTGGCGACGTACCCCGCCTGCTCCAAGATCGACAGCTGCTTGGACAGTGCCGAATCCGACAGCGTCAGAATCTCTTTGAGGTAGGTGAAGTCGACCCAATCGGCGGCGGCCAACGTCGCCACCAGGGACAGTCGCGTGCTGGGATGAATCAGCTCGTCGAAGCGCTCCGTCGTCATGCCCGGACCCAGCGGCGCAGCGTCCGCAAGATCTCGGGCCCGCCCAACCCGACGACGGCGGCGACGAACACCGCGGCACCGATCCCCGAGTGCCGAGCACCGTCGGCGTGCATCGCGAACCCCGCACCGACCGTGAGTGCAACCAAGCCCAGCAGCATGCCGATCACCACTGCCGGCATCCGGCGTCCCGCGGTGTCGGCGCTGACCTGGAGGCGATCGGTCCGGCGGCGTCCGCCGAGGCGGCGGGACGCCACGGTGGAATGCAGGAGGCCGAACCCCACGGTCGCGGCGATGGCGAGCCAGTGCGGGCCCAGGTCGCCGACGACGCCGAGCAGCACCCACGCGGCCGCCAAGAGCCACCAGTACCAGCGGGGTAGGCCCACCTCGTTGGCGACCTGAGCCTGGGCATGGTCGACTGCCTGAAGCGCGGCGCGCGCGTCGGCCGGTGTGACGTCGTCCATCGGAGTCCCACTTTCCAAGTAGGAAAGTAGAGTCTCAGTTTCCCGACGGGAAAGTCAAGCGTCCTCGCTATTGAAGGCGGGCCCTTGCGCCGGCGGACGTCGGCGACTCGTGCAGCTCGATCGCCGCGACCCTCGGCTCCTTGGGCACATCGAACCGCATCATCAACTCGACGACCTGGCCGGGGTTTACGACCACGGTCGCCGTCTCCTCTTTCGCCGACAGCACGTCTATGCCCATTGCCGCATACGTGCGGCCTGAGGCATTGATCAGCTCTTGATTCCGGGCCACGAAGTTCCGAGGCTCCTCACCAGTGTTGGTCACGGTGACGTCAGCGATGACGTACACACCCTTGGGCTGCGGATTGCTTTGCAGGCCAGCGTTGTCGACGCTGTGCACGACGAAGCGCAACGACCCGTCGTCGACGGGAACGCCTATGTCGCCTTGACCGAAGACGGACGTGCGGTCTCCCGAGATCATCGACGTGATCACACTGCGCTCCGACACCAGGAATGCCCCACAACCACCCAAGAACAACAGGACGACGCCTGCGACGACCCACGGCCACAGCACACGCGTCTTCGCGGGAGCGACCGCTCGACGGTCCGTCCAGTTCTCGCCGTCGAAGTAACGTTCGGTCGCCGCGCCGGAAGGGTCGGGATACCAGCCCGCAGGCACCGTCACGAACAAGCCCTCACGGCAGACACATTAGTGCCGCGCGAGTGAGCTCTGGTGGTGCGAAGGTCGAGTCTTCGTCGACGAAGCAACGTCTGGGAAGAACTCCCGTCAGCCCGATACCGTCCCCCTACTCCCCGCGGGTGTCGATCACTCGCTGGGCGACGTCGAGCAGCTTGGTGTTGGTGTCCTGCGACAGCTGGCGGAGCATCGAGAACGCCCGCACGTCGTCGATCTTGAACCGCTCCATAATGATGCCCTTGGCCTGCCCGATCCGGTCGCGAGTGGACAGCGCCGACTGCAGCTGCTCGCCCTCCCGGCTCGCGAGGATCGCCGCGGCGGCGTGGGCCGCGAGGATCATGCCGATCGACTCGGCCTCGCTGTCCCACAGATTGGGCTGGTGACCGAACAGGTTGAGTGCACCCGCCGTGCGATCGGCGGTGTACAGCTTGAACGACAGCGCGCTCAGCACGCCGAGCTTCACGACCTCAGGGGCATAGTTCGGGAACCGGGGCTCGTTGCGGAAGTCGTCGGTGCGGACCACGATCTCGTCCAGCGCCGCCTCGACGCAGGGACCTTCGTTGAAGCGCATCTGCAGCTCGTCGAGCTTGAACATCACCTCGTTGGTCGGCGCAAGGGTTTCGAAGCTGCCGGCCTTGCCGATGAGTAGGACACCGGCGAAGTCGACGCCGGGGATCAGTTCTTTCGCGGTGGCGGTGACGTCAGCAAGTACGTCGTCAACCTTCCGCAGCGCGGTGACCCGCGCCAACTCCGCCATGCGCATGGCGAGGTCGTGGTTCTGCAACTTCATGATGGCATTTTGCACTCTATCTCCGTCGCCAAGCACGTTTGTGACCGCCAAGCACGGGAAATGCGCTCAGGCAGGTGTGCTTGAGTGTCGACACTCAATCAAACCTAGGTCCCGCCGGTTCAGACTAGAGCCGGTGGGGCCGTTTTGATTAAATCAATTTGCCGAGTCACTCTGTTAGTTGTAGTAGCGTCCGGCACATGGCCGACGCGAACGTGTGGATCCTCGGGGGCTACCAGAGCGATTTCGCCCGCAATCTCACCCGCGAGGGCGTCGACTTCGCCGGGTTGACCGCCGAGATCGTCACCTCGACGCTGCACGCCGCCAAGATCGACGCCGCCGACGTCGGCGTCGTCCACGTCGGCAATGCGTTCGGCGAGATGTTCGCCGCTCAGGGCCACCTCGGGGCCATGCCCGCCACCGTGGTCGACGGCCTCTGGGACACCCCGTCCTCGCGCCACGAGGCGGCCTGCGCCTCCGGAAGCATCGCCGCGCTCGCCGCCATCGCAGACCTGCGCTCCGGCGCCTACGAGACGGCCCTCGTCCTCGGCGTCGAGCTGGAGAAGACCGTCCCCGGCGACACCGCCGCCCAGTACCTCGGCGCCGCCGCCTGGACCGGCCAAGAGGGGCAAGACGCGCGGTACATGTGGCCCTGGACGTTCTCCGAGGTGGCCGACGAGTACGACCGCCGGTTCGGCGTCGACGAGGCTCATCTCCGCGCCATCGCGTCGACCAACCTCGCCAACGCCCGACGCAACCCGAACGCCCAGACCCGCGAGTGGACGGTGCCTACCCCGCTGACCGACGACGACGTCGCGAACCCCGTCGTCGAGGGCAGGATCCGTCGATTCGACTGCAGCCAGATGACCGACGGCGGATCAGGCGTCGTCCTCGTCACCGACCGGTACCTGCGGGACCACCCCGGCGTGACGCCCCTGGCGCGCATCGACGGCTGGGGCCACCGGACCGTCGGCTTGGGCCTGCGACAAAAACTGGACCGCTCGGCCGAGGGCCCCTACGTCATGCCACACGTCCGTCGAGCCGTGCTCGACGCGTTCGGCCGCGCGCACGTGACCCTGGACGACCTCGACGGCATCGAGGTGCACGACTGCTTCACCCCCAGCGAGTACCTCGCCATCGACCACATCGGACTGACCGGGCCCGGGGAATCCTGGAAGGCCATCGAGAACGGCGAGATCGAAGTCGGCGGACGGCTGCCGATCAACCCCAGCGGCGGACTCATCGGCGGTGGCCATCCGGTCGGGGCGTCGGGGGTACGCATGCTCCTCGACGCCGCCAAACAGGTCAGCGGCACCGCGGGTGACTACCAGGTCGACGGAGCAAGCACCTTCGGCACTCTCAACTTCGGTGGCAGCACTGCCACCACGGTCAGTTTCGTCGTCACGGGATTCCAGGAGTAACGCAATGAACGTAGAAGTGGTCGGCAAGTTCCTCTCCACGCTGCCCGACGACGACGACCATCCGTATCGCACCGGGCCGTGGCGACCGCAGTCGACCGAATGGGACGCCGACGACCTGACCGTCGTCGAGGGCGAGCTTCCGCGCGATCTCGACGGCGTCTACCTCCGCAACACCGAGAACCCGCTGCACCCGGCGTTGAAGGCCTATCACCCCTTCGACGGCGACGGCATGATCCACGTCGTCGGCTTTCGCGACGGAAAGGCGTTCTACCGCAACCGATTCGTCCGCACCGACGGCCTCGCCGAGGAAGAAGAAGCCGGTGGCCCCCTGTGGCCGGGAATCGCCGAGCCGATTCAGTTGGCTCAACGCGACTACGGCTGGGGCGCAAGGACGTTGATGAAGGACGCGTCGAGCACCGACGTGACCGTGCACCGCGGCACCGCGCTGACCAGCTTCTACCAGTGCGGCGACCTGTACCGCGTCGACCCGTTGACCGGTGCCACCCTCGGCAAGCAGGAATGGAACGGCGCGTTTCCGCATCAGTGGGGCGTGTCCGCGCACCCCAAGGCCGACGACAAGACCGGTGAGCTGCTGTTCTTCAACTACTCCAAGCAGGAACCGTTCATGCACTACGGCGTCGTCGACGCCACCAACGAACTGGTGCACTACGTCGACGTGCCGCTCCCCGGTCCGCGGCTGCCCCACGACATGGCGTTCACCGAGAACTACGCCATCCTCAACGACTTTCCGATGTTCTGGGCGCCGGAATACCTGGAGCGCAACGCTCACGTCCCACGCTTTCACCGCGACCTGCCGTCGCGGTTCGCCGTCATCCCCCGGCGCGGCCAGACGTCGCAGATCCAGTGGTTCGAGGCCGACCCGACGTACGTCCTGCACTTCACCAACGCCTACGAGGACGGCGACGAGATCGTCCTCGACGGGTTCTACCAAGGGGATCCAGAGCCGAGCGACAACGGGCTCGGCGACAAGTGGCAGCGCGCCTTCCGCTTTCTCGCACTCGACCGCATGCAGGCGCGGCTGCACCGGTGGCGGTTCAACCTGGTCACCGGCGGGGTGCGCGAAGAGCAGCTGTCGGACTCGATCACCGAGTTCGGGATGATCAACCCCGGGTACGCCGGCGGGCAGTACCGCTATGCCTACGCTGCGACGGGCAAGCCCGGCTGGTTCCTGTTCGACGGCCTCGTCAAGCACGACTTGGCGACCGGCGCCGAGGAACGCCATGCCTTCGCCGACGGGGTCTACGGCAGCGAGACGGCGATGGCGCCCCGGGTGGGCAGTACCGGCGAGGACGACGGGTACCTGGTCACGATCACCACCGACATGAACGCCGACGCCTCGTACTGTCTGGTGTTCGACGCCGCCAGGGTTGCCGACGGGCCGGTCTGCAAACTGGCTCTGCCGGAACGTGTTTCGAGCGGGACGCACTCGACGTGGGCCGCAGGGGCCGAGCTGCGCCGCTGGCAGCAGACCGACACCGCCGCAGAGGCGATCGGTCTGTAGTGGAGCCGGGAGGCGTCAACGCCGTCGGTCGGATGCTGGGCGTGCTCGGCGACGAGTGGACGCTGCTACTCGTCCAACAGTCACTGCTCGGGGCGACTCGCTACGGTGAATTCGCTGCGCGACTTCCGATTTCGCACGCCGTGCTCGCGAAGCGGCTGACGGCGTTGACGGCCGACGGCCTGCTGGAACGCACCATCTATCAGCAGCGACCACCCCGGTATGAGTACGTGCTGACGCCGAAGGGCAGATCGCTGTGGCCGGTGTTGACGGCGATCTGGGGATGGGAACGCCGCTGGGTGCCCGACCACGCCGAGCGGCTGCCCACGATGCACCACCTCGGGTGTGACGCGGAGTTCGCCCCGCAGGTCACCTGTCGGGCGTGCGACCAGGTGGTCACGGAGAAGGAGCTGACCGTCGCATGGGGTCCGAGCGGGTCGTGGAAGCGGTCGACGCCCGCCGAGTCGACGCGACGGCGGGCGACGTCCGAAGCGGCCGGACGGGCGGGACTGTTCCCCGAGACCATGACCATCCTCGGCAACCGCTGGGCGTTCGCCCTTCTGGTCGCCGCGTTCGTCGGCACCACCCGGTTCAACGACTTCGCCGAGCAGCTCGGCGCTCCCCCTGGCTCGCTGACCGATCGGCTGCAGAGCCTCACCGCGGGTGGCGTTCTGGACGCCGCGGGCGGGCGTTACGCGCTCACCGAGAAGGGTCGGGCCACGTTTCCGATTCTGATCACCGCTCTGCAGTGGGCGCAGCGATGGTTCGCGGCGCCAGAGGGTCCGGCCGTGCTGCTGCGGCACCAGTCGTGTGGAAACGCGTTCGACGCCGTGCTCGGCTGCGACCAGTGCGCGGGGGCTCTGCGCGGCGCCGACGTGGAGGATCGGCGCTGAGCCCGAAGGTGTTGCCGCAGTCCAACACTGGCGAAGAACTTGTCGAAAAATCTTTCCTCAAAGTTCTTGGCACTCTCAGCCGTCGAGTGCTAATTTGGGAGTCGCACAGTGATTGACAGCCCGCCGAGGTGGCGGGCATCGAGTAGACGAGGGAGGTGGATTGCTGTGCTTCGTTTTGATCCGTTCGGTGACCTCGACCTGTTGACCCGCGGTCTGCTCAACGGCCAGTCCGGATCGAATCGCAGTCCTCGGTTCATGCCGATGGACCTCTGCAAGGTCGACGACCACTATCTGCTCACCGCCGATCTGCCGGGCGTCGACCCGGGATCGGTGGACATCGACGTCGACGCCGGCACGCTGACGATTTCCGCGCACCGGACCGCCCGCAGCGAGGACTCCGTCCAGTGGCTGACCAACGAGAGGTTCTTCGGGACCTACCGCAGGCAGCTATCGCTTGGCGAGGGCGTCGACGCCTCCGCGATCAGCGCGACCTACGAGAACGGCGTGCTGAACGTGACCATTCCCATTGCGGAAAGGGCGAAGCCGCGCAAGGTGCAGATCGCCCACGGCGGACAGCAGACGTCCATCGAGGCGAACACCGTCGACGCCGGTTAGCGTCCGACGTCGGATCGGTGACGGCGCCCGTGCGGCGTCGTCACCGGTCCAACCGGAACCGAAGGTTGTTGCGCACCGACGGCCACTCGGTGTCCAGGATCGAGTAGACCACCGTGTCGCGCCTGGACCCGTCCGGCAGCAGTTGATGGCTACGGAGGATGCCGTCGCGCTTGGCACCCAATCGCTCGATGGCAGCGCGACTGGTCGAGTTGAAGAAGTGGGTACGGAACTCGACTGCGACACAACCCAATTGCTCGAAGGCGTGCCCCAGCATGAGTAGCTTGCATTCGGTGTTGACCCCGGACCGTCGCACGTCCTGGCGGTACCAGGTGTACCCGATCTCCAACCTGCGGTTCGGCGCGTCGACGTGGCAGTAGCTCGACGATCCGACCAGCCCGCCGTCGAGCGTGCGCACCACGAACGTCAGACCCGTGTCGGGGCCTTGCACCGCCAGCCGGCCGTCGATCCATTCCTGGGCGGTGTCCGGCGTCGGAGCACTGGTGAACCACAGCGGCCGGACGTCGGCCGAGGCCGCGACGATCTCCTGCGCATGAGCCGGCGTCAACGGCTCCAAGCTCACCCACCGGTCGCCGGTCAGGCGTACGGGTTCGACGAAGGCGGTCATCGGTTGCGTCCCATCCCGGCCCACGCCGCCACCATGGCGAACACCGACAGCACGGCGGCTGCCACGACGGCCCCGCCTCCGACGTAGAGACCGTATCCCGCCGCGATCGGGTTGCCGACGTACAGCCGGTAATACCACAGCACCAACACCGCCAAGATCACCGAAATGCCTAGCGCCGCAGTGGAAGCGATCTTGGGGCGGAGGCTTCTGGCCGACATCGCCGCGGCCACGATCAACACCGAACTCAGTACGACGATCAGCTGACCGACCCCGAACCCGTTCGGTGGCACGCCGATCGAGCCGTACTTTCCGCCGATCGCATTCGCTCGGCCACCGCCGTCGGCGCTGGTGACCAGCCACGGCAGCCACGCACTGACCAACAGCACCGTCGAGCAGAACACGACGAACCATCCCGGGCGCAGGCGAGCCATGCGACGAGCGTATCGGGTCGGTCATCCGCTGCGACGTAGGCTGACGGCATGAGCGAACTCCCCGGGTGGGCCGAGCATCTCGACCTTGCGCCGCACCCCGAGGGCGGGTGGTACCGGGAGACCTGGCGCAGCGACCTGACCTTGGGACAACCCGCGCTGCCGCCGGAGTACACCGGCAGGAGAA
>Ga0209051_1001752_pt1 | contig 17263 bp, 16 predicted proteins | sample AraplaCvi_mMS_r2_2_FD_184286 | JGI IMG/M metagenome (GOLD analysis project Ga0209051, IMG submission 184286) | Arabidopsis root microbial communities from North Carolina, USA - plate scrape MF_Cvi_mMS_r2 (SPAdes) (version 2) | ecosystem: Host-associated > Plants > Roots > Endosphere | place...
CGAAGCTGCGCTCGCCGACCTGGTGGACAGGTTCGGGGCCGACCGGGTGAGCGTCGAGCTCACCCACCACGGCCACCCCCTCGACGACGAGCGCAACGCCCAGCTCGCCGCCCTGGCACCGCGGTTTGGGGTGGGCGTCGTCGCCACCACGGCCGCGCACTTCGCCGAACCGACGCGCGGCAGGCTGGCGATGGCGATGGGGGCGATCCGGGCGCGCAATTCGATGGACGAGGCCAGCGGATGGCTTGCGCCGCTGGGGGGTTCGCATCTGCGGTCGGGAGACGAGATGGCCCGGCTGTTCGCCAGGCACCCCGGGGCGGTGGCGGCTGCGGCCGAACTGGGCGAGCAGTGTGCGTTCGGGTTGGCGCTCATCGCCCCGAAGCTGCCTCCGTTCGAGGTGCCGCCTGGGCAGACCGAGGACAGCTGGCTGCGCCACCTGGTGATGACCGGGGCCCGGGATCGGTACGGCCCGCCGGAGCGGGCCGCGCAGGCCTACGCCCAGATCGAGCACGAGCTGAACGTCATCGCCAAGCTCGACTTTCCCGGCTACTTCCTCGTCGTGCACGACATCACCAGGTTCTGCAAGGACAACGCCATCCTCTGTCAGGGCCGGGGATCGGCGGCCAACTCCGCGGTCTGTTACGCCCTCGGCGTCACCAACGTCGACCCCGTGGCCAACGAGTTGCTGTTCGAGCGCTTCCTGTCGCCGGCGCGCGACGGGCCGCCGGACATCGACATCGACATCGAATCCGATCTGCGCGAGAAGGCAATTCAGTACGTCTACGAGCGCTACGGCCGCGACTATGCCGCCCAGGTCGCCAACGTCATCACCTACCGCGGCCGCAGCGCGGTGCGCGACATGGCCAGGGCGCTGGGATTCTCCCAGGGGCAGCAGGACGCCTGGAGCAAGCAGCTCAGCAAGTGGAACGGTCTGGCGGACTCACCCGACGTCGAGGAGATCCCCAAGCCGGTGGTCGACCTGGCGCTGCAAGTCAAGGATCTGCCTCGGCACCTGGGCATCCACTCCGGCGGCATGGTGATCTGTGACCGGCCGATCGCCGACGTGTGTCCGGTGGAGTGGGCGCGCATGGAGAACCGCAGCGTGCTCCAGTGGGACAAGGACGACTGTGCGGCAATCGGTTTGGTGAAGTTCGACCTGCTCGGGCTTGGCATGCTCTCGGCGCTGCACTACGCCATCGACCTGGCCGCCGAGCACAAGGGCCTCGAGGTAGACCTGTCCAAGCTCGACCTGTCCGAGGCGGCCGTCTACGAGATGCTGCAGCGCGCCGACTCGGTCGGGGTGTTCCAGGTGGAGTCCCGCGCGCAGATGGCCACGCTGCCGCGGCTGAAGCCGCGGGTGTTCTACGACCTGGTGGTCGAGGTCGCGCTGATCCGGCCTGGGCCCATCCAGGGCGGGTCCGTGCACCCGTACATCCGGCGCCGCAACGGCGAGGAAGAGGTCACCTACGATCACCCGTCGATGGAGCAGGCCCTTCGGAAGACGTTGGGTATCCCGCTGTTTCAAGAACAGCTGATGCAGTTGGCCGTCGACTGCGCGGGCTTCTCCGCCGCCGAGGCCGACCAGCTGCGGCGGGCCATGGGGTCCAAGAGGTCCACCGAGAAGATGAAGCGGCTGCGCAGCCGCTTCTACGACGGCATGCGGGCTCGGCACGGCATCACCGGCGACGTCGCCGACCGGATCTACGAGAAGTTGGAGGCATTCGCCAACTTCGGCTTCCCCGAAAGCCATTCGCTGTCGTTCGCCTCGCTGGTGTTCTACTCGTCGTGGTTCAAGCTGCATCACCCCGCGGTGTTCTGCGCTGCGCTGCTCCGGGCGCAGCCGATGGGTTTCTATTCGCCGCAGTCGTTGGTCGCCGACGCCCGTCGGCACGGGGTGCTGGTGCACGGTCCCGACGTGAACGCCAGCCTGGCGCACGCCACGCTGGAGAACCGTGGCCTCGAGGTCAGGCTGGGTCTCGGCGCGGTGCGGCACATCGGCGACGAGTTGGCCGAGCGCATCGTCGAGGACCGAAAGTCCCACGGCGCGTTCACGTCTCTGGTCGACCTTGCCGGCAGGGTACAGCTGTCGGTGCCACAGACCGAGGCGTTGGCGACGGCAGGGGCGCTCGGCTGTTTCGGCGTCACCCGACGGGAGGCGCTGTGGGCGGCGGGAGCCGCGGCCTCCGAGCGTCCCGACCGGTTGCCCGGCGTCGGGTCCTCCTCGCACGTCCCGTCCCTGCCCGGCATGACGCACCTCGAGTTGACCGCCGCCGACGTCTGGGCCACCGGTGTCTCGCCGGACAGTCACCCCGTTCAGTTCCTCCGCGAACGCCTCGACGAGCTGGGCGTCGTACCGGCCAACCGGCTGTTGTCGGTACCGGACGGCACCCGGGTTCTCGTCGCAGGCGCGGTGACCCACCGGCAGCGACCCGCGACCGCCCAGGGGGTGACGTTCATGAACCTCGAGGACGAAACCGGCATGGTCAACGTGATGTGCTCGAGGGGTGTGTGGGGGCGACACCGCAAGCTGGCGCAGACGGCGTCGGCATTGGTAATCCGCGGCATCGTGCAGAACGCGACCGGAGCGGTCACCATCGTCGCCGACCGACTGGGGCCGATCGACCTACGGGTCAAGTCGAAGTCGCGCGACTTCCAGTAGGCGCGGTGCCGTCCTCCGATCGGTGGACACGGCGTTCATCCGACGCATCCACCAGTCACCCGACAGCCGCCGCCGCCGCGATAGGACATAGTTGTCCCATCGCCGGAACACACCGGCCAGCCAGGACCAGAAGAGGCCAAAAGGGCCACCCAACAGAAGGATTCACCATGAACGCCATCGCCCGCAGCCTCGTCACCGCCACCATGATCGGTGCCGCCGCACTCGGACTGGCCGGAGCCGCCAGTGCCTCCACCTTCACCTCGCCGCAGGGCCCGGGCAACGTCTACAGCCCCGGCACCTACGCCACCCCGGCCCCCACCGTCGGACCCGGCTGGTACGGCAACCACGGCCCCGCCTACATCGCCCACCTCAACGGCAAGTAGCCCCCAAGAACCCATCAGGCCCTCCCCAACCAATCCCCGGGGGAGGGCCTGATGTACGTCTCAGGCCGTCGGCGTCGTCCACACCTTGTCGACGCTGATCCGCAGGCGGGTGCTGTAGTCGGCCATCGATTCGGTCAATCCGAATTGGTCGGCGGTCGCCCCGTACTTGGCCCAGTACGGTTCGTCGTCGCGGCAGTCCACGCCCTCCGCGTCCACGGTCGCCTCGCCGCCGACGACGACGATCCCGCTGCCGTTGCCGTCGGAATCCAGGTTCAGGCTCACCTGCGGGTGGCGGCGAACGTGCGCGACCTTCGCCGCCGCGGGACTGCTGTAGACGAACAGCGCTTCCCCGTCGAAGTAGAACCAGATGAGCCTCGGCACCGGCTGGCCGGACTTGGCCACGGTGGTCAGCCATCCGTAGTGATCCCGGTTGAGGCGATCGGTGACGTCAGGCGTCAACGCGACAGTCATGAATGCGAATGTAGTCTCCGAACATGCCCTCTGAAACCCTCGACTTGACCATCGACGAACTGCTGACCACCACCCGTTCGGTCCGCAAACGCCTCGATCTCGAGAAGCCCGTTCCGCGCGACGTCATCATGGAGTGCCTCGACCTGGCGCTGCAGGCGCCGACCGGGTCCAACTCCCAGGGCTGGCAATTCGTCTTCGTCGACGACGACGAGAAGAAGAAGGCCATCGCCGAGGTCTACCGCATCGCGGCCACCCCGTACCTCGACGCCGAGAAGCCCACCTACGGCGACAGCCGCGACGAACGCACCCCGTTGGTCATCGACTCCGCGAAGTACCTCAACGACCATCTGCACGAAGTTCCGGTCATGCTGATTCCTTGCCTGCAGGGCCGTCCGGACGGGGCGTCCGCCGGCGCGAGCGCCGGCTTCTGGGGCTCGATCCTGCCCGCCGCATGGAGCTTCATGCTCGCGCTGCGCTCGCGCGGACTCGGCTCGGCGTGGACGACGCTGCATCTTCATGGCGACGGCGAAAAGCAGGTGGCCGACATCCTCGGCATTCCGTTCGACGAGTACGCCCAAGGCGGTCTGTTTCCGATCGCCTACACCAAGGGCACCGACTTCAAGAAGGCCAAGCGGCTGCCTGCCGAACAGCTCAGCCACTGGAACTCCTGGTAGTCACACGGCGCCGCTGAACCCCTGTTGGCGCCACGCCTCGTAGACGACGACCGCGGCGGCGTTCGACAGGTTCAGCGAACGCCGTCCCGCCAGCATCGGTATCCGGACGCGCTGGGTGACGTGCGGATCGGCCAACGTCTCGGCGTCCAGCCCGGTGGGTTCCGGACCAAAGAGCAGCACGTCGCCGGGGACGTAGTCGACGTCGCCAAAGAACGATTCGGCGTGCGCGGTGAACGCGAACACCCGTGCCGGCATCACCGCCGCCCACGCCGACGGCAAATCGGGGTGCACCGTCACCGACGCCAGGTCGTGGTAGTCGAGACCGGCGCGGCGCAACTTCGGTTCGGACAGGTCGAAGCCGAGCGGTTCGACGAGATGCAATTCGCATCCGGTGGCGGCGACCATTCTGATCGCGTTGCCGGTGTTGGGCGCAATGCGCGGTGAATTGAACATGACCCTGAACAAATCGGTGCGCCTCCCGGTATGCGAGTACGGGGAAGCCTACGTCCGCCGAGGGTCAGCCCAACTCAGGTCTCCTGGTCGGGAATGGTGACGTCGTCCCCAAATTCGGGGTCGGGACTGTCGCCGCCCGGGCCGGTGACGGGTTCCGTCTCGTCGGTGTCGTCGTGCGGGCGTTGGTCTCCATGGGGCTCGGTCATGACTTCCGTTTACCCCAAATGTTCGACGTTGATCTCGGGAATGCAACGGCATTTGCCCATGTGGCACACGACTACGCAACGCCACGGTCACGAACTCTGCCTGTTCAGTAACAACTGTGGAAACGCCCGCGCATCGCTGTCATACTCGAGAAATTGCCGGTCGGACTGGTAATTCACTGCCTGCCGACACATGGCGTACTGATGCGGGAAGCCTTATGAACCACGCGCGATCGACGAATCGTCACCGAGTGACCGGCCGTACGGCCGGGGCGCGATGACCGCGTTCGTCGAGCCACCGCACGACGTTGCGGCGCAGGAACTCCCGGCCGTCTCACCACGGCAGCAGGCGAAACGACCGCCACGATGGGCGCTGAGCAATTGGCCCGTTCGCTGGAAGGTCGCGGCAATCGTCCTGGTGCCGCTGTTGTTGGTCGGGATATTCGGCGGTTTGCGCATTCAGTCGGGATGGGCCGATGCCCACGATCTCCGACTGGCCGCAGATCGTGCCGAATTGGTGCCGTCGATCGAGGAATACATGGCGGCCTTGGAAGGCGCCCTGTTGGCGAATTCCGCGGGCGGTGACGCCCAAGCCGCGTTGAACCAATTCGACACCACCAAGCAGAAACTGCAGAACAAGCTCAACGGCACCGACGTCGTGCCCGACGTGCGCAGCGGCGTGACCGGTCTGCTCGACGACGGCCAGGCGCTGCTGGACCAGGTCACGGCCAACGAACTCGACCTCCGCGGCCGGATCACCGCGTACGCCCCGATTCTGTTGTCCGCCGAGGACGCGATCAACGGTTCGGTACGCGTCGACGACGAACGGATTCGCGCCGGGGCGCTGGGCCTCAGCCGGGCCGTCGGCGCGCGTGGTCAGATGGCGATGGAACAGCTTCTGGTCAACCTCGGCGGCGACCTCCCCGAGCCAGAACTGCGCACCTCGATGATCACGCTGGCCGGCACCGAACCGTCGACGTTGTCCGGGATGTCGCAGGTGCTCGGGGTCGGCTCACCGGACGCGCAGAAGCTGCAAGAAGAGATGGTCAGGCGGATGGCCCTGATGTCAGACCCCGCCGTCGGATTGGTCGGCAACCCGGACCTGAGTCAGTCGTTGCAGACCACCAACGGGATCGCCGAGAAGGTCGTCGACTCGACGACCGCGGCCGTCACCCCCGCCGTCGAGGACCAAGCCAGCGCCAAGCGGCAGGAGGCGATTCGCGACACCGCAATCGTCGGGGTGGCCTTCCTGCTGGCGATCGTCGTCGTGCTGTTCGTGGCTCGGTCGCTGGTGCGGCCGCTGCGGATGCTGCGCGACGGCGCCCTCCGGGTGGCCCACGAGGACCTGGCCCAAGAGATCGAGCGGGTGCGCACGGGAGGCGCGCCGGGGCCGGTCCAGCCGGTGCCGGTCTACACCACCGAAGAGGTGGGTCAGGTTGCGCACGCCGTCGACGAGCTGCACGAGCAGGCGGTCTTCCTGGCTGGCGAGCAAGCCCGCCTTCAGCTTCAAATCGGCGACATGTTCGAGACGCTGTCGCGTCGCAGCCGATCCCTGGTGGACCAGCAGCTGGGACTCATCGACCGCCTCGAGCTCGACGAGGAAGACCCCGAGCGACTGGACAGTCTCTTCAAGCTCGACCACCTCGCCGCGCGGATGCGGCGCAACGGCGCCAACCTGCTGGTGCTGGCCGGATCCAGGCCACAGCGCGAGCAGGCCGACCCCGTCCCCGTCGCCACCGTCGTCAACGCCGCGGCCTCCGAGGTCGAGGACTACGCCAGGATCGTCACGGCGAACGTGCCGGACAGCGAAATCGTCGGCGTCGTCGCCGGTGACCTCGTTCATCTGCTGGCCGAGCTGCTGGACAACGCCCTGAGGTACTCGCCGCCTGCGTCGGAGGTGAGGGTGACGGCGGCGCACACCGGCAACGGAGGTCTGGTGGTCGAGGTCGGCGACTACGGCCTCGGCATGACCGACGCCGATCTGCGCGTCGCCAACGCCCGCCTGCAGTCAGGTGGTGAGGTCAACCCCTACACGGCCAGGCATATGGGCCTCTTCGTCGTCGGCCGGTTGGCCGCCCAGCACGGTCTCGTCGTCCGGCTCCGCAACACCATTGCCGCCGAACCGAATTCGGGGACGACGGCCGGCGTCTTCATTCCCGCCGAGGCCCTGCTGCACGGCCCGGGCGCGGCGGAACCCCTCGTCGCCGACTACGGCGCACCCGCGGAGCCGCATCTCGCCGTGGTGCCGACGCACGCACCCGACGAGGAGCACGTGGACTACCAGGAGCACCAGGAGGACGTCGTCGACACCCCGGAGTACCCCTACGGCCATGCCGACGTCCCGATTTCTCTCTTGCCACAACGCAACCCGGGGGCCAGTGGCATAGCCAACATTCCTTCGGCTCCGATCGAACCGGTCGTCCAACCCGAGGATCGGTGGGCCGAACGGGAGTGGCCCGAGGAACGCCGGGCGCCCGAGCCGGCCACGCGCGCCCCTGCGGACACCTCGTCGTTCTTCGCTGCCGGCGGCGAAGAGCAGCGACCCGCGTCGAAGCCCCAGCCCGAACCGTCCACTGGCGGTTCGATATTCGACACCATGCTCTCCGAATGGCTGATCGACGACCCGTTCACGTTGGCCAACAGCACCGACCTGGACTGGCAGACCGTGTGGGACAAGGGCTGGTCGGCAGCGGCGGCGGCGGAGGAAGCCCCCGTGGCGGAGCGCACCGCCGAGGGGCTGCCGGTGCGTGAGCCCGGGGCGCGGCTCGTCCCCGGCGCGGCCGCCACCGGTGAGAACGGACGCAACGGAGGTTCCCACCGAGGGCCGGAGGTCCCCGACGAGCGGGACGACTCCACGTTCGACACCGGCCCAATCGTCATCCCGCGCAACCCCGACGCCGTCCGCAGCAGCATCGGCAGTCACTTCGGTGGCGTGCACGCGGGCCGGTCGCACGCCCGCGACGCGCGATCGACCGACGAGGACTGATTCGAGAATGACCCGCCCGACACAGCGTGACTCCCTTGATTGGCTGGTGTCCAAGTTCGCCAACGAGGTGTCGGGGGTCTCCCACGCGATCCTGGTGTCCGCCGACGGACTGCTGATGGCCTCCAGCGAGCACATGCCCCTGGAGCGGGCGGATCAACTCGCCGCGGTGACGTCGGGTCTGGCCAGTCTCTCGACGGGCGCGGCCCAGCTGTTCGACGGCGGCTACGTGCTGCAGTCGATCGTCGAAATGGAGCACGGCTACCTGCTGCTGATGCGGGTCGGCGACGGTTCGAATCTCGCGACGTTGGCGACCAAGTCCTGCGACATCGGTCAGGTGGGCTACGAGATGGCGATCCTGGTGGAACGCGTCGGCACCGTGATCCAGTCCGAACGCCGCACGGCTCGGCGTTCGTGAGCGTCGATGGACCTTCCGTTGCGCGACGCCTGGGAGCCCAGTGAGCCTCTGACCGAGGTGAGCCTGGTCCGGCCCTACATGCTGACCGCGGGCCGGACGCGGTCGCTCGTCGACCTTCCACTCGAGGCGCCGATCCAGGCGTTGCAGGTCGCGCCCGCACCCCGATGGCCACGCAGCGACGTGCGGGCCAGAATTCTGGAGCTCGGCGCCGACGGTCCGTCGGTCGCGGAGATCGCGGCCCGCCTGGCATTGCCCCTCGGCGTTGCGCGTGTGTTGATCGGCGATTTGGTGACGCAGGGTTATCTTCGAGTGGACGCCACCCTGGCGGCGTCGGAGACCATCGAGGAACGACGCGAACTCATCGGAAGGACACTGCGTGGCCTACGGGCACTCTGAGCGGCGCTCATCCGCTACGGGGTCTTCGTCTGCCACCAAGATCGTCATCTCCGGCGGGTTCGGCGCAGGCAAGACGACCTTCGTCGGCGCCGTGTCGGAGATCATGCCGCTGCGCACCGAGGCCATCGTGACCAACGCGTCGCAGGGTCTCGACGTCCTCGCCGCCACCCCGAACAAGAACACCACCACGGTGGCCATGGACTTCGGCCGCATCACGCTGGCCGACGACCTGGTGCTGTACCTGTTCGGCACGCCGGGGCAACGTCGGTTCTGGTTCATGTGGGACGACCTGGTCCGCGGCGCCATCGGGGCGATCATCCTCGTCGACGTGCGAAGGCTGGAGGACAGCTTCGCCGCAGTCGACTTCTTCGAAGCGAGGAATCTCCCGTTCCTGATCGCGGTCAACGTGTTCGACGGGGGACCGCGGTATTCGGCCGACGCGGTACGCCAGGCGCTGGCGTTGCGCGAGGGCATCCCGGTGCTCGACGTCGACGCCAGGGACCGCAACTCGGCGAAGGCCGCGCTGATCGCGGTCACCGAATACGCGCTGATGAACCTCAGTTCGCTGCCCGGCTGACGGTGGGCACCTTTGACCAGGAATGGGTGGACCGTGAATACACCGGTCACGACTTCCGCGATGACGATCTGAGCCGGCTGCGCACCGAACGCGTGGTGTTCACCGAATGCGACTTCAGCGGCGTCGACCTGTCGGAGTCCGAACATCAGGGGTCGGCCTTCCGCAACTGCACCTTTCGGCGTACGTCGCTGATGCACGCCGTGTTCCGCCACTGCACCCTGCTGGGGTCGGTCTTCAGCGAGTGCCGGCTGCGGCCCGTGACGATGGTCGAGGTGGACCTGACGCTGGCCGTGCTGGGCGGGTGCGACCTGCGCAGCATCGACCTGTCGGACTGCCGGCTGCGCGAGGCCAACCTGGTCGGCACCGATCTGCGCAAGGCGGTGCTGCGGGGGGCCGACCTGACCGGCGCGCGGACGCAAAACGTCCGACTCGACGAGGCGGACCTCCGCGGCGCGCGCGTCGACCCCACGTTCTGGACGACGGCAGCGGTCCGCGGCGCGAAGATCGACGTCAACCAGGCACTCGCCTACGCGGTCGCGCACGGGTTGGACGTCCACGGCGGATGACGCGGTAGCGCCCTCCCCGCCAAACCCCTCCCCGCGAGCAGTCGCAAAAGTGCGCGACACGCCGGGGTTTGCCGCAAGTTCGCGACTGCTCGCGGGGAGAAACTAGCCCGCCTTGAGCCGAATCTTGAAGCGCACGAAGCACAGATAGAAGATCGACAACGCACCCAGCATGGCCATGTCGAACAGCCAGGTACCCGAGTCGTGCTTCCAGTGCGAGTCGTCGGGCATGATCGGCGGCTTCACCATGTCGGTGACGCCCACCGTCGACGCCGTCGCCGCGAAGCCCCAGCGGGCCGGTGTCACCCACGACATCTGGTCCAGCGGGGCCCTGCCCGTGACCGGAATCAGGCCGCCGGAGAACACCAGCTGCGACATGACCGCCACGACGAGCAGCGGCATGATCTGGTCGCTGGTCCTCGCCATCGCCGACAGCGCGAGGCCGACGGTGGCCGCGCAGATGGTTGCGGCGGCCATGCCGAAGAACAGCTCGAGCGCGGCGGACGCTTCGCCACCGCCAAGCACCAGGGGACCGTTCTTGGGCAGCCCGACGCCGATCAGCGTGATACCCGTGACGATCCCGGACTGGACGATCGCGAACACCGAGTAGATGCAGACCTTGGCCAGCAGATAGGCGGTGGTGGACAGGCCGACGGCCTGTTCCCGCAGGAAGATCGCGCGTTCACCGATGAGGTCGCGCACGGTCAGGGCGGTACCCATGAAGATGGCGCCGACGTTGAGCAGCACCAGCACCTGGCCGGGCTGGTTGGGCGCGTCGCCGAGCGGATTGGGTTGTCCGAAGCCGGTGGTGCCGGGCACGGACAGCGACAGCACACCCATGATGAACGGCAGGATCGCCAGGAACGCGAAGTAGCCGCGGTCGGAGACGATGAGCCGCATCTGCCGGCGTGCGATCGTCGAGAACTGTTTGATCGTGCTGGTGTGCACGGGTTTGCCGAGTTCCGCCGCTTCCTGCTTCGGCGGTGCCGGCGGCGGCGGGCCGTGGCGCTCGAGGTACTTGCGCTTGGCGCCCTCGGGATCGCCCGCGACCGAGGAGAAGATGTCGGCCCAGTTCGTGGTGCCGAGCTCCGGGCCGATCTGACTGGGTGGCCCGCGGAACGCCGTCTTGCCGCCGGGCGCCAGCAGCAGCACCTGGTCGCAGACGTCGAGGTAGGTCAGCGAGTGCGTCACCACCAGGACCACGCGGCCCGCGTCGGCGAGCTGGCGCAGCATCGTCATGACCTGACGATCCAGCGCGGGGTCCAGACCCGAGGTGGGCTCGTCGAGGATCAGCAGCGACGGACCGGTCAGCAGCTCCAGCGCCACCGATGCGCGCTTGCGCTGGCCGCCGGAGAGCTTGTCGACGCGGGTGTCGAGGTGCTTGGTCATCTCGAGTTCCTCGAGGACCTCCATGACGACCCGTTCGCGGTCCTCACGGTTGGTGTCGGGCGGCAGTCGCAGTTCGGCGGCGTACATCAGGGCCTGCCGCACAGTCAGCTGACCGTGCACGACGTCGTCCTGGGGGACCATTCCGATTCTGGAGCGCAGCGACGCGTACTCGGCGTGCACGTCGTGGCCCTCGAACGTCACGGTGCCCGCGGTGGGGTGCGTGTATCCGGCGATCAGCCGGGCGAAGGTCGACTTGCCGGCACCCGACGGGCCGATCAGCGCGGTAAGCGTGCCGGGTCGCGCCGAGAGCGAGATGTTGTCCAGCAGCGTCTTGTTGCCCTCGATGGTCCAGGTGACGCCGTGTACGTCGAGGCCGCCGGTGCGGGTTGCGACGTCGGCTTCGTTGCGCCGCGCGAGTGTGCCGCCCCCGAAGACGAGGTCGATGTTGCCGATGGTGACGACGTCGCCGTCGTGCAACACCTCGGAGTCGACGCGCTGACCGTTGACGAACGTGCCGTTGATGCTGCGGTTGTCGAGGATCTGCGTGCCGCCGGGGCCGCTCACCAGCGTGGCGTGGTGACGTGATGCCAGGACGTCCGGGATTACGATGTCGTTGTCGGTGGCGCGACCGATCTTGATGCCGCCGGGCGGAACTTCGGGTGCCCTGCCTGGCCGCAGGATCTTGAGCATGCTGGTCGCGAGGTTGCCCTCGGGCGCCCGCGGTGTCGCGGCGGGACCCATCTGGGTGGCGGTCGGGTCGACGTTGACGCTGGACGGCGGGGCCGGGTGCGGCGCGCTCGGCGGGCGATACCCCTGGGGTCCGCTGGCGGGAGCCGGTGCCGACGGGTACATCGGCTGCGACTGCGACGGCGGCTGATACGACTGGGAGTAAGACGGTTGCGTCCGCGACGGGGGCGGCTGCGTGCGTGGGTAACCGGTCGACGGCGTCTGGGTGGGCCACGACGCGCTGGGGCGTCCGGCGATCGGCACCTTGGCGGTCTGCGGTGGTGTGCCCGCCGAACCTTGGTGGCGGCCGACCTCGAAGGTGAGGCGGGGGCCGTCCGGGTTGCCGACGTTGACGGCCATGCCGTCGGCGATGTCGACCATCGGCACGCGCTGGCCGTTGACGTACAACCCGTTGAGGCTGCCGTTGTCGATGGCCATCCAGCGGCCCTGGTCGAAGCGGAGCAGCAGGTGCGCGCGCGAGATCAGGGGGTGGGCAATGCGGACGTCGGCTCGCAGGTCACGCCCGACGACGACGTCGTTACCGGGTGAGAAGGTGCGGGGCGAGCCGTCGTACCGAACGGTCAGAGCGGGCGGGACAGGTCGCGTCATCGGAACCAACTGTATCGGTAGCGGCGCCGCGAGCGGGGGTGGTCCCGGCGCCCGCGCGTGGCACCGTCGCGGGCGCCGGGGTTCGTCATAGGCGGTCGCGGCCCGAAAGTGTTGCGTGGCAAAGTCGCCGAGCCGGGTGTCGCGCTCGGACGGGAATGTGCGCGCGCAGGTCTCGGACGGTTAACGATTCGTGGTGACGGGGCCCGTTTCCCTAGGAGATCGTCGCCATGCGTGCTGTTGTAGACCCATGTCGGCGACGAGGACAGCTTCGGGGAGTGTGGTGGCTCCGATGCGCACCGTGGTTGCCGCAGTTCTCGTGGCCGGTGCGACGGCGGCGGCGACAGCTACGGGTGTGGCGTTGCCGAGTGCGGCTGCCAAGCCGCCCACCGTACCGACGGACAGCCGGGGCTACGTCGACTCGGCCGCGAGATGCGGCGCCGGTCAGTCCGCCGTCGTACTGGGTCGGACGGCGCTGTCGCTCGTCGCCATCTGCGGCGACGGACGCGGGCACTACGAGTACCGCGGTATCCGGCTCAGTGACCGGGCAGTTCTCATCCTGCCGGCGAGGTCGATGGCCAACGGGTGTTTCGGCGCCAGTTCCGATGCGGTCGACTACACGGTGTCGGAACGCAAACTCCTTCTCACCAATGGTCTTCGGGTGTTGCGCGACGAGACGATGACCGAGTTCCTCGACTACCGCGTCGCCGCGCCCGTCACGAAGTTGTCGGCCGACGATCACGTGCGCTGATCTCGCGACGCGCCCCGTCGTGCCGCCACGACACTCCACTTCGGTGCGACGATGGGACGGGTGAGACGAACGCAAGTGGAGGGCGAGGTCGTGAACCGTCAGCAGACCCATCGGCTAGGGCTTCTGGGAGTGGCACTGGGAGCGGTCGTGGTCGCCCTGTCCGCCTCCACGGCGACCAGCGCCGCGGCGCCACCGGCGACCGACACCCGCGGCTTCGTCGACTCCACCGCGCGGTGCGCCGCGCCGAGTACCGCGGTCGCCTACGGCTACACGTCGACCTCGCGCGTGGCGATTTGCAAGGACGAGTCCTCCGGACAACTCCAGTACCGCGGCGTGCGGGTCACCGACGGCGCGCGACTGATCCTCGCGGCGACGTCGACCGATCGTGGGTACGTCGCGGAGAACGACGGAATCACCTACACCGTGAGCTCGAACGCACTGGTCATCAGCAGCGGCGGCACGACGATCAGGAGCGAGTCGATGGTCGACTTCCACGGGTCGGCTCCCAGCTCGACGTCCGGGTCGTCCACGTCATCGGCCCCCTCGACGTCGACCAGCCCGACGCAGTCGAGTGCCATTCCGGAGACCACGACGCCGTCGACCCCGCTTCCGCCACCGCTGCCCGCAGAGGTCGGGGCCCGCTAGCCACGGAGCGCCGGAGCGGAGCGACCCGGGGATTCAGGGGCGCCCGTCAGGACGCAGTGGGTTTGGCTGTAGATCGTCGCCATGCACTTGTTGCAGTGCGTGCACAGTGACCGCACGGAGTGTGCGGCGCCGTCGGCCTTGATGCGGTTGACCAGATCGGGTTCGGCGAGGACTGCGCGGCCCATCGCCACGAAGTCGAAGCCCTCGGCCATCGCCAAATCCATCGTCTCGCGATTGGTGATGCCGCCCAACAGGATCAGTGGCATGTGGAGTTCGGCGCGGAACTGCTTGGCCTGGTCCATCAGGTAGGCCTCGCGGTACGGGTATTCACGTAGGAACTTCTTGCCCGACATGCGGATGCCCCATCGCAGGGGCGGCTTGAAGGCGTTCGCGAACTCCTTGATGGGGGCGTCGCCGCGAAACAGGTAGAGCGGGTTGAGCAGCGAACTGCCCGCGGTGAGTTCCAGCGCGTCAAGCCCGCCGTCCTCCTGCAGCCACGTCGCGGTCTGCAGGGACTCCTCGAGTGAGATGCCGCCGCGCACGCCGTCGGACATGTTGAGCTTGGCCGTCACCGCGATCCGGTCGCCGACGGCCTGCCGCACGGCCCGGACCAGGCCGCGGGCCACCTTCGCACGGTTGGCCAGCGAGCCGCCGAACTCGTCTGTGCGCCGGTTGATCAAGGGGCTGAGGAACGAGCTCGCCAGGTAGTTGTGGCCGAGGTGGACCTCGACGGCGTCGAAGCCGGATTCGACGGCCAGCCTGGCGGCGTTGGCGTGCGCGGCGGTGATGTCGTCGATGTCGGCACTGGTGGCCTTCTTGGCGAACCGCATCGACAGCGGGTTGAAGAACCGCACCGGGGCGAACGCCTTGGCCCCGTTCGTCCGTGAGTTGGCGACGGGACCGGCATGACCGATCTGGGCGCTGATCGCTGCGCCCTCCGCGTGGATCGCGTCGGTGAGGCGGCGCAGTCCCGGGACGGCCTCCGGTCGCATCCAGAGCTGCCAGCCGTCGGTTCGCCCGCCGGGGGACACCGCGCAGTAGGCGACGGTCGTCATCCCGATTCCGCCCGCGGCGGGCAGCCGGTGATAGCGGATGAGATCGTCGGTGACCAGCGCGTCGGGGGTCGACGCCTCGAAGGTCGCCGCCTTGATGATGCGGTTGCGCAGGGTCACCGGGCCGAGCTTGGCCTCGCCAAACACGTCGGTGAACACTTTTGCCGGAGTGTCCATTTTGGCAGCTGACCATGGCGCGCGGCGCAGTGTCAATGAGGGGCACACGAGCGCTGGTGTCAGAATGGTGCCCGTGGGTGCGATGACGTTGGACGGCAAGGCCACGCGCGACGAGATTTTCGTCGACCTCAAACAGCGGGTGGCGGCGTTGACCGCCGCGGGCCGCACGCCCGGGCTGGGCACGGTGCTCGTCGGTGACGATCCCGGTTCCCAGGCGTACGTGCGCGGCAAGCACGCCGACTGCGCGAAGGTCGGCATCAACTCGATCCGACGCGATCTCCCTGCCGACGTCAGCCAGGCCACGCTCGACGCCACCATCGACGAGCTGAACGCCAACCCGGACTGCACCGGGTACATCGTGCAGCTGCCGTTGCCGAAGCATCTCGACGAGAACGCGGCGCTGGAGCGCATCGATCCCGCCAAGGACGCCGACGGGTTGCATCCGACCAACCTGGGGCGGCTGGTGCTCAACGAGGCGGCGCCGCTGCCGTGCACGCCGCGTGGCATCGTGCACCTGCTGCGCCGGTTCGAGGTACCGATCGCGGGCGCTCACGTGGTGGTCATCGGTCGCGGCGTCACCGTCGGTCGGCCCTTGGGTCTGCTGCTGACGCGGCGGTCCGAGAACGCCACGGTTACGTTGTGCCACACCGGAACCCGTGATCTTCCCGCGTTGACGCGGCAGGCCGACGTCATCATCGCCGCGGTCGGGGTGCCGCACATGGTGACCGCCGACATGGTCAAGCCGGGGGCCGCGGTCGTCGACGTCGGGGTGAGCCGCGACGCGGCAGGCGCGCTAGTGGGCGACGTGCACCCGGGTGTCTGGGACGTCGCGGGTCACGTGTCGCCCAACCCGGGGGGCGTCGGCCCACTGACGCGGGCGTTCCTGCTCAGCAATGTGGTGGAACTCGACGAGGCGGCGACGGGCGCTCTCGCGAAGAGCGGAGAGTTGCGATGAGCAGACAGACCGAGCTGAAGTGACGGCACGTGGATTGGCGCACAGGGTCTTTGCCGGCCAGTGGCCGATCCTGACGGTGGGGTTGTTCCTGCTCTCCGCGTTCGCTCTGGTGGTGGGGGGTTACTGGCGACGCGGAGCGCTGGTGCTGGCGATCGGCGTCGGCGTGGCGGCGGCGATGCGGTTGGCGTTGACCGAGGACCGGGCCGGGCTGCTGGTGGTGCGCTCGCGGACCGTTGACATCGCCACCACGGCAACGGTGAGTGCCGCGCTGGCCTACATCGCGCTGACCATCGATCCGCTCGGCACCAGCTAGCGGGGCGGCGCCGCGATGAGGCGCCCGAGTTCGTCGAGCACCGTTTCCGCCGTGGCCAGGTCGCCTCGAAGGTCGCGGTCCTCCACGTCGTGCGGAAGGTCGGCCGCGAGCGCGAGCGCGCGGCCGAGCACCCCGCGGAATCGATCCACCATGCCCCGCTGTCGCAGCAGTCGCACCGCGCCGACCAGTTCGCAACAGAGCAGGACGCGGTAGGCGGCGACCGACCGTTCCAACTGGAGGATGCCCTGCGATGCGAAGGTGGCGTCCTCCTCGGCGCCGCGGGACAACACCAGGGTCCCGACCGAGGCTGGCTGCGCGGCGTTGCGGATCTCGGCGATTGCCCCGGCCGCGACGTATTCGACCATCATCAGTCCCGACGACCCGTCCGAGTCGGCGGCGAGAAAGGCGTTGCCGCCGTTGGTTTCCGGATCGTTGAGCATTCTGATCCTGGAGTGGGTGATGGGCGCGGTCAAGGCGAGGGCGAGGGTGGCCCCGTCGAGTTCGAGGGACAGCGCCGCCTGGTAGAAGGCGCCGTGGTGGACGACTTGGTCGCCCTCGACGTCGAAGAGGGGATTCTCCTGGGCGGAGTTCATCGTCCGTTCCAGTTGCGCGACGAGTGAATCCAGCGATGCGACGACGCTGGCGTGGGCGACCGGGTAGACCCGCAGGCCGTAGGGGTCCTGGATACGGGCGGGTGGATGGTCGGTCGGGTCGTCGGCGAAAAGCGACCGCAGCCGGCTCGCCACGGTGTCGACGTGCGGAGCCGCGGCCGATCTGGCGGCGACCGGGGAGAACGTCGACGGATTACCGTCGAGGGCAAGGAAACTGAGCATGTAGATCACGCTCGAGGCGCGCTCGAGCCGGTTCAG
>Ga0209051_1001753_pt1 | contig 17262 bp, 13 predicted proteins | sample AraplaCvi_mMS_r2_2_FD_184286 | JGI IMG/M metagenome (GOLD analysis project Ga0209051, IMG submission 184286) | Arabidopsis root microbial communities from North Carolina, USA - plate scrape MF_Cvi_mMS_r2 (SPAdes) (version 2) | ecosystem: Host-associated > Plants > Roots > Endosphere | place...
GGCTACGGAAGAACAGCTCAAGATCGTCAACGACACGGCCAGCGCAGGCTGGAACGTGGCAGCGAACGGTGAGGCCACGGGCGGCAATGTGGCGCCTGGCGGCAAGGTCGACTTCAGCAATTCGGACAGCAACATCGCCATCACGCGAAGCGGTACGAACCTGGACTTCAAGCTGGCCGATGACGTCAAGGTCAACAACAGCGTGACCGTGGGTCAGAGCGTGCTCAACACCACCGGCCTGACGGTCAACAACGGCACGACCACCACGGCGGTTGCCGCCGGTGGTGTGACCAGCGGAACGGTCAACCTGAGCGGCGTGACGAACGACATCCAGGGCTTGAGCAACAAGACGTTGACCGATCCGAGCTTCGCGACGGTGGGCCGTGGGGCTACGGAAGAGCAGCTCAAGATCGTCAATGACACCGCCAGCGCAGGCTGGAATGTCGCGGCCAACGGTGAAGCCACGGGAGGCAACGTCGCACCGGGCGGCAAGGTCGACTTCAGCAACTCGGACAGCAACATCGCGATCACGCGCACCGGCACGAACCTCGACTTCAAGCTCGCTGACGACGTCAAGGTCAACAACAGCGTGACAGTCGGCCAGAGCGTGCTCAACACCACTGGCCTGACGGTCAACAACGGCACGACGACCACCTCGGTGGCGGCGGGCGGCGTGACCAGCGGCACTGTGAATCTCAGTGGCGTTAGCAACGACATCCAGGGCCTGAGCAACAAGACGCTGACCGACCCGAGCTTCGCGACCGTGGGCCGCGCGGCCACCGAAGAGCAGCTCAAGCTGGTCGACGCCACGGCCAGCAAGGGCTGGAACCTGAGCGCGAACGGCGAGGCGAGCCCGCAGAACATCGCACCGGGCGGCACGGCCAACTTCGCCAATGGCGACAACATGGTGGTCACCCGCAACGGCAACACGCTGACCGTGGCCACGGCCAAGGACGTGAAGTTCGACAGCGTGACGACCGGCGACACGGTGATGAACAACGCCGGCGTGACCGTGGGCCCGAACGTCACCCTCGGTGCCACCGGCCTGACCATCGTCGGCGGTCCGAGCGTGACCACGGCGGGCGTCGACGCGGGCGGCAAGGTGATCACCAACGTGGCGCCGGGCGTGGCCGGCACCGATGCGGTGAATGTCAGCCAGCTCAAGGACACGGTCGCCGAGAGCAAGACGAAGTACTACAGCGTGAACTCGACCGGCGGCGGCAACGAGAACAACGACGGTGCCACGGGTGCCGACGCGATCGCTGCGGGCAAGGACGCACAGGCGACGGCCGTCAACGCGGTGGCCATGGGCACCGCGGCGCAGGCCGCGGGCATCAGCGCCACGTCGATCGGCAATGCCGCCTGGGCGATGGGCGACCGCAGCACGGCGGTGGGTTACTTCTCGACCGCGGACGGCATCGACAGCGCGGCCTTCGGCGCCTGGGCACGGGCTGGCGGCAATGGCAGCGTGGCCGCGGGCATGGCATCGAACGCCTCGGGCGTGGCGAGCGTCGCGATGGGCGCGCTGAGCGCCGCGGCCGGCGACGTTAGCGTGGCCGTGGGTGCAGGCAGCACGGCCACCGCGGCCGGTGGTGCGGCGCTGGGTGCGGGCTCGGTGGCCGATCGAGCGGCCGGCGCGAAGGGCTATGTGCCGCCGGAGGCAAGCGCCGCGCAGGCGGATGCCATCGCCGCCACCACCAGCACCATGGGTGCGGTGGGCGTGGGCGACGCCGCCAACGGCGTGTTCCGCCAGATCACCGGCGTGGCCGCCGGCTCCGCACCGAGCGACGCCGTGAACGTGGCGCAGCTGCAGGCGGTGGCCAGCCAGGCCGCGGCGGCGGGCAGCAAGTGGATCACAGGCTCGCCGACGACCTACGTGGCGCCCACGTCCACGGGCACCGACAGCACGGCGGTGGGCTCGGGCGCGGCGGTCATGGCCGACCAGGGCGTGGCGATCGGCACGGGCGCCGTGGTCACGACGAAGAACAGCGTGGCGCTGGGCAACGACTCGACCACGGCGGAGGCCAAGCCCACCAAGGAGGTCACGCTCCAGGGCACGACCTACCAGTTCGCCGGCACCAAGCCGGTGGGCGTGGTCAGCGTTGGCTCGGAGGGCAACGAGCGCCAGATCACCAATGTCGCGGCCGGCGAGATCAGCGTCACCAGCACCGACGCGGTGAACGGCAGCCAGCTGTACGCGACGAACCAGGCGATCAACAACATGACCACCGGTGGTGGCGGCATCAAGTACTTCCACGCCAACTCGAAGGCCGCCGACTCGAACGCCGCCGGCGCCGAGAGCGTGGCCATCGGGCCGAACGCGGTCGCGCTGGGCAACAACGCCATCGCCACCGGCAACAACGCGCAGGCCAAGGCGGCCGGCAGCATCGCGCTGGGTGCCAACAGCACGGCCAGCGCGGCCAACAGCGTGGCGCTGGGCGACGGCGCGGTGGCCAACCGCGCGGGCATGAACGGGCAGCGCGAGATGTTCTCGAACACCGTGGTGCAGTCGGCGCAGGGCGCGGTGTCGGTCGGCTCGGCCGGCAACGAACGCCAGATCACCAACGTGGCCGGCGGCACGCAGGCCACGGACGCGGTGAACGTGCGCCAGCTGCAGGCCGTGCAGCAAAGCGCGGTGCGCTACGACACGAACGTGGACGGCAGCGTCAACTACAACAGCGTGACCATGGGCAACGGGGCCTCCACCGGCCCGGTCACGGTGCAGAACGTGGCGCCGGGCGTGGCACCCACCGACGCGGTCAACGTGCAGCAGCTGAACCAGGCCGGCGCCGCCGGCATGGCCTACACCGACGCGCGCACCAACGCGCTGGGCAACGAGCTGCGCAACACAGCCAAGAACGCCTATGCCGGCGTGGCCGCCGCCATGGCCGTGCAGATGCCGGGCACCTCGGTGCCGGGCAAGACGGTGATGCGCGTGGGTTACGGCACGTTCAAGGGCGAGAGTGCGGTGGGCATCAGCTTCCGCCGCACGGCCGAGAACAACGGCTGGAGCGTGACCGGCGGCGTGGGCATGAGCCGCGCCGGGGCCGCGGCCACGGTCGGCGCCGAGTGGGTCTTCAATTGAAGCGGGAGAGAAAAAGAATGAAGCAGATGAACCGAACCCTGTCCGCCGTCGCACTGGCGGCCTTGCTTGCGGCCCTGCAGGGCTGCGCCTCGCCCGGTGCCGCCATCGACAAGGACGCGCAGGCGCGCGCCGCGGCCGAGAAGCCCGCGGCGCCCAGGCCTGAGGAGTTTCCGGCGCTGGACAGCGCCAAGTGGAAGCAGGGCTCCTTCCCGGGCACCGAGAAGTTCCAGCGCGTGCGCCCCGGCATGGGCAAGGACCAGCTGCGCGAGCTGCTGGGCTGGCCGCACTTCAGCGAAGGCCTGTGGGGCGTGCGCGAGTGGAACTACATCTTCCACTTCTACACGGGCAAGGGCAGCGAGCACGTCACCTGCCAGTACATGGTGCGTTTCAACGGCAGCGAGCTGATGACCGGCGGCTGGTGGAAGAACCCCGACTGCGCCTTGCTCGCGCAGCCGCCGGCGGCCACGCCGATCCCGGCCAGCACCAAGCTGGCGCCGCCGCAGAAAGTCACGCTCAATGCCGACGGCCTGTTCCGCTTCGACGGCGCTTCGCTCACCGACCTGCAGCCCGCTGGCCGCGCGCGGCTGGAGCACCTGGCGGTCGAGCTGCGCAACAACTTCCGCTCGCTGCACTACATCGTGGTGACCGGGCACACCGACCGGCTGGGCGGCGACGCCTACAACGAGGCGCTGTCGCTGGAGCGCGCCAACACCGTGCGCGACCTGCTGGTGCAGCAGGGGCTGGACCGCAAGCTGATCCGCACCGCGGGCATGGGCAAGCGCCAGCCGGTGGTGTCCGACTGCGAGGGCAGCCGCAGCACGCCGGCGCTGCTGCAGTGCCTGCAGCCCAACCGGCGCGTCGAGCTCGACATCGCAGGGGAGCAGTGACGATGAACGCGCCTGCTCCCTCGGGGTACCGGATCGCGCTGGTCGATTCCGACGCCTTGCAGCGCGCCTGCACCGGCAACTCGCTGACGGCGCTGGGGGCCGACTTCATTCCCTTCGTGCGCATCGCCGACCTGATCCAGGCGCTGGAGGTGGGGCAGCGCTTCGACGGGGTCATCGTGGGGCTGCACGCCGACGCGCAGAAGACGGTGGCGCGGGTGCCCGCGATGCACCAGGCGGCCGACTGGATGCTGCCGCTGCTGTACCTCACGCACCGCTCGGAGCTGGAGAGCGTGGAGTCGGTGCCGGTCGCGGTGCGCGCGCAGTGTTCTTTCGAGCTGCTGCTGACGCCCGTGTCGAACGAGGATCTGGGCGCCTGGCTGGCGTCGCTGGACGGCCGGCTGAAGCCGGCGCAGTTCGTACGGGTGGATGTGGGTGCACATGTCTGATGCAGTGCACGGCGCAGTTCCGCGACCCCGTGCACGGGGTTCGACTAAGAAGATGCTGCTACCGGTTTCAAGGTCACCCCAATAAGGTACTTTCGAAAACCGACAGCAACCCAGTATCTCCCTCCAATCGGTAGGAGAGGCGCGTGTTCACCAGCGCATTCGATTGCTCGTAGCCCTCGCATATCCTGTGCCTTGGCCGGTACGGCCGTGTCGCCGACACGAACTTCCAGGTTGTGTTAGCGAATGCCCCAGGTTGCCGACTCCTATGACCCAGAGGGCGGGCACCAACGCTGGATAGGCCTGTGGCATTGCCACACCCGGCATCAGTTGGCGTGACGAAGAGCATTGCCATTCGCATCCCTCGCCGTCCCCAGCTGATGGCGAGGGCGGAGATGAGCAGGCAAAGCTGTTCCGCCCCGCCCGCATAGCGCAAGTCGATGAACGACTGCAGCACGAGCAGCCCGCTCAGGAAAAAACCGATCGCCGCCAGCCTCGGCGACCGAATGATCAGCACCGCCCCGAGGCGTCAAGTTGTTCGCAGTCATGTGCAGTGACCGCCGAGCACTATCCAGGTCAGGCTTCACGCGTGCATTGCGCTGAGCCTGTCGTGGCTTCGGCGAGGCTTTGTGTCTATCGTGACGTCGGCGAGGCTCTGGCGCCCCACAAGCAAGCCATGTCAAGGCGCTGCGAGCGTTCACCGGATGAATACTTGGATGAACTGTCGGATCATTTCGTCTGACACACCGAGTTCGCAAAAGTACCCGTGACGACCGCGACAGCCTCGATTTCGATCTTCAAGCCGAAATGCAAGGGGCCAGTCGGCACGACCGAGCGGGCTGGCCGGGCGCTGCCGGCCCAAGCTTGATAGATTGCGTTGAAGGGCGGCCAGTTTGCGATGTCATCGACGTAGACACGGACTTGCACTAGGTGCTCGATCGCGCTTCCCGCCGCTCGGAGTGCCGCTTCGAGGTTCGAGAGAACCTGTTGCGCTTGAGCCTCGAAGGAGGCGTCCGTCATCTTGGTTCCGTCCGGCGTGACTGGCAGCTGACCCGAGATGTAAGCCAGACCCTGGGCGACACAGGCATGGCTGTAGTGGCCGCCAACGGGCGCCAACTCGCTGGCACGGATGTAGTAGATTTCCGGTTCAACGGGTAGAGTTGGCACGGGCCGCTTCCTTTCTGCGCTGGTGTTGTTGGGCTGCGGCGACCATGGCCGCGCGCGTGGAAACGGGGGGGCCATCGGACGTTCGAACGATCAGCTCTGGCGTCCAAATCTCCTGCAACTGCGAGGCCGGCGTGCCATCGAGGCGAGCCATGAGCATTTCCACCATGCGCCTGCCCGCACGCTGGGTCTCCGCCGAAAACGTCGTGAGGGCTGGCCACACGTACCGGCCGATCGGATGGTCGTCGCCACCAATCACGCCGACATCCTCTCCCGGTCGCTGGCCAATTTCGGTGATCGCGCGCATCACGCCGAGTGCGACGATGTCATGCCCACACACGATGGCGGTGGGGGGGTCGGGAAGGTCGAGCAAATGGCGCGCGGCGCTGGCGCCGCCCTCCTCAGAGATCGCCTCCTCGATGCACAGTGCCGGATCGACCGCGATGCCCGCTGCGCGCAACGCTGCCTCGTAGCCCAGTCGCTGGTGATGGCTGAACATCAGGAACTCGGGCGAGTGCACCAGCGCAATGCGACGATGCCCCAACGCGATGAACCTCGCGCATCCGTTGCGCCCGACCACCGTGTGATCAATGTCCAGGAAGGGGAAGTCGGCAGAGGTCTCGCTCCGCCCAAAGGCCACAAAGGGGACGTCGCGCTCGAGCAGGTAGGCGATGCGCTCGTCGTCGCGGCGCGTGCGACCGAAGAGCAGTGCATCGACACGCTGGCGTTCGACCAAGCGCTTGAATGCATCAAGCTCGGTTTCCACTGATCGCGCCGAGGTGATGATGATCTGAAAATTAGTGCTCTGCAGCGCCTCGTCGACCCCCATCAGCATGTTTAGGAAGAACGGGTGCGCAAAGGAAGCCTGCGGCGCCGACAGGACGAAGCCGATCGTGTCCGAGGTCTGGCGTCGCAAGCGGCGGCCAGCCGGGTCGGGCGAGAAGCCGAGGCTGCGCGCCGCTGCCAGCACGCGTGCCCGGGTTGCCGGACTGACGTCCTCGCGGCCATTCATTGCTTTGGAGACCGTGCTGACCGACAGCTTCAGTCTTGCTGCGAATTCCTGGATGTTCACGTAATGGTCGGCAGCCGCCGGCCACCTTGGGAAGATATCGTCCGATCATATCGAAAACGTTTCTTGTCATGTAAGTATTGACATTTTCCTTATCTCGAAGAAAATAACCGAAATCGTTTTCGAGAATGGGCAGATGAATACCTCAAGTACCGAGCTTTCGATGATTCGTGACACTGCGCGTCGCTTTGTGCGCGAGCGTTTAGTGCCACTCGAGCAGCAGATTGAAACGGATGACGACGTCGATCCCGGCTTGCTCGCCCAATTGCGCGCCGAGGTGGCATCGCTGGGACTTTATGGCTTCAACTTGCCCGAAAGTATCGGCGGTCCAGGTCTTGCATCGACTGTTCAGGTCGCCATCCTGGAAGAGCTCGCCTATACCTCGGTGCCGTTGAGCGAAGTCTTCGGTCACTTGCCGCTCCAGCTGGCCCAGGCCAGCGACACGCAGCGGCGCGAGCTGCTGCCAGATATTCTCGCGGGCAACCGGCTCATCACCTATGCCCTGACGGAGCCCAACGCCGGATCGGATCTCGGTGGCCTGCGTACGCGCGCAATCCGGGCCGATGGCGGCTGGGTTCTTGGCGGTAGCAAGCACTTCATCTCGCACGCCGAGACGGCCGACTACATCATCGTCTTGGCAGTGACGAATCCCGCCGCCGCACTGAAGGAAAAGCTCGGGACCTTCATTGTGCGTCGTGGCAACCCCGGCTTGGTAGGGATGACACGCTACAAGAAGATGGGGTGGCGCGGCTATCACCTCAACGGTTTTTCGCTGGAAAACTGCTTCGTTCCGGATGGCGATGTCCTGGGCTCTTCGGACGCGGGCTTCCTCGGAATGATGCTGTCCATCAACCAGGATCGACTGTTGTCTGCGAGCCGTTCGCTTGGCCTGGCTGCGCGCGCTCATGCCATGGCATGCGAATACGCCATGCAGCGCACGGCCTTCAATGCGGCGCTGGCTCAGCACCAGGCGATTCAGTTCATGGTCGCCGACAACGATCTGGACATTGAGGCAGCGCGCCTGCTGATCCGCAGCGCTTCAGAGGCGATCGAGCGCAACGATCCTCAGGCGCGCATCGCGGCGTCGCGCGCCAAGCTGTTTGCCAGCGAGATGGGTTGCCGGGTCACTGACCGAGTACTGCAGATCTTCGGTGCCATGGGCTATATGTGCGAACTGCCCGTAGAGCGATTTTACCGCGATGCCCGTGCGTTCCGCATCGGGGAAGGGACCTCGGAGATGCAGCGTCTACAGATCGCCCGCGCGGCGTTGGCTGTCTGAGGGCACGACCATGGTGCTCGATTTGCTGGACTACCATTCGGGCGATCTGCCCGCCATCCATGCCGGCGACTTCACCGCCAGCCGCACGCAGCTTCGGCACGCGGCGGAGCATGCCGCTGCCTTCCTGCATCGGCTCGGTCTGCGGCGTGGGGACTCCATTGCTGTGTGGATGCCTGACGGACCGGCCTGGCTGCAGCTCCTGTTCGGTGCTGCACAGTTGGGCGTGCTGATGGTGCCCGTGAGCACTCGCTACAAGTTGGCGGAGGCCGAATACGTGGTGGCCTGCGCGCGCGCGCAGGTTCTGGTGGTCCCCAGTGCGTTCCTCGAGTTCGACTACGTCGAGGCGGCACACGCGATTCAGGCTGGGCGGGCGCATTTGACGCACGTGGTCGCGGTGGACTGGGACGCAGGCTTCCAGTGGCTGGACGAGCCCCCCTTTCGGGATGTACTGGGGCAAGGTAGCGATCCGCTGTGTACGTTCAGCACCTCGGGTACCACCGGCAAGCCAAAGCTTGCAGTACATACCCAAAATGGAGTTGCCACGCATGCGCGCAATGTGGCGCAGATCAACGAGATCCGCCCGCGTGACGTGATGCTATGCGCGCTGCCGCTATACGGCGTGCTCGGCTTCGTGAAGGCTCTGGCAGCTCTGGCCGGCGGCGGAGCCTGCGTGCTGCAGCCTGTTTTTAGGGCCGATGCCGCTGCCGCGGCGATCGAGCAGCACGGGGTGACTCATTTCTTCGGCTCCGACGGAATGTTCGATATGGTGCTGAACGTGCGTGGCCGTTCACTTTCGAGTTGGCGGCGTGGGGCCTTCGCGGAGTTCGCCGGTCTTGGCGAGCAAGTGATCGCCAAGGCCTGGAAGGACTGGGGCCTGCGGTTGGGGGGGCTATATGGTATGTCCGAGTGCTTCGCGATGACAGCCATGCGGGACCCGGCGGCACAGGCCACCGAGCGCGGCAAACCCGGCGGCAGGCCGATCGCCCCCGAAATCCTGTTCCGCATCGCAGATCCCGTGAGCGGCGCCGAGGTCGCAGCGGGCCAGCAGGGTGAACTGCAGCTTTGTGGCTACAACGTGATGGCGGGCTACCTCAACAACCCCGAGGCCACGGCCCAGGCCTTCACCGCCGACGGTTGGTTCAGGACCGGCGACCTAGCGTACGCGCAGGGCGAGGGTTTTTGCTTTCTCGCCCGGCTTAAGGACAGCCTGCGGCTGCGGGGTTATCTGGTTGATCCGAGCGAAATCGAGGACTTCCTTGTCGGTCATCCCTTGGTCGAGGAAGCGCAGGTAGTGGGCGTTGCTCGCGAAGGCGAGGGCGATGTGGCAATAGCTTTTGTCCGTCTCTCGGGAGCCCCCATCACCGAACAGCAACTGCTGGCTTATTGCAGGAGTGGCATCGCCGGATTCAAGATTCCGCAATGCATCGTCGCCCTGGATGAGTTTCCACGTATGAATGGGCCCAACGGCGTGAAGGTTCTGAAGAACGTGCTCCGAGAAATGGCGCTGGCACACCTCAAGCCGCCTCAACCCCCTTTCCATCCCTGAAAGTACGCGCATGAAACGCACTGAAGTGAAATCCGATATCGCATGGGCCACCCCGACACAGGTGGTCATCCACGGGCTGGATCTGTGCGATGAGATCGTCGGCAAGCTTGATTTTGGCCAGATGGCCTTTCTGCAGCTTTTCGCGCGGCTACCCGAAGAGCGCGAACTGCGCATGTTCAACGCGCTGATGGTCATCCTGGTCGAGCACGGCATCACGCCTTCCTCGTTGGCCACGCGCATGACCTACTGCGGCGCACCGGAGTCCGTGCAGGCAGCGGTGGCGGCGGGGCTGCTCGGTCTGGGTTCGGTCTTCGTGGGCTCGCTCGATCATGCGGCCCGGCTGCTGCAAGAGTCAATGCCCGATCCCGCCGACGTCGCGGATGTGGCAGTTGTAGCAAGGGAGATCGTGACGAGCCACCGCGCGCGTAAGGAAACCCTGCCCGGGCTGGGGCACCCGTTCCACAAGCCCATTGACCCGCGCACGCCGGCGCTGTTCAGGGTGGCGAAGGAAACGGGCTACCACGGGCCCTATGTCCAGTTGATGGAGGCGGTAGGCGCGGAGGCCTCGCGGCAGACAAACCGCGAGTTGCCAGTCAACGTCACCGGCGCGATGGCAGCTGTGGCCTCCGAAATGGGCATCCCGTGGCGGATTTGCCGCGGCCTGGCGGTGTCGGCTCGCGCCGTGGGCTTGGTGGGCCACATCCTCGAGGAGATGCGCCAGCCCATGGCCGATGAACTCTATCTGCGAATTGAGCACGAAGCGACCGCGCATATGCATCCTCCGACAGCCTGACGAGGACAACATGGCCACCAACTATGAAATGCCAGCTCCGGTGCGCAGCGCACCGCCGCAGCGCAGCGAGTTCCGCTTCTGGACCGAGGAAAAGCTGCGCAACGCCGATACAGATCAGTTCCGTCACGTGAACAACGCAGTCATCTCGACGTTCCTCGAGGCTGCCCGCATGGATATCTTCGCGTCGCCTGCCATTCGGCTGCTAATGGAAGGCGCTAATCTGGCGGTGGTCAGGCTGCTGATCGAGTTTCGCCATGAACTCTTTTTCCCCGGGCGCGTGGAAATCGGCAGTGCCGTCATGAGTGTCGGAACCACCTCGTTGCGTGTACGGCAGAGCCTTTTTACGCCCTCCAGCGACGTCTGCGCGGTGTCGGCCGAAGCGACATGCGTGCTGCTGAATCCGCAGTCCGGCCGTGCGCAGCCGATCGGCCCGCAGCTTCGCCAGTATCTGCTGGCAGCGAGCGACAGCGAGGCCCACTATGACCGCTGATGCCAAGGTCACCTTCGACATGTGTGGAGATATCGGGCTGGTCACGCTCGACGATAGGCAGCGGCGCAATGCGCTGTCGCGTGAGATCGTGCGCGGGCTGTTGGGCAGCCTTGATGCAGCGCTCGCCGCGGGCGCGCGCGCGATCGTGATTGCCGCGCAGGGGCCGGCGTTCTGTGCGGGGGCCAATATCGCCGATCTACTCGACGGATGGATGGAGGCCAGGGACCCCGATGAGGACCCAGCCCTACTGTTCAAGCGCTTGTTCGACTTCGAGCGTCCCGTGATCGCCGCCGTCCATGGCCCAGCGCTGGGGGGCGGCTTGGAGCTGGTGCTGAGCTGTGATCTCGTCGTCGCCGATTCCTCGGCATGGTTTGCGATGCCCGAACTCGGGCACGGCGTCATTCCCAACACTGCGGTAGCGCTGCTGTCGCGCGTCGTGGGAATGCGCAGGGCACTGGAACTCGTTTTGACACGCCGCCGCGTGGACGCTGAAGAGGCACTGACGATCGGACTCGTGAACCGGATGGCCCCAGTGGGAACTTTGCAGGCGGAGGCACTGCAACTGGCACAGGGCATCGTAGAGGACGCCCCTCCGGGCGCAATCAGGGCGGCCAAATCGAACCTCCACGGGCATGCTGCCGTCGACTGGGCGAGGGTTCTCGCCTCGCCCCTGGACGTGCCCAAAGGTGAATGGCAGGAAGGGCTGAACGCTTTTGCCGAACGCCGCAGTCCGTCATACAGGCGCTTCTGGGCTGCCGAGCGGGATGCGTATGGCGCAGGTGCCAGGCCCGTACGCTGAGCGGTCACTGCCTTTCTCGCTTGCCCAGGATTGCATCGTTAACCATTCGCCTTATTCCGAAAACGATTTCGAAACTCAACAGAACCTACGGAGAGATTCCTTGATCATCGATATGCATGCCCATGCGCTCGCGGAGCGTTTTCTTCACGACATGGCCAAGACCCCGGTGGCCGGTCTCCGTGCCGAACGCGGAGGCGACGGCTACTGGGTCATCCGGCGCCAGGGCGACGATCGCAAAAGCTCGATCGACACAAACCTGCACGATCTCCCGGCACGTCTGGAAAGCTTGAAGCGCCGCGATGTCGCGCTGCAACTGTTTGCGCCGCCCCCGTTCATGCTGGCTTGGCCGGGCGGCGCCGCCGGCACCGAGCTCGTGCGCGCACTTAACGCGGCCAGCCATGGCATCGCACGTGAATCTGAAGGCCGCATGGAGATGCTTTCCGTGCTGGCACTGGGTGAACCCGAGGCAGCCGTCTCGGAATTGCAGCACGCCGTCGACACCTATGGTGTGCGCGGCGTCATGATGCCCAGCTCGGCCGGCGGCCGCCCGTTGGACGGCGCGGAGTTTGCACCTCTTTTCGAGTTGATCGAAAGACTCAACCTCGTGGTTTTCATGCATCCGACCTCAGCGGTGACGTCCGAGCGTTTCGGGATGTATGGCCTGCATGTGCTGGTCGGCTGGCCGTTCGAAACAACGCTGGCGGTAACGCGAATGATCTTCAACGGTCTGTTGGAGCGCCACCCCCGCCTCAAGCTCGTGCTGGCCCACGGTGGCGGTAACCTTGTGTTCCTGCGCGGGCGCCTCGACTCCGCCTACGACGCCAACGGCTGGGAGGCAGACCCCTATTTCCGCCAGCACATCAGTCAGCGTCCCAGCGCTTACCTGGACCGCCTGTACTACGACACCTGCGCGCTCAGCGAGGACAGCAACCGCTTCACTATCCAGACGATGGGCGCGGACCGGGTGGTGTTCGGCTCGGACTATCCCTTCGATATCGGCGACCCGGAAGGCCGGCGTGCCGTTCCCGTGCTCGACAGCCTGTCGGTTGCCGACCGCGAAAAGATTCACTGTGTCAATGCGCTGCGCTTGCTGGAAGACGCCGGAAGCTGAATGTAGCCCTGCTAGTTTGCCCGAATCCCAACCCCTTCTGGAGATCATCATGAGAAGTCGACTTGACTTGGTGTTCGCATTGTTCCTGGCTGCTGCCTGTGGCTTAGCGCCCGCCGCGGAGGAGGGGAAGTTTCCTTCGGAGCGGGCTGTCAGACTCGTCGCACCGTTCGCGCCGGGCGGCACTGGCGACACTCTCACACGAATCCTGGCCGAGAGGCTCGGCGTCGTCTGGCAAACGCCTACGATCGTCGAAAATCGCCAGGGTGGTAGTGCAGTGGTAGCGACCCAGATGGTGGCCAGTGCTCCCGCCGACGGCCATTCGTTGCTGGTTTCAGCATCGAACTTTACTATTAACCCGTTTCTGCTACCCAAGCTGCCCTATGACAGCGCGAAGGACTTTAGCCCCGTCACGCTGCTCGCGACGAACCCGCACATCCTGATCATCAACGCTTCCGTGCCTGCGACGAACCTGAGAGAGTTCCTCGCTTGGGCGAAGTTGAAGAAGGGCGGTGGCACCTATGCCTCGTTCGGCAACGGTACCTCAGCACACCTGGGGTTTGAGCGCCTCAAGCATGCGGTAGGCATCAACATGGTCCACGTCCCGTACAAGGGTGCCGCACCCGCGATTTCTGACCTCATGAGTGGTCAGGTGGATGCAATGCTTTGCGACACGCAACAGGTCATCCAGTTTCTGCCGACAGGGAAGATCCGAGCGATTGCCTCCGCCAGTGCCGAGCGTGCGCCCACCCTTCCGGAAGTGCCGACCTTCAGTGAAGGTGGCGTGCCAAACTTCATTTCGACATCCTGGTTCGGCCTCATCGCCAAGGCAGGAACACCGCAGGCCGTCATCGATGAGATTCAGCGTGCGACGGTCCGCGTGCTGAATCAGTCTGAGGTGAAGGCCCGGCTGCAGACCATGGGAATCGATGCGGTGGGTAGCTCGCAGAAGGACTTCGACGTCTTCCTCAAGAAGAACGCCCAAGAGTACAGCGCGATCATCAAAGTAGCGGGAATCCGGCATGAATGAGCCGCTTTTCGGCAGGAAGATTCTTGTGCCTGTCAAACGGGTCGTCGATTACAACGTGAAGGTGCGCGTCAAGAGCGACGGCACCGGGGTGGACATTGCCAACGTCAAGATGAGCATGAACCCCTTCGACGAGATCGCTGTCGAAGAAGCGGTTCGCCTGAAGGAAAAGGGCATCGTGACCGAAGTCATCGCCGTCTCGTGCGGCGATGCCAAGTGCCAGGAAACCCTGCGCACCGCGATGGCCATCGGCGCCGACCGCGGCATCCTGGTCGAGACCTCTGAAGAGCTGCAACCTCTCGCGGTTGCCAAGCTGCTCAAGGCGCTGGTCGACAAGGAGCAGCCCCAGCTGATCATCCTCGGCAAGCAAGCCATCGACGACGACGCCAATCAAACGGGCCAGATGCTGGCTGCCTTGGCCGACCTGCCCCAAGCCACCTTCGCCTCGAAGGTCGACCTGGCGGCCGACAAGGTCACCGTGGCGCGCGAAGTCGACGGCGGCATGGAAACCCTGACGCTCACGCTGCCCGCAGTCATCACGACCGACCTGCGCCTGAACGAGCCGCGCTACGTGACGCTGCCCAACATCATGAAGGCCAAGAAGAAGCAGCTGGACACCTTCAAGCCCGAAGACCTGGGCGTGGACGTCAAGCCCCGCCTGAAGACCCTCAAGGTCAGCGAGCCCCCGAAGCGTGGCGCCGGCATCAAGGTGCCCGACGTTGCCACCCTGGTGGACAAGCTCAAGAACGAAGCCAAAGTGATCTGAGGAAGAAACGAACATGACCGCACTCGTCATTGCCGAACACGACCACGCCAGCATCAAGCCGGCCACCCTCAACACCGTGACCGCCGCCCTGGCCTGCGGTGGCGACGTCCACATCCTCGTGGCCGGTGCCAACGCTGCAGAAGCCGCCAAGGCCGCCGCGCAGATCGCCGGCGTGTCCAAGGTGATCGCTGCCGACAGCGCCAGCCTGGCCGAGAACCTCGCCGAGAACGTCGCAGCCCAGGTGCTGGCGATCGCCGGCAACTACAGCCACATCCTGTTCCCCTCGACCGCCAACGGCAAGAACGTCGCACCGCGCGTGGCCGCCAAGCTCGATGTGGCACAGATCTCCGACATCACCAAGGTCGACAGCCCGGATACGTTCGAGCGCCCGATCTACGCCGGCAACGCCATCGCCACCGTGCAGAGCACCGACCCCACCAAGGTGATCACCGTGCGCACGACCGGCTTCGACGCCGCAGCCGCCACCGGTGGCAGCGCCACCGTTGAAACGGCTGAAGGCGTCGCCGACAGCGGCAAGAGCGCATTCGTCGGCCGTGAAGTCACCAAGAGCGACCGCCCCGAACTGACCGCCGCCAAGATCATCGTCTCCGGTGGTCGTGCGCTGGGCAGCGCCGAGAAGTTCACCGAAGTGATGACGCCGCTGGCCGACAAGCTCAACGCCGGTCTCGGCGCCAGCCGCGCTGCAGTGGACGCAGGCTACGCACCGAACGACTGGCAAGTGGGCCAGACGGGCAAGATCGTCGCGCCGCAGCTGTACATCGCCGCGGGCATCTCGGGTGCCATCCAGCACTTGGCCGGCATGAAGGACTCGAAGGTCATCGTCGCGATCAACAAGGACGAAGAAGCGCCGATCTTCTCGGTGGCCGACTACGGCCTCGTGGCCGACCTGTTCACGGACGTGCCCGAGTTGGTCAAGGTGCTGGCGTCTGAAGCCCTCTGAATCTCCCCTTGTGCACCTTCTTGAGCGCTTAAGAACTCCCAGAGGCAGCGCCCGAGTCAACCGCGTTGCCAAGAGTTTCCGCGTTTGAGACCGTACCGCCGTTGGTTTGAGAGGACGAACGCACGAGGCGCTGCAGTTCGCGAGCCAGTCAATATTCCAAGGCGCTAGTTCTCTCAAAAAGACCGGATGCGAGGGATGCCCGGGCGACTACAGAGGATGCGTGCGAGGTACAGCCTAGTGAATTTCGCGAATTCTTGGTCAAGGTTGATATCGCAACGTCTGTCGGATGCCGAGAGCCATCCCATCGCCTTCCGGAACAGACTGACCCCGGCACAGCAGCCAAAACTTCTGCACAGGTACAGCCTAGAGATGGCTCTCGTTCCAGAAATTCCAATTTCATCAATCTCTTGATTCTCTTTGTATATGAACCATAGCCGCTTCCCCTTGCTCGGATTGCGGGCCTTCGAAGCCACCGCGCGTCATCTCAGTGTTTCCAATGCGGCATCGGAGCTGTGTGTGACGCCTGGTGCAGTCAGCCAGCAAGTGAAACTGCTCGAAGATCTTGTGGGGGTTCCGTTGCTGCAGCGCAAAGGCCGATCCGTCGAGTTGACGGATGCTGGCCAGGTTCTTCGACCTGTGCTCACGCAGTGCTTTCAGACCATTGAACTGACGCTCAATGCCATCGCGCGCGGGCCTCGCATCGACATGCTCAAATTGTGCCTGTTGCCCACGCTGGCTGAGAAGTGGCTGATGCCGCGCCTATCGCGCTTCCAGGAGTCGCACCCACAACTGGATATCCAGATCATGACCAGCTTCCGCGAGATCCGCTTCGAGGCCGAAGATGTTGACTTGGCATCCTTCGTGGGAACGGAGCTGCCTGCCGGTGTCGAGGGCTTGCGTCTGTTCAGCGACAGCTCTCAGCCTGTGTGTAGTCCGGCATTTTTGCGTGAAACTTGTCAACTCACTACCCCGGCGGATCTTTCGAGGGTCACGCTGCTTCACTCGGTGCGGCGCATGGATGATTGGCAGCGCTGGCTCGACTTGGCCGGCGTCGCGCAACTGCGGCCGCAGAGGAATCTGTCGTTTGAGAACTCGTCGCTTGCCATTCAAGCCGCCATTGACGGACTCGGCGTCGCGATGGTTCAGTGTGAATACGTCAGGGAGCTTCTGAAAGTGGGCGTCCTTGTGGCGCCCTTCGAATTGGTCGCACGTGGCGACTATGCCTACTATTTGATCTGGTCAACCATGAGGAACAAGTCAGCGGCTGCCAGTTCCTTCCTGCGATGGGTGCAACAGGAGGTAGGAGCAAAAGCAGGGTAAGGTTTACTGCGATGGTTCGACAGGTGCAGTCGTATTGGATGTGTACCAACCTTCAAGAAAATACGTATGTCTGAGTGCTCCGAGTCACGTCAAACTGCGCTCTGAACTTTCATTTTTCTGACACCAGCCCCGGCGCGCAGACGCCATTGCACAGGGCCGACGACGATGAGACACCCCCCCAACGACGTTCCCTTCGACATGCCCTCCGTCCCGTTCCGCGGCATCGTGGAACAGTCGGTCGCAGGCGTGTACATCCTGCAGGACGAGCACTTCCAGTACACCAACGCCACGTTCGCCGGCATGGCCGGCTATTCGACCGACGAGGTGCTGGGCAAGCCGCTGCGCGACTGCGTGCCCGGCTACTACGTCGGCGAGGTGATGGAGCGCTACCAGCGGCGCATCTCCGGCGAAGTCAAGAGCATGCACTTCGTGACCCACGGGCTGCACCGCGACGGCAACGTGGTGCACATCGACGTGCACGGACAGACCATGCAGTTTCGCGGTCGCCCCGCGGTGGTGGGCGTG
>Ga0209051_1001754_pt1 | contig 17242 bp, 11 predicted proteins | sample AraplaCvi_mMS_r2_2_FD_184286 | JGI IMG/M metagenome (GOLD analysis project Ga0209051, IMG submission 184286) | Arabidopsis root microbial communities from North Carolina, USA - plate scrape MF_Cvi_mMS_r2 (SPAdes) (version 2) | ecosystem: Host-associated > Plants > Roots > Endosphere | place...
GAAGTCGGCCGGGTGGCGGCGCTGGAGTTCCTCCAGCAAGGTGACGGCGTTGAGTTCGGCGTCGGCCTGCAGCAGCGGCACGACCTCAGTCTCCCAGACTTCGGCCAGCGGGTCGGGCCGCGTCCTCCATGTCCTGGCCGGTCGCTGCGAGGGCAACTCCTGGCTCTGTTCGATTCGTCGCGCGCTGCGCTCGCTGAGCCCGGCTCTGGCAGCGGCCGCCACCTGGGTCATGCGATTGCGGTCTTGCTTGTACTGGTGCACTTGGTGATCCGTGATCCTCTTGCCGGGCATCCGCTCGCCTTCAGAACTGTCGTCTGAAGCTCACGTTAGCCCCGCCTCCGGACCTGCCCGGCACCGGCCCTCAACAGGCCAAGATAGTTGTCGTCGGCCGGCCAAGGTAATTGTCGTCAGCCAACGGGTCGAGATGATGAGTTCATCGACGGCGAGACCAGTCACTCGATTTGCCCCGGCCGCAGCCTGACGGCGTCATCCTTTGGGCGGTCGATGACCGACCGGTTGCGGAAGGTCATCTGACGGCGGTGCAGTTCGATGCTCAAGGTCAGGTTTCGGAAGCCGCCGTCCTTCGACCGCCGGACACGATCGACGGCAGACAGTCTGATGCAGACACTGCCCAACCCAAGGCCGTTCCCAATCGCTACGTTCAGCCCCAAGTCAGGTCTATCCCCGATGGCCACACCTTGCCCGCCCGTGACGATGCATCCACCTCCAGGAGCCGCACCCCATGACGCCCAATTCCCGGCCGCTGGTCGCCGCAATCGCGAGCCTCTTCGCCACCGCCTGGCTTCCCGCGCACGCCGATTCACTGCAAGTCCTCCACCATTTCAACGGCGACGACGGCACCGCCCCCACGGGCATGATCCAAGCCTCCGACGGCAATTTCTACGGAGCGGCCACCACGGGCGGTGATCGAGAAGGCTGCCTGGCGCCGGACGGTTGCGGCACCTTGTTCCGCATGGAGGCCTCGGGTCGCCTTCAGCGCCTGCATGTGTTCGAGGCACGGGATGGCTACTACCCGAGCGGCCTCGTGGAAGGCCCCTCGGGCAAGCTCTTCGGGGTGACACGCCTGGGCGGGCAAAAGGACCGTGGCGGCGGCGGCGTGCTTTTCAGCATCGCGCTCGGCGGCCAGGGCTTCAAGATCCTCCATCGCTTCGGCGATGGCAGCGTGTGCTGCGACGGTGCGCGGCCGCAGCCCGGGTTGTTCCTGGCCGGCGACGGCATGTTCTATGGCACGACCGAGCAGGGCGGCGATTTCCGCGACGTCGATCACCTGGGGTTCGGGACGATCTTCCGCTTCGATCCGGCCGCCGGCGAGATCACGTATCTGCATTCCTTCCAGTTGTCGGACGGGAACGGCATTCATCCGAACGGCTACGTGATGCAGGCGACCGACGGCGCAATCTACGGGACGGCCCGCGAAGGCGGGGCGGCCGGCGGCGGGACGATGTGGAGGATCGGTACGGACGGCAGCGGCTTCCAGGTGGTGGCGCAACTGCCGAACATGGAGACGCACAGTGGTCCGACGCAGGCGGCGGGCGGCGCCCTTTACACCACGGAAGACATCGGCTCCGGATCGGTCTTCAAGGTGGCCGAGGGCGTCGTCACGGTCGTCAACCAATTCGATGGCGCGGATGGTAAGGGACCGTTCTTTCCGGTCACGCAGGCAGCGGACGGATTCCTGTATGGAAGCACGGAGCACGGCGGCTTGCTCGATCCCCAGGGCGGCGACGTGTTCCGTCTGACGACGGACGGCGACCTGCGCGTGCTGCATTCCTTCGACCCGGACGTGCCGGAAGGCATCATCCCCAACGCCAGGCTGATCGAAGGGATCGACGGCAGGCTCTATGGCACGGCGGCGCTGGGCGGCAAGAAGGGGCGGGGTGCCATTTTCAGGATAGCTCCCGGCGACCTGGGGCCGGTCAAGAAGGTCTCGGCTCCGAAGGAAATGCAGTCCGGCAAGCGCGCGACGGGCAAGGTGACCTTGTTCGAACCGGCGCCGATCGGTGGAACGGTCGTCGCGCTGTTCGCGGGGTTCGGCGCGATCACGGTGCCGCCCACGGTGACGGTTCCAGAAGGCCAGACCACGGCCACGTTCAGGATCGACAGCTTCAAGATCGGCGTGCCGTCGTCCATCCGGATCTATGCGTCGGTGGGAGGCCAGGGCGCGCGGGACACGGTCCTGGTCAATCCCTGAAGGCCCCCCGCGCCGAGGGCTTCTGCTTGCGGCCGTTGTCGGGTGATCGGAGACCGGCAAGCAGGAGGCCTCAGGGCCCGACATCGGGCTCCGGGCGATGGCCCAGCCACTCCGACAGGCGGTGCTCGCAGGTCTTGAAGACGACGTAGGCCGCGGCGCTCAGGTAGCCGGTGGCCACGAGTTCCAGCAGTTGGCGGAATCCGCCGTCGCGCACGGCCTGCCAGCCGTAGTCGCCCAGCAGGCGGGCATTGGCCATGAAGAGCATGCCCAGATTGACGGTGCCGGCGCCGAACGCGAAGAAGCTGACGCCGAGGACGACGAACGTGAGCCACAGGCGCGACAGCACCGCCCGTTGGAACCATCGCCGCATCATGGCGATGGCGGCTGCAGGGAGCCGCTCTGCGCGCTCGCCGTGGTCGCGCGAGGGATCGGATCTTTCATGTCGGGGTTCCTCCCGGAGTCGAGGGACATCGCCGTCGATGGCGCTCTCGTGAGTCGAAGAGGGGCGCGCTTCCTTACGCCGGAGCCGCTCGAGACTCCGGTTGGCGCGGGTCGCGCTCGGAACTGGAAGACCAACGCCGCACTTGTTGAGTCAGGTTCAGGGCCCGCCAGGAGGTCACATCAGGCCACAGGTGTTACCTCGAAGACTGCCCGCGAACTCCGGGGACCCCTAGGATGCAACGCATCCAAGACACCGACGATGCGAGGGCCAGGCAGGAGGAATCACCCGGATCACATCCCATGCACCATCTCTTCCTCTGGCTTCGGGCCGGCGCCCGCCGCCCCGCTTGCGCCTTGTTCCTGTTGCTGGCCGCGGTTGCCGCCGTGCTCGCGCTGCCGTTGCGCGCGGATGCCGTGCACGCAGGTGTCGCGCGGCCCAACATCGTCGTCGTCATGATGGACGACCTGGACACCTCCGTGTGGCAGACGGCCCTGGGTCGCGGCTATCTGCCGAACATCCAGCGGCACGTCATCGATCGCGGCACGACCTTCGAACAGACCTTCGTGTCGCTGTCATGGTGCTGCCCATCGCGTGCGACTTACCTCACCGGTCAATTCCCGCACAACCACGGCGTCATCCGCGGCGACGGTCCCTTCGGTGGATTCAAGAATTTCCACGACGCGTCCACAGTCGCGACCTGGCTGCATGACGCCGGCTATCGCACCGGCCTGATCGGCAAGTATCTCAACGGGTACAAGAGCTACGCCTACGTGCCGCCCGGCTGGGACACCTGGCGCGCGCTCGTCTCGGGCGGCACCTCGACCTACTGCATGTACGGCTACACGCTCTCGATGGATGGCCGTTACGCCCGCACCTACGGCACGGCGGACGCGGACTACCAGACCGACGTGCTTGCGCAGATGGGCGTGGATTTCCTGCAGGCGAACGACCCGCGGCCCTTCTTCCTCACGATGACGCCCGTGGCACCGCACTACGAGGACTGCGCCAACGGCGGCGAGGATTCGGGCACGAGCATCCGGCCGCCCTTGCGCTACGTCCACACGCCGCCCGCGAAGTTGCCCGCGCTTTCGCTCCTCTCCTTCAACGAAGCGGATATGCGCGACAAGCCCACATGGATGCGCCGCCTTCCGGTGCTGGACGCCAAGCTGGAGCAGGACGGCTACGACAGCAAGGTCGCCGCGATCCGGGCGGTGGACGACATGGTCGGCCGCATTGCCGCGACGCTCATGGCCACTGGCCACTACGACGACACGATGATCCTGGTGACGTCGGACAACGGCTTCCAGTACGGCACGCACCGTCGCGACGGCAAGATCAATCTCTACGAGGAGTCGATCCGCCTGCCGATGGTCATCCACGTTCCCGGCCAGGCGACGGCGCGGTCGACGCCCGAGTGGGTCATGAACAACGACTGGGCGCCCACGATCGCCGACGTGGCCGGCGTCGTGCCGGGCGCGTCCGTGGACGGCCGCTCCCTGCTGCCACTGGCACGAGGGGACGCGGGCGCGAAAGGCCGCCGCACGATGCTGGTCGAACTGCCGCCCGAGTACCAGCCGGCACGCAACAATCCGCCGTACTACATGATTCGCTCGAAGGACCCCGCGCTCACGCTCGATCCCGCGGGCGCGCTCGTGCTGGTGTATGCGCAGACGCTCGACCCGGTCACCGCGGTGCAGACCGACCTCGAGTTCTACGACCTCGCCGTCGATCCCTTGCAGATGTCGAGCCTGCACGACGACACGTCGTCGTCGCGCAGGACGCAGATGGCGAACCTGCGCGGACGGCTCGACCCACTGAAGGCCTGCGCCGGCTCGGGCTGTCGCGCCATGGAAGACTGAGTCCTCGCCGTCGCCGGCGGGTCTCGGAGATCCGTCTGCGAACTCCTGCTCCCCGGCCTCGCACTTCGGAAGTGCGACTCCGGGAACTGGAAGAACGACGCCGCACCTTTGGAGTCCGGTTCGGGACCTGCGATTCCCGGCGCCGGTGATCCTTTCTCCAAGTCCGGACATCCGAGGTGCGAGGACGCACCCATGAAGTGCGGCCTCGATCATCGAAGGTCCGGCTTAGGGAATGAGAGAAGCTCGCCCGCACATCCGAAGGAATCGCATTGCCGTTCGCGGTACGCCAGCCGATACCTCCCCCTGGACTGCCCACCCCGGGACGCTTACCCTGCGCGCACAAGCTGGCCAAGAGGGGGCCGACGATGACGATGCCTTCCGCGGGCGATGCCGCAGCGGTCATCCGCTTCGGGGGTGTCGAGCTGTGGCCGCGGGATCGGCGGCTGGTCGTCGACGGCACTCCGCGGGCGCTCGGCTCGCGCGCGTTCGACATGCTCGTGGCCCTGGCGGAACGCCCGGGCCGGCTCGTCACGAAGAACGAACTGCTCGACCTGGTCTGGCCCGACGTCGTCGTGGAGGAGAACAACCTGCACGTCCAGATGAGCCAGATTCGCAAGGCCCTGGGCAACGACGCGATCACGACGATCCCCGGGCGCGGCTACCGCTTCGTGCGGCGCATCGACGGCGAGGCGTCGGCGATGCCGGAGCCGGTCGCCGCGGCCGAAGCCGGGAGGGCGCCCCGGCGCGCCGGCGCCTCCCTGGGGACAGGCGCTTCGTCCCTGGTCGGCCGGGAGGACGCACTCGCGGCCTTGCATGCGCTGACGCGGGAGCATCGCCTCGTCTCGGTCGTCGGGCCGGGTGGGATCGGCAAGACGAGCCTGGTGCGGCACCTGCTGCTGGAGGCCGACGCGGCGCTGGATCGGGTCGACTTCGTCGAGCTGGCGTCCTTGACCGATCCTGCGGACGTCGCCCGCACCGTGGGCGGCGCGCTCGGGCTCGAGCTCGGGAAGTCCGATCCGGCGGCCGCGCTGTGCGAGCAGCTCGCGCCCCTGAAGGCGCTCCTGGCGCTGGACAACGTCGAGCATCTCGTCGACGGCGTGGCGGCCGTCGTCGGGCCCTTGCTCGCCGCGGCGCCCGGCCTGCGGATCGTGGTCACCGGCCAGGCGCCGCTCAAGGTGAAGGGCGAGCGCGTCTATCGTCTGGACGGGCTCTCCGTGCCGGTGGCGGCGAGCGGTGCCGAGGAGGCTGCCGCACACGGCGCCATCGCGCTGTTCGTCGATCGCGCGGAGGCCGCCGACCGGCGCTTCGCGTTGACCGACGACAACGTGACGCAGGTGGTCGAGACCTGCCGGCGCCTGGACGGGATGCCGCTCGCGATCGAGCTGGCCGCGGCGCGCGTGGCGCTGCTCGGGCTGGGTGGACTCGCGGCGGCCCTCGACGAGCGGCTGCGGGTGCTGACCGGCGGCCATCGCGACGCCCCGACGCGGCAGCGCACGCTGCGCGCGACGCTCGAGTGGGGCCACGCGCTGCTCGGTGAGGAGGAGCGGGCCGTGTTCCGGCGCCTCGCCGTGTTCGCCGGCAGCGCCTCGCTGGAGGCGATCCGGCACGTGGCGGCCGATGACCCGCCGGGGCCGCTCGACGAGTGGGCCGTCCTCGATGCGCTCGGCGACCTCGTCGACCGCTCGCTGGTGGCGGTGCTCCCGGATCCCGACGCCCCCCACGCGTCGCCGCGCTATCGACTGCTCGAATCGCCGCGCAGCCTCGCCTGCGAGCAGCTTGCCGTGAGCGGGGAGGAGGATGCGGTGCGCCGGCGCCACGCGACGTGGTTCGTCGAGCTCGCCGAGGCTCATGGGGCCGGCGTGGGCGCCGGGCCGCGCGGCGCGTCGCGCGCTGTCCTGGCCCTGGAGCACGACAACCTGCGCGCGTGCCTAGATTGGGCGGCCGGGCACGACGTCGCGCTCGGCCTGCGCGCGGCGGCCTCGCTGATCCCGTTCTGGCGCGAGCGCGGCTATCACGTCGAAGCGATGCGGCGCTGCGACGCGCTGCTGGCGCATCCTGGCGTCGAGGTGGCGCACGCGACGCGGATGCGCCTGTCGCTCGGGCTGTGCGCGCTGGCCTTCGAGCAGGGCCTGCCGGATCGCCTCGAGTGCTACGCGACCGAGGCACTGGAACGCTGCCGCGCGCAGGGCGATCGGAGCGACGAGGCGGCCTGCCTGTCCTGGCTCGCGCACGCGGTGCTGTTCGCCGGGGATCGCGCCGGCGCGATCGCCGGCTTCCGGGCGTCGGTGGAGGCGGCTCGCCGCGGGGGCGACGATCGGCGGGCCGCGGAGAGCCTCACCAACGTCGCCTGCCTGCTCAACGAGCAGGGCGACTCGGTGGGGGCCGGGCCGCTGTTGCTCGAGGCGATGGCGCTGTATCGCCGGCTCGACAACGCCTGGGGCATCGGGTTCGTCACGGAGATCCTGGGCGAGGTGGCCTACGCGAGGGGCGACTTCGAGGAGGCCCGCCGCTGCTTCCAGGACAGCCTCGCGCAGTACCTGGAACTGCAGCACCAGCATCGCATCGCCTCGTCATTGCGATTGCTGGCGTGCGCCGAGCACCGGCTCGGGCGCTTCGACGACGCCCTGCGGCACGTGCGGCAGTGCCTGGAGCTCGCCGAGAAGCACGGCTTCACCGTCTACTTCGCCTGCGCCCTCGCCACCGCCGCGCGCATCGCGATCAGCCAAGGCGACGCGGCGCGCGCGGCCCGGCTCCTCGGGGCGACGCAGGAGGTCATGGAGCGGAAGAACGTCCGCATGGAAGGCCCCGAACTCGCCGAGCACGACGCCGCCCTCGAGGCGGCGCGATCGGCTTGCGGGACGCGGGCCTGGGAAGAGGGCTGGAGCGAAGGACGCGGCATGGATGCCCGGCAGGCGGCGGCGCTGGCACGGGGCGGCCCGCCGGCTCGACGCGATTGACCTCGACCGAAGAGGAAGGCGCCGAGGGCGCCTTCACTTCATTCAGAACGATTCAGGACGCGCAAAGGACTGAAAGAGGGGTGCGGGACGACAGTGAGGCCATCGACAACGACCCACCGGTCGCAACCCCCGAGGAGACCTCATGAACCCGTCCAGCGTCATCACCCGCCTCTGCTTCGCCGCCGCTGCTGCCGCCGTGGCCCTGGGCCAGTTCGCCTCGGCCGGCGCCATCGCCCGCATGGAGCGCGAGGCGGCGGTGGCGCACCTCGCCCCGGCGCCCGCCGCCTCGCAGGCGGGTGTGCTCGTCGCCACGGAGGCGCCGGGTCGCCGGTGAACGCGGGCGAGGGCTCAGCCGGGAAACGACCGCCAGTGCCCCTCGGAGACGACCTCGACCTTGCCGTCGACCACCTGGATGGCGGTCTGGTCGTCGATGGCGTAGGCCGGACACCCGATGCCGGCCGCCCATTGCTCCGCGCAGGCCATCGTGTTCGACGGGAAATCCGGGTAGTCCAGGTGAGGGAAGATCGCGAAGTCGACGACGCCCAGTGCCTGGTCGTCCCCGGTGATGGGCGGCTTCGTTTCGACGAAGGCCTCGCCGACCCGCGGCGTCATCACCATGCTTCCGGCGCTGAGGCCCACCCAGACCTTGTCGCCCAGTGAGGGAAGCAAGTTCGCGAGTCCCGACTCCCTCATCCAGTGGCACAGGTACATGGCATCGCCGCCATCGACCAGCAGGACGTCCGCCTCGCGGACCCAGGGCTCCCAGCGTTCCCTGCCGATGGTCGGCAGCGCGGTGAGTTCCAGGACGCCCAGCGACTTCCACCCCAGCTCGATCATCGGACAGGGAGACTTGCCGGCGATGAAGCGCCAGGCCACGCCGGGATTGCACATCGGGTGACCGTAGGAAGCGGTGGGGATGCACAGGGCATTGCATTCCGCGATCGGCTTGCCCAGGAGGTCGAGCAGCGCCCGATGGATGCTGGCGTTCTTGATGCCGGCGGAAGTGAGGAGGAGCTTCATGGCGACTTTCCCGGGCCGGGTCGATGGGGCCCGCGCCGGTCCGACGAATGGTGAGGCCGCAATTCGACATCGGCTTCGACGTGGCGGCGACATCGCGTGAAAAAGGCGGCCTTCCCACGCCAGCAACCCGGCCGTTTGCCCCGACAATCCGGCAACTACAACATTCCGCGGCGGGGTCGGCTCGCCGAAGAAGTGGCTATCTCGAGGGTCGTCGGTCTTGTCGGAGGGCTGGCGGGGCGCGCCTTGCGCCTCGTCCTGTGGTTCGTCCTGGGTGGGTCGTGCCTCGTCGGGGCAGCGAAGGCCGCGGGCGACCCCCTGCCCGTACTGCGTCCGCACGTCGGCGACACGGTGGACATGGTCGCCTCGGCCCGGCTCGCGCAGGCGGAGGCCGACGAGGCCTTCCCCGCCGACGGCACGGACTTGCCCGCCTGGTTCGCCCACCACCCGCCCGCCCGGCAGATCAGCCTCCAGGGCGGCCACTACTGGCTCCTGGCCCGCCTGCGCCATGACGCGCCGGAGACCCGGTGGATCTTCGACCCCAACAACACCCTGATCGAACGGGTCGAACTGCGGCTGGGCGGTAGCGACGGCACGGTGCAGCGCCGCATTTCAGGCTACGGCGAGCCACGCGCCTACTCGCTGCACTACGGGCAGGACGTGACGCTGACCCCGGGCGTCGACTACGTCGCGCTGGTGAAGCTGGACAGCCGCTACTTCGCCTCGACCCCGCGCCTCGAGATCGGCGTCCGCTCGGCCTACCCGCCCAAGGTGCTCCAGGAGAACCTGATCGTCCTGGGTGCCCTGGGCGCCATGCTGGCCCTGGGCCTCTTCAACCTGTTCCTCTACGCGCTGGTCCGCGCGCGGGCGCACCTCTACTACGCCTTGCAACTGGGCCTCTCGGTCTGGGCCTGGGCCATGGTCTTCCAGATCCCCGCGGAGCTGTGGGGCTGGCACGCGCTGTGGGCGCACTACATCCCGTTCTTCCTGCTGCCGGCGGCCGCATCGCTGTTCTGCATCGACTTCCTCGACCTGCGTCGCCGCCATCCGGGGCTGCACCGGATCCATCGCTTCATCATCGCCGCCAGCCTGCTGCTGGCCCCCGTGGCCGCGCTCGCGGTGCCGTGGGCCAACCTCGTGGCCTCGGTGCTGATCTCGGTGTGGCTGGTGGTGATGATCGCCAGCGGCGTCGCGAGCCTGCGCGCGGGCTACCGCCCGGCGCGCTTCTTCGTGCTGGCCTTCAGCGCGCTGGCCTTGCCGGGGATGATCATCCTGCCCGGCAACCTGGGCCTGATCCCCGACCTGGTGGAGAACGCCGAGGCGTTGACGCTCCTGGGCAGCGCGGTGGAGGCGCTGCTGCAGGCCTTCGCGCTGGCCGACCGGATCCGGCTGCTGGTGCAGGAGAAGGACGAGGCGAGGGCGCAGCTCGCCCGCGCGCTGCACGTGGCGCACACGGATCCGATGACCGGCCTGGGCAATCGCTACGCCTTCGACCAGATGGTGCGCGATCGGGGCGTCCGCGGGCTGCGGCCGGACGAGGACGACTGCCTGCTCGTGATGATCGACCTCGACGGGTTGAAGCAGATCAACGACCGTCACGGCCATCATCGCGGCGACGAGCTGATCCGCGCCGTCGGGCGCGGGCTGCGCACCGTGGAAGGCGAGGGCGCGCGCTGCTATCGACTGGGAGGCGACGAGTTCGCGATCCTGGCGGCGTGCCGGCAGCAGTCGCGGCTCCTGGAGCACCTGGAACTGCTCGATGGCGAGCTGCGCGCCTTCGGCTTCGAGCGGGCGGGAATCAGCTTCGGGATGGTGCGGTGGGGCCGGGGCAACGATCCGGCCGACCTGATGCGCGAGGCCGACCAGGCGATGTATTCGCACAAGGCGGAGCGCAAGCGGGCGGTGCGCGGGGCGGCGGCCGAGGCGGTCGGCAGCGCGCCTCTCGAGGAATGACTTGCCCCGGATAGGCGGGGCCGCCGAGACGCGATCCACGCAACGCTGCGAGTAGTCACTATGCCGACTTCCTCCCACTTGGGGGATGATGCGCGGCTTGATCCCGAGGAGTTCCCTTGAAAGCAGTCGTTCCATCCACCAACGAGCTGACCCTGCGCGGGGTCGTGCTCGGCTTCCTGATCACGCTGCTGTTCACGGCGGCCAACGTCTATTTCGGCCTGAAGGCGGGCCTGACCTTCGCCACCTCGATCCCGGCGGCGGTCATCTCCATGGGCCTGCTGCGCTACGCGCGCGGCGTGACCATCCAGGAGAACAACATCGTGCAGACGGTGGCCTCGGCGGCCGGCGCGATCTCGTCCATCATCTTCGTGCTGCCCGGGCTGGTGATGATCGGCTGGTGGAACGGCTTTCCCTACGTCACCTGCGTGATCATCTGCGCGCTGGGCGGGGTGCTGGGGGTGACCTACTCGATCCCGCTGCGTCGCGCGCTCGTGACGACGTCCGACCTGCCCTATCCGGAGGGCGTGGCCTGCGCCGAGGTGCTGAAGGTGGGTGCCGAGGGAGGCGAGGGCGCGGCGGCCGAGAACCGCGCCGGCCTGCTCGCCATCGTCTGGGGCGGCATCGCCTCGGCAGCGTTCCAGGTGGTCGTGGCGATGCAGATCTTCGCCGCGGACGTCCTGGGCTACTTCCGCCTGAGCCGCAGCAGCAATGCGGCATCGGGTGTCGACGTGAGCATGTCGCTGGCCCTGCTGGCCGTGGGTCACCTCGTCGGCCTGTGGGTCGGCGTGGCCATCCTCGTGGGCCTGTTGATCGCCTGGGCGGGCGGGGTGCCGTATCTGACGAGCCTGCTGCCCTTCGACGGCAGCGCCGACGTGGCCGGGTATGCGACCCGCGTCTGGGCCAAGCAGGTGCGCTTCATCGGCGCGGGCGCGATCGCGGTGGCCGCGGTGTGGACGCTGATCAAGCTCGTCAAGCCCGTGGGCTCGGGGCTGGCGTCGGCGATGGCGGCCTCGCGGGTGCGCAAGGCCGGCCAGGGCGCGTCGCTGCCGCGCACCGAGCAGGATCTGCCGATCGGCTGGGTCGCCGGCGTCACGCTCGCCTGCCTGGTGCCCGTGGGCTGGCTGCTGGCGAACGTGAGCACGAACGCGGGCCTGGGCTCGGCCACCGCGATCCTCGTGGTCGGCGGCATCGCCTACATCGCGCTCATGAGCTTCTTCGTGGCCGCCGTGTGCGGCTACATGGCGGGCCTGATCGGCTCGAGCAACAGTCCGCTCTCGGGCGTGGGCATCATCGTGGTCATCAGCGCGGCGCTGCTCATCGCGGGGGCCGTCAAGCCCATGCTGCCCGCGAGCGCCGGCCCGGCGCTGGTGGCCTTCACGCTGTTCGTCACGGCCGTCGTGATCGCGGCGGCCACGGTGGCCAACGACAACCTGCAGGATCTCAAGACCGGCCAGCTCGTCGACGCCACGCCGTGGCGCCAGCAGGTGGCGCTGGTGATCGGCACGATTGCCGGCGCGCTCGTGATCCCGCCGGTGCTCGACCTGCTGCAGAAGGCCTACGGCTTCGCCGGCGCGCCGGGAGCCAACCCGACCAAGGCCCTGGCCGCCCCGCAGGCCGCGCTGATCTCGGCCCTGGCCAAGGGTGTTCTGCAAGGCGACCTGGACTGGAACCTGCTGGGCAAGGGTGCCCTGCTCGGCGTGGCGCTGGTGGCGATCGACGAGGCGATCAAGCGCTTCCGCAAGCCCGGCAGCCACGTGCAGTTGCCGCCGCTTGCCGTGGGCCTGGGCATCTACCTGCCGATGGGGACGACGCTGACGGTCGTCATCGGCGCGTTCGTCGGGTGGATCTGGGAGCGGCGCGCGAACGCGTCGGCCCGGCCGGCCTCCGCCAGGCAGCTCGGGGTGCTGCTGGCCAGCGGGATGATCGTGGGCGAAGGGCTCTTCGGCGTGGCCCTCGCGGCGCTGACCGTGTTCAGCGGCAAGGATGCGCCGCTGGGGCTCGTCGGCGACGGCTTCGCGCATGCGGCGCTGTGGCTCGGCGGCGTGGGCTTCGTGCTGGCGGCCCTGGCGCTGTATCGATGGCTGGCGCGGGTGAGCGACCGGGTGGCGGCGTCGTCGGCTTGAATTGAATGCCGGGGTCAGGTCGGAGACCTGACCCCGAAGCAGCCCGGATACTTGCTCAGACCTGCTTGAACTTGACGGCGAAGACCAGGACGTCGGTATCGCCGTTCCAGGTGGCCTTGTCGGTCGACGGGTCCCAGTCGTTGGCGTTGTTCATCATCGAGTAGGGGCCGCCCGCCACCTTGAGGCTGCCGACGCTGCCGCTGATCTGCCACGTGCCGCCGTGGGTGCAGATCGAGACGGACTTCGGGTTCGAGTTGGGAAGGTTCTTGGGTCGGGGCGGCGTCACGTTGTCCGCGTCGGGGCAGTTGGCCGGCGTGAACGACAGCGTGAAGGTATTGCTGAACGACGAACCCAGGGACGTGGACGGGATCTCCAGCCAGGCGAAGGCGGTGGTCTCTGCGGTCATTGGCTCTCTCCTCGATTGTTGCTTGTGCGTCACCGCGCGGGCGGTCCTGCGATACCTCGGGGGGCTCGCGCAGGCACAATATCGGCCCGGAGGTCGCATGCGAATTGGCCGAATGGCTCATGCGTTGGTCGCGGGGGGCCTGGGCGTGCTGCTCGGGGGTGCCCTTACCGCCGATTCAGTCGCACCGCTGCCGCCTGTGCTCGTCGCCTATCTCGGCACGGGGGCCGATCCGGGGGGCGACTTCGACTACCTCCAGGGGCTGGTCCGCAAGTCGACCCTCGCCTTGCCCGTGGGCGCCCGCTTCCGCATGTTCCTGGCGCCCGGTGATTCCGTGGCCGCGCTCGAGCACGCCGTCGTCGAGGCCCGGCGCGCCGATGCGGCGCTGATCGTCGCGCCGACCACGCGCTCCGCCCGGGTCGCCGCCCAGAACGCCGGGTCGACGCCGGTGGTGTTCGCGAGCTACGAGGATCCGGTCGCCGCCGGGGTCGTGCGCTCGATGCAGCGCCGCGAGGAGCCCGTGGCGGGGATCTTCTTCGGCGACCGCCTCGACGGCAAGCGGCTGGAGTTGCTGCGCGATGCGTATCCGTCGGTGCACCGCGTCGCCGTGATCGGCGACCAGGATTGGGTGCGCTCGGACGACGGCCCGCGCCGCGTCGTGGAGGAAGGGCGCCGGCTGGGCCTCGAGGCGACGCCGCTGCTCGCCGAATCGGAGGCCGAGGTGCGCGCGCTGCTCGCGGCCGAGGGCGAGCGGCACGATGCCTGGTACCTGCCGATCACCAACGTCAGCGTCGGCAGCCGGAAGACGGTGATCGACACGATGCGCCGCATCGGCAAGCCCTGCATCTATGCCGGCACGGAGACGGTGACCGAAGGGGGGCTGATGGCCTACGCGCAGGATCTCTCCTTCATCTGGCCGGGGCTGGCCGAACTCATCGCGCGCGTGCTGGCGGGCGAGAGCGCCGGCGCCATCCCCATCGTCCGGCCCCAGCGCTTCGTGCTGGCGGTGCGCACCGGCCCGGAGACGGGCGTGCCGCCGCCGGATCTTCGCGTCGTGCGACGCGCCGACATCGTCTACCGATGAACCCTCGCCGCGCCCCCCGTCCGCACCCCCTCGCGCACCGCTACGCCGTGCTCCTGAGCGGCATCGCGCTCGTGCTGCTGCTCGCGTCGGGCCTGTCGGAGATGTGGTTCGGCTATCGCGAGGCGCGCGAGCACATCGCCGCGCTGCAGGCCTCGCAGGCGGAAGCCGCGGCGCGCGAGATCACGCTGTACCTGCAGCCGATCGAGCTCGACCTGCGCGACACGGCGAAGCTGCCCTGGGGGCGCCCCGACTACCCGCCCGAGCAGCAGCGCGACGAGCTCTATCGCCTGATGCAGATGACGCCCGCGATCATCGACATCCAGGTCGTCGATGCCGAGGGGCGGGAGCGGCTGTACGTCTCCAAGCGCGAGGACGATCGCGTCGATTCGCTCCGGCCCGTCCAGGAGGCGGCGCTGCTGGGCGTCTCGAGCGAGACGCCGGTGCGCTACGGGCGCACCTTCTTCCACGACCTCTCGCCCTCGCTGCACGTCGCGGCCTGGAACGGCGCGGGCGCGATCGTGGCGACGGTGGACCTGCGGCTGCTCGGCGACGTCGTCGCGCATGTGCGGGCGGGGCCGCGCGGGCGGGCATGGATCGTCGACGGCGGCAACCTGCTGATCGCGCACCCGCAGGCGACGCAGGTGCTGCGGCAGCTCGATCTCTCGAACTTCGACGCCGTGCGCTTCGCCCGCGGCGCCACGTGGGGCGACGCGCCCACCGCGGGCGCGCATGCCACCGTGGACCTGCAGGGCCGCCCGGTGCTCGTCACCGCGGCGCGCGTGCCCGGGCCGGACTGGCTCGTCTTCGTGGAGCAGCCGCGCGAGGAGGCGCTCGGGCCCGCGCTCGACACTCTGAGGCGCACGCTCGTGCTGGTGGTGTTCGGCGGCTGCCTCGCGCTGGGCGTCGGCCTGCTCGCCGCGCGCCGCATGGCCGCGCCGATCGTCGCGCTGCGTGCCGCCACGGCGCGCATCGCGGGCGGCGACCTCGAGTCGCGCATCGAGATCGGCAGCGGCGACGAGATCGAGGGCCTCGCGCGCGACTTCAACCAGATGGCGGCGAACCTGCGCGAGTCGTATGCCGGCCTCGAGGCGAAGGTGGCCTGGCGCACGGCGGAGTTGTCCGAGGCGCGCGATCGCCTGGAGATGCAGGCGGCCCAGGTGGTGGCGCTCAACGAGCGGCTCGTGACGCAGCTCCAGGAGCTGGCGTTGCGCCGCGACGAGGCCGAGCGCGCGAACGCCGCGAAGTCGCGCTTCCTGGCGACGGCCAGCCACGACCTGCGCCAGCCGATGCATTCGATCGGGCTGCTGGTCGACGTGCTGCGCGAGCGGCTCGGCGCGCATCCGCTGGCGGAGCTGGCGGCGAAGGTGCAGACCTCGGTGGCGACGATGGAGAGCCTGTTCGGCAGCCTCCTCGACATCTCGAAGCTGGACGCGCGCGCCGTGCGCCCGGAGTTCGCCCCGGTGGAGCTCGATCGCCTCCTCGAGCGGGTGGAGCGCACCTTCGCGCCGCAGGCGCAGGCGCGCGGGCTGCGCCTGCGCGCGCGCGGGCGGGCGCTGGTGGCGCGCAGCGACGCGGCCCTGCTGGAGCGCATCGTCAACAACCTGGTGTCGAACGCCATCCGCTACACGAAGGCCGGGGGCGTGCTCGTCGCCTGCCGGCCCCGGCGCGGCGCGTGCGTGCTGCAGGTGTGGGATACGGGGCGCGGCATCGCGCCGGAGCACCTGGCGTCCATCTTCGAGGAGTTCTTCCGCATCGAGGCCCCGGGCACCTCGCCGGACAAGGGCCTGGGGCTGGGCCTGTCCATCGTGCAGCGCAGCGCGGAGATCCTCGGCCACACGCTCGCGGTGCGCAGCCGCCCGGGGCGGGGCTCGGTCTTCGAGCTGACGCTCGAGCGCGTCGCCGGCGCGACAACGGCGCCCGCCCTGCAGGCGTTGCCGCGCGGCGCCGACACGCTCGCCGGGGCGTTCGTCGCCGTCGTGGACGACGACGAGGACAACCGGCAGGCGATCGCCAACCTGCTGCTCTCGTGGGGCTGCCTGGTGCTCGCCGCCGCCTCGTCCGACGAGCTGATCGCCCTGTCCGGGCAGCACCTGCGCATGCCCGACGTGCTCGTGACCGACTTCCAGCTCAGCCCGGGGCGCGACGGCTTCGAGGTGATCGCGCGCCTGCGGGCGCTGCACGACGAGTTCATCCCGGCGGTGATGGTCACGGCGAACACCGATGGCGAGCTCGGCGCACGCGCCGCCGCGGCGGGGGCGACGCTGCTGCACAAGCCCGCCGGGGCGCAGCGGATGCTGTGGGCGCTGGTGGAGGCCATGCAGAGCGGCGCGGTCGTCGACGACCAGGCGGAACTCGGCGCGCGCTCGGAAGGCTGAGCGGCGGAAAGGGGCCTGGTCTTCGGACCTGGCCCCGAATTTCTGGCGGCCGTCCGAATGCGGGTCGGGCCCGGGGGCCAGACCCCCTGCGTGCCGGGCGGTCAGAAGCGCAGGCCCAGCCGGCTCGCGGCCACGACGGCCTGCGTGCGCGTGGTCACGTTGAGCGCCCGCAGCACCGCCGACGTGTGCGCCTTGACGGTGCTCGGCGAGAGCGACAGCTCGCGGCCGATGAGCTTGGCCGAGCGGCCCTGCAGGATCTGGTAGAGGACATCGGCCTGGCGCGGCGTGAGGCCGAGATCGGCGGGGCGCAGGCTCGACGCGTCGCCGTTCGTCGCGGGCGCGGTGGCGGGCGAGTATCGCGGGCGCGCCGGCTCCGGCGCGGGAGGGCGCTCCACCGCCTCGTGCAGGAAGGCCGAGGGCGGCAGGTAGATGCCCTTGGCCATGATCAGCCGCAGGGCCCCGACGAGGATCGCCGAGCTCGAGGTCTTCGGGATGAAGCCCATCGCCCCCGCGTCGAGCGCGGCGAGGACGGTCTCCCGGTCGTCCGCCGACGACAACGCCACCACCGGCGTCTGCGGGTAGCGCTCGTGGAACAGCATGATGCCCTGCAGTCCGGACATGCCCGGCAGGCCGAGATCCATCAGCACCATGTCGGCCGGCCCCTCGCGCTCGAGGAGGGCGAAGGCCTCCTCGCACGAGCCGGCCTGGCGCACCGTCAGGTCCGCGACGAGCGGCTGCAGGAGCAGCGCGACTCCCTCGCGGAACAGGACGTGGTCGTCGATCAGGAGCAGGATCATGGCGTGGATGTTAGCGACCC
>Ga0209051_1001757_pt1 | contig 17214 bp, 17 predicted proteins | sample AraplaCvi_mMS_r2_2_FD_184286 | JGI IMG/M metagenome (GOLD analysis project Ga0209051, IMG submission 184286) | Arabidopsis root microbial communities from North Carolina, USA - plate scrape MF_Cvi_mMS_r2 (SPAdes) (version 2) | ecosystem: Host-associated > Plants > Roots > Endosphere | place...
CACCGAGGAACAGGCCCTCAAGCGCGGCGTAGGTCAGCACGATGGCTGGGTTGTCCTGCTTGCGACCGAACGTCGCAATCATGACCAACACGAAGCCACCGAGGCCGCCGACGAGGGTGAACGGCATCATCAGGCCGAGGTTCTGCGACACCAGGAAGTACGACACCACGGCCACGGCCGACAGCACGGCTAGCGTGATGCCCGTCTTCGTGACGACGTCGTCGATGGTGAGCGGCCGGGAGACCTTGCTCGACTGGTCGGCGTACGGCTGAGCCGCGTACGGATCGGCCTGAACTGTGGCCGCGCCGTAACCGGCGGCTCCGCCACCGAATTGGGCATACCCGCCACCCTGCTGCTTGGGCAGGGAACGGAATACCGGGTTGCTGCTCTCGCGCACCGTCGGTTCCTCTCGTGATGCTTGCCGTCCGTCGGGTGACGAACTGTGCCGAACAATGGGTCAACGTGTGGCGACTCGGACCGGTTCCCGGCCTCGTCGGTGAAACTGTGAACTCCTTGGCAAAGGTTACCCGTGTCGCTTCGACGTGGGGCCACGATCTAGATTGCTCCACGTGCCCGAAAACGAGGACCTCCTAGTAAAAGTCGAGAACGGCGTGGGTGTCATCACCCTGAACAGGCCAAAGGCCATCAACTCCCTCACCCACGCGATGGTGATTCAGGTTGAGAACGCTCTCAGGAAATGGGCCGACGACGCCTCCGTGCACACCGTTCTGCTCACCGGAAGCGGCGAGCGCGGGCTCTGCGCGGGCGGCGACGTCATCGCGATCCACGACAGCGCGAAAGGCGACGGCTCCGAGGCGCGTTCGTTCTGGCACGACGAGTACATCGTCAACGCCTTCATCTCCCGCTACCCCAAGCCCTACGTCGCGATCATGGACGGCATCGTGATGGGCGGCGGCGTCGGCGTGGCGGCCCACGGCAGCGTCCGCGTCGTCACCGACACCACCAAGATGGGCATGCCCGAGGTCGGCATCGGCTTCATCCCCGACGTCGGGGGCACCTACCTGCTGGCCAGGACGCCGGGCCGCCTCGGCGTGCACGCCGCGATCACGGGCGCACCGTTCACCGGGGCCGACGCGATCGCCCTTGGCTTCGCCGACCACTACGTACCCCACGACCGGCTGGCCGACTTCACCGCCGCGATCATCGCCGACGGCGTCGAGGAGGCCCTGTCCACGTTCGCCGTCGAGCCACCTCCGAGCGCCCTTCTGGCACAGCGCGGTTGGATCGACGAGTGCTATGCCGGCGACACCGCCGTCGACGTGGTCGACGCACTCCGGGCCAAGGGCCCCGGGCCGGCCGAGGACGCCGCGAACCTCATCGAGAGCCGGTCCCCCATCTCGGTCGCCGTCACCCTTGAGGCGGTCCGCCGGGCCGCGCACCTCGACACCCTCGAAGACGCGCTGCGCCAGGAGTTCCGGATGGCGAACCGGGCCCTGCGCTCCCACGACCTCGTGGAGGGCATCCGCGCACAGCTGGTCGACAAGGACCGAAACCCCAAGTGGTCGCCGGCGTCGCTGGCAGAGTGCACCCCAGACGACGTCGCGGCGTACTTCGCCCCGGCCGATCCAGACCTGACGTTCCCCGAAGGAGTCGTGCAATGAGCCATCAGACCATCCTGGTCACCCGCGAGGGCCGGGTCGGGACCATCACCCTGAACCGCCCGAAGGCGCTCAACGCTCTCAACAGCGAGGTGATGGTCGAACTCACCACCGCCGCAGCGGAATTCGACGCGGATCCGAGCATCGGCGCCATCATCGTCACCGGCAACGAGAAGGCCTTCGCCGCCGGCGCGGACATCAAGGAGATGGCCGACCTCTCGTTCGCCGACGTCTTCGCCGCCGACTTCTTCTCCACCTGGTCGAAGTTCGCGGCCACCCGCACGCCCACCATCGCCGCGGTCGCCGGCTACGCCCTCGGCGGCGGATGCGAATTGGCCATGATGTGCGATCTGCTGATCGCCGCCGACACCGCGAAGTTCGGCCAGCCGGAGATCAAGCTCGGCGTGCTGCCTGGCATGGGCGGCTCGCAGCGGCTCACCCGCGCCATCGGCAAGGCCAAGGCGATGGACCTGATCCTCACCGGACGCACCATCGACGCGGCCGAGGCCGAACGCAGCGGTCTGGTGTCGCGCGTCGTCCCGGCCGACACGCTGCTGGAGGAGGCCAACTCCGCCGCCGCCACCATCGCAGGCATGTCGCTGTCCGCGGCCCGGATGGCCAAGGAGGCGGTCAACCGCGCCTTCGAGTCCTCCCTGGCCGAAGGGCTGCTCTACGAGCGCCGACTGTTCCACTCCGCCTTCGCCACCGACGACCAAACCGAGGGCATGGCGGCCTTCACCGAGAAGCGCGCACCGAACTTCACGCACCGCTAAGGTGCGGTGGTGACCGACACCCAGATCAAGATCGACGAGCCTGCGGGCGGCCCGGAGGCCACCCCCAAGCCCGACTGGTGGGTGCGGCACTACACGTTCTTCGGCACCGCGTTCGGCCTGGTGTTCATCTGGTTGTCGCTGACGCCGTCACTGTTGCCCCGCGGGCCGCTGTTCCAGGGTCTGGTCAGCGGTGCGGCGGGCGGCATCGGTTACGGCCTCGGCGTGTTCGGCGTGTGGCTGGTGCGTTACCTGCGGTCGGTGAACACCAGCCCGAGCGCGCCTCGGTGGGCGTGGATCGCCCTCGTCGTCGTCGGCGTGATCGGACAGACGCTCTCGGTCATCGGCTTTCACGTCTGGCAGGACGACGTTCGCGACTTCATGGGCGTCCCCCGGCTGGACTTCTGGGACCACCCCCTGACCGCCGTGCTCTCGATCGTCTTCCTCTTCGTCTTCGTAGAACTCGGCCAGCTGGTCGGCAAGCTGGTCCGGTTCTTGGTCGGGCAGCTCGATCGCGTTGCGCCGCCTCGCGTTTCGGCCGTCGTGGTGGTCACGCTGCTGCTCGTCCTGACCGTCGCGCTACTCAACGGCATCGTGGTGCGGTTCGCCATGAGCACCCTCAACGACACCTTCGAGTCGGCGAACAACGAAGAAGATCCCGACTTCGCCGCACCGACCACGCCGCTGCGGTCCGGCGGACCGGGGTCGCTCGTCAGCTGGTCCTCACTCGGACATCAGGGTCGGATGTTCATGGCCGGCGGCCCGTCCGTGGAGGACCTCTCGAAGTTCAACGGCGCCCCGGCGATCGAGCCGATCCGCGTCTACGCCGGCCTCAACTCCGCCGAGAACTTCAAGGCCGACGCCGAACTCGCCGCCCGCGAGCTGTTGCGCACCGGTGGGCTGAACCGCGCGGTCGTCGCGGTGGCCAACACGACCGGCACCGGCTGGATCAACGAGGCCGAGGCGGCATCGCTGGAGTACATGTACAACGGCGACACCGCGATCGTGTCGATGCAGTACTCGTTCCTGCCGAGCTGGCTGTCGTTCCTCGTCGACAAGGAGAACGCACGCCAGTCGAGCCAGGCGCTCTTCGAAGCAGTCGACGCGTTGGTGCGCACGATGCCCGAGGCGCGTCGGCCCAAGTTGGTGGTGTTCGGCGAGAGCCTGGGCTCCTTCGGCGGCGAGGCGCCGTTCCTCTCCCTGAACAATCTGATCGCCCGCACCGATGGCGCGTTGTTCTCCGGTCCGACGTTCAACAACACCATCTGGACCGCCCTGACCGCCGAGCGTGACGCGGGGTCACCGCAGTGGCTGCCCATCTTCGACAAGGGCGAGAACGTCAGATTCGCCGCCGACGCCGCGAATCTTCAACGGCCCCAATCACCCTGGGGCGAGCCGCGGGTGGTGTACCTGCAGCACGCCTCCGATCCCATCGCGTGGTGGAACCCCGATCTGCTGTTCTCCAAACCGGACTGGTTGCGCGAACCCCGGGGTGACGACGTCTCACCGGAGATGGAGTGGATCCCCGTCGTGACGTTCCTGCAGGTGTCCGCCGACATGGCAGTCGCCGTCGACGTTCCCGACGGTCACGGCCACGTCTACGTCCGTGACGTCGCCAACGCGTGGGCCGCCATCATGCAGCCACCGAACTGGACGTCGGAGAAGACCGAGCGGTTACGGCCGCTGCTGCGCTCCGACGAATGACGCGTCCAGGCGGTCGAGCACCCCGGCCGCCTTCAGGGCGTGATAGCCGCCGATGACGTCGGTGGCCCGGTGTAGACCGAGGTCGACCAGCGCAGCCGCCGCGAGGCTGGAGGTGTAGCCCTCCGAGCACAGCACGATCCATTCGACGTCGTCACCGACCGCCTCGGGCAACCGAGCGTCGCTGGTGGGGTCGCAGCGCCACTCGAGGACGTTGCGTTCGATGAGCCGGGCGGCGGGCACGTCGCCCTCGGCGGCGCGCTGCGCGGCGGGCCGAATGTCGACCAGCAACGCTCCGCGCTCCAGGGCGGCGGGCACGTCGGCGGCGTCGATCCTCGTCAGCTTGTCGCGCGCGGCCTGCAGCACGGCGTCGATTCGGCTGGGCATCAGTCTCCCTCGGGCTTGTCCGTCAGCTCGGTCCGTTCGCGGCGAAGCGTGTTGCGGTCGGTCACCTCGTAGTAGGACATCGCGGTCAGGGGCGGTGAATAGGCGTGCACGCTCAGCGTAGGGGTGCGGGGCGCGGTGCGAATTCCGACGGACTCCCTGCTGGGACGAGACGGCGACCAGACGACGTCGTGGACCCAGCCGAGTGGGAAGCCCGCCTGGGCTCCTGCCTCGAGTCGACGCTGCCGCAACGCCCCACCATCCCAGCGGGTTTCGACCAGGGCACCGGACACCACCGTGAGCGCACCCAGGGAGCCGCCGTGGTCGTGGAGTTCGGTCGAGCGCTCGGGCACCCAGCTGATGAGCCAGACGTCCAGTTCGTCGTCGCCGTGCAGGCGGGTGAACCAGCGTTCGTCGGTGGGCGGCCCACCGATGGGCAGGACGTGGTCGTAGCGGCCCGAGAGCACGTGGTCGGCGGCGACGTCGGTGGCGTGCAGCAGATCGGGGACGCGCAGGCGGGTGGGGGCGACGGCGGACGTGAAGGCAAGAGACATGTGCGGAGACTCCAGAGTGAACCGGATACGGAAATGGTCAGGGGGCGGGCGTCACGCCCGACAACACTCCCGACGACTGGTCCGTTCCAACACGTTGGCGAGTGTTGCATAGATTGGCAGCATGCGCAGCTACCCGTTACTGGCGACGGCTGCCGTCGCGGTCCTCCTCGCCGGCTGCTCGTCGGGCTCCGGTGGTGGCGACTCGGCGCCACCCTCGACGTCGTCGAGCGCCGCCGCCGCGACCTCCACGACGACCCTGCAGACCCACACCGCCGAGCCTGGCGCGACGGGGGTGTCCCCGAACGGGGTGACGACCGCGGTCGGCGCACCCGCCCAGTCGACCGAGGACGAATACTTCCAGGCCTGCCACGCTGCGAAGGTGTGGATGCAGCAGCGCGGCGGTGATCAGAAGGGGCAGTTCGAGCCCTACCTGGAGAGCCTTCAGAAGTCGGACTCCGCCGGGCCAGGGACGTTTGGCACACCGTGGTCGCGTTTGCCCGCGGCCCGGCAGTCGGCCGTCATCGTGGCGGCCGACGCGGCCGCCGACGACCTGTGCGGCTGAGTTCGCCGCCGTCGAATTCGGGACTTCAAATCACGCGGGTTCGAAGGACGGCCGAATACCAAGGCGCGCAAACTATTAGACCGGCTACCCGTTTGTGGCGCGCGTCACAATATTCGGTACTATGTGTCCCTCATCACCTTGGGAGGGCTCATGATCGGACCGAACGAGCACAAGCCTCAGACCGCGTTGCCGCGCGCGGCCGGTGGTTCGATCAACGGCACGAGGATTCTCTTGGGGCTGTTGCTGTTCGCCATCCTCGTCGGCTCGATCATGGGAGTCGTCGTGGCGCTGTCCAGCGGCCAGCCCACCATCGCCCTGATCATCGGCCTGATCGCGGCGGCCTTCTTCACCAGGGTGGGGTGCTAGCCGGGCGTCACCACACCAGGCAGAACGGATGTCCTGCCGGATCGCGGTAGACCCTGAAGTCACCGCCGTCGACGCCGTCGCCCACCCGAGATGCGCCGTGGGCCAACACCTTCGACTCGGCCTCGTCGAGATCTGCGATCTCGATGTCGAGGTGGAACTGCTGTGAGCCCCGCGGGTCCGGGAAGCGCGGCGGCTCGTGCTCCGGCGCCAGCTGAAATGCCAGCCGTCGTCCGGTCGGATCGGTGAGGACGACGAACGTGGCGTCACCCGCGTCGACCTCACCCCCCAGCACCGCTTGGTAGAAGGACGCGAGACCGCTCGGATCTCGGGTGTCGAGGACCACGGAACGCAACGTGCCAATCATGGGACGGGGGTTGCCCCTTTCGCGGGAATCCAAGCAGTGACAATGGATCGATGCGAGTGGCGCTCAGTCTGGGCAGCGGCGGTGCCCGGGGATACGCGCACATCGGGGTGATCAACGAGTTGCGCGACCGCGGCCATGACGTCGTCGGCATCGCGGGATCGTCGATGGGAGCGCTCGTCGGAGGGCTCGCGGCCGCCGGCAAGCTCGACGAGTACACCGCCTGGGCGACGTCGTTGACGCAGCGGGCCGTGTTGCGTCTGCTCGATCCGTCGCTCACCTCGGCGGGCGTGCTGCGTGCCGACAAGATCCTCGACGCCGTGCGCGAGATCCTCGGCGACGAGGTCGTCGAACACCTGCCCATCCCGTTCACCGCGGTCGCCACCGATCTCATCGCGGGAAAGTCGGTGTGGCTGCAGCGCGGGCCGGTCGACGCCGCCATCCGCGCGTCCATCGCGATTCCGGGGGTCATCAAACCGCACGTGCTCGACGGCCGACTGCTAGCCGACGGGGGCATCCTCGACCCGTTGCCGATGGCTCCGTTGGCTGCGGTCAACGCCGACCTCATCATCGCGGTGAGCCTGGGCGGTGACGATCCCACCCGGTCCGCCCCGCCTCCCACGCCCGGCCCCGGTGCGACCACCGAACGCCTGAGCCGGATGTGGCGCAACACCACGGCCCTGCTGGACACGACGACCGCCCGCGCACTGCTCGACACTCCCGCCGCGAAGACGGTCCTGAGCAGATTCGCCAACGACGGGGTCGACGTCGACGATCACGACGATCACACCGAGACGGTGGTCCCTCGCCTCGGCGGTTTCGAGGTCCTCAACCGCGCCATCGACATCGCGCAGGCCGCGCTGATGCGACACACCCTGGCGGCCTATCCGCCGGACCTTCTGATCGAGGTGCCCCGCACGGTCGCGCGGAGCCTGGAGTTCCACCGCGCCGAGGAGGTCATCGACATCGGTCAGGAGCTGGCCGCGGCCGCGTTGGACACGCTGACGCCGCCGTCGTCACACGCCTAGGAACCGGCCGACCCGCTCGGCGTTGCGTCGACCCTGGACTCGCCCGGCGTTCGCCGCCGGGATCCGGCAGGCCGGATCGAGTGGATTTGGACCGAATGCGGCGATCGCCTCGTCGTCGGCGAACAGGGCGAAGGTGTCTCCCGGGAAGGCGGCGATCTCGGCGGCCGCACCGTTGCCGAACGGCGTCGGCGCCGTCTCGCTGGCCGGCACCAGCACCACGATGGCATCGCAGTCGGCCGCGGCGCTCGTGTTGACCGAGCTTGCGACCCCGCCGTCCATGAATTGGCGGTCCCCGACGGTGACCACCGGCCAGACTCCCGGTACCGCGCAGCTCGCCGCGACGGCGTCGACCAGGGCGACACCCGAGTCACGACGCAGCACGACCAGCTCGCCGGTGCGGACGTCGACCGCGGTGACGCGTACGTCCCGGTCCGGCCACTCGCGCGAGGGCAACCGGTGGCCGATGACGGCGCGACGGACCGATTCGGGAACGGTCTCGGCGCCGAGGGCGACGGCGCCGATGCGAATCAGCTTCTCTTCGACCGTGGCGCCCGGCGCTCCCATGGCACCGGCGAAGAGTTCCATCACCTCCTCGATGCCGACCCTCGGCGCGAGCTCGTGCGTCTCGGTGGCGACCTGCGCGTCGAAGAGGTCCTGAAGGCCGGCGCCGCTGGACAGTTGCGCCGCCACCGTCGACCCGGCCGACGTGCCGAGCAGCACGTCGGCCTCGACGAGGGCGCGGGCGACGTCGGGCGCTTCGTCGGCGATGCCGGTGAGCACCCCGGTCTCCCAGGCGATCCCCGCCAATCCCCCGCCGGCCAGTACGAGTCCACGTGTGGTCACGGGTGCCGAGTGTGCCAGGTGGCTGCGACGACGACGGTGGTTGCCCCGCGCCTGCCAGCTACACCATGACGTCAATGCGGTACTCTGCGGTACCACACGCCTGACGAAGGGATCCACATGGCCGAGACGATGAGGGCGCAGCGCTTCTACGCCGACACGAAGAAGATTGCGGTGGAAGACGTTCCGATCCCCGAACTGGGCCGCGGCGAGGTCCTGGTCAAGGTCGCATTCTGCGGAATCTGCCACTCAGACCTCAGCCTGATCAACGGCACGTTTCCCGCTCAACGCGCCGTGGTGACCCAGGGGCACGAAGCCTCGGGCACCGTCGCCGCGATCGGCCCGGACGTCACCGGCTGGGCCGAGGGTGATCGTGTGGTGGTCGCCGCCGGGCGGCCGTGCCTCGCCTGCGCCAACTGCCGCCGCGGCGACGTGTCGAACTGCCTGCACATCCAGCTGATGGCCTTCGCCTATGACGGCGCCTGGGCCGAGTACACCGTCGCCCAGGCCTTCGGGCTCACCAGGATTCCCGACAACGTCTCACTCGAGCAGGCCGCGATCCTGGCCGACGCGGTGTCCACCCCGTTCGGCGCGGTGGTGCGGACCGGCAAGGTCGGCATCGGCGAATCGGTCGGCGTGTGGGGCGTCGGCGGACTCGGCACGCACGTGGTGCAGCTCGCCCGGCTGGTCGGTGCCACCCCAATCATCGCGGTGGACGTCAAGCCCGCCGTGCTCGACCGTGCGCTGGCCGTCGGCGCCGACTACGCGTTCGACGCCCGCGACGACGCACTCCACGACAAGATCAGCGAGGCGACCGGTGGCCGCCAGCTCGACGTGGCGTTCGACGCCGTGGGCATCTCGTCCACCTTCGAGCAGGCGCTGGCCAACCTGACCGTCGGCGGGCGGGTCGTCGGGATCGGGATGAGCGCCGACAGCCCGTCGATCGGATCGACGGCGATCTTCAACCTGCTCAAGTGGCAGGTGCTGGGCCACCTGGGCTATCAGAACGCCGACATCGGCACATTGGCCACCCTGGTCTCGACGGGGCGCTTGGACCTGTCGCGGTCGATCAGCGACGTCGTGCCGCTGGAGGACGTCGCCAAGGGCATCGAGAAACTCGACACCGGTGACGGCGATCCGATCCGGATCCTCGTTCAGCCCTGACCCGTTCTAGCGCAGGTGCGGCGCCGCCTTGCCGCTGATCAGCGGCAAGTCCAGATAGGTGGCGATGCCGGGTTCGGCGGCGCACACCGCGGGAATCGAGTTCACGCAGTGGGCCGCGGTCGCGACGATGCCGTCGTTGCTCTGCAGCCCCTCCTCGACGCTGTCAGGCTGAAAGCCCTTGACGGTCACGGTGAAGTCCGGGTTGCCCTTCACCTCCATCTCATACCGTTCGCCGGCGGGGCCAAACGTCCAGGCCGGGTCGAGGTGCTCTTGGCCCATGAACCAGTTGACGGTGACCCGGACGACCACCTCGTCCCCAACGAGGGCCTCCCAGTGGAACTTTCGGGCCGCCACCTGCCCGGGCTGGATGGCACCGATCGGCGATTCGATGGGCGCGGTGGCCACGGCGATCTCCTGAGTGGCGCGGATGCGGGGGTCGGCGGCGAAGCCGATCTGGTCGACGCACATGCGGACCGACTGGATGAACCCGCCGTCGAGCAGTTTCTGCATGGGTCCGGTCAGGGCCTTCTCGGGCGTGTCGCCGAAGCCCATCACGTATCGCAGGACGTCGGGGGCGTCATAGGTGCGTAGGTCCGAGAACTCCTCGGCGCGAACGAATGTCACGCCGGTCGACATGGTGGACAGCACGAGGGGGAACTTCTCGCTGATGCCGCCGGGCGCGATGCCGGTGCCGTGCAGAGTGACCCCGCCGGCCAGCGCCGCCTCCCGCAACGGGCCGGCCTCCTTCTCCCCGGGGTAGAACCACCCCACTGGGGTGACGACGTTCTTGCCCGAGCGGAGCAGGGCGGTCACCTCGTCGGGGTTCGGCAGCAGCGGTGAGTAGATCACCGCGTCGGCGTCGAGGGCGAGGATGGCGTCGACGTCGTCGGTGGCCGCGACGCCCACCGGGTCGGCGCCGATCAGTTCGCCGACGTCCTTGCCGCTCTTGGCTTCCGAGTGCACCCAACACCCGACCAACTCGAGATCCGGGTGGGCCAGGACGCCCTCGATCGCCGCGACGCCGACGCCGCCGGTCGCCCACTGCACCACTCGCAAGGTCATCGCCACTCCCGTCGACGCTGAACTAGAACACGTTCTACTTAGGTGTACACCACCGAGCGCCGGTGGAGCGCCCGTTTGCCCGTGCCCGCCTGGCGCTCGATTCCGGGTCGGCGCCTCCACCAGGCATTAGGGTGACTCCTGGCACGCGGTGTGCCACGCCGGGGTACGAGGGGACAGCAGATGACCGAGCCGAAGTCGCGCGAGGGCACGATGTTTGGCCACTACCGCCTGTTGCGACTCATCGGCAAGGGCGGGATGGGCGAGGTCTACGAGGCCGAGGACACCCAGAAGGACCGCGTCGTCGCCCTCAAACTGCTGCCCGAGAGCGTCTCCCACGATCCGGTGTTCCGCGCGCGCCTGCAGCGCGAGGCGCACTCCGCGGGCCGGCTGCAGGAGCCGCACGTGGTGCCGATCCACGACTACGGCGAAATCGACGGTGTGCTCTTCGTCGACATGCGCATGATCAACGGCTCCGATCTGCGCAAGCTGCTCAGGGACTTCGGCCCGATGCCACCGGCCCGTGCCGTGGCGATCGTGCGCCAGGTCGCCTCGGCCATCGACGCCGCCCACGAGAACGGCCTCGTCCACCGTGACGTCAAGCCCGAGAACATCTTGGTCACCCGCGACGACTTCGCGTACCTGGTCGACTTCGGCATCGCCAACGCCAAGAGCGACGAGAAGCTCACCGAGCTGGGCACCGCGGTCGGCACCTACGCCTACATGGCGCCGGAGCGGTTCTCCGGTGAGGAGGTCACCTCCCGGGCCGACGTCTACGCCCTGGCCTGCGTCCTCTACGAATGCCTTGCCGGCTCGCAGCCGTACGGCGGCGACAGCGTCAGCGTCGTCATCACCGGCCATCTGATGCAACCCATTCCTCGACCCAGCCTCCAGCGGCCGGGCATCCCCCCGGCCTTCGACCAGGTGATCGAGCGCGGCATGGCGAAGAAGGCCGACGAGAGATTCGCCACCGCAGGCGATCTCGCCGCCGCGGCCACCGACGCGCTGACACCGCGCGAGCAGGACCAGGCCGCGACGATCGTGCGACGCGGTGAAGCCGCCGCCGCGGCGCCCAGCGGCCCGACGCCGACGCCGGACCAGGGACCGACGATGGCCGCCCCGATCCCGCCGCCTGCGTACCTGCCGGCCTACGGCGCGCCGCAACCGCCGTATCCGATGGCGCCACAGGGTCCGATGGGGGCTCCGCAGGGTCCGATCGGGGCTCCGCAGGGTCCGAACGGGGCTCCGCAGGGTCCGATCGGGGCTCCGCCCGGCTATCCGCCGCCGCCGTATGGCTACCCGGGCGGTCCACCCCCACCCGGGACGGGTCCACACCCCATGGGCGGCAAGAAGACTCCGTGGGTGCCGATCGTCATCGTGCTCGCCGTGCTGATCCTCACCCTCGGCGCCGTCGGCACGTTCGTGCTGACCCGATCCGACAGCGCGGACTCGCCGACGGCCACGACCTCGACGAGGGCGTCGACCGCACGCGAACGGCCGTCGACCACGCGCAGCACCGCACCGAGGACCACCGACGCCGGCGATCCCAGCGGTTTCGACGCCCGACTGATGGCGCTGATCCCGCCGAGCTATCCGACCAGTGCGTGCGAGAAGGCGGTCCCGCCCGCACCCGGGGCATTGGCCACCGTCGACTGTCGCGAGTCGGCGCAACCCGGTGGTCCGGCCGCAGCCCGGTATTCGTTGTTCCCCAACGCCAATTCGCTGAACCAGCAGTTCCAGTCCGCCATCGCGGAGAACGAGGAACTGCTGCGCTGCCCCGGTGCCGACGCCGACTCCCCCATCACCTGGCACTACCAGGCCACGCCCGACGCGGTCGCGGGATCGGTCGCGTGCGGCACCTACCAGGGCAACGCCGACATCGTGTGGACGCAGGACGACGACCTCCTGCTGGCCGACGTGCAGAGCGCCGACATGGACGGCCTGCACGATTGGTGGCTCAACTACAGCTGAGGCGCCGCTGCTATGTTTCGTCCAACGCAGCGTCGCGAAGGAGTAGTCCATGGCCAGAAGTGCCGAGAAGGTGTTCGTCGTCGGAGTCGGGATGACGAAGTTCGAGAAGCCGGGCGCCCGTGAGGGCTGGGACTACCCGCAGATGGCCAAGGAGTCGGGCACCAAGGCGCTCGAGGACGCCGGCATCGCCTACGACGCCGTCGAGCAGGGCTACGTCGGGTACTGCTCGGGCGACTCGACGTCCGGCCAGCGCGCGCTCTACGAATTGGGCATGACGGGCATCCCGATCGTCAACGTGAACAACAACTGCTCCACCGGATCGACGGCGTTGTACCTTGCCGCGCAATCCATTCGGGGCGGGCTGGCCGACTGCGTCCTCGCGCTGGGCTTCGAGAAGATGCAGCCGGGCTCCCTCGGTGGTGGTGCCCAGGACCGCGAGTCGCCACTGGGCAACCACGTGAAGGCGCTCGCGGCGATCGACGAGTTCGCCTTTCCGGTGGCGCCGTGGATGTTCGGGGCGGCGGGTCGCGAGCACATGAAGAAGTACGGCAGCACCGCAGAGCACTTCGCGAAGATCGGCTACAAGAACCACAAGCACTCGGTGAACAACCCGTACGCGCAGTTTCAGCAGGAGTACACCCTCGACGACGTGCTCGCGGCGAAGATGATCTCCGATCCGCTGACCAAGCTGCAGTGCTCCCCGACGTCGGACGGCTCGGGGGCCGCGGTGGTGGTGAGCGAGCGGTTCGTCGACGAGCACGGGTTGGCGGGCCAGGCCGTGGAGATCGTCGGGCAGTCGATGACGACGGACTTCGCGAGCACCTTCGACGGCAGTGCCGCCAACGTGATCGGCTACGACATGAACGTGCAGGCCGCTCGCAAGGTCTACGACCAGTCCGGCCTGGGGCCCGAGGACTTCCAGGTCATCGAGCTGCACGACTGCTTCAGCGCCAACGAGCTGCTGCTCTACGAGGCGCTGGGTCTGTGTGCCGAGGGCGAGGCGCCCCGGCTCGTCGACGACGGCGAGACCACCTACGGCGGCCGCTGGGTCGTCAACCCCTCGGGTGGGTTGATCTCCAAGGGCCACCCGCTGGGCGCCACCGGGCTGGCCCAATGCGCCGAGCTGACGTGGCAGCTGCGCGGCACCGCCGACAGGCGTCAGGTCTCAGGTGTCACCGCCGCGCTGCAGCACAACATCGGCCTGGGCGGCGCGGCCGTCGTCACGGCCTATCAGCGCGCCGACCGCTAGTCCCGCACCGTCATAACCTCGTAGGCGCCGTCGCCGTGGCGGGCCCGGATGGTCTTCTTGTCGTACTTGCCGACACTGGTGCGGGGCACGGCGTCGACGAAGGTCCACCGTTCGGGCAGCCACCAGCGAACGACCTTGTCGGCGAGGAATTCTCGCAGTTCCGCGGCGGTGGCCCCGGCGCCGTCGTGGAGCACCACCGCAGCCAGGGGGCGTTCCTGCCAGCGCTCGTCGGGCACGCCCACCACGGCGGCCTCCAGCACGGCGGGGTGGGCGATCAGGTGGTTCTCCAACTCGACCGAGGAGATCCACTCGCCGCCGGACTTGATGACGTCCTTGGCGCGGTCGGTCAGGGTGACGTAGCTCAGGGGGTCGATGCGGCCGACGTCGCCGGTGCGCAACCATCCACCGGCGAACTTGGACTCGTCGTGATTCCTGTAGTAAGAGCCGGTGATCCACGGCCCTCGCACCTCGAGCTCACCGACGGCCTTGCCGTCGTTGGGCACCGGCTCGCCGGCGTCGTCGACGATGCGCACCTCGACGCCGCACATCGGCCTGCCCTGCGTGGCCCGCAGCGCCCAGTGCTCGTCCTCGGTGGCACCCGGCGGCGGCCACGCCATCGTCGCCACCGGCGAGGTCTCCGTCATCCCCCACAGCTGCCGGATCTGCACGTCGAACTTCGCCTCGAAGGCCTTCATCAGCGACACCGGCACCGCCGACCCGCCGCACGACACCAGCCGCAGCGACGAGATGTCGTGTCCCGGCGAGGTTTCCATGAAGTGCATGACGTCGTTCCAGATGGTCGGGACCGCACCCGCCACGGTGGGTCGGCGCGTCTCGATGACGTCGACGACGGACTTCGCGTCGAGGAAGCGATCGGTCAGCACCAGGTCGGCGCCGGCCATCAGCGCGGCGTACGGCAGACCCCACGCGTTGGCGTGGAACATCGGCACGATCGGCAGCACCGAGTCCTCGGCACCGATGCCCAGGGTGTTTGCCGAGCACGTGCTCATCGCGTGCAGGTAGCTCGAACGGTGGCTGTAGACAACGCCTTTCGGGTTGCCCGTGGTGCCGCTGGTGTAGCACATCGCGGCGGCGTCGGTCTCGACGATCGCCGGCCAGTCGACGTGCGGGGATTGCGGCGCCAACACCTCGTCGAAGCGAACCACGGCCGGGCCGTGTCCCGTCAGCACGTCGAGGTCACCGTCACCGACGGCGATCACCGTGTGCACGGTGTCCAGCAACGGCAGCACCGCCGCGAGTTGCTCGGCCAGCGAGAGGTCGGCGATGATCACCGCGTCCTGCGCCTCGTTGGCGACGAAGGCGATCTGCTCCGGGGAGAGCCGGATGTTGAGCGTGTGCAGCACGGCGCCCATCGACGGCACCGCGAGGTAGGCGGCGAGGTGTTCGGCGTTGTTCCACATGAATGTGCCGACTCTCTGGTCGCCGGTGATGCCCAACTCCCGCAACGCGTTGGCGAGCCGGCCAACCTGCTCACCGAGCTCCCGGTAGGTGGCGGTGCGGTAGCGGCCGTCGCCCAGCGCGGTGGTGACGGTGCGGTCGCCGTTGACCTCGCAGGCGTAGCGCATGATCGTGGTGACGGACAGCGGGACGTCCTGCATCGTGCTCTGCATGTCGATCTCCGAGGGGTAGGCCCGGCGCGTGCAACGAAGGGGTGGCGCGCGGCGATATGGAGGTGAAGGATTTCCTCCAAAGATAGGGGGCGCCGATGCGTCCATCACCGATTCGCTCCACATTCCTCGTGTGCGCCGCAGTGGCCGCCACCGCCGTCGCCACCGCGGGCACCGCGAGCGCCGACCAGACCGCCCGGGAGAAGATCGACCAGCTGCAGGCCGAGGGGTTCACGGTCAACGTCGACCGGGTGGGCAGCGGTCCCCTCGACCGATGCGCCGTCACCGGGGTCCGCAATCCCCAGACCCAGACCCGCAACGTTCGGGACTACTACGGGCCGCGTGACGCCAACGGCGATCGCAAGTACCGCATCGTCGAGGTGGTCGTCAGCCGGTCGATCTCGGTGTCACTGGACTGCACCGACTGAGCCGTGGATGATTGCCAGCAACATGACAGGAAGGCGCCTCATGCGCATGAAGTGGACGATCGCCGCGGCAGCAGTCGGAGTGTGCGGTGCCGCGCTGGCGCCGGCGGTGCTGGCCAGCGCCGAGTCGGCGCAGGAGACCATCAGCCGCCTGCAGTCCGAGGGTTACACCGTCACGATCGACAAGCTGGGCACGGCGCCGATCTCGCAGTGCCAGGTCACCAGCGTGCGCAACCCGCAGAGCACGTCGCAGCTGGTGCCGTTCGTCGGACCCGGCAACAACGGTGACCGCATCCTCGTGCAACAGCAGACCAGCCAGACGATCTCGGTGTCGCTGGACTGCACCCGCTAACGCACGGAAGAGCCCGGCCGGAGAGATCCGACCGGGCTCCTCTCGCGGTGCGCCCTATGCCGGTGCAGGGAGCTTCGCCTGCGCCGGCTCTTCGGCGCGCGAATCGTGGTCGTCGACCATCGTCGACTCGTTGAAGGGATCCTTGCCGCTGAGCACCCGGTCCACCTGAGCGCTGTCCACGGTCTTGGTCCACGAGCCGACCAGCATCGTCGCGACGGCGTTGCCGGAGAAGTTGGTCACCGCGCGTGCCTCGGACATGAACCGGTCGATGCCGACGATCAGGCCGACGCCGTCGAGCAGGTCGGGGCGGTGGCTCTGCAAGCCGCCGGCCAGCGTGGCCAGGCCGGCGCCACTGACGCCCGCCGCACCCTTGGAGGCGACGATCATGAACACCAGCAGCGAGATCTGCTCGCCGAGCGCCAACGGCTTGCCCATCGCGTCGGCGACGAACAGCGAGGCCATGGTCAGGTAGATGGCCGTGCCGTCCAGGTTGAAGGAGTAGCCGGTGGGGACCACGACGCCGACGGTGGTCTTCTCCACGCCGAGGTGCTCCATCTTGGCGATCAGGCGGGGCAGCGCCGACTCCGAGGACGACGTCGCGAAGATCAGCAGGTATTCGCGGGCCAGGTAGCGCACCAGCTTGAAGATCGACACGCCGGCGACGGCACGCAACAGCACGCCGAGCACGCCGAAGACGAACAGCAGGCACGTGATGTAGAAGCCGAGCATCAGCGTCAGCAGCTGGGTGACGGCACTCCAGCCGGTCTGGCCGACGACGTTGGCGATCGCGCCGAAGGCGCCGATCGGCGCCAGCCACAGGATCATCGCCAGCACCTTGAACACCAGCTTCTGCACCGCTTCGATGCCGCGCAGGATGCCCTCGCCGGCAGAACCCATCGACTGCAGTGCAAAGCCGACGAGGAGTGCGACGAACAGCGCCTGCAGCACGTTGCCCTCGGTCAGCGAGGAGAACAGCGACGTCGGGATGATCCCCTGGATGAACTCCATCAGGCCGCCGGCCTTCTCGGCGGTCTCGGCGAGCTGGGTGCCCTTGTTGGAGGTCGACTCGATGTTGAGGCCCGTACCCGGGCTCAACAGGTTGCCGACGACCAGACCGATGGCCAGCGCGACGGTCGACATGGCGAGGAAGTACACGAACGCCAACCCGCCGACCTTGCCGA
>Ga0209051_1001759_pt1 | contig 17206 bp, 12 predicted proteins | sample AraplaCvi_mMS_r2_2_FD_184286 | JGI IMG/M metagenome (GOLD analysis project Ga0209051, IMG submission 184286) | Arabidopsis root microbial communities from North Carolina, USA - plate scrape MF_Cvi_mMS_r2 (SPAdes) (version 2) | ecosystem: Host-associated > Plants > Roots > Endosphere | place...
CAGCGCGACGAGCGAGCCCTTGGTGTAGTAGCTGACGGTCGAATTCGGCGTGTTCTCGTCGCTGCGGTAGTACTTGATCCACGCGTCGAAGCTCGCCTCGGCCACGCTCTGCACGTGCTGGCCGGGGGACTGGCGCACGCCGTTCATCGCGCGGCCGACGAGCTTCAGGTAGCGCGGCGCGTCGACGAGCCCGGCGCGAAGGAGGAACAGGTCGTCGTAGTAGGACGTGAAGCCCTCGAAGAACCACAGCAGCTCGGTGTAGTTCTCGCGCGCCAGGTCGTAGGGCAGGAACTCCGCGGGCTTCAGGCGCTTCACGTTCCAGGTGTGGAAGTACTCGTGGCTGATCAGGCCCAGCAGGGTGGCGTAGCCGTCGCCCAGGCCGGGCACGCCCTTGCGCGGAAGATCCTTGCGCGCCGCGATCAGCGCGGTGCTGGCGCGGTGCTCGAGGCCGCCGTAGCCGTCCTCGGTCGCGTGGAGCAGGAAGACGTAGCGCTGGAACGGCGGCGCGCCTTCGCCGTGCCAGAAGCGGATCTGCTCCTCGCAGATCTTCTTCGCGTCGGCCAGCAGGCGCTCGCCGTCGAACTGCGGCCAGGCGCCGCTGACCACGAACTCGTGCTCGACGCCGCAGGCGGCGAACTCGCCGCGCCAGAACGGGCCGAGCTCGAAGGGGTGGTCGGCGAGCTCGTCGTAGTCGGCCGCCTCGAAGACCTGGGTGCGCGCCGGCGCGGCCGGCTTCGCGCCCTTGGCGCGCGCGGGCGCGTCGACGCGCGTCATCGCGGTGGCGACGTCCCAGCCGACGGGCAGGCGGTGCAGTTCCACGCGCTGCGCCTCGTGCGTGCGGCCCTCGACCGCCAGGCACAGGCCGGTGGCGTTGAAGAAGCCCCGGTCGTCCGTCAGCCACGCCGTGCGCACCGAGGGGTCGAACGCGTAGACCAGGTAGGTCACGACGAGCGCGCTGCGCCCCGTGGTCCCGACGCTCCAGCGATCCTTGGCGAGCTGGCGCACCGTCCGCTCCTGCGTGCCCTGGCGCGCCTCGATGCGGCTCAGGTGGCGCGAGAACTCGCGCACCATGTAGCTGCCGGGGATCCACACCGGCAGGCTCAGCGCCTGCTCGGGGGCGGGGTCGGCCACGGTCAGCGTGACGCGGAAGTGGTGGGCCGCGGCGTCGGCGACCTCGATGCGGTAGTGGATCATGCGGCGGAGGCCCCGCGCGGGGCCGGGCGGCGGAAAGTCGACGCCCATTGTCGCCGCAGTGGGGGCGACTCAGCCCTTCTTCGGCGCCGGCGCCGCCGCGGCGACTTCGTCCAGCTTCTTGTTGAGCTTGTCGAGGTCGGCCGCACCGGCGAAGCGCGAGCCGTCCTCGAAGATGATCGCGGGCGTGCCGTTGACGCGGTAGTGCTCGGCCAGCGCCACGTTGCGCTTGATGGCGGAGGTGTCGCAGTTGCCCATCGTGCGCTGCGGCGCCACGCCCGAGAGCATCCAGGTGCGCCAGCTCTTGGAGTTGTCGCTCGCGCACCAGATGTCGCGCGACTTGGTCACCGAGTCCGGCCCCAGGATGGGGATCAGGAAGGTGTAGATCGTGACGTCCTTGAGCGCCACGAGGTTCTTCTCGACCTGCTTGCAGTAGCCGCAGTTCGGATCCTCGAACACCACCAGGCGGCGCGAGCCGTTGCCCTGCTTGAACTCGATGGCGTCCTTGAACGGCAGGGCGGGGACGTCGACGAAGCTCAGCTTGTCGATGCGCACCTGCGTCAGGTCGGCCTTGGTCTTGGTGTCGATGATGTGGCCTTCGGCCGCGTTCAGCGACGGGAACAGGATGTAGTTGGCCTGCTCGTCGGCGTAGAAGATGTCGGTGCCGATGCGCACCTCGTAGAGGCCGGGGATGGGCGTCTTGACGATCTCGTCGATCGGCGCCGCCGTCGGGTTGCGGGCGGCGAAGTTCTTGCGGATGGCGGCCTCGTCGGACCACGCGCAAGCGCAGGCGACGGCGAGGGCGGCGGCGGCCGCGATGCGCGGCGCGAGACGGGACGGGCTCATGAGGAGGGCTTTCGTTAGGTGCCGAGCGCGCGGGCGACGAGCCAGCGCTTGAGCGGCGTGATCCGGTTGACCAGAGTCATTCCGTGGTTGCGAAGTTCCCGCGCGCCCGGCACGGGCGCGGCGAAAAGCTGCCAGAGGCCGTCGACGGCGCCGGCCATCGCGCGCGTCGGCCAGAGCCGGGCGCGCGCGTAGCGGCGCAGCAGGGCCTCGTCGCCCAGGCCGCGCCAGGGTTCGCGCCCGGCGAGCACGCGTGCCAGCGCGGCCGCGTCGCCGAGGCCCAGGTTCAGGCCCTGGCCGGCGAGCGGGTGGATGACGTGGGCGGCGTCGCCGACCAGCGCCCAGCCCGGTCCGACCACCGCCGAGGCATGCGCCTGCATCAGCGGCCAGGTGGCGCGCGCCCCGTCCAGGCGCAGGGTGCCGGCGGCGCCGCCGGTGGCGGCGGCCAGCGCAGCCTCGAACTCCTCGGCGGGCACGCCGGCGAGGCGCTGGGCCTCGGCATCGGGCAGCGACCAGACGAGGCCGTACGAGCGCTCCGGCTGCGGGCGGTCGAAGGGCAGCAGCGCGAGCACGTCCGGCGCCCGGAACCACTGCCGGGCGACCCCGGCGTGTGCGACGTCGGCGACCAGGCGGGCCGCCAGCGCGGTGTGGCCGTAGTCGTGGCGCTCGAACGCGACGCCCAGCCTGTCGCGCCCGCCGGCGGCCTTGCCCTCGGCGACCACGGTGAGCGGCGCCTGCGCGTCGGGGTCGACCACGGCGACGGCGGGCGCGAAGCGGATCGCGGTCTCGAGCACGGACTCGAGCTCGGCCGCGTCGACGATCCAGGCCAGCGCCGGCACCGCCTGCTGCCAGGCCGAGAAGGCGAGCGCGCCGGCGTCGTCGCCGGCGATGCGCATGTCGTAGACGGGCGTGCGCGCGTCGGCGGCCAGGCCGTCCCAGACCTTGAGCTCGGCCAGCAGCTCGACCGAGGCGGCGTTGAGCGCGTAGGCGCGCACGTCGGCGCGCTGCTCGCCGCCGGCCGGCGCGGCCGGGCGCGCGTCGATGCCGACCGCCAGCCCCTGGCGCGCCAGGGCGAGCGCCAGCGCGCGGCCGACGATGCCGCTGCCGCGGACGTGGATGTCGATCTTGGGCATGCGCCCATTGTCGCCGGAGATCCGGGGGCGCCGTCTAAAATGGCCTATTGCGCCGCCCCGGTCGAACCTGCCCCGGGAAACCCCCGATCCGGCGCCCCACCCCCAGCTCCAGAAAGCGCCATGAGCCTCAAATGCGGCATCGTCGGCTTGCCCAACGTCGGCAAGTCCACCCTCTTCAACGCGCTGACCAAGGCCGGCATCGCGGCCGAGAACTACCCGTTCTGCACGATCGAGCCCAACGTCGGCATCGTCGAGCTGCCCGATCCGCGGCTGGCCGCGCTGGCCGGCATCGTGTCGCCCGAGAAGGTCGTGCCGGCCATCGTCGAGTTCGTCGACATCGCCGGCCTCGTGGCCGGCGCGTCCAAGGGCGAAGGCCTGGGCAACCAGTTCCTCTCGCACATCCGCGAGACCGACGCCATCGTCAACGTGGTGCGCTGCTTCGAGGACGAGAACGTCATCCACGTCAACGGCAAGGTCGACCCGATCTCCGACATCGAGGTCATCCAGACCGAGCTGTGCCTGGCCGACCTGGGCACGGTCGAGAAGTCGCTCCAGCGCTACCAGAAGCAGGCACGCGCCGGCGGCGACAAGGAGGCCGCGCGCCTGGTCGACGTGCTGACCAAGTGCCAGGCCGCGCTGAACGAGGCGAAGCCGGTGCGCTCCATCGCCTTCAGCAAGGAGGAGCAGGTCGTCCTCAAGCCGCTGTGCCTGATCACCGCCAAGCCGGCGATGTTCGTCGGCAACGTCGCCGAGGACGGCTTCGAGGGCAACCCCTTCCTCGACCGCCTGCGCGACTACGCCGCGGCCCAGGGCGCGCCGGTCGTCGCGATCTGCGCCAAGACGGAGGCCGAGCTGGCCGACATGGACGAGGCCGACCGCCTGCTGTTCCTGCAGGAGATGGGCCAGGAGGAGCCGGGCCTGAACCGCCTCATCCGCGCCGCCTTCACGCTGCTGGGCCTGCAGACCTACTTCACCGCCGGCGAGAAGGAAGTGCGCGCCTGGACGGTGCCCGTCGGCGCCACCGCGCCGCAGGCCGCGGGCGTGATCCACACCGACTTCGAGAAGGGCTTCATCCGCGCCCAGACCATCGCCTACGCCGACTTCATCGCCTTCAAGGGCGAGCAGGGAGCGAAGGACGCCGGCAAGATGCGCGCGGAAGGCAAGGACTACGTGGTGAAGGACGGCGACGTCCTGCACTTCCTGTTCAACGTCTGAGCGGCGCCCTGCACCCCACCGGGTTGGCAAGCCGGGGCGGCTGCGCTAAATTCGCGCCGGCTCGACCTACGAGACGGAGCACGACCATGCGGATCCAGCGCCTCGCCCTTCCCCTCGTCTTCGCCGCGGCCCTCGCCGCGACGCCCGCCGCGCAGGCCCTCGACTGGCGCTGGAGCTACGCGGCCGGCACCGACGTCCAGGCGAGCGGCACTTTCGTCACCGCCGACGTCGCCGATGCCCAGGGGTGGTACCAGATCACCGGCATCGCGGGCGAGCGCAACGGCGTCGCCATCACCGGCCTGCAGCCGACCGGCACCTGGATCCCGGGCAACGAGCCGTTCGCGGTCGACAACCTGGTGCGCATCGACGGCACGCAGCTGACCGGCAACGGCTTCGGCTTCACGACCGCGGACGGCAACGCCGCCAACCCCTTCTTCGCCGACTGGATCCCGGGCTACCTCGAGTTCCACACCGAGGGCCCGAACGGCATCCATCCGACCGAGCTGGACATCACGTTCAGCGCGCACGTGAGCGCGGTGCCGGAGCCGGCGGAAGCGGCGCTGCTGGCGAGCGGGCTGCTGGCGCTGGGGTGGATGCGCCGGCGGCGCGGCTGACCCGGGCGCGCGCTCTCAGGGCACGAGGCGCAGCGTGTGCTGCGGCCTGCCGGCCAGCAGCGGCGCGCTCCCGCCCATCGCCCACTGGGCCTGTCCCGCCCCGTAGTACGGCGAGAGCGGGTGACCGCTCTGCCCGCCGGCGATGACGAGGGTCGCGCGCTCCTCGTGGCCCGGGGCGACCACCAGGCGTTGCGACTGGCCGAAGGCGGGCCCCGTCACGTGCGGCAGGTTCCGGTCGCCCGACTGCGGCCGCGAGGGCATGTCCAGCAGGCGCGAGAGCGCCGGCAGCGCGCCGGACAGCACGTGGCGGATGCGGCTTGCGTTGGCCTCGCCCCAGCGCGCCTGGGCCAGCGGCCGGGTGCCGTGGCGCGTGACGTCGTCGATCGCGCCGTCGACCTGGGTCAGCACGAACTCGTCCCAGCCCTTGTAAGGCGGCGGCAGCAGGTGCGGGGCGCGCGCGTCGATCGCCTGCGCGGCGCTGTACTCGAACATCGCGTGCCAGGGGATGGCGCGCCGCGGGTCGGACTGGCCCTCGCCGAGCAGCGGGGTGGTCCAGGCGAGCCACAGCGCGTCGATCAGGTGGAGGCGCGCGCTGCGCAGCAGCAGGTAGCCGGGCTGGTCGGCGTCCGCGCGGCCGTTCCAGGCGCGCAGCAGCGCGGCGGCCTCGGCGTGGCCGGGGTCGGCAGACAGCACCGGCAGCAGGCGGTCGCGCCAGGTGCGCAGGAAGGGGGCGTCGTCGTCCAGCTGGATGGCCCCCAGCGCGGCCTCGTCGAGCCGGGGATGCTGGGCGAGCCGGTCGCGGATCTGCTGCGCGCGCGCGCCCAGGTCGAAGCCGCCGTCGCCGATCAGCTCGCCGCCCGCCCCGCCGAGCTGGCGTGCGTTGGCGGTCCAGAGCTGGCCGCCGGCCGGATCCTTGATCAGCGGGTAGGCCGACGGGGCGAGCCAGCGGGGCGCCGCCTCGCCGGGTGCCTGGAAGCGCCCGGCGCGGTCGCCCCGCGCGCCGGCCCAGAGCCGCCCGGCGATCGTCCAGGCGATGTGGCCGGCGCTGTCGGCGACGACGAAGTTCTGGTGCGGCAGGCCCGAGCGCTGCGCGATGGCGACCGCGGCATCGACGTCGCGCGCGCCCAGCAGCCCGTCCAGCCCGAGGTCGTAGGCCTCGCCCTGGTCGGCGACCCAGCGCAGCGCGAAGGCGCGGCCCTCGCGCGACCGCACGACCGGCAGGCCGTCCAGCTCCGCCACGTCGAGGTCGACCGATGACTCGCCCTTGATCGCGATGCGCTCGCTCGCGTGCGCGAGCCGCTGCGCCGGGAGGTCCTTCGGCAGCGCGATCCAGTCGAACCATTGGCCGTACGCGTTGGTGAAGCCCCAGGCGACCGAGCCGTTCGAGCCAACCACGATGGCGGGCAGGCCCGGCAGCGTCACGCCGGCGGCGCGCGTGGCGCCGATCTCCAGCTGCGCGCGGAACCAGATCGACGGCGCGCCCAGGCCCAGGTGCATGTCGTCCGCGAGCATCGCGTCGCCGCTGGCCGAGCGGGTGCCGGCGACCGCCCATTCATTGCTGCCGAGCACGGGCTCGTGCCGGTCGGGCGCCTCCCAGGCGAGGCCGAAGGCGGGCCGCGCGAAGGACGCCGTGGGGGCCGAGGCGGCGCGCGGGACGCGCAGGTCGAGGCGCTCCGGGCCGGGCAGGGCCACGGGCGGCGTGGCGCTGCCGTCCAGCGCCGCGTCCCAGCGGCCGCCGCGCGGCTCGAGGAAGTCGTAGAGCGCGTCTCCGGCCTGCTCGCGCAGCACGGCGCGCTCGAAGCCGCCGTCCACCGAGCTGCCCTGCAGCATCCAGTACATCTCGCCGATCACGAGCAGCGAGTCGACCGGCTCCCAGCGCCGCGGCGCCGCGCGCAGCAGCAGGTATTGCCAGGGCCGCGCGTCGAGCGCGGCGACGCCGGCGTTCACGCCCTCGGCGTAGGCCTGCAGCAGCGCGCGGTCGGCGCCGTCCATCTGCGAGAAGCGGGCCGCGAGCCGGGTGCGCAGGCGGTGCGCACGGCGCGCCTTGTCGCGCTCGAGTGCGACCGCGCCCACCAGCTCGGAGAGCTCCCCGGCGGCGGAGCGGCGCGCCAGGTCCATCTCGAAGAAGCGCTCCTGGCCGTGGACGAAGCCCAGCCCGCGCGCGGCGTCCAGCCGGGTGGCCGCGCGCACGACGGCCGTGCCGAGCGCGTCGCGCTCGAGGACCAGCGGCGCCGACAGGCCGGGCAGGGGCCGGTCGCCGTCCAGCAGCGGCAGGCTGCGGTGCGCGCTCGCCCAGGCCCACAGGGCGACCAGCGCCAGCAGACCCGCGATGGCCACCGCCATCCACCCGACCCAGCGCGCCGCCCTGCCCCACCACATCATCCAGCTCCCGCTGACCCGAAGCCGGCGATGGTAGCGCCGGCGCCGGAAATGACGACGGGCCCCGAAGGGCCCGTTCGAAGGGGGGCGTCGACCGGGATCAGGCGAGCGCGGTCGAACTCAGCGTGACGCCGGCGAACAGGCGCTCGCGCCAGCCGGGGCGCGACAGCGGGCGCGCGGCGCTGGCGCAGCGGCCGCCACCGGCGTGGGCGCGCACCTCGACGGCCGCCGCGCCGCGCAGGGCGCTGACGGTGACCGTGTCGCCGGCGTCGACGACATAGGACTCGCCGGGGCGCAGCACGATGTCGCCGCGATCGCCTTCGACGGTCAGCCACACGAAGCCGTCGGTCGCCTGGATGCGCGAGTCGCAGGCGTCGCTCAGGCGGGCCACCTGGTCTTCGGCGAGGTCGAGTCGGGCGTGTTCGGCGTTCAGCAGCATGATCGTTCTCCGTGGCTGGGTAGGGCTCCCCATGCCGCAATCGCATCCGTATCCGGTCTTCCGGAAGGGGCGGCCCATCGCGTCGGGGTAGGAGAATCATCGGCGCTACCGAGGGAAATCACCAACGCTCGTTTCTCATGGCATCCATTCCCGGCACGCATCGGTGAGCGAACCGCGCGGCGAGGTCTTTATGGATTCTTTATCCGACAGGCGTACAACTGCCGCTCCGCAACGACGCACCCCCTGAATGGACCAGGCCCACCGCCGGCAGACCCTCCTGCCCCTCACCCTCGGCGCCATCGGCGTCGTCTACGGCGACATCGGCACCAGCCCGCTGTACACGATGGTGACGATCTTCGGCGAGGCCGGCGTCCCCCGGGACGCGCACCACGTGATCGGCGCCGCGTCGACCATCTTCTGGGCGCTGATGATGGTGGTGACGCTGAAGTACGTGCTGCTGATCCTGCGGGCCGACAACCGCGGCGAAGGCGGCATCATGGCGCTCACCGCGCTCGCCGTCGCCGCCACGGGCACCACGGCGCGCCGGCGCGGCTTCCTGCTGATGCTCGGCCTGTTCGGGGCCGCGCTGTTCTATGGCGACAGCGTCATCACGCCGGCGATGTCGGTCCTGAGCGCGGTGGAGGGCCTGAAGGAGGTCGAGCCGGGGCTCGCCCGCTTCGTGATGCCGATCTCGATCGGCGTGCTGGTCGGCCTGTTCGTCGTCCAGCGCCACGGCACGGGCATGGTGGGCAAGCTGTTCGGTCCGATCATCGTGCTGTGGTTCCTGCTGCTGGCCGGGGCGGGCGTGCGCCAGATCGTGGCCGAGCCCGCGGTGCTGGCCGCGTTCAACCCGCTCAACGCGGTCCATTTCCTGGTCGGCCGCGGCTGGCTGGTGTTCGCCGCGGTCGGCGCCATCGTGCTCGCGCTCACCGGCGCCGAGGCGCTCTACGCGGACATGGGCCACTTCGGCCCCGGGCCGATCCGCCTCGCCTGGCTGGGCCTGGTGCTGCCGGCGCTGACGCTCAACTACCTCGGCCAGGGCGCGCTGCTGCTGCGCCAGCCCGACGCGCACCCGTTCTTCGGCCTGTTCCCGCAGGACTGGCTGGTGCCGGTGGTGATCCTCGCGACCGCGGCCACCGTGATCGCCTCGCAGGCGGTGATCTCGGGGGCGTTCTCGATGACGCGGCAGGCGATCCAGCTCGGCTTCCTGCCGCGCATGGAGGTGGTCTACACGGCCGTGCACGCCGGCCAGATCTACCTGCCGCGCGTCAACTGGGTGCTGCTCGCCGCCGTGCTGGCGGCGGCGGTGGGCTTCGGCAGTTCGGCCGCCATGGCCTCGGCCTACGGCATCGCCGTGACGGTGACGATGCTGATCACGACGATGCTCACCTACTTCGTCGTGCGGCACCAGTTCAAGATGCATCCCGGCATCGCGTACGCCGCCACCGGCGTCTTCCTCGCGCTCGACCTGCTGCTGGTGGTCTCGTGCTCGATCAAGTTCGTGCAGGGCGGCTGGTTCCCCATCGTGATGGGCCTGGGCGTGTTCACGGTGATGTCCACGTGGAAGCGGGGCCGCGAGCTGCTGGTGGCGTCGATGTCGCGCGACGACCCCGAGCTCGAGCCCTTCGTGCAGGCGATCGCGGCCGACGAGGTGCAGCGCGCGCCGCGCACCGCGGTGTTCACGACGCCGCTGACCGACCGCGTGCCGCAGGCGCTCATGCACAACCTCAAGCACAACTGCGTGCTGCACGAGCAGAACATCATCCTGTCGGTCTCGTTCCACGAGCGCGCGTACATCGAGCCGGACGAGCAGATCACCGTCAAGCCGCTGGCCGACGGCTTCTGGCGCGTGCGCCTCGACTACGGCTTCATGGACCTGCCCGACATCCCCGCCGCCCTCGCCCGCTGCGCCTGCCACGGCATCGACACAGATCCGATGCGCACCAGCTATTTCGTCAGCCGCGCGGTGGTGGTGCCCACCCCCGGGCCGGGGATGTGGGCCTGGCGGGAGCGCCTGTTCGCGGTGATGTCGCGCAACGCGGCCGGCATCGTGGACTTCTTCCGCCTGCCCAACAACGCCGTCGTCGAACTGGGCACGCGCGTGCAGATCTGACACCCGCGCGCTCAAGGGCGCGGACGCGGGGCCGATAGGAGGCGGATGCCCCGTCTCCCGGCTGCCCTTCCCGCGTCGCGCGCCCTGGCCGCCTTCCTCGGGCTGGCGCTCGCCGGCGCGGCCCTCGCCGATCCCGCCGACTACGTCTTCGTGCCCTACACCGAGCCGGGCACGCGCATCGCCGCCTGGGCGGCGGGCACGGCACGCGGGCGCGACGGCGGGCGCGAGACGCAGCAGACGCTCGAGCTCGGCGGCAACCCGGCCGGACGCTGGTTCACGGCGGCCTACGGCGCGTGGGCGTCGGACGACGGGCACGGGTACCGCTTCGACGAGTGGTCCTGGCTCAACCACGTGGCGCTCACGGTGCCGGGCGAGGCGCCGGTCGACGTGGGCGCGCTGTGCGAGGTCGCGCGCGCCCGCGATCCGGGCAAAGGCACCGGCGTCCTCTGCGGCCCGACGCTGCAGACCGACACGGAGCGCCTGCAGCTCGACCTGAACCTGCTGCTGGGCAAGCACCTCGGCGCCGACGCGCCCGAGCCCTGGCGCCTGCACTACCAGTGGCAGGCCAAGGCGCTGCTCGCGTCCGGCGTGGAAGCCGGCCTGCAGGGCTACGGCGAGGCGGGCGCGCCGCCCGCGCACGTGCTCGGGCCGGTCATCCTCGCGAAGCTCGCGCGGGGCGCGGGACGCGCGCTCCAGCTCGACGCGGCGTGGCTGGTGGGCGTCGGGGCCGGCTCGCCGCGCGACGTGCTGCGCGTGCGCGTCCAGCAGCGGTTCTGAGGGAGGCGCCGGGCCTTCGGCCTGTCGCCGCGTTCCGGCGCCGGCGTCACCGACACGCGGACGGGCCGGAGGCCTAGTGCAGCGTGCGCGCCGCGTCGAACTCGACGCCCTGCGGATGCACGCCCCAGGCCACGGTCCACGCGATGAAGTCGGCGACCGGCATCGGCCGGCCCATGTGGAAGCCCTGGGCGTGGTCGCAGCGCAGCTCGCGCAGCATGGTCCAGGCCGTCGCGGTCTCGACGCCCTCCGCCACCACCAGGATGCCGAGGTTGTGCGCGAGGTCGATGGTGGAGCGCACGATCATCGCGTCGTCCGGATCGGCGTGCATGTTGCGCACGAAGGACTGGTCGATCTTGAGCTCGTCCACCGGCAGCCGTTTCAGGTACGACAGCGACGAATAGCCCGTGCCGAAGTCGTCGATCGAGAGCTTGAAGCCCATCGCGCTCAGCGCGTCGAGCGTGACGAGCGCGCGCTGCGGGTCGTCCATGACCGCGCTTTCCGTGATCTCGAGGCAGAAGGCGTTGGCCGGCACGTGGTGGCGCGCCAGCAGGGCGGCGAACTTCTGCGGCAGCTCGACGTCGAGCAGGTCGCGCGTCGAGAGGTTGACCGACAGCTGCAGGGCCAGCCCCTCCTCCGCCAACGCCTGCCAATGGCGCGCCGCTTCCTCGAACACCCACTGCGTGAGCGTGCGGATGAAGCCGGTCTGCTCGGCGAAGGGGATGAACTGGTAGGGCGGCACCAGGCCGCGCTCCGGGTGCTGCCAGCGCACCAGCGCCTCGGCGCCGAGGACGCGGCGGTCGTCCAGAGCCAGCTTGGGCTGCAGGTACAGGCGCAGCTCGTGGCGGTCGATGGCGTGGCGCAGCTCGGTCATCAGCGTCAGGGTCTGCGCGCTCGTGACGTCGATCGCCGGGTCGTAGACCAGCGGCCCGTCGGTGCGGCGCTTGGCGGCGACCAGCGCCATCTCGGTGCGCACCAGCAGCGCGTCGGCCGAGTCGGCGTGCACGGGCCAGCAGGCGATGCCGATGCCGGCGCCGACGTCGACGTGGTGGTCCTCGAGCGTGAGCGGCGCGTCCATGGCCTGCTCGACCGAGCGCGCGACCGACAGCGCCGACGAGACGTCTCCGTCGCGCAGCAGGATGCCGAACTCGTCGCCGGACAGGCGCGCCACCAGGCCGCCGTCGCGCGCCACGGCGCGCGTGAGGCGGTCGGCGATCGCCATCAGCGCCTTGTCGCCGATGCGCATGCCCAGGACGTCGTTGACGTGCTTGAAGCGGTCGAGGTTCAGCATGAGCAGGGCCACGGTGCGTCCCTCGCCGGCCTTGGCGATGGCCTCGTGCACCGCGTCGCGGAAGCGCGCGCGGTTGGGCAGGCCGGTCAGCGAGTCCCAGTAGGCGAGGCGCAGGATCTGCTCCTGGTTCTCGGCGATGCTGATGCGCATGCGCTCGAAGGATTGCGAGAGCTCGCCCAGTTCGTCGTCGCGCTGCTGGCCCTGCATCGGCGTCTCGTAGTCGCCGGCGCCCAGGCGCTCCGCGGCGTCGGCGAGGCCGCGCAGCGGCGTGGTCACGCGGCGCGCGGTGACGACGCTGCCGAGCGCGAAGACGACGATGGCCACCAGGTTGATGGCGACCAGCGCCAGCTGCAGGTCGGCCGGCAGGCGCACGGCGTCGTCGACGGACAGCGAGACCAGCGCCAGCACCTCCGCGCCGTCGCGCGCGCCGCCGAGCGCGATCGCGCGCACGCCCAGTTCCTCGCCGAGGGCCGCGGCCGTGGTCAGGCCGGCGGCGGGCGTCCCGCCGGCCCAGCCGTCGCGCGCCAGGCTCGCGGCGCGCGCGCCTTCGAGGCTGGTCAGGGCGACGTTCCAGGGGCGGTCGGTGCGCGTGCGGCTCAGCACGGTCAGGTCGATGCCGGAGAGGTTGCGCATGTCGCCCACCAGCTGGGCGTCGAGCGGGAAGGCCATCAGCACCCAGCCCACGACGAGCGGCGCCTTCACCGGCACCAGCACGGACTGGTAGGGACGGCCGGCGAGCAGCGCGATCGTGCTGGCGCGGCCGGCGTCGGCGGCCGGGACGGCGAGCTGTCCGGCCACGGCGGCGAGGTCGGCCGGATGCGGCGCGGTGGTCGAGCGCAGCTTGAAATCGGTGGACAGCAGCGCGACCTCGGTCGCGCCGATGCGCGCGCCGTGGTTGGCCAGCACGGAGACGATGGTCTCGCCGTCGTTGGAGGCGAGCGCCTCGCGAAAGCCGTAGTCGGCGGCGAGCAGGCGTGCGCCGTCGGTGACGCGCTGGGCGTTGCGGTCGAGCAGGTTCTGCAGCAGGCGCTCGCCCTCCACGAGACGGGTCGGCAGCGCCTGGCGCGCGTGCTCGGCGAAGCGGGCGCGCAGCGCGGCGAAGCTGGCGAGCTGCACGACGAGCAGCAGGCCCAGGAAGAGCACGATGATGCGGGCGCCGATGGAGCGCCGCCAGAAGCGCAGCGAGCGCCTCACTTGGCGGCCCCCGGCAGCTTCACGCGCTGCTCCAGGTCGGCGGCGCCGACGGTGACGGGCACGGCCGGCGGCGCGACGCCCTCCGGCAGCGACGGGTGCCAGACGCGCAGCTGGTAGGCGCCGGGCGGGACGGCATCCAGGCGGGCCCGCCCGCCCGCCGCGCTGCGGGCAAACCAGGGTGTGTCGACGACGACCACCCAGGCGAGCATCTGGTCGTGGATGTTGCAGCCGAGCACGGCCACGCCGGCCTTGTCGAACACCACGGGATCGTGCGGCTTGCCCGCGTAGAGCTTCAGCTGGAAGGTCTTGGCGGGCGAGAACGAGTAGACGTGGTGGCGCACCGTGTCCTGGTTCGGGAACGCGACGGGCGTGCCCACGGTGACGACGGTGACCGCCGGATCGAAGGCCAGGTGGTGCTGCGCGATCTCCACGCCCGCCATCGGCTTGACCGGCACCTTGCCGGCGGCCGGCTCCAGCGTGACGACGGCGTCGTTCAGCGGCTCGCCGCCGGCGTCGGTCACCAGCACCGCCACGGCCGCGGCCTGCGCGGCGCCGACGCCGCCGGCGAGGACGGCGGCGGCGAAGGCGGCGAGGAGGCGGGCGGGCATGGGCGGAGGCAGCGAAGATCGGGGCGACGTCGCTGTGTATCGGCGGGCCGGGTCGCTGCTTGACACGGCGGGCGCCACGGTCGCGCACGGGGCGTCTGCGGACGCCAACTCCTGCACGCGGGCGGCGGGCACGGTGTGCGGCCCGTTCCCGTGCTCCTCGCGGTCGCCATGCCGAAACACGGGGACTTGCCGGAGGCCAGTCGCCGTCCCGCTCAGGCCCAGTCGACCGTCGCGATCTGGCGCCGTCCGGCGTTCTTGGCCATGTAGAGCGCCTGGTCGACGCGCCGGAACACCTGATCCATGTCGATGCGCGGCGTGGCCGCGAAGGTGACGATGCCGGCCGAGAAGCTGACGTCGGCGAGCCGACGCGGGGCGTTGGAGAACACGCGCTCCGACAGCCGCTGCAGCAGCTCCTCGACGCGGACCTTGGCGGCGGCGTCGTCGGTGTCGGTCATCAGCACGCAGAACTCCTCGCCGCCCCAGCGGCAGCACAGGTCGTGGGCGCGGAAGCTGTCCTGCAGCAGCTCGGCGAAGCCCTGCAGCACGGTGTCGCCCATCTGGTGGCCGTGGCGGTCGTTGATCTGCTTGAAGTGGTCGAGGTCGAGCAGCACGAGCGCGATGCGCTGGCGGTCGCGCGCCGCGCGCGAGACCAGCCCGGGCAGCGCCTCGGCCAGGTAGCGCCGGTTGTACAGGCCGGTGAGCGCGTCGCGGTTGGCCTGCTCGCGCAGGCTCACCTGCAGGCGCTCGACCTCCTTCAGGCGCTGCTCGAGCATCTCGTTGCGCTCGACGATCGCCGCCTCGGCCGCCTCGGCCAGCGCGCGCTCGCGGCGCGCGTGCTCCGTGGCGAGGTGCGCGAGGCGGGTGCGGTGGTCGACGTGCAGCTCGATGTGGCGGATCTGGGCGGCCTTGCGCGCGAAGTCGGCGCGCATCTCGAGCAGGCGATTCTGCAGCGCCCAGGCGCGTTCGTAGTCGCGCAGGCCCCCGGCGAGGCGGGCGGCGAGCGCGAGGCAGCCCTGCACCGCGATCTCGTGGGTGTTGGCGGTGATCAGCGCGCAGCCGGCCTGCGCGGCGGCCGCGGCGGCGTGCGGGTGGGTCGGCGCCAGCAGCAGCGCGCGCACGTAGGCCGCGTGGACGTGCACGGCGGGTTCGATGTCGGCGTCGAGCCCGGCCTCGGCCTCGCGCAGGAGCGTCTGCGCGCGCACGGTGTCGCCGAGCGCGATGTCGATCTCCGCCGCCGCGAGCAGCGCGCCCGGCAGGTACATCGTCGACTCCCGCGCGTGGTGCTCGAGCATGGGGGCGATCACGAGCGCCGCGGCGGGCGCATCGCCCAGCAGCAGCAGGCATTGCGCCCAGGACTTGACGGCCGAGATCTTGCGCGGCGTCATCGGCAGCGGCTCGTAGAGGCGCCAGGCCTCCTCGAGGTAGACGCGCGCGAGGTCGAGGTTCTGCACCAGCAGGTGGCTGTAGCCGATGTTCTTCTTGGTGTTCGCGAGCACGCCCGGCGGGGCGTCCGGGCAGTCGGTCAGGCGTGCGAGCGCCTGGTAGAGCCGCTGCTGCACGTCCGCCCAGCCGCGCAGGTAGCCGAGGAAGTGGCCCGCCATCAGGTCCATCCAGCTCAGCTCGATCGGATCGAGCTGGGCGTCGGCGTCGGCGCGGATGGCGTCGAGCTCGCGCAGGCCGTCGACGTGCGACTGGCCGAAGGTGGACAGGAACAGGCCGAGCAGCTTCACGAGCAGCCACTCGACGATCCACTCGCGGTCGCAGGCGAGCGCTTCCGCCTCGGCGATCAGCGGCGGCAGCGTCGCGCGGTCGCCGAAGCGGGCCTGGTGGCTGAGGGCGACGACGCGCAGGCGCAGGCGCTCGCGTTCGTGCGCGGGGCCTTGCGCGCGCGCCAGCGCCTCGTCGTGCAGGCGCATCGCCCGCTCGGGCTCGTCGGGCAGCAGTCGCAGGGCCAGCAGGGCCTGGGCGTCGAGGTCTTGTCCCATGACGCTGCGCCCCGCTCCGGGCTCAGTGATCCTTCGCCTTGGTGGCGAAGATGATCGGCAGGATCACCGGCGCGAGCGGCGCGTAGTAGATCAGCTGCACGCCGTCGGCCGCGACGCGGATCGGGGTCGCGGCGTCGTCCACCATGCGGTCGGCCCGGCTGGCGTCGTTCTCGAACGTGATCTGGTAGGGGTGGTTCAGCGCCGCCTGCTCCTTGCCGAGCTTGTAGGTCCAGCCGGTGTAGCGCTGGCCGGTGAGCGTGCCCTTGGCGTCCCAGCGGCCGTCGGCCTCCTGCACGAGGCCCACCGCGCGCGCGGCCGCCTGGTCGTCCGCGCCGGCGCCGGCGGGCAGCTCGATCGCGTAGTCGCCGGTGACCTTGCCCGTCACGTCGACGTGGAAGACCGAGAAGCTCGCCTGCAGGCGCGCGTGCATCGGCGAGCGCATGGCGCGCACGACGAGCTCCGGCGCGCCGAAGATGTAGTGGTGGCTGGCACCGATGGCGGCGATGTGCTTGCCGTCCTCGGACAGCAGGAGCGAGGACACGGTCTCGGTGTAGACCTGCGGCGGCGCCGGCGGCCGCGACGTCGCGCAGCCCGCGACCAGCGCGGCCACCAGGCAAGCCAACACTCCAATTCTGCAGGAACGCATCGTCATCCTCGGTTGTCCGGCATCGCCCGGCGCGCGATTATCGGCGCCGGATCGTGCACCCTCTGGCCCGGCTTCCCGGTTTAGGGGGCCGGTCCGGGACGTTTCCTAGGGAACGAAACGATAGCCGACGCCGAGCTCCGTGACCAGATGGCGCGGCTGCGACGGGTCGGCCTCGAGCTTGGCGCGCAGGTGGCCCATGTAGATGCGCACGTAGTGGGTGTCCTCGGCGTGGGACGGGCCCCAGACGGCGCGCAGCAGCTGCGGGTGCGTGAGCACGCGGTCGGGGTTGGCGGCGAGGTGCGTCAGCAGGCGGTACTCGATCGGCGTGAGGTGCAGCGGCTGGCCGGCGCGCTCGACGACGCGCCGCCCGAGGTCGATGCGCACGTCGCCGAACTCCAGCACGCTGCGCGCCTCGGCGCTGGCGCGCGGGTGGCGGCGCAGCTGGGCGCGCACGCGCGCCAGCAGCTCGCCGGTGCCGAAGGGCTTGACGAGGTAGTCGTCGGCGCCGGCGTCGAGCGCGGCGATCTTGTCGGCCTCGCGCGTGCGCGCCGACAGCACGATGACGGGGATCTCCGACCACGCCCGCAGGCCTCGGATGAAGTCGATCCCGTCGCCGTCCGGCAGGCCGAGATCGAGCACGGCCAGGTCGGGACGTCGCGTGCCGGCCTCGATGAGGCCGCGCTGCACCGTCTCCGCCTCGGACACGTCCAGGCCCTCGGCCTGCAGCGCGAGGCGCACGAAGCGGCGGATCTCGGCCTCGTCCTCGACGACGAGGACGCGG
>Ga0209051_1001760_pt1 | contig 17204 bp, 13 predicted proteins | sample AraplaCvi_mMS_r2_2_FD_184286 | JGI IMG/M metagenome (GOLD analysis project Ga0209051, IMG submission 184286) | Arabidopsis root microbial communities from North Carolina, USA - plate scrape MF_Cvi_mMS_r2 (SPAdes) (version 2) | ecosystem: Host-associated > Plants > Roots > Endosphere | place...
CCAGGCGGCCGGGCCGCCGGGCGGCCGGGGCACCCCGGCGGCCAGCGTGGCGAGGCGGTCGAGCTCGGGCCCGGGGCGCGACCAGGCCGGGTCGACCGCGTCCCACAGCGCGTGCAGGGTCGCGTCGCCGGCGGCGATGCGGTTGCCGCCCTCGGACGCGAACGCGCGCGGCCCGCCGGGCGCGTCGGGGTCGAGCACGCGACCGTCGGCGGCGAGCCAGGGCGACTGCAGGTGCAGCGGCTGGTGCAGGTCGCCCACGACGTGCGCGAGCACCCTGAGCGCCTCGCCGGGATCGGCGAAGTCGAAGGGCCTGGGGGTCTCGCCGCAGGCCGCGGCGGCGGCGGACGCGGCGATCGCATGCACGACGTCGTGGTCGCTGGCGCCGGTCGCGCGCGCGTCGTAGCGCGCGCGCAGGGTCGAGAGGTCGGCGTAGTGGTAGCGGTGGTGGCACATCTGGCTGCCGGCGGCGTCGCCGCACTGCGTCCAGTTGCGGCGCACGTAGCGCGTCATGGCGGCGATGCCGTCCTCGGTCTCGAAGATCCTGCACTCGCCGCCGCGCGGCTCGTAGCGGAAGTGCTCGCCGTCGTCGGAGCGCACGCCCTTGGCGCAGTCGGCCCACACGGCGGCCTCGGCCAGCGTGCGGCCGTGCAGCAGCTCGCGCACGCGCGCAGCCGCGGGCGTGCCGGCGACGAGCCGGTCGGCGACGGCGCCGATCGCGGCGTGGCCGCGGGCGTCGAAGGCGGCCGCGGGCGCGGGCGCGGCCCCGCAGGCGAAGGCCGCGGCCAGCGCGGCGAGGCGTCGTCGGGGACGGCGAGGGGTCAAGGCGGGGCTCCTGTGCGCAGGCGCAAGGATAGGATGTCCGCATGAACACGGCCGCCCGCCTCGCCCCGGTTTTCCTGCTCGCGCCGCTGGGCGCCTGCGTCCCCCTGCCCCACTTCGAGACCCTCGCGCCCGCGACGAGCGGCGTCGTCACGCGCGACGGCGCGCCGGTGGCGGGCGCCGAGGTGCGCGTCGCGGCACTCGGCGTGAGCGAGCTGCGCATCGCGACCACCGACGCGCAGGGCCGCTTCGAGACCGCGCCGATCCGCACGTTCCACGGCACGGCCGTGCTGCTCGGCGACAGCGTGCGCGCCTGGTCGATGCGCATCGTCGTCGGCGGCGAGACGCTGGAAGGCGTGAACTCGACGCGCATCGGCGGCCTGCCGAGCCGGGTGCGGCTGGCCTGCGAGCTGGCGCATCCGCTGGAGCACGGGCTCGGGCCGGGGAGCCGGCGCGACGATCATTGCGCGCCGGTCGGTGGCGACGATTAGGCGGGCGGTGGAAGCGGGCCGGAGGCCGGTCTCCGCCCGCGTCAGGACGCCAGCCAGGCCGCCAGTTCGGCGGCGATGGCCTCCGGCCGCTCCAGCGTCGCCGCGTGCCCGCACCGCGGCACGACGACGAGCCGGGCGTCCGGGATGCCTTGCGCGATCTCGCGCGCGCGCAGCGGCGGGGTGAGCGGGTCGCGGTCGCCGACCAGCACCAGCGTCGGCACGCCGATGCGGGGCAGCAGCGGGCGTGAGTCGGGACGGGCGATGGTGGCCCGCGTCTGGCGCTCGAAGGCCTCGAGGCCGACGGCCAGGCCCATGCGCACCTGGGTCTCGACCAGCGCCGCGTCGCCGCGCCGCGCGGGGTGCTGCAGCCGCGGCACCGATCGCTCGAGCGCCGCGCGCAGGTCGACGCGCGCCTCGGCCAGCCACGCCCGGCGCTGCGCGCTCTGCTCGGGGGTGTCGGGCCGGGCCGAGGTCGAGAGCAGCGCCAGCCGCGCGACACGCTCCGGCGCGCGGCGCAGGATCTCGAAGCAGACATAGCCGCCCATCGAGCTGCCCGCCAGCGCGAAGCGCGGCGGCGCGGACGCGAGGACGGCGTCGGCGATCTCCGCCATGGAGTCGCCTTCGGTCGTGGCAGCCAGGGTCACCGGGCCGACGGCCTGCAAGGCCGCGACCTGCGGGGCGAAGAGCGCGCCGGTGCACAACAGGCCCGGCACCAGGACGACGGGCAGGCCGCTCAACGGTCGCCCTCCCGCGCCGCGCGTTCACATGGGCGGCGCACGCTCACGCGAGCACGACCACCTCGTCGCCCACGCGCACCTCGCCGCCCTCCTCCGCGGTCGTCAGCACGGCGAAGGTGGGGCGCTGGTCGCCCGGGCGCAGGGCCAGCAGCGTCTGCATCACCGCGCGGTCGCGCTCGCCGGTCGCCGGGTTGGCGTGCGTCGCCAGGCAGCGCACGACCGGCTTCTCGACCCGCAGTTCGACCGTGCCGATGCGCAGCCGGCGGCCGACCAGGTCCTGGTCGGCCCAGGCCTCGAGGCCGTCGAGGGCGATGTTGGAGCGGAAGCGCCGCTCGGCGAGCTCCGGCGCCTCGCCGAGCGCGTCCGCCACCTCGGCCACGCTGGCGCGCGCGTGCAGGCTGACGTAGCCGGGCGGGCGGTCCTGGTAGCGCGGCGTGCGGCCGTCGCCGACGAGGCGCAGCGGCAGGCGGTCGGGGCGCGCGATCGCGCTGACCTCCAGCCCCTGCAGGTAGGCCGTCATCGCGGCGGCGAAGCGCGCGCGTCCGGGCACGTCGAGCGCGTCGTCGAACAGGAGTGCGTCGCCGAGGCGCACCTGCAGCCGCAGCGCCTCGTGGTCGAGCCGCAGGCGCAGCGGTGCCAGCCCGGGCGTGTTGACCAGCGCGACGCAGTCCGTCTTGCTGGCCCACGCGTCGTCCGCGGCCTCGGTGCCGGCGAGGCGCAGGCTCAGCACGCGGTCGCCCGCGATGCGGCCGCCCGGCAGCACGCGCAGGGATTCGCAGGCTTCGCGCTCGAAGCCCTTGACGGGATAGCGGTACAGGGCGGCCACGTGCATGCGCGGAAGTCTACGCCGGACGCGCGCTTCGCCTGCGCGGCCGGATTTTCGCCCGCGCGAGCGCCCGGCGGCGGCGCGGCGGCCGTGCTTCGGCGGACACCGGAGCGAAGGACGGCACGGCCTGGAAGGCGAAGCGCGCGTGAGCCGCCGGGCCGGGCCCATGGCCGGCCCCCTTGCGTCACGCCTGATCCAGCAGCCGCTGCGCCCGCAGGATCACGGGCCGGTCGATCATCCGGCCGTCGACCTGCACCGCGGCGCCGCCGCTGGCGCGGGCGGCCTCCACGACGCGGGCCGCCCAGGCGAGTTCGTCGGGCGTCGGCGCGAAGGCGGCGTTGACGCCCGCCACCTGGCGCGGATGGATGCACAGCTTGCCGCCGAAGCCCAGGCGGCGGGCGGCGCGTGCCTCGCGTTCGACCTCGTCGGCGTGCTCGATGGCGACGCTCGGGCTGTCGACGGGCGGCGCGAGGCCGGCCAGGCGCGAGGCGAGCGCGATCTCGCTGCGGAACGCGAGCAGGTCGTCGAAGCCGGCCTGCAGCCCCAGGTCGAGCTGGAAGTCGATCGCGCCGAAGGCGAGCCGGCGCACGTTCGGGCAGGCCGCGACGGCGCGCGCGTTGGCGAGGCCGGCGGCGGACTCGAGCAGCGCGATGACGGCCACGTCGCCCACGGCCTCGACCTCGGCCGCGCGCTCGGCCTTGGGCAGCATCACGGCCGCCACGCCGGCCCGGCGCGCGAGCGCGAGATCGTCCTCGAACCACGGCGTGCCGGCGGCGTTGATGCGCAGGACGATGGCGTGCGCCGGCGCGAGCCACGCGGCCACCGCATCGCGCGCGGCGGACTTGGCCGCGGGCGGCACCGCGTCCTCGAGGTCGACGATGACCGCGTCGGCACCGGCGCCGAGCGCCTTGTCGAAGCGCTCGGGCCGGTTGCCCGGGACGAAGAGGTAGGAACGGGGTGCAGCCATGTCAGTCGCGCGCCGCCGCGGGCAGGAACCGGCCCACCGACGGCGCGTCGGCCAGCGTCCGCACGCGCTCGATGACGGCCCGCATCTCGGCGCCGGTGGCGCCGCCCTGGTAGAGCGCGAGGCGCGTCGCCTTGTCTTCCAGTTCGGGGCGCGAGAGCGTGTTGTCCGGGTCGCCCTTGGGCGCGAGCACCTTGCCCGCGAGCGTGCGCCCGTCCGCGGTGCGCACCTCGACCTTGCCGATCCAGCGCGCGGGATACGCGCCGTCGACCTCGGCGTCCAGGCGCATCGTGACCTTGTCGCGCAGCGCGACGACGGCCGGGTCGCGCCAGTGCCGGTCGAACTCGCCCAGCCCGGCCTGCCCGTGCACCGCGGCCAGGCCGAGCACGGTGCCCATCGAGAACTTGGCCTGGTGCACGGTGCGCGGATCGACGACCGGGCCCAGCACGTCGATCGCGCCCTGGTGCACGAGCGTCGTGACCTCGGCGACGTCGCCCGCGGTCAGCCGGTGCTCGGCGAGCACCTGCAGCAGCGCGTCGGCCGCCGGGTGGGTATGGCGGCACGCGGCGTGGAACTTGAACGAGGTCTCGGCCAGCGTCCAGCGCGTGCCCAGGCCGTCCACGAGCTTCGACGGATCGGCGTCGGTGGAGGTGCCCGCGGCCAGGCCCTTGGCGCCGTCGAGGACGCGCTGCGCGCCCGTGAAGCCGTCCTGCGCGAGGTAGGCCGCCGTCAGGCCCGCGGCCGCGGCGTGCGCGGTGTGCAGCTGCTTGGAGTCCGCGGCGTCGCGCAGGAACTCCCACAGGCCGGCCGACTGCGTGCCGGCGGAGCCGAACGCGTGGCGCATCTGCGCGGCGTCCAGGCGCAGCAGGTGGCCGACGGCCGCGGCCGCCGCGAAGGTGCCGGCGGTGCCCGTCGTGTGGAAGACGCGGTAGTGGCTGCGGCCGAGGAACTCGCCGACGCGGATCCCCACCTCGTACCCGGCGACGCACGCCGCGAGCAGCTCGCGCCCCGGGCGGCCGAGGGCCTGCGCCACCGCGAGCGCGGGCGGGAAGACGACGGTCGCGGGGTGGAACACCGAGCCGTTGTGGACATCGTCCTGCTCGACGAAGTGCGAGGCCGCGGCGTTGGCCAGCGTGGCCGCGAGCGGGCTGGAGGCGCGCCGGTGGATGAGGATCTCGCTCGGGCCCTCGGCCGGCCCCTGCGACTCGGCGAAACGCGCGATCGTCTCGACCGGCCGCGCGCCCTTGCCCGCGAGGGCGGAGGCGAACCAGTCGAGGAACAGGTCCTCGCAGCGGCGCACGACAGGGACGGGAATGTCTTCGAAGCGCAGGCCGGCGGCAAACGCGGCCAGTGCGGCGGTGGGATCCGGATGCGTCATGGGGTCTCCTGGTTTCCAGTCCGTGAGGGAAGGCGAGCCCGGCTCCCCGGCCGTCCGCGACGAGCGGCCCGGCCCTTCCGGGGGCGGCGACCGGCGGGCATGCTCAGACGGCCGCGGCCTCGCGCAGGCGCGCGACGTCGGCGGGCGCGTAGCCCAGGCCGGCGAGGATGGCGTCGGTGTGCGCGCCCAGCGCGGGCACGGGGTCCATGCGCGGATCGAACTCCGCCGGCATCCCCGGCGGCTTCAGCGCCGGGAGGGGCCCCGCGGGCGAGCCCACCTCGACCCAGCGCTCGCGCGCGCGCAGCTGCGGATGCGCCCACAGGTCGGCCATGGTCGACACGTTGGCGTTGGCGATCTGCGCGGCCTCGAGGCGCTCGACGACCTGCTCGGCGCTGAGCGCGGAGAAGGCCTCGAGGATGATCGCGTGCAGGGCCGGCTTGTTCGCGACGCGGCGGGCGTTCGAGTCGAAGCGCGCGTCGGCGGCGAGCCCGGGCTGGAGGAGCACCCTGGCGCAGAAGACCTGCCACTCGCGCTCGTTCTGCAGGCCCAGCATCACCGTGCGCCCGTCGCCCGCGGCGAAGGGCCCGTACGGGCAGATGGTGGCGTGCGAGGCGCCCGCGCGCGGCGGAGGCGGCGCGCCCTCGAAGGCGTAGTACATCGGGAAGCTCATCCACTCGGCCATGCACTCGAGCATCGAGACGTCGATGCGGCAGCCGCGCCCGGTCCGCCCGCGCTGCAGCAGCGCGGCGAGGATGTTGGAGTACGCGTACATGCCGGCGGCGATGTCGGCCACCGAGCAGCCGGCCTTGGCCGGTTCGTCGGGCGTGCCGGTCACCGACAGGAAGCCGCTCTCGCTCTGGATCAGCAGGTCGTAGGCCTTCTTGTCTCGATACGGCCCGGGGTTGACCGGATCGTCGCCGTAGCCCGAGATGTCGCACACGATCAGGCGCGGGTGCGCGCCCTGCAGCGCCTCGTGCGACAGCCCCATGCGCGCCGCCGCGCCCGGCGCGAGGTTCTGCACCAGCACGTCGGCCTGCGCCAGCAGCCTGCGCAGCACGGCCATGGCCTCGGGGTGCTTGAGGTCGAGCGTGAGGCTCTCCTTCGAGCGGTTGGTCCACACGAAGTGCGAGGCCTGGCCGCGCACCCGCGCGTCGTAGGCGCGCGCGAAGTCGCCCACGCCGGGGCGCTCGACCTTGATCACGCGCGCGCCGAGGTCGGCGAGCTGGCGCGTGCAGAACGGCGCGGCGATGGCGTGCTCGAGCGAGACGACCGTGATTCCTTCCAGTGGACGCGTCATGACAGTCCCTCGTCCGCCGGCTGGGGGCGGCCCGGCGCACGGCGCGCGGAGGATGGCTTCGCGTACCCGGTCATCAGAAGCTCCTCGGCAGCCCGAGCACGTGCTCGGCCACGTACGACAGGATCAGGTTGGTGGAGATGGGCGCGACCTGGTAGAGGCGCGTCTCGCGGAACTTGCGCTCGACGTCGTACTCGTGCGCGAAGCCGAAGCCGCCGTGGAACTGGATGCAGGCGTTGGCCGCCTCCCAGCTCGCCTTGGCGGCCAGGTACTTGGCCATGTTGGCCTGGGCGCCGCAGGGCTCGTGGCGGTCGAACAGCGCGCAGGCCTGCCAGCGCATGAGGTTGGCGGCCTCCACTTCGATGTAGCTCTCGGCGATGGGGAACTGCACGCCCTGGTTCTGGCCGATGGGTCGGCCGAAGACGACGCGCTCGCCGACGTACTTCGTCACGCGGTCGATGAACCAGTAGCCGTCGCCGATGCACTCGGCCGCGATCAGCGTGCGCTCGGCGTTGAGCCCGTCGAGGATGTACTTGAAGCCCTTGCCCTCCTCGCCGATCAGGTTCTCGTGCGGGATCTCGAGGTTCTCGAAGAACAGCTCGTTGGTCTCGTGGTTGACCATGTTGGGGATGGGCCGCACCGTGAGTCCCCTGCCGACGGCCTCGCGCAGGTCGACCATGAAGATCGACATGCCCTCGGACTTCCTCGTCACCTCGGCCAGCGGCGTGGTGCGGGCGAGCAGGATCATCCACTCGGAGTGCTGCACGCGCGAGATCCACACCTTCTGGCCGTTGACCACCCAGCGGTCGCCCCGGCGCACGGCGGTGGTCTTGATCTTCGTCGTGTCGGTGCCGGTGCCGGGCTCGGTCACGCCCATGGACTGCAGGCGCCACTCGCCGCTCGCGATCCTGGGCAGGTACAGCCGCTTCTGCGCCTCGCTGCCGTGGCGCAGCAGCGTGCCCATGTTGTACATCTGGCCGTGGCACGCGCCGGAATTGCCGCCACTGCGGTTGATCTCCTCCATCACCACGCTCGCCTCGGCCAGGCCGAGGCCCGAGCCGCCATACTCGGCGGGGATCATCGCGGCGAGCCAGCCCGCCTTCGTCAGCGCGTCGACGAAGGCTTCGGGATAGGCCTTGTCGGCGTCGACGCGGCGGTGGTACTCGTCCGGGAACTCGGCGCAGAGGGCGCGCACGGCGTCGCGGATGTCCTGGTACTGGTCGGGGGTCTGCTTGATCATGGACGTGGGAACGGTGGGGCCTGCGGCCGGCGGCCGCAGAGGGGGGTCGCAGGGGGTGCCGCGCTCAGCCGAGCGTGGCTCGTCCGTGCATCGCGAGCGCGCCTTCGTGGTCGCGCGCCCAGAGCTCGACGTGGCCGTCGGGCTCGCGGCGGCCGCAGACCGCGAACGGGTGGATGTCGAACAGCGGGCTCGCGGCCGTGAAGGCGAAGCCGCGCACGCGTGCATCGGGCAGCTCGCGCCGCACCAGGTCGAGCAGCAGGGTCGCGATCAGCGGCCCGTGCACGACGAGGCCGGGATAGCCCTCGACCTCCGTGGCATACGGGCGGTCGTAGTGGATGCGGTGGCCGTTGAAGGTCAGCGCCGAGTAGCGGAACAGCATCACCGGGTCGGGCACGATGCGGCGGCAGAAGGTCTCGTCGGTGCGCGCAAGCGCCGCCGCGGCGGCCGCGGAGCCCGGGGCCGGAGGGTCGCGGTAGACGATGTCGTGCTCCTCGGTCAGCGCGACGCCGCGCGCGTCGGCGATCTCGTGGCGCACCGTGACGAAGACCAGCGCGCCGCTGCGGCCCTGCTTGGACTCGACGCGCGTGATGGACGAGCGCCGCTCGACCTCGTCGCCGACGTGCAGGTCGCGCAGGAACTCGAGCCGGCCGCCGGCCCACATGCGGCGCGGCAGCGGCACCGGGGGCAGGAAGCCGCCGCGCTTCGCGTGGCCGTCGGGGCCGATGCCGGACTGCAGGTCCTGCGGCAGGAAGTAGAGCCAGTGGCCGAGAGGGGGCACGACCGAGCCCAGCACGGGCTCGAGCTCCGCGGGGCGGTCGAGCAGCGCGGCGAGGCCGCCGAGCGGCGCGGCGGCGAGGGTGTCGCTGCGGCGCTCGCCGCGGCCGATCCACTCGCTCAGCGCGGGGGCGGATTCGACGGTGTCGGGGGCCAGGCTCATGGGGCAGTCTCCTTGCGTCGGGATGTCGTTGTCGGCCGGCAAGGATGCGCCCCGCGGCCGCCGCGGGCAATTCGGCTTTGCGGAAGTGGTCGTTCCGCCAGGGTTAACAGGGGGTCTTAACGAGGGGAAAACCCGGAGTTCGGCAAACCGCAATTGCCAGCCCGAGCCCGGCGGGTGCAGAGTCGTCGGCCACAACGATCCCCACGACCGGAGACCCCCCGCCCATGTCCCGCCTGTCCCGCCGCGCCCTGCTCGCGGCCGCCGCCGCCGCGCCCCTCGCCAACGTCGCCCGCGCGCAGTCGCCCATCGTCATCAAGTTCAGCCACGTCGTGGCGCCCGACACGCCCAAGGGCAAGGGCGCCGACCGCTTCAAGCAGCTCGCCGAGGAGCGCACGCAGGGCCGCGTGCGCGTCGAGGTCTACCCCAACAGCCAGCTCTACAAGGACAAGGAGGAGCTCGAGGCGCTGCAGCTCGGCTCCGTACAGATGCTCGCGCCCTCGCTCGCCAAGTTCGGCCCGCTCGGCGTGAAGGAGTTCGAGGTCTTCGACCTGCCCTACATCTTCAAGGACACGCCCAGCTTCCGCGCCGTCACCGACGGCCCGGTCGGGGCCGCGCTGTTCAAGAAGCTCGAGCCCAAGGGCATCGCCGGCGTCGCCTACTGGGACAACGGCTTCGACATCATGAGCGCGAACCGGCCGCTGCACCACGTGGCGGACCTCAAGGGCCTGAAGCTGCGCATCCAGAGCTCGAAGGTGCTCGAGGCCAACATGCGCGCGCTCGGCGCGCTGCCGCAGGTGATGGCCTTCAGCGAGCTCTACCAGGGCCTGCAGTCGGGCGTGGTCGACGGCTGCGAGAACACGCCGTCCAACATGTACACGCAGAAGCTCTACGAGGTGCAGAAGCACACCACGGTCTCGCTGCACGGGCACATCTCGTACGCCGTGGTCGTCAACAAGAAGTTCTGGGACGGCCTGCCCTCGGACATCCGCACGACGCTAGAAGGCTGCATGAAGGACGCGACCACCTACGCCAACGCCATCGCCGACACCGAGAACCAGCAGGCGCTCGAGAAGATCAAGGCGAGCGGCAAGACGACCGTCTACGTGCTCACGCCCGAAGAGAAGGAGGAGTGGAAGAAGGCCATGTTCGTCGTCCACAAGGAGATGGCCGAGCGCGTGGGCAAGGACACGATCCAGGCGGTCTACAAGGCGGCGGGGTTCGTCGTGCCCAAGGCCTGACGCGCGGCGGCGGGGACAAGGCCGCAGGCCAGTCCCCGCCCGCCTAGGAGCATGCGAGCGGCTCGACGCGATGCGCCGGCACCCCGTCGCGCGTCGCGATCACCGGCTTCTCGGCCGCGGTGCGCCACGCGGTCGCGGGCCACCAGCGCGGCGTGTCGGACAGCGTGAGCGTGGTCGGCTCGACCGGTTGCCCCGGGCGCGGGGTCAGCACCGGCTGGCCTGCGCACCTCGCGCCGGCGAGCACGCGCTCCACCGGCTCCGTCCACGTGTGGTGGGCCAGCTGGAACAGGCCCCAGTGCACCGGCAGCATCGCCTTCGCGCGGGCGCGGCGCGCGGCGATCACGGCCTGCTCGGGGCCGAGGTGCCAGTCGGGCCAGTCGGCGTCGTACTGGCCCGATTCGACCAGCGCGACATCGAAGGGCCCCAGGCGCTCGCCGATGTCGGTCATCGCATCCAGCAGCCCCGTGTCCCCGGAGTACCAGGCCCGGTGTGCCGGCCCCACCAGGGCCGCGCCGCCCCACAGCGTGCGGTCGCTCTGCGGCGAGACGCGTCCCGTGTGGTGGCGCGCGGGCGTGAGCGTCAGCGTGACGGCGCCGAGGCGCGTCGACTGCCACCAGTCCAGCTCCACGATGCGCGCGGGCGGGATGCCCCAGTAGCGCAGGTGCTGGCCCACGCCCAGCGGCACGACGAACACGCTCTTCCACGCCTTCATCGCGAGGATGGTGCGCATGTCGAGGTGGTCGTAGTGGTCGTGCGAGACGAACACCGCGTCCACCGGCGGCAACGCGTCCAGCGCGATGGTCGGCGGGTACCAGCGCTTCGGCCCGAGCCCGTCGAAGGGCGAGGCGCGCTCGCTCCAGATCGGGTCGCACAGCACGCGCACGCCGTCGATCTCGATCAGCGACGACGAGTGCCCGAACCACGTGACGCGCAGGCCGCTCGCGGGCGCGGCCGCGAGCACCGCGGGATCGGTGTGCACCACCGGCACCGGCTGCGAGGGCGATACATCTGGGGGGTTGTCGAACGCGCCGAGCAGCGCGTGCGCCATGTTGCCCCACATCGGCTGGAGATTGTGGAAGCGGCCGTCGCGCCACTCGGGCGACGCCGCGATGCGCGCGAGCGCGTCGCCCGCGGGCTTCTCGCCCATCGAGCGGCAGCCCGCGGCGCCGAGCACGGCCAGGACGGCGGCGAGCGCGAACGCGGCGAGCGCCGCCAGGCGGCGCGGGCGGATCCTCACGCTCGTGCGTCCAGCCAGCGTGCGAGCGCGGCGACCGTGTCGCCGAAGAAGGTGCGGTAGAGGTCGTCGGCCACGTAGCCGATGTGCGGCGTGGCGAGCACGTTGTCGAGCGCGCGCAGCGGGTGGTCGGCGGGCAGCGGCTCGACCTCGTACACGTCGATCGCCGCGCCCGCGATGCGGCGTGCGCGCAGGGTCTCGAGGAGCGCCGCCTCGTCGACCAGCGGGCCCCGCGAGGTGTTGACCAGGCGCGCCGTCGGCTTCATGCGCGCCAGGTCGGCGGCACCCACGAGGCCGCGCGTGCGCGGCGACAACACCATGTGGATGGTGAGCACGTCGGCCTCGGCGAACAGCGCCTCGCGCGCGACGGCCGTCGCGCCGTGCTCGGCGGCGCGCTCCGGCGTCATGTTCGGGCTCCACGCGATCGTGCGCATGCCGAAGGCCTGGCCGATGCGCGCCACGGCGCCGCCCACGCGGCCCAGGCCCAGCACGCCCAGCGTCTTGCCGCGCAGTCCGGTGCCCACCGTCGCCTGCCAGCGTCCGGCGCGCACGTTGGCGGCCTCCTCGGCGACGTGGCGGCAGCAGGCGAGGATCAGCGCCCAGGTGAACTCGATCGTCGGATCGGAGGCGTAGCCGGTGTGTTCCACCGCGATGCCGAGCTCCTCGGCCGCCCGCGTGTCGATGGACGCGTTGCGCGAGCCGGTCGAGACGACGAGCTTCAGCCGCGGCAGGCGTTCGAGGATCGTGCGCGGCAGCGGCGTGCGCTCGCGCATCACGCACACGGCGTCGAAGGCGGCCAGGCGGGCGACGACGGCCTCGGGGTCGGCGAGGTGGTCGTCGAAGACCTGCAGGTCGGCGCGCGCCGCGATCGCCGACCAGTCGGCGAAGCGGCGCGCGGCGCCTTGCCAGTCGTCCAGGACGGCGATGGCGGTGCGCGCGGTGGGGGTCATGCGGTTCTCCTGCGGCGTGGCCGCAGCCCGCATTCTGCCGCCGCTCAGAACCGGGCCGAGAACGCGGCGCCGAACGTGGCCGGCTGGCCCGCGAACCGCGACGCCGCGTCGCCCGCCACGAACACGTTGCTCCAGTAGTAGGTGTTGGCGACGTTCCTGCCCCAGAGCCACACGCGATAGCGGCCGCCCGAGAGCTCCAGCCCGGTGCGCAGGTCCAGCAGCGCATAGCCGTCGATGCGCATCAGGTCGAGTTCGCCGATGCCCGCGTATGTCTTGCTGTTGTAGGTCACCGAGCCTCCGACGAAGCCGGTCGTGCCGGCGGCCAGCGGCACGGCATAGTCGAGGTTGGCGACCGCCTGCCATCGTGGCGAGAACGGGAACGACGTGCCGGCGTGGTCGCCGAAGTTGGCCAGGGCGTCGTAGCCGGTGAACCGGTCGACCCGTGTGCGGACGTAAGTGGCCGAAGCGTCGATGGTGAGGCCGGGCAGCGGCTGGGCGATGACCTGGAGCTCGGCCCCGGCGACGTGCGAGCGCGGAATGGAGACCAGCGCCTGGAGCGGTCCGAAGTTGGGGTCGAGCACGGCCCCGCGCAATTGCTTGTCGCGGTAGTCGTAGTAGAACGCGGCCAGGTCGACATGCAGCGCGCCGCCGAAGAATCCGGCCTTGATCCCCGTCTCGTATGCCAGCAGCGACTCCTGCGGAACCAGCTTGAACTGCGAGACCGTCGCGGCGGCCAGCACCGGCACGGCACCGGCCTTGTAGCCCTTGCTGAGGTTCGCATAGAGCAGCAGGTCCGGGCGCGGCGTCCAGTCGGCACCCAGCCTCCAGGAGACGCTGTCCTCGTCGAGCGTGCTGTGGACGTTGTCCACGGGCAGCGAGCCGTTCCCCGTATCGATCACGTAGCACTCGCCGAGCCGCGTCGGCGGCTGCGCCCCGCCGCGGAACAGGTTCCAGAACCGCACGAAGGCGTCGGTCGTGGCGATCGCGCAGTTGTCGAACACCCGCCGGTCACGGTTGAGCCGGAGCGCCGCTTCCAGCGCGAGGCGGTCGTCGACCTGGTACTGCAGGCGGCCGAAGAGGCCGACCGTCTGCGCCCGCAATCGGCTCGTGTACCGGGTGGAATCCGCGATCGCCGCCGGGTCGACGGCCTCGAAGACATGGCTGACGCTGTTGTCGGCGTTGTACGCGACCGGATCGTCGCGCGTGGTGTCGCGCTCGATGTTGGTCCCGACGAGCCAGTCCAGCCGGCCCGACCGGCCGGCCGCGCGCAGCTCCTGGAAGACGGACGACACGCGACCGCCGCGATCGATCTCCTCGCTCAGGTGGAACGGCGTGCCGTCGGGGTCCTCGCCGTAGTTCATGCGGAAGCGGGCGAGCGAGGTCAGCGCGGTCACCGACACGTCCGGCGCCAGGCGGATGTCGTTGCGCCAGGTCAGCTGGTAGAGCGCCGTGTCGCTCGCGTAGGGGAAGCGTCGTGTCGTTCCCTGCACCGTCGGCGCCCAGTCGGCCGCCCGCGGCCCGGTCGCGATCGGGAAGGTCGCCAGGCCGGGCGACAGCGCGGGGATCGTGATGAGCGGGCGGATGAACTGGGCGGCCTCGGTATCCGAGCCATCGTGGGTCGCCGTGAAAGTCAGCCGCGACGCGAACGCATCGACCGGGCGCCAGTCGAGGGTGCCGCGCGCCTGGAGGTTGTCGATCCGCCCCAGGCGGTCTCCGGGCCGGGTCGTGCTCTGCTGCCATGGGTCGCCGGCGCTGGCCTGGAGCGCGACCCGGAACCGCAGGCGATCGTCGATCGGACCGCCGGTGAATCCGGCGACGCGTGTCCGGTTGAAGCTGCCGTAGCTGAGGTCGATGCCGCTCGCGAAGCGGTCGCCCGGCTTGGCCGCGATGTAGTTCACCGCGCCGCCGGTCGCGTTCTCCCCGAACAAGGTTCCCTGCGGTCCCTTGAGCACCTCGACGCGGGCGAGGTCGAACGCGGCGAGCCGGGTCATCGCGGGAAAGGGCAGCGGGGCCTCGTCGACGTACACCGTCACCGCGGCCGGCGTGGCCAGGTCGCTGTTGAAGAAGCCCACGCCGCGCATCGTGAACGAGGTCGAATCGAAGGCACTGTGCTGGATCGTGAGTCCGGGCACGAGGCGCGACAGGTCCTCCACGCCGTCGATGCCGCGCGCCTGGAGCACCTCGCCACTGGCGGCCGTGATGGACATCCCGACCGAGTCGATCGCCTGCTCCTCCTTGTGCGCGGTGACGATGACCACCGTGGCCCCCGGCGGCGGCTCGGCCGCGCGCGCCACGTCGACACCCGAGAGGACGATCGCGCCCCCCCACACGGCCCGCAGGCCCGACCGCAGGTAGACCGGCATTTCTCTGGCTCCGAATGCGGCAGTGGCCGGAGCCGCCACTCTAGGAACTGTCGGCGGGGCGGCAAATTGCACTTTGGTATCGACTGCCCGTCGTGCCGGCGCAGGTGCGGTCGCGCCGCGCCGCGCCGCGCGGGCTATGATCGCGCGACCGTCGGCGGCGTCGCGCGCACCAAGGTGTGGGAATGGAGATCGATTTCCGTCTCGTCGTGGATGCGCTTCCCGGATTGATCTGGATCACGCGGGACGACGGATGCTGCGACCACGTCAACCAGACCTGGCGCGACTACACGGGACAGGGCCCCGACGACGCCCACGGCCTGGGATGGCAGGCGGCCATCCATCCCGAGGACCTGCCGACGCTGCGCGATACCTGGGACTACATCCGGCGCACCGGCGCCGCCCGCGAGATCTACGTCCGCCTGCGCCGCTTCGACGACGAATACCGCTGGTTCACGCTCCGCCCCTCGCGCGGTCCGCGGGACGCGGCGGCCGCGCCGACCTGGTGCTGGCTCGGGATGGACGCGGACGAGGGCACCGTCACGGACGGCCGGCTGCGCCGCCTGTTCGACATGCTGCCGATGCAGGCGGCGTTCCTCAACCTCGCGGGGACCTCCGAATTCAGCAATCGCCAGACGCTCCAGGACTACGGCATGACGCTGGAGGAACTCGCGGCGTGGCAGACCTCCGGCGCCATCCACGTGGACGACCACCCCAAGGTCCTCGAGCAGCTCACGCGCCTCATGACGACCGGCGAGATGTTCGATGCCACCCTGCGCATGCGCTACAAGGACGGCACCTACCGGTGGATGCGCTGTCGCTGCGTGCCTTGCCGCGACGCGCAGGGCAACATCGTCCGCTACGTCACCGTGCAGTCGGACGTCCACGAACTCAAGCACGCCGAGGATCTGCTCGCGGCCGAGGTCCAGGTGCTGGAGATGGTGGCCCGGGGCGAGCCGCTCGGGCGCGTGCTGGAAGCCCTGGCGCGCGCCATCGAAGGCCTGGTCGCCGAAGCCTGTTGCGGCGTGCTGCGGGTGAGCGCCGACCGTCGGCATTTCCGGGTCGCCGCGGGCGCCGGGTTCACGCCCGCCGTCGTCGACGCGTTCGAAGCCATGGCCGTCGAGACCGGGGAGACGCCCTGCTCGCGGGCGGTCGCCGACAGGGCGCCGTGCGTCGCCGCGGAGCTGGCGCAGGCCTCCCGCTCGACCGCCCCGCCCTCGCTGCAGGCCCTGGCGGACGCCGGCTTCGGCCTGGTGTACGCGGTGCCGGTCGAGTCCGCCTCGGGGCAGGTCTCCGGGGTGGTCGTGCTGTGCCGACGCGGCGCCGCGCGGCCGGGTGCGCCGGAGGCGGACGCCGTCGACCGGTTCACGCGCATCGCGGGCATCGCCATCGACCGCGCCGAGGCCGATGCGGCCCTTCAGGCCAGCGAACGCGAGCTGCGCGTCGCGCACGCGCAGTTCTCGGAAGGACAGCGGCTGAGCAGGACCGGCACCTTCACCCTGGATCTGCGCGAGCGGCAGCATCGCTGGTCGGACGAGTTCTACCGCATCTTCGAGATCGATGCCGGCGTCGCGCCCGACCTCCAGGCCCTCCGCGCGCGCATCCATCCGGACGACCTGCCGTTCTTCGACGCCGAGCTCCGGCGCGCCTTCGAGCGCGGCGGCGCCACGTTCGACTTCCGTGCCCTCACGCCCCGGGCCGGCGCGAAGTACCTGCGCGGCGTGGCCCAGGCCGTGGCGTACGGCTCGCACCGGCGACTCTTCATGGGGGCCGTCCAGGACGTGACCGAACGCAAGCTCGCCGACGATGCCCTCCAGCGCGCGCGCGCGGAACTGGCCCACGTGGCGCGCGTGGCGACCCTGAACGCCATGGCGGCCTCGATCGCGCACGAAGTCAGCCAGCCCCTGAGCGGCATCGTGACCAATGCGAGCGTGTGCGCGCACATGCTCTGCGCCGAGCCGCCCGACCTGGCGGGCGCCGCGGAGACGGTCCGGCGGACGACGCGCGACGCCAATCGCGCCATCGGGGTGATCACGCGCTTGCGGGCCATGTTCTCCAACAAGCCGTCGGTGTTCGAGCCGCTCGACCTGAACGAGGTCGCAGGCGAAGTCATCTCGCTGTCGGCGAGCGAAGTCCAGCAAAGGCGCGCGCTCCTGCAGACGGATTTCCCGCCGGGACTGCCCGCCGTCCAGGGAGACCGCGTGCAGCTCCAGCAGGTCATCCTGAACCTGCTCCTGAACGCGGCCGACGCCATGGTCGGCATCGACGACCGCCCGCGCGCCCTCTCGGTCAGCACCGGCGTGCACGAGGACGGCACCGTGAGGCTGGCGGTCAGGGACGCCGGGGTCGGCCTCGACGCGCAGGCCATCAAGCGGGTGTTCGAGGCTTTCTACACCACGAAGCCCAAGGGCATGGGGATCGGCCTGTCCATCAGTCGGTCCATCATCGAGAGCCACGACGGCCGCCTCTGGGCGCAGGCCAACGACGGACCGGGGGCGACGTTCCTCTTCTGCCTGCCGCGCGCAGGCACGTCGCCGCCCCTCCCGCGGGACTAGGCGGGTCGGGGGCGGCTGCACGCCGGCATCGCCCCCTCCCGCGGCGCCGTCCCGTCAGCGCTGGCGGCAGGTGGCCGTCTCGGTGGCGACCACGTTGCCGGCGGCGTCGAGGATCTGGCCGGTCGCCTTGTCGCCGACGATGAAGTGCTTGCCGATCTTCGTGGCGCCCTGGCGCACGTCG
>Ga0209051_1001761_pt1 | contig 17203 bp, 21 predicted proteins | sample AraplaCvi_mMS_r2_2_FD_184286 | JGI IMG/M metagenome (GOLD analysis project Ga0209051, IMG submission 184286) | Arabidopsis root microbial communities from North Carolina, USA - plate scrape MF_Cvi_mMS_r2 (SPAdes) (version 2) | ecosystem: Host-associated > Plants > Roots > Endosphere | place...
CGTCCTCGATCGCCGCGGTGAGCACGAGCAGGAACACGAATCCGAGGACCCCCGCAGCGACCACCGAGGCGACGATGGCGCGCGGGACGCTTCGGAATGGGTCCTTGGCCTCTTCGGCGAGGTTCGCCGCCGAATCGAATCCGACGAGTGTGGTCAGGCCCATGATCATTCCCGCCATCAGACCGCCGCCGATGGCGAAGTAGCTGGGGTCGGCGGCCGTGATGCCCCGCGAGGTGAGGTTGCCCAGATCGCCGCTGCCGGTGAAGATCATGACCGCGACCAACGCAACCACCAGCACCACGATGATTCCGAGCTCGACACCGACGGCACTGGAGGTGATCATGCCCAGGAGTCGCGTCGACGCGATCACCAGAACCGCCTGGACGACCAATATCGCCACGGTGAGCATTCGCGCGGTGTCCTCGTTCGGCGCGATGCCGAAGAGGGGCATGAAGGCCTGGCTGGCCAATGCGTTGTCCAACGCGACGACGGCCGTTGCGAGATACCAGAACGTCAGCCATCCGAACAGCCATCCGATCTTCGGATTGGCCAGCCGAGAAGCCCATTGATAGGACGAGCCGCTCAACGCGATTCGCGCCGCGAACTGCGCGACGACGAGAGCCACCAGAGCCTGACCCACCGCGGCGAAGAGCCATAGCCAGATGCCGACGGGGCCCGAGGTGGCAAGCATGTCGTCGTACGTGGCGAAGATGCCGACCGCGACCGAGATGAACGCGAACGACACCGCGAATACCTGAAAACCGCCGAGTGTTCGTTTCAGCTCTGGCTCGTAGCCGCAGTCTCGACACTCTGCCTCCGGCGCAACGGGTTCCACCACGTCATCCGATGTCATTGCAATAGTCCGATCCCTGGGCCGTGGCCAATGCCTGGAAGGTTAGAGGAGGTCGCAGCGCCGTTCGCGTCGAATTGGCAAAGAGATTCGGGACTCTCGGAAGCGCTCCGTAATTGGCTGACTGGGGCGGTGAGAATGCAGTAGTGCCGAGACCGAATCGCAGTAGTCCCGCGCTAAGTGGTGCCACCCGGGGTCCCGGCGGGGGAGTCGGCGACGGCCAGGTCGACGTGTGCGCTGAGAATCCACGGGTTCATCGCAGTCCGCTGCGTCCGGACGCGTGATAGATAGCCGAGTCCATCAATTCTGCTGCCATGTGTGGGGGAGTGGGTCGGGCTGTGACCGGGGGGATGACTCGGCGGGTGCCGCGGCCAGAATGTGGCCGGCCGCGGCGACTTGTATGTATTCGGTGAGCAGGGCTGCGAGCAGCGTACGCAGAAAGTCGGGATGGTGTTGGGCAAGGTCGACGAGCAGGCGAACGTACAAATCGTGCACCTGAGGGTATTCGCGGTCAGAGCTGAACGACGTCTGCGCGGTCGGATCGTGCTTCTTGAGCGCCCATTCCGCCGCGTACTTGGAGACCACGTCAACGATCACGGCGTCCACGTCGACCAGGACGAGTTCCAAGTATCGCGCGAAGTCCGCCGGAATGTCGTCGTCTGCGGAGGGTCGGCGCGGAACGTGATCGCCGGCGAGGTCGTACAGGGCTGGGCCGAGGTCGACGTAGCGCGACCCCGACGGATTGCCGTAGTCCGGTCCGGTGAGCGCGATGTGAACCAGATGGACTTCATCGCCCACGCCGCCTCCTTTCGATGCAGGGGGAGCAACCGTGCTCGGTGGCTGGCCACTGGTGCCGTACCGCCGATCTTCGGGGGCCGGGGGCGATCATGGGCGTGCGCTCGCGCGGGTGAGGATGTCGTCGTGCACGGCCGCGCTATCCGAGCGTCAGAGTCAGGCCGTCGACCGGTCCGGCGAGCGCTGCTTTGGCGTCGACCGTCATCTGGTCGGTGAGCACTTCGTCGGCGTCGGCTTCGAGGCCGTCGAGTATGAGGCGTGCGACGTCGGAGGGGCTGAGCTTGTCCATGGGGATGCCCGCGGCCATGTCGGTGTCGATGAACCCGGCGTGCACGCCGAGAACATGGATGTGCTGCGGTCGAAGCTCGATGCGCAGCGAATTGGTGAGCGACCACGCTGCGGCCTTGGAAGCACCGTATGCGCCGGCCCCGGCCAGCCACGACAGCACTGAGAGCATGTTGACGATTGCTCCACCACCGTTGGCAGCCAGGATCGGCGCAAAGGCGCGCGCGGTACGCAACGGTCCGTAGACGTTGACCTCAAAGGTCTCGTCGATGTGTTCGAAGTCGCTGCCGCACAACGGCTGTGGCAAGAAGATGCCGGCGTTGTTGAAGATGACCTGCGCGTCGGGCGCCGCCTGGGCCAGGGCGGTCACCGAGTCTGGGTCTTGCACGTCGAGCTGCAGGCTGTGCACCTCCGGGCGATCGTCGGTGTAGGGACTCCGGGAGGTGGCATAGACCTTGCGTGCCCCGCGGGCAAGGACTTCGTCGACCAGGGCTGCGCCCAGGCCTCGGTGCCCTCCGGTGACGACGACGACTTTGTCAGTGATGGCAACCATGATGTTCTCCTTCGTTGTAGGTTGACGGGTCTTGCGCACCCGTCGACGAGCGCGTGGGTTCTTGGTGGCGACCGGCCCGCACCGCCGACGCGGTCTTCTCGACCCACGGGGTTCGGGTGACGTGATCGCCGGGAGAGCGGAGACGGTGATGTAGTCGGTAGGCGCTGGGGGTCGTCCCCAGCTCGCGGCGGAAGAGTCGGCGTAGCGACTCGCTGGTGCCGATGCCACACCGCCGGGCGATGGTCTCGAGCGGTTCAGAGCCGTTGCACAACATGACGCAGGCTGCTTCCAGTCGCACGAGGTCGACGTACTGCATGGGTGTGAGGCCCACGTCGGTGACGAACATCCGGCCAAGGTGACGTGCACTGACGTCGATGAGCGCGGCCATCGTCGGTACCGAATGCGGCGCGGCGGGGTTGGACGACGGGGGAGCGCTGATGCCCGCAGGAGCTGACGGCGACGATGCGGGCCTGTTCAGCGGCGGCCAAGGCGCGATGCAAACCGGCGGCCAGCGCGAAACGGCCAAGGTGGTTGGTTGCGAGCTGCAGCTCCCACCCGTGACGGGTGTAGGGTTCGGGACTGGCCATCACACCGGCGTTGTTGACCAAGATGTCGAGTGGCCCAGACCATCCTGAGACGAACGCAGCCATCGACGTCAGGTCGGACAAATCCAGTCCAGTGCGGCCACGCTCATGCCGGCGTTGGCTGTGGTGGCCTTGATGTCGGCCGCGATGCGCTCGCCGCCGGCCAGGTCACGGACGCCGAGGACGACCGCGGCACCGGCGGCCGCCCCACCGACGGCAAGGCCATCGCCGTGGTGACACCTACGACAACATCCCCGTCAGGCCGTTTCGATTGCAGCGCAATACGGCGGTCTCGCTTGACTGGCGCGGAGCGACCGCGGCCCTCGCTGCGGCGAGGAGTGTTCGAAACCACTCACTTCTTGAGGGTCCCCTTACGGCTGCCGTGCGCTCAAAGGGCCAGTGCGACGAAGAAGTTCGCGCATGATGCGGCGTCGAAAGACTGGGCTTCGCGAGACAAGATCTACTCCGTCTCGATTTTTACGTTTGAGACGGCCCGCCGGGCCGCTGTCACTGGACGTCAAGGAGGTTCCCGTGTGCGCGGCGCGTCTTGAGTTCGAGCAACGCCGTCGATGCGTGCTCCATCGAGTGAGTGGCGGCCGCCGATTACGGGAATGAGCGTGCCGGGCGCGGACAAGCGGCGCCCCATCCCACTCCGAGCGCAGTGATGTTGTTGCCCATCAACTCGTCGATTTTGGTCTGAGCCGCCGAAGACCGATCGATCTCGTCCTGGATCAGTCGAGCCGTCGAACACGAACCTGCGACACCCCGGCCTGCCTACTGTGACGGGAGATCTGCGCCGTCCCGAACGCCTGAGAATAAGTCTCCCCGGGCAAGACAATCCCGGTGAGTTATCCGGTGGCGTCCAGGATTAGCCGCACCGTATCCTCCTGCTGGTCCCAGTGAGGAAAGTGGCCACAGTCGGCGAACCAGTGCAAGGTGGCGTCGGGGAAGGCTCGCATCGCGGCATCGGCTTCGCTCGGCAGGGTCACACGGTCCTGGCGACCCCAGCCGATCGTGACCCGCCCCTTCAACGAACCTGCCGGTGCGCCTTGCTGTTTGGGCCCTTGCACCAGCGCTCGCACAGCGTCGTCCAGGCTCGGAGAGCTGTTGAAGTTGCGCAGTTCTCCCAGCACCAGATCCGCGGGGAGCCGCCACGGTTTGGCCGAAACTGCAACAGCAGCGCGGTGCGCCCAACCGCGCTGCTGGTCAGGGCGGGCAGCAGCGGTTGAATGCGCTTGACCAGAGCGATCGACGGTCTCACGGTTGCGCCGAAGATCTTGACCTGCCGGTCGGACCAGAACCCTCCCGGATCGAGCGCGACGACGTCACCGGCATGACCGCGGCGGGCCATTTCAAGCACCATGCGAGCGCCCATCGAACTCCCCACCACGTCGACGTCGCCGAGATCCTGCTCGGCGATGAAGTCTTCCACGGCATCGGTGAGGGACGCGACGGAGACCTCACCGGCCACCGGTGGGCTCTGCCCAAAGCCGGGCAGGTCGATGGCGACCACCGTGCGTTCACGGGCCAGTGCGGGGACGACGAGGTCCCAATTGTGCAGGTTGGAGATGCCGTGGACGAGCAGGAGCGGCTTACCTGATCCGGTGCGCACTGAATGCATCTCCATGGGTTTAACCCCGACCAGACGAGTTAAACGGCCGCCGCGCCGAGCATCGCGCGGCGGCAACAGCCGTTCAATGCGTAAAGAGGGGGAGTGCGCTGCGGACAGTCGACTCGACCAGCCCCGCCGCGCCTACGTTGAAGCCTGAACTGATCGATCCCGAACCTCTACATGCGAGACAGCTGGACTCTTTGTCGGGATTGAACGAACCGACCGTGGAGGCTGCCAATCCGTTGCCGTCGTCGGTCATGGTCTGCCCTCGCTCGGCGCGGTAAACCCGTCCCGAATGGTCCCGAGATACGGCATCGCTCACATGCAGTCAAGGCAGTTCCGAGCCCGCGCGTGCCGACGCCGCGTGTGTCCCGCTGCTCAGACGACCGTCGTCGGTGTCGTGGTGATCGGGATGTCGCGGTAGATGGTGACACCGTCGGGGAGGGGGACGGGTATCCCGACACCCAAAGTGGTCACGTACGTGTACCGGGAGGACGCCCAGCTCCAACGCATCCAAGGCGGCCATTGATATGCTCGCCGACACCCTCCGCCTGCAGCTGGCCGACACCTCGGTGCATGTCGCAGGACTCGTGGCACCCTCGGTGATGACAGGACTGATCCCCGGCCAGGACGACAGCGGCGCCGCGATGCCGCTCGATGACTTCTTTAGCGAGGTCGATGCGTTGGTCGAGAATCAACCCCCGCCCACCAAAATCCTCGCGAACGCGTCAAGTTCCTGCGCTACGGCGAGGCTCGCGGCGACTGCGCCGCCGTAATCGCCGCCCCCAACAGCAGCGATTCGCATGCGTCGTCCTGACGCGACGATTCGGGTCGGCCGGGTGGCAGTACCCGATGGTGTTGACGACGATGGTGAATGAGTCGGTGGTCAGCCCGCCGGGGGCGTGGTTCGCCGTGTCATGCAGGTGCCATCGCCACCGGGGCGAGCGCGCCACGAATCTGCTGCTGCAGGACAGGCATTACTTCTACGACGATCAAAGTGGCGAGTCGATTCGACAGCTCGTCTGACAGAGGCCGCAGGATCACACCGTCAGCCACCTCAGCTGCCATCATGTCGGCGATGAGCCCGGCCAGGCCGGGTGACGTCCCGACATACGTGATGTTCTCCTGCACGGTCCTTGACCGAGCGCCGAGCTCGTGCCGAGCGGTGCGTGCGTCCGCGGCGAGGTGGAATTCGACATCGAACAGCACCTTCGGTGGCTCGGTGGTATGGCTCTGCATAGCGTGATGGCGGTGGATCTGGGTACGGAGGCGTCGTGCTGCAGAGAGATCGGATGCCTGCGCCCTGACGAATTCTCCAGACGGAGGTCTGGAGAGCCAGCACGGCGGCATGCCCGGCGTTGCCAGGAAGGCCACTGCTGGAAATGGTGGCTCACCCATGTTCGGACGTCCTCCTAAGGTTGACTTGGCTTCTCACAGTTGAGCTTTCGGGGACTGGGTGCGGAGACGACAGTGCGTGGAATGTCGATCCGTACCAGATCAGCGGGCTCAGCTCGGGCTGCGCGGCGACAGCATGCACTTGCAGCAGTATGACGTCGTGGTCGCCTGCAGGAATTTCGGCATAGATGCTGCATTCGAGGGACATGACAGCGCCGGTAATGAAGTGCGCTCCCGAGTGTGTCGTCTCGGAGGGTATTCCCGCCAGTTTGTCGCCGGACTTGGAGGACAACTGTCCGACGATGTCCTGGTGTTCGTGGCTCAACACCGACACGCCGATGCGTGGGCAGGCGCGCAATTTCGGCCAGCTGGTCGAGGTGTGTTGCGCAGCGACGAGGACGAGCGGTGGATCGGCGGAGATGCCGACCTGAAAGGACGAGGCCAACAACACAGACGTTCCCGTGCCTGTCGAAGCCGACAACGCTGCCACTCCGGAGGGGAACAATGCGAAGATTCGACGTATCGTGGCGGCGCCCGTTGGTACAGCCGTGAGTTCGAACCGGCCGGTCGTATTGGTGGGGGTCACGGGAATCCGTTTCGTCGAGAGCCAGGACTTTTCCTGCGTCGCATCGGGGCTGCAACCCGGTAAAGCCGCGAGATGAACTGAGGTAACAGCCGTGCCAAGAGGTTTCGCCGTCAGGAGTTCGCGCCACCCCGTGCGGGTCATCGTTCGTAGGTTCCGGTGAGCATGCCGCGGGCAAGGATATGTCCGCGCCCAGCGCGTCTGAGGCTCCTCATGGTCGAAACCTGATCGGCAGACAACTCGATATCGAGCGCAAATACCAGCAACCGGTAGGTGTGCGGTCCGTGTCCTGGTATGGGGCCGGGGCCGTGGTACCGGCGTATTCCGAGCGTTGCTCGAACTAGCCGCACCTGTTGCGGAGGAGTGTTCAGCTCCCCGTGCGCAAGCGAGGTCTTCGTCGCGGGAAGGACAGCGGCAGTGTGCACCAGCGGGGAGCGCGTTGGGGCATCTGTGTCTTCGAACCAGATCACCGTGGTGCGAGCGTCTTGCGGTATCGCAGTCCAGTTCAGCTCCGGCGAGACGTTGTCGCCAGCCCCGGGCCCCGCGTACATGCGAGGAATCGGCTCGGTGTCCGCGTACGCCGGACTCGACACCTCCAGCGTGCCCGCGCCGACCCATTCTGGATCTTCCCAAAGGCTTCGTGAGGAACCAGCACGCAGTCCAGTCAGCAGCCGGCCTATCCACATCATCTTCTCCTCCTAGACCGCAGTCGCGCCACCGTCGACGTACATTGCGCTGGCGGTGATGAACGATGCCTCGTCGCTGGCGAGAAACAGTGCAGCAGCGGCGATCTCGACAGGTTCAGCCATTCTTTGGAGGAGATGTTGCGCAGCCATACCCTCCAGAACGCTCCGCTTGTGCTCGTCCGGTAGTCCCTCGACGAAACTGTGCGGCATCGCGGTGTTGACGAGCCCGGGGACGACGGCGTTGACGCGGATACCAGGAGCGAGATCTACTGCTGCAACTCGCGACAGCATGATGGTTCCGGCTTTCGCAGCTCCGTAGAGCGACATATTTGGTATCGCAAAGGCGCCACCCGCGGATGAGGTGTTGACGATGGAGCCTCCCGGGTTGGTCATCTTCGGGGCGAACTCGCGCATCATCAGGAACACGGATTTGGAGTTGACGTCGTGCATTCGGTCCCAATCCTCGACAGTCGACTCCAGGAGATGCCTGCCGAGGATCGCGCCCGCATTGTTGTAGAGGATGTCGACCGTGCGCTCCCGAGTGACCTCGGCCGCGAACCTGGCAATGTCGGTTTCACTGGTGAGGTCGAGGACGCAGAATCGAAAGTCGAATCCTTCAGCGGTGAGTTGGGCCTCCAGTGCCGCTCCGGCGTCGGCGTTGAGGTCGGCTCCCAGGACTGCCGCGCCCTCGGAGCAGAACAGACGGCATGCCGCAGCTCCGATCCCGCCGGCGGCGCCACTGATGACTGCGTACTTGCCGTCGAGCCGTCCGGCGGTTCCGCGTAGCCGGCTGTTCTCATTGGTCATGCGCGCAGACCGGCTTGACGCAGCAGCGGCATGACCGCCCTGTCGAAATACGGCAGCTCTTTCTCGGGATCGTTGAAGCCGAGTGTCATTCCGGAGATCCCCGCGGCGGACACTGCGGCGAGACGTTCGGTGACCTGCTCGGGCGTACCCAGGAAGACGGGCGCCCCCCATCCGGTGATGAATCGATCTTCGGCCGCCTGGGCGATCAAAGCCTCGAACGAACGGCTCTGGATTCCCAGCACACTCATGAGATTGCGGACTGCTTCGCGATCACCGTTGTCAAGAATCTCGCGCAGCACCTCCTGCGCTTCTTCCTCGGTATCCCGGCAGATGACGTATGCCCCGGAGTAAACCTCGGGAGTGCGTTGGTACTTCTCGAACGCAGATTTCTTGAAATGGCGAACCATCTCTGCAGCCGCGTCAGTGTCGTCGATTGAGACGAAGCTGATGTCGGCGTTGCGTGCAGAGAAGTCACTTCCCGCGGGAGAGGCGCCCGCATTCATGATCACCGGGTGCGGCTGTTGGATCGGGTGGGGGCGGGAGACCGCATTGGTCACGCGATAGAAGTCGCCGTCGAAGGAAAACGGATCATCCTGCGTCCACAACGATCGCACGATGGAGATCCACTCCTCGCCGAGGCGATAGCGCTCATCGTGTTCGCTGATCGGAGCGCCGAACATCTCCATCTCGGGAGTGAACCAGCCCATGACCAGGTTCAGGCCGAAGCGACCTCCCGAAATATGATCGATGGTCGCCGCTTGCTTCGCCGCGACGATGGGATGGAGGACCGGCACGTGTGAGGTTGCGAATACCATGACTCGCTCGGTGGCCTGGGCGAGACCAGCAGCCCAGGTGTAGGTCTCGAGTGATTCGCCGTTGAAGTCGGTCGCGCCGCCAAATCCGCGCCACCGGCCCAGGGGAAGGAGCATGTCGAGCCCCATCTCCTCGGCGAGCAGAGCGAGCCTCAGTGTGTGCGCCCAGCTCAATTCGTATGAGGTCGGAGCTGTGCTGATAGTCAGGCTGCTGCTTACATTGGTGGCGAAGGTGCCCAACTTCAGCTTGTTTCGGTCGTCGTACAGCGACAGATGGGCCCGAGCTTCGGCAGGATCGCTGGTGGTGTGGCCAGACATGTCGCTGTGACTCCCGTTCTGCGAGCGCGTGCGCGCGGTGTGCGGATGGTGTCGGTGTGGCACCGATCACTATTCGTAATAGCGGCGGTCCGGCAGCACGACATCAACTTGCGAAAAACGCAAGTCATCGGTGAGTCAGAGGTCGAGCGCTGCGATCGTCATCCCGGGGTCCGGTCCGAGCAGACTGGACACGAACGGGCCGATATCGGCGCACGCGCGAAGCAGGGGTGCGCTCACCTCGAGCATCCTTTCTGTGGTCAGTTGTGCGTCGCTTCCGGCGATCGTCACAGAACCAAGCGGGGCTCCGTCTTCGCTTAACAGGGCGGCGGAGATGCCGTTGACGCCAGCGTGGTTCTCGCCGAACGACATCTCGTACCCGGTGCGCCGAATGCCTTCGATGCGCTCGGCAACGGCGTCGTCGGCGTCGATGAGTCGGATGTCGTTGTCCGACAACGCCGCCAGGATGACTCGCCCACTGGCGCCGATGGGCAATGGCGAGCGTTCACCCAGGAGGGCGACCGGAACGCCGGGCCCGGTGGCTGCGGCGACGCGCAGCACGAGGACGCGGTAATTCCCGCTGCGCAGGTGGAGCACGACCGTTGCCCGCGCCAGACTCGCCAATCGGGCGAGGACAGGTTGCACGGAGCGCACGAGAACCGGCCGCGGCGCGATCAACGCACCTAGCGCCGCGGATCGATGCCCGAGCCGGTAGCCGCGCCGCGGCAAATGAGTGACGAACGACGCCTCTTCCAATTGCCGTAGGACGCGGAAGGCTTGGGAGTCCGACAGGCCGCAACGCTGTGCGATCTCGGCGAGCGGCGCGGGCTGCTCCATACCTGCGAGGGTCTCCAAAATCTGCAGTCCGCGCAGGGTCGACATGACTCATGCTTGCATGAAACGCAACTAGCCTCGCGTCTCTGTCCGCGCTCGTAGTCAATGGGATGGTGACCACCACAGCTCGCGCCGCACTCCGCGCTCGTTTACGGTCGACCGGTCTGACGGTCGCTCCGGGAGTGTATGACGGGCTCACCGCCAATCTCGCCCGGCGAGCCGGCGTCGACGCGGCGTACTTGACAGGTGCGGGTGTTGCCGCTGCGGGTTTCGGGCTGCCCGACATCGGTCTGATCACGCAGACCGAGATGGCCGAGCGCGCCCGGGTCGTCACTAGCGCACTAGGTGACGTTCCACTCATCGCCGATGCCGACACCGGCTACGGCGCACCTATCAACGTAATTCGCACCATCCGCCAGTTCGAGGCCGCTGGGATCGCCGCCATTCAGCTCGAGGACCAAGCGTTCCCGAAACGGTGCGGACATCTGCCGGACAAGGAGCTCATCAGTGCGGACGAGTTCTGCCGCACTCTTAGCGCCGCGCTCGATGCCCGCGAGGACGAGAACCTGCTCATTGTCGCGCGGACTGACGCCCGGGGTCCACTCGGTTTGGACGAAGCCATACGACGAGCGAACAAGTACGCCGCAGAAGGTGCGGACGTGATGTTCGTCGAATCTCCCCACACTTCGCGTGAGATCGAGCGCATCGCTGCCGAGGTCCGGCGCCCACTGTTACTGAACCTGGTCATCGGCGGCCTCACACCGCAGCTGTCCACCGAACGCCTCACCGACCTGGGATTCAGTATCGCGATCCACCCGTCCGCACTGCTACTGAATTCCACGCTCGGCGCACTTCGCGCGCTATCGGAGTTGACCGGCACTCACCTCGAACCACCACGAAATCCCGAGCAGTTCTTCGATCTGGTGGGACGAGACGAATGGTTCGCCCTCGGCGAGAAGCACCGTGCCGTCGACACCGCCACCGCAGTAGAAACGAGTTCCTGACATGGGAATGACGATGATCGAACGCATCCTTGCAAAGAGGGCAGGTGTCCCGACGATACATGCTGGTGACACGGTGACCGTTGACGTCGACATGACGGTTCTGATCGATCTTCAATTCGCGACGATGTGGATCGAGCCCCTCAAGATCGCAGATCCAGACAAGACTGCGATCGTCATGGACCATGCGGTGCCGGCACCGACCATCAAGGACGCCGCGGGGGGCCCGAAGGCCCGCCGATTCGCAGCGAAGTTCGGTATCGAGCGGTTCTACGACGTCGGGCGGCACGGCATCTGCCACCAGGTGATATCGGAGAACGGACTCGCCAGGCCCGGAGAGATACTGGCGTGCACTGACTCTCACACATGTGCGGGCGGGGCATACAACACGGCTGCACGCGGGCTCGGGCCCGCCGAGGTGATGTCCATCTTGTGCACCGGTCGCACGTGGTTCCAGGCATCACCAACCATTCGGTACGAACTGACCGGAACGCTTCCGGGCGGGGTCAGCGGCAAAGACCTGTTTCTGCACATCGCCAACGAATGGGGCGATGCCACCAACCACAACCTCGAGTACGGCGGTCCGGGAGTAGCCTCCATCCCACTGCACGATCGCAGGACGATCGCAACGCAGGGTGCTGAAATCTCCGCCGACTTCTCGACATTCGGCTACGACGACGTTCTCGCCGAGCACTTCGACAACCTGGGTATCGACACCTTCGAACCAGCTCACGCGGATCCGGACGCGGCGTACGCGGAGGTTCGCAACGTCGACCTTTCGGCGCTCGTGCCGTTCGTTGCCCGCCCGGGAACAGTGTCGCGCAACGGTGTCCCGGTGACCGACATCGAGCCGCGCCGCATCGACCAAGCCTTCATCGGATCATGCGCCAATGGGCAACTCGACGACCTGCGCATCACTGCAGATGTATTACGCGGACGTCAGGTCGCACCGGGGGTGCGACTCATCGTCACTCCGGCGAGCCAGCAGGTGTATCGCGATGCGATGCGGTTGGGGTATCTGCAAGTGATCGCCGACGCTGGTGCGGTCGTGACGAATGCAACGTGCGGAGCCTGCTTCGGTTACCACATGGGACTGGTGGGTCCTGGCGAAGTCTGTCTGACCTCAAGCACTCGTAACTTCACCGGAAGGATGGGGTCGACGGACGCGGAGATCTACATGGCTTCGCCCGCAACAGTGGCCGCCTCCGCGATCACGGGTCGGATCACCGATGCGCGGGAGGTCGAAGGACAGTGAGCTTATCTGCTACAGGGCGAGTATGGGTCTTCGGTCACGGCATCACCACCGACGACATGTACCCCCCGGACGCCATGAAACTCGACATACCCGCAGCGGCGAAGCATGTGTTCTACAACGTCCGCCCCGGCTGGGTGGACGAAGTCGGACCAGGCGACATCGTCGTCGCGGGCAACAACTTCGGACTTGGTTCCTCCCGTCCGGTCGCGGCGTTGTTCAATCAGCTCGGTGTCGGCGGTCTCGTCGCCGAGGAGTTCAACTCGCTCTTCTTCCGGAATGCAGTCAACGCGGGACTGCCCGCGATGACCATCCCGACAGCGACCCAGATCTTCGCCGACGGCGACACCTTGTCGATGAACCTGCGCACTGGTCAGTGGTCGAACGACACCACCGGTGTGGCTGGCCGGGTGCCGGTAATGCCCGACCTCCTCCTCGAGATCGTCGAGAGTGGCGGGATCATGCCGCGCCTGGCGCAGCAGGGCTACCTACCCGCCGAACTGCTCACCACTTTGAGGTCGCCGGCCATCGCTGCCGCAGGCCAGGGCAGAGGCGCCTGATGGCGCCCGCACCACCTGAGTGAGCTGTCCATCCGTTCGATCGTGGTGTTCAGGCTCGACTGGGCCGAGAAGCCCGTTTCACGAAGGGAAGTGTCATGTCCGAACGGCACCTTGTCGTCGGTGCCGGCCCGGTGGGCCGGCACGTCGCCGCCCTCCTGACGGCACGCGGTGACCGCGTCACGATCGGCAGCCGGTCCGGCCGCGGACCAGCGGTTCCCGGCGCTCAGTACATCGCGCTGAACGCCACCGACGCCGACGCGCTGGCAGGTGCCGCCGAGGGGGCCGGGGCCATCTTTCACACCGCAAATCCCGGCCCGTACCCGGTGTGGGAGAGGCAATGGCCGCTCATGTCGTCTGCACTGCTCACCGCGACCGAACGCACCGGCGCCGTCTACGCAATGGCCGGCAACCTCTACCCTCTCGGGCCCGTGAACGTGCCGATGGCAGAAGACATGCCCGACAAAGCAACCGATCACAAAGGCCGACTTCGTGCGCGAGTGTGGGCCGACGCACTCGCTGCGCACCGTGCCGGGACGATCCGTGCATTCGAGGTTCGGGGATCGGATTACATTGGCGGAGACAGTATTGCCGGCCACATCGGGCAGGCCTTGCCGAGAGCACTGAATGGGAGGTCGGTATGGATGGTGGGGCGTGTCGACACTCCGCACTCATTCACCGACGTGCACGATGTCGCGCGGCTGCTCGTCGCCGTCTACGACGCTCCTGATACCTACGGCCGGACGTGGCACGTGCCGAGCGACCCGGCGAAGACGCAGAAAGAGATGATCGACGAACTTCTCGATCTCGCTGGGCGCCCCCGCGTCTCCGTGCACGGCTTGAGCCCGACGGTGCTGCGCACGCTTGGAGTGTTCTCGCCTCTTGTGAAAGAGGTTGCACAACTGAGCTACCAGATGATGCAGCCCTACATTCTGGACGCCTCCGCTGCGACAGACCGCTTCTCAATGAAGCCGACCGCACGGACGGATACCTTGCGTCGCACGCTTCTGGCAGCGGGATGGTCGCCGACGACATGAGGCCGCGGGACGACCAAAACCTGGCTGGGCGCGGGTACAAGGAACCCGGGGCGCCGGGCGCGTCGCCCCGGTCACCGCTCACCTCTTGACTCATGACAGTGAGACGGAACTCGGCGACACCACCCCACGCTGAATGGGCAACTACGGCCGCCTCAAAGTCCTGTCCTCGAGAACCCTGGAGAAGTATGTCAACAGTCGATTCGTCAGAGCAACGCGGAATCCTCGTCATCGGTGCTGGGGAACTCGGCGGGAGCGTCCTTGACGCATTGTCGCGCCATGACGACGCCGGCGCGTTGACCGCACTGCTGCGGCCCTCCACCACCCCGCAGGGCACCGCTCTGCGCGCCGATCTTGCCGACCGTGGTGTGGCGGTCGTAGAGGCGGACGTGGCAACGGTGCCGGTGACCGAACTAGCCGATCTGCTACGGCCCTTTCACACCGTGGTGAGCTGCGTCGGCTTCGCCGCCGGTCGGGGAACTCAGCGCAAGCTCACCGATGCCGCCCTCCAGGCGAGGGTACTGCGTTATGTTCCATGGCAATTCGGTGTCGACTATGACGTCATCGGTCGGGGTAGCCCGCAAGATCTCTTCGACGAGCAGCTCGACGTGCGTGACGTGCTGCGTGGCCAGACCACGACCGAGTGGGTGATCGTGTCGACCGGCATGTTCACCAGCTTTTTGTTCGAGCCCAGCTTCGGCGTGGTGGACGCCGCCACTCGCACCGTCAACGCCCTTGGCAGCTGGGACACCGAAGTCACCGTCACCACCGCCGAGGACATCGGCGTTCTGACAGCAAAGATACTCATGACTCGACCCATGATCGCCAATGACGTCGTCTACGTAGCCGGCGACACCATCACTTACGGCGAGCTTGCCGACATCGTCGATCGAGTTGGGGGAGCGGCCGTAACGCGGAACCTGTGGACAGTTCCGTACCTGCTCGACGAGGTCGACTGCAACCCCGACGATGCGATGAGGAAGTACCGGGCTGTCTTCGCACGGGGAATCGGCGTGGCATGGCCAAAGGCCACTTCGTACAACGGCATTTGCGCGATGTCTACCGTGTCGGCGGAGCAATGGGCGCGCGACCACCTCGCCAGCGGCACTTCTGCAGAGGCATAGGCGGGCCAGCTGGATCGCCTCAGGCTCATGGTGTCGCGAGGCGACGGTGAACGCGTATAGCGGTCATGTTCGCTGTCTGATCGGGCCGGGCTGGTGCCCCGCTGTTCGCTTCGGGGCTTGGGCGGTACGCATCCCGGGCCACCGCATCGGCGGCGCGCCGCCTTACGACAGTAACTGCCGTCACGCGCCGGTCGATGCACCACTTCCCTCGGCTACCGAGGCAATTCAGTACCCATCGGTGCAAAACGCGTATCGTGGCGTGCATGACGGCAGCAACTCCCAAGGGGCGCCCCAGGGAATTTGACCCGAACCTGGCATTGCAACGCGCGATGGAGGTGTTTTGGGAGCAAGGCTACGAGGGGGCAAGTCTCACCGAGCTGACAGCCACCATGGGCATCAGTAGGACCAGCATGTACGCGGCCTTCGGCAACAAACAAGACCTCTTCGCCAAGGCGCTACAGCGCTACGCTGACGGCCCCGCGTCGTACGGCTGGAAAGCGTTAGACAAGTCGACCGCAAAGGAGGTAGCTGTAGCGATATTGAAGGGCGCGGTCAAGACCACTACCGACGCAAGCACTCCGGCGGGATGTCTCACCGTGCAGGGTGCACTCGCTGCCAGTGACGCCGCGCGCGACATCCGGCACCTGCTCGTCTCTTGGCGCAACCAGACTGTCGCTCATCTCACCAAGCGATTCGAGCGCGCGATAGACGAGGGTGACCTTCCTGACGACGCCAATGCGGCCGTACTTGCGCGTTACATCATCACCGTCTCCAACGGGATCGCCGTCCAGGCCGCCAGCGGTGCCAGTCGCGCGGACCTCACCCGAGTGGCCGATGCCGCATTACGGAACTGGCCGTAGGAACACTGTCACATCGCGCCTCGAACCATTAATAGGCTGCTGAAACAGCTTGTTTGACACGGGTACTGACACCAAAGTGGCGCGTGGCGCGCGCCGGGAAGAGCGCGCGTCACATTTTCGCGACGCTGCGCTTGACTGTATTCGGAGCGATTCGCAACATAATTGGAAGCACTTTGGCCGGTCCTGGCAGCGCTCTGGGCCGTCGTCGGTCGAGCGCTTTCAACGTCGCAGCAGCAACGGCCTCGGGCGAGATCTTCTTCCCGGCATATCCGGCATTCATAGTGGTGTCGGTTGTGGGGGGAAGAAGTTCGAGAACATGAGTTGTTGGAGCAAGCTGTTTACGCAGCCCCTCGGCGAAGCCGTGCAGTCCAGCCTTCACCGCACCGTATGTCGGTGCGCGCGTCGGCGACACGAGTGCAAACCCCGATGTGACGAACACAAGGGCGGTCAGCTTCGGCCATCGGTTCAACACGTCGTTCGTCAGCTGAATGGGTGCGGTCAGGTTGGTTGCGATCTCCTGCTCCAGACCGTTCGTGGCGTCGCATTCTGCAGCGAAGTTGCGTTCGACGAAGGTGCCGGCGTTGTTGATCAGCACGTCGAGCCGGCCGAAGCGTCGCGCTACCTCATCCAAAAGCAAACTCCTCGCGGCCGCATCGGTGACGTCAGCCCGAATCGCTAGCGCCTCGGGGTGCATGTGGTTGAAGCGGCTCAGAGGCTCTGGAGATCGGCCGCAAACAACGACAGCGGCCCCGCGCTCCAGGTAAGCCTCAGCGAGGCTCAGGCCAATACCTGCCGTGCCCCCGGTAATCAGCACGACCTGCGCCGCCAAGTCCTGCGATGCCATGGGGGTGTCTCCTCTGCACTGTTTTTGTCCCGATCGGTACTAAATAAGTACGGTACTACTTCCGTTCCGCTCGGTCCACAAGTAGTCGCTCGAGTCGAGCTGATCGACGGCGCCAGAAGCGCACGCGCAGGCGCCTTGGAGGCGCACGTCGCGCAACATCAAGCCAGCCCCCTGATCGGATTGAAATCTTCGGCAGGAGAGGTGTTTTCCACCGGACCTGACATAATGCCGCTTATCGGCGCGCCGCCAACGCGAGGGGGTGTCTGCCGAGGTGCTGGCACCCTTTCACGATTGACCGATCTCGACCCTGTCATGATTGACCGATCTCGACACGCCGTGATGCGGGCACGTTCCCCAACGTCCTGCATGATGCCGGTGTCGGGGTTCGGTGGAACGCACGGAGCCCAATCGTGACTCATC
>Ga0209051_1001762_pt1 | contig 17199 bp, 17 predicted proteins | sample AraplaCvi_mMS_r2_2_FD_184286 | JGI IMG/M metagenome (GOLD analysis project Ga0209051, IMG submission 184286) | Arabidopsis root microbial communities from North Carolina, USA - plate scrape MF_Cvi_mMS_r2 (SPAdes) (version 2) | ecosystem: Host-associated > Plants > Roots > Endosphere | place...
TCCTCGGCCTGCCGGTCAACTTCCTGGTGTTCTCGTTGCTCGTCGTCGTGACCGCGGCCGCGACGGTGCCGGTGTTCGGCGAACTGCTCACCGATCCGGTCGCCACCGTCGCCCGGATCGACAGCGTGACCGCAATCGTGTTGGGCGCCTTGACGTTCACCATCGCCACCATCGGCATCAACATCGTGGCCAACTTCATCTCGCCCGCCTTCGACTTCTCCAATGTCAGCCCGCAGAAGATCAGCTGGCGGATGGGCGGCATGATCGCCGCCGTCGGTTCGGTGCTGCTGACGCCCTGGAACCTCTACAACAATCCCGAGGTCATCCACTACACGCTGGAGACCCTCGGCGCGTTCATCGGCCCACTGTTCGGCGTGCTGATCGCGGACTTCTACCTGATCCGCAAGCAGAAGATCGTGGTCGACGACCTGTTCAGCACCTCACCGACGGCGAACTACTGGTACTCCAAGGGCTACAACTTGGCCGCGGTGACGTCGACCGTCGTCGGTGCGATCCTGGCCATGGCCCCAGTGTTGTTGGGCGGCATCGTCTTTGGCATGGCCGGCGCCGCCCAGTACAGCTGGTTCATCGGCTGTGGCGTGGCCTTCGGCCTGTACTACGTGCTGGCGACCCGGGGGCCGTGGCGGTCGGCGGCGCTGCGACTGCCGGAGGGTGCCACGCTCGTCGACGCAGAGGGCACTACCTAAACGCCGACCTGCGCCGAGTGTGACGCCACTGCGAAGATCCGGCCCGAATTTCGCACTGGCGTCACGTTCGGCAGACCCGACACACCGTACGGTCCGACGTTCCACAACTGGAACGTCGGGCCGTACGCTCGTCTCGTGAGTCTCCGCTTCGCCGCCCTCGGCCTCCTCGCCCAGCATCCGGGCAGCGGCTACGACCTGCTGCGCCGCTTCGAGCAGTCGATGGCCAACGTATGGCCCGCGACGCAAAGTCAGCTGTACGGTGAGCTCAACAAGCTCGCCGCCGACGGGCTCATCGAAGTGTCCGACGTCGGTCCGCGCGGACGCAAGGAGTACCGCGTCACCGACGCGGGACGGACCGAGCTGGTCAGGTGGGTGACCAATCCCCGCGACGACCCGCCCCCACGCAGCGCATCGCTGCTGCGCGTGTTCCTGCTCGGCGAGATTCCCCACCAGCAGGCCCGCGACTACATGGTGAGCGTGGCCGACCACGCCGATTCCGAGCTGGACCGGCTCGGCGCGCTGCGCGAGTCACTCGCACCGTGGGGTGACAGCGACGCCGAGTTCTACGGCGGGGCGGCGCTGGAGTACGGGCTGCGGGCGGCGGCCATGGAGGGCGACTGGGCGCGAGCCCAGGTCACGGCGATCGACAGGCGCACCCCGGACTGATTTCCGTTCAAATGGTTGCATCGCGATAGTTTCCGATATATCGTCAACGTATCGGAAGCGCATTCGGCGTTTCCCGGCCATAGGAGACACACCCATGAACACCCCATTCACACCCCCCAACGGCGCCTTCGGCTTCGGGTTCTCACCCGTCGACCGGCGCGCCATGCACGAACGTCGCCACGCCGCCCGGCGCGGCTTCCGCGAGGCCATCCACGAACACGACGCCGGCGCCGACGGTGGCTTCGGTGGGTTCGGCCCCGGCTTCGGCCGTGGCTTCGGACGCGGATTTGGCGGCCCCGGATTCGGTCCAGGCTTCGGCGGTCCCGGCTTCGGTGGCCCGCGTGGCGGCGGCCGCGGCCGTGGCCGTGGCAAGCGCGGCGACGTCCGCGCCGCCATCCTGTCGCTCCTCGTCGAGCGGCCCATGCACGGCTACGAGATGATCCAGGAGATCGCCGAACGCAGCCAGGATCTGTGGAAGCCCAGCCCCGGCTCGGTGTACCCCACCCTTCAGCTGCTCGTCGACGAAGACCTGATCAAGAGCGCGCCCGGCGAGGGCAGCAAGAAGCTCTTCGAGCTCACCGACGCCGGCCGCGAAGCCGCCGAGAAGATCGAGACCCCACCGTGGGAGGAGATCACCGACGGCGCCGATCCCTCGCACGCGAACCTGCGCGGAGCCGTGGGCCAGCTGATGGGTGCGGTCGCGCAGTCTGCGCACGCCGCCTCCCCCGAGCAGCAGCAGCGCATCGTCGACGTCGTCAACAATGCCCGTCGCGAGATCTACGGCATCCTCGGCGAGACCGAGTAATCCGGTTCAGTCGAATTGGGGCGCATTCGGATTGAATGCGCCCCTTTCGCTGTTGGATGGGGGCATGACGACTTATCCGCTCGGCTCGTTCACGGTCCACCGCGTCGGCTTCGGCGCCATGCAGCTGCCGGGACCCGGCGTCTTCGGCCCGCCGCGCGACCACGACGAGGCCATTGCGGTGTTGCGCCGCGCCGTCGAGCTGGGGGTCGACCACATCGACACGGCCCAGTTCTACGGCCCGGACGTAGCCAACCAGCTGATTCGCGAAGCACTGCACCCGTACTCCGCAGACCTCGCCTTGGTCAGCAAGGTCGGTGCTCGCCGCGACGGGGAGGGCAACTGGGTCCCGGCGGCCGAACCCGACGACCTGCGCGCCGACATCGAGCTGAACCTGCGCGAGCTGGGCGTCGACCAGCTGGCCGCGGTCAACCTGCGCATCCACTCCGGGGACCCGAGCACTCCCGGCGTCGCCGACCACGAGCTGTTCGACCGGCAGCTGACGGCGATGATCGCCGCCCGTGACGACGGTTTGATCGGCGGCATCGGCCTGTCCAGTGTCAACGAGGGCGACCTGCGACACGCGCTCGACCGGACCGAGATCGTCACCGTGCAGAACGCCTACAACCTGGCGGACCGAACGTCGCAACCGGTGTTGGACCTGTGCACCGAGCGCGGCATCTCGTTCGTGCCGTTCTTCCCGCTCGGCTCGGCGTTCAACGCCGACAACCCGGTGCTCGGCAACCCGGCGGTCAAAAAGGCCGCCGCCGACATGGACCGCACCCCCGCCCAGATCGCGCTGGCGTGGACCCTGGCCGCGGCCCCCAACGTGCTCCTGATCCCCGGCACCTCGTCGGTGGCCCACCTGGAGGAGAATCTCGCCGTCGCCGACATCGTGCTGCCCGACGACTTCAACCCCTAGTCCCGAACCCGACGACGTCGCACCGACCCACCGCTACAGTGGCGTCGTCGGGTCATCATCGAGACCGGAAGGTGCCGTTCATCAACGCCTCTGCGATTGCCCGCGGCCGTCGGGTCGCGGCGCTGGCCGCCGCGTGCGCCGTCGGCCCGCTGCTCGTGTGCGGGATTGCCCGCGCCGATCCCGATCCCGTCGCACCCGCACCCGACGCGCGGGCGACGTGCGAGGCGCCCGACTTCGGCGGCGTGTTCGTCGTCGGGCCCGTTTCGCAGGACGGGACGACGCACGATCAGTGCCAGTACATCGTCTCGGGTCACTTCTACTACGACAACTACGACAACGGCGCCTACGTCGGCACGCTCGTGTATCGCGACGGCGCGAGAGTGCCCACCGAGCGTCCGGTGATGCCGGAGATGTTGCAGGTCCCCGGCGGGCACCTGCCCGTCATGCCGTTCCCCGGGCAGTTCTGACTCGTCGCCGTCCATGATGGAGGGGTGACGCACCCCGTGACCGCCGTCGACCGCATGCCCCGCGGAGGGTTCGACGCGTCCTGTCTGGACCGGCTCCTGGAGACCGACCGCCTGGAGTACCTCGACCGCGACTCCACCGACCCCGCCGACGTCGCGCGCAAGCGCGGGGTCGTGGCGGCGCTACGGCGCACCGGCGAGTGGTTCGGCAACCACGAGAAGTTCGCCCACATCGCCCTCGACGAGGTTTCCGAGGTGCCCGATCCCCGCATCCTCGAACTCGGGGCGGGACACGGCGGCCTGTCGGCCAAGCTGCTGGAGATGCATCCCACCGCACGCGTCACCGTCACCGACGTCGAACCTGACTCGGTGGCGGCGATCGCGGCGGGGCCGCTGGGTGCCGACGAGCGCGTCACCGTCCGCCTCGTGGACGCGACCGACGTCGACGCCGCGGACGGCTCCTTCGACCTCGCCGTCTTCGCACTGTCGTTTCACCACCTGCGACCGACGCTGGCCGCTCGCGTGATCGCCGAGGGCACCCGCGTCGCCGACAAACTGGTGATCGTCGACCTGCCCCGGCCCCCTGCACCGCTACACCTGGTGAGGTTGGCGACCATGCTGCCGTTGGCCCCGTTCGTCCCGTTCGTCCACGACGGCGTCATCAGTTCGCTGCGTAGCTACAGCCCCTCGGCGCTGCGCACGCTCGCCGCCCACGCCGACGTCAGCGTGGAACTCCGCGGCGGACTTCTCAGTCCGCAGGTCGCCGTCGCCTCACGTCGCCGCGGCTAGGGCGCAATGCCCAAGAACGCCGAAGTGAAGATCTGCATCACGTGTGGTCGACCCTTCGCGAATCGCAAGAAGTGGCGTCAGCGTGGCCAGTGGGACCAGATCGTCTACTGCTCCGAGCGCTGTCGGAGAACGGCGAAGTGAAGCGATCCCCCGAGTGTCGCCACTAGGCTCGGTCCGTGGGAGAAGAGGTCACGCAGACCGAATACAGCCGGGAACACCGGCTGCACTACCGGCGGAAGGTCCAGCTCAGCCTCGACGTCTTCGAGACCATGCTCGCCCAGTCGAGCTTCGAGTGCGAACGCCCGCTGACCGGCATGGAGATCGAGTGCAACCTCGTCGACGCCGCGTACCAACCCGCCATGACCAACCGCGACGTGCTCGCCGCCATCGCCGATCCGGCCTTCCAAACCGAGTTGGGCGCCTACAACATCGAATTCAACGTGCCGCCGCGCCCGCTCGGGGGTAGCTCGAGCCTCGAACTCGAGGACGAAGTGCGCGCCAGCCTCAACGCCGCGGAGTCGAAGGCCAACGCCGACGGGTCCCACATCGTGATGATCGGCATCCTGCCCACGCTGATGCCCGAGCATCTGGCGGCGAACTGGATGAGCGAGTCGACGCGCTATCAGGCGCTCAACGACTCCATCTTCACCGCCCGCGGCGAGGACATCATGATCGACATCGGCGGCGCGGAACGGCTCACGATGCAGGCCGCGTCGATCGCCCCCGAATCAGCTTGCACCAGCATGCAATTGCACCTTCAGGTCTCGCCGGCGGAATTCGCGCAGAACTGGAACGCCGCCCAGGTGCTGGCCGCGCCGCAGCTGGCTCTCGGGGCGAACTCCCCCTACTTCTTCGGCCACGAGCTGTGGTCCGAGACCCGCATCGAGCTGTTCGCCCAAGCCACCGACACCAGGCCCGAGGAGCTCAAGACTCAGGGCGTACGGCCGCGAGTGTGGTTCGGCGAGCGATGGATAACGTCGATCTTCGATCTGTTCGAGGAGAACGTCAGGTACTTCCCGTCGCTGCTGCCGGAGGTGTCCGACGAGGATCCCGTCGCCGAGCTGGCGGCGGGTCGCACGCCGACGCTCCCCGAACTGCGCCTGCACAACGGCACCATCTACCGGTGGAACCGACCCGTGTACGACGTCGTCGACGGACGACCCCACCTACGGGTCGAGAACCGGGTGTTGCCGGCCGGGCCGACGGTGGTGGACATGCTCGCCAACGCAGCGTTCTACTACGGTGCGCTGCGGGCGCTGTCCGACGACGACCGTCCAATCTGGTCGCAGCTGAGTTTCGCTGCGGCCGAACGCAACTTCACCTCCGCGGCGCGCAGCGGCATGGCGGCGCGGCTGTACTGGCCCGGGCTCGGCGAGGTGACACCCGACGAACTGGTGCTCCGTGAACTCGTCCCCCTTGCCCACGAGGGCCTCGAACGGTGGGGGGTCGCCGCGGAGGTCAGGGATCGCTATCTCGGTGTCATCGAAGGCCGCGCCAAGTCCGGCCGCAACGGTGCGACCTGGCAGGTCGACACCGTCCGGGCGCTTCAGAACCGCGGCTCGGCTCGTCCGCAGGCACTGGCGGAGATGCTGCGCCTGTACTGCGAGCGGATGCACGGCAACCAGCCCGTACACACCTGGGACGGGCCGTCGTGATCACGGCGTGGGTGCCGGCGGCGGTCGCGGTGAGCCTCTTGGCGCCGGGGTGCCAGGTCGCCTCGGCCGATCCCGGCCTCGACCGGGACGTCACGCTCGGCGGCGGGCAGGAGGCCTCGGTCGACGGTCTTCGCGTGCGGTTCGCCGACGTGCTCGAAGATTCCCGCTGCCCCACCAGCGTCGCCTGCGTCTGGAGCGGACAGGCCCGCTTGACGGTCGTCGCCCAGGCCGAGGACGGCCCGCCGACGACGGTGGAGTTCAACACCAATCCCGCTCCTGGCCAAGGCTTTTCGTCCGGCCGGGTCGGCGACTACACGGTCACCATGCGCTCGCTGGAGCCATACCCGCAGACACCCGAGGACGCGACACCGCTCGAGGATTACCGGCTCACCCTGTCGGTCGCGAAGGGCTGACGATGCCCGCGTTCCCTCTGACGGCCCACGAGGCGAGTTGACGGTCAGTCACCCATGCCGAGGTCGCGCCGGAACCCGCTGGGGATGATCAGGTCGGCCGGGCTGAGGTCGTGCACCGACGAGTGGCCAAGACCCAGCAGCGTCGAGTCGATGCCACCCCGCATGATGTCGAGGACGTTCTCCACGCCGGTCTGACCGCCTGCCGCCAGCCCCCAGAGGTAGGCCCGGCCAAGCATCACGGCGCGCGCCCCGAGCGCCAGCGCCTTGACGACGTCGCTGCCCCGGCGGATTCCGCCATCCAGCACCACCTCGACCTCGCCGCCGACCGCGTCGACTATTGCAGGCAGGGCGCGGATCGGTGCTGGTGTCCCGTCGAGGTTGTTGCCGCCGTGGTTGGACACCGAGATGGCGGTGACGCCGGAATCGACTGCACGCCTTGCATCGTCGACCCGCATCACGCCCTTGAGCATGAACGGCCCGCCCCACTGCTCCCGCAGCCACGCGATGTCGTCCCACGTCGGCAGCGGGGTCTGCATCCATTCGCCGTAGGCCCCGAAGAAGGTCGGGGCGGGTCCGCCGTCCTGGGACAGGTTCGGCGCGGTCAGGTCGGGCACCCGTCCGGTCTTGGCGAAGTCGAGCAACCACCGTGGGCGGGCGATCCCCTCCGGCGCGAACCGGACCATGGCCCGCAGGTCCATCCGCTCCGGGATGGACGGGCTGCCCCAGTCGCGCCCGTTCGAGAACGACCAGTCCGAGGTGACGATCAGACCCACTGCACCCGCGGCGCGGGCCCGCTCCATGCGCGCCACCAGCTTGTCCCGGCTGCCCGTCCAGTACATCTGGAAGAAGGTTTGGGGGTTGGCGGCGGCGACGTCCTCGACCGGCTTGCTCGCGAACGACGACAAACTCATGGCGGTGCCGCGGGCGGCAGCTGCCCTGGCGACGGCCACTTCACCGTCCGGATGCACGGCCTGCACGCCGGTCGGCGAGATGAACACTGGAAGCGAGATCGCCTGTCCCATCACCGTCGTCGAGGTGTCGCGCTTGGCCGAGAGTCCCGCGACGTGCGGCGCGAAGCCCAGTTCGGCGAACGCCGCGGTGTTGTCGTCGGCAGAGATCCCGCGTTCGGAACCCGCGACCAGCGCGCTGTAGACACTCTTTGGCAGTCGTTTGGCCGCGCGCCGTTGCGCCTCGGCCACTGTCTCGAACCAACCGGTCTTGGTCATCATCGAACTCCTCGGGTCGTCACCGGGTTCTCGTCGCACACCCGTTGGGGTTGACGGACGATCACGGTCAGCGGTATCGCCCGGGAATGGTCCACCGCCGACTTGGGGACCGTCCGCTCGGCCGCCAGCGCCGTCTCGCCGTAGCCCTGCACGCATTCCGGATCTGGGCCGTCCAGCGGCAGGCCGGTGAAGAACTTGGCGGCCATGCACCCTCCGCGGCAGGTGTCGAAGAACGCACACTTCGCGCACGCGCCACCGGTGGTCGGCGACCGCAATTCCTCGAACAGGTCGGAATGACGCCAGACGGTGCGGAATCCGCCGTCGCGCAGGATGTTTCCCGCGAGAAAGGACTCGTGGATGGCGAACGGGCAGGCGTAGACGTCGCCGACCGGGTCGATCAGGCACACCACGCGTCCGGCACCGCACAGGTTCAACCCCGGCAGCGCCTCCCCGTAGGCCGACAGGTGGAAGAAGGAATCACCGGTGAGGACGCCGTCACCGTGGGCCACCAGCCAGTCGTAGAGCTCGCGCTGTTGGACCGCCGTCGGGTGCAACGCGTCCCACACGTCGGCGCCTCGGCCCGACGGACGCAACCGGGTGATGCGCAGCGTGGCACCGAAGCGGTCGGCCAACGCCTTGAACTCGTCGAGCTGACCCACGTTGTGCCGCGTCATCACCACCGAGATCTTGGCGTCACGAAATCCGGCCTGCGACAGGTTCTCCAACGCCCGGATCGCCATGGCGAACGAACCCGGTCCTCGCACCGCGTCGTTGACCTCCGCGGTGGCGCCGTCGAGTGAGATCTGCACGTCGACGTAGTCACTGGCGGCCAGCTTGGCCGCGACGGCCTTGTCGATGCGCACGCCGTTGGTGGAGAACTTCACCCCGACGTGGTGCTCGGTGGCGTAGTCCACCAGCTCCCAGAAGTCCGACCGCACGGTCGGTTCGCCGCCGCCGATGTTGACGTAGAACACCTGCATGCGTTCGAGCTCGTCGATGACGTCCTTGCACTGCCGAGTGCTCAGCTCGCGCGGGTCCCGCTTGCCCGAGGAGGACAGGCAGTGCACGCAAGACAGGTTGCACGCATAGGTCAGTTCCCACGTCAGGCAGATCGGAGCGTCGAGACCGAGCTCGAACTGGTCCACTAGACGCCCGGGCAACACGGCGGTCACGACGTACGCACCAGCATGTTCGAGTTCACCAAGGTGTCAAGCGCTTTCGCGTAGATTGCGACGTCCTCGACACCGGCCGCTCGAAGCGCCGCCCGCGCGGTCGGATGCTCACCGATGGCCGCGACCACCTGCACCACCACCAGGTTCTTCAGGAAGGACAGCTTCCTGGTACCGAAGTGGTACAGCAGCGCCCCGAAGGGTTCGGGGCGCAGGGCCGCCTGGGGGTGCAGCTGCCAGCGCGCGTCGAGGTCGAACATGGTCAGTAAACCCCGCACATGCCGTCGATCGACACTTCCTCGACCAAGACCTCGTCGACGAGCGACTCTGCAGCGGAGCTGTTCTCGGGTTCGTCAGAGCGGTTCATGGTGGCCTCCTGGTGGGGATTGCGGACGTCATCACGCTATGGCACCCGGAGCGTCGCCGACACTCGCCGAACGGGCAGTCACCTGCCCATCCGGACGGGTCAGGAATGCCACCCCCTCGGGTCGCGCGCAGCTGCCCGCCATCCGAATAGCGTTGGTCGACAAGGTTCTTCGAACAGAGGTGCGCCCATGACGAGTGCGTCGACGCTTCCCCGGGTACGCGTCAGCCGGCGCTCCGGCCCTCACATCGCGCATCCCGACCTGGCGGCGCTGTGCACGACGCGGTTCTGCACGAGCCGCGCCGGCGGGGTGCTCGCCGTCGAACACGACCTGGGACCCGACGAGATCTCCGACGAACTCGCCGTCCTGCTGGCGACCGAACTCGACGACGCCGGCGTGCTGCGTGGCCAGCCCGAGTTCGAGGCCGTGTTCACCGGGGTGGTGCAGTCCGTCACCGATGACGCCGGCGAGTCCGACGCCGCGTGGCTTCGGTTCTACCGCAACTCACTGGACCGTCTCGAACACGGGTCTGCGGCATTCGCTCCGATTCACGAGTACGCGGCATCCCTGGTCGTAGGTCGCGAAATCGTGGACTTGGGTTCGTGTTTCGGGTTCTTTCCGCTCCGCATGGCGGCTGCCGGTTTCGACGTCACCGCAACCGATCTGAGCAGACCCACGATGGAACTGCTCGACCACACCAGTCCGCTGCTGCGGCGCCCCCTACGCACCGTTGTCTGCGACGCGGCCAGCGTTCCCCTGTCGGACGGTGCGGCCGACACCGTCACGGTGCTGCACCTTCTCGAACACCTCGGCGCGGAGGCCTCGGCTGCGGTACTGCGCGAGGCGATGCGGCTGGCCCGCCGCCGGGTCATCGTCGCGGTGCCATTCGAGGACGTGCCGCGAGCCTGCTACGGGCACGTCCAGCGGTTCGACCTCGACGTCCTGCAGACGATCGCCGACGCGTGGCGGGGCTCGGTGATCGAAGCCGGGGTGCACGAATTCCACGGCGGGTGGCTCGTCCTCGACCGTTGACGGACCGCGAACGTTAGATCAGCCCACGCTTGCTCGCCGCGTACACCGCTTCGGCTCGCCGGCTTACCTCCAGTTTGCGCATGATGTTGCTGACGTGGAACTTCGCGGTGGTGGCCGAGATGTAGAGCTGCTCACCGATCTGGTTGTTGGACAACCCCGTTGCGAGTAGTCGGAGCACCTCGAGCTCGCGGGCGGTGAGCTGCTGGTGAAGGTCGGCCCGCCCGGACATCGAGCGGACGACGGCGGCGGCGCTTCGCGAGTCGAAGGCACTGTCCCCGGCCGAGATCGCCCGAATGGCCCGCACCAACTCGGTGGTGTCGACGTCCTTGACCACGTATCCCCGAGCTCCGGCGTGCATCGCCCGCACCACCAGGTCCTCGTCGAGGAACGTGGTGAGCACCAGCAGGCCGATACCGGGGTGGGCCGCAGACAACGTGGTGCACAAGGAAAGACCTTCGTATTCCGAGCCCGCGGACAGCTTGAGATCCAGCAGCACCACGTCCGGGGTCGTCGCCAGGACGACGGCCACCGCCTCGGCCTCCGACGACGCCTCGCCGACGACGACGAGCCCTCGCTGGCGCTCCAGCACCGAGCGCAGCCCCTCGCGCAGGATGGCGTGGTCGTCGACGAGCACCAGCCTGATCGTTCCCGTGGTGACGTCAGTCGTCATGGCCGGTCCTCTTCTCGTTGGGTGCCGGCACGGTGGCGACGACGCGCACACCACCGATTCGCGACCGCAGCACCTCGAGGGTGCCGCCGTGTTCTCGGGCGCGCGCCAGCATGTTGGCCAGTCCGCGGTGGTGGCCGTCGACGTCGGCGGCTTCGGACAGTCGCAACATCATCCGCAACTTCTCCGGCTCGCCGGTGCCGTCGTCGGAGATCGACAGTGTCACCGCCGCAGGTGTGTAGTTCAACCGGACGATCGCCCGCATCGCGTGGCCGTGCATCGCGGTGTTGAACAGCGCCTCACCAGCGATCCGCAGCAGCGCATGTTCGACGTCGCTGGGCATTTCGACCGGACTGCCGACGACCTTCAGCGTCACCCGGAGGTCCTCTGGCATGTGCACGGTGGCCAGCTGGTCGAGCATCTCAGGCAAGCTGGAACGCTGGGCGTCGCCGGGATGATTCAACGCATAGATCGCCGAGCGTAGCTGCTCGACGGCCGATCGACTCAGGTCCTTCGCAAGGTCGAGCCGGTCGATCAGGTCACTCGACGCCGACTGGGATTCCAACTCGCTGCGGCACACCTCGATCTGCATTCCTGCGGACAACACCGTCTGGGCAACGCTGTCGTGCAGCTCGCGCGCGATGCGGTGCCGTTCGGAGTCCAGCACCTGGTGGCGTTGGGCAGCGCCCAACTCACGCTGGGTGGCAAGCAATTCGACGTTGCGCGCCTCCGACTCGGCGAGCAACGCCTGGGACTTGCTGAACAGCGCGCAGTTCTGCAGTGCGACCGCGGTCTGACTCGACAGGATGCGCATCACCACCTCGTCGGAGGTGTCGAGGGCACGGCTGCGCGGGGTCCACGCGGCGAAGGCCCCGATGACGACGTCGTCGAGCTCTATCGGCACGTGGGCGTGCTGACGCTCGATCACCGGAAGGCGGAACTGTGCCAGCTGTCCACGCAGGATGTCGTTGAGTCGGTTGAGCACCGCATCGGGCAGATGCGGGCCCGGATCGGTTGCCCCGGAGAGACCTTCGAAGGCGTAGGCGACCCCTGCCGAATCCAAGATCAGGTGGCGCGGACTGGCCTCGGGCAGTGCACCGTCGGCGAGGGCGATCAGGATCCACTCGGCGTCCAGATGGATGCGCGCGGCCTCGGCGACGGCTCGGACCAGGTTCTCCGGGCCCTCCGTCGTCTGCACGAGCGCGCGGGAGATGATGTCGAAGGCCGCCACCACCCGGTCCAGCCGCTGAGCGGCGACGCGCAGCTCCGGGTAGAACGTGCCCTTGCCGGATCGCACTCCGGTCAACCGCTCGAGATCCGGGCGGCGGTCGGGGGTGCGCGAAAGTTCGGATGTCACATCGCAGTCCGGAACAATGCCTGAATCTGGGCGGCGTCGGCCTGCCGCGGATTGGTGGTCATGCAGGCGTCCTGCAGGGCGGCCGCCGCCAGTCGTGGCAGATCGGTCTCGTCGACGCCGAGCTGCGCCAGGCCACGCGGTACCCCGACCCGGACCGCCAGCTGCTCGATCCGATCGGCCAGGGCGAGAGCGGCTTCCGCCGCAGGAGCCCGGGGGTCGACGATCCCGAGGTAGGCGGCGATCGCGCGGAAGGGCTCCGGGTCGTCCTCGGCGTTGAACCGGATCACGTGAGGCAGCAGCACCCCGTTGATGACGCCGTGCGGGAGGTCGAGCAGTCCGCCGACCTGGTGGCTCATCGCGTGCGCGGCGCCGAGTATCGCGTTGGTGAAGGCCAGCCCCGCCTCCAAGGCGGCCTGGGCCATCAGGATTCGAGCCGACATGTCCGCGGGCCGGTCGATGGTGGCCACCAGGTTGTCGGTCACCATCTGCACGGCCCGCAGCGCGTGGTGATCGGTGAGCTGGTTGTGCCCGAGCGACACGAACGCCTCGATGCCGTGCGTCAGCGCATCCAAACCCGTTGCTGCGTTGAGCCACTCGGGCATCGTGGTGAGCAGCCGCGGGTCGATCACCGTGATGTCCGGGACGAGCGACCGACCGAGGATGGTGATCTTGGTGTTGCGGGTGGTGTCGGTGACGATGCAGAACTGGGAGACGTCGGCGCCCGTCCCCGACGTCGACGGCACCACGACCAGCGGCGGGATCGGCATCAGCGCCTTGTCGACGCCCTCGTAGTCCAGGATGTTCCCGCCGTTCGCGGCCAGGATCGCGACGCCCTTCGCGGCGTCGATCACCGACCCGCCTCCGACGGCGACCAGGACGTCGCAGCGGTTGGACCGGTAGACCTCGTAGCCGGCGGCGATCTCGTGATCCTTCGGGTTGGGCGTGAGGTCGCTCCACACCCTTGCCTCCACGCCCTGTTCGCGGAGATGCCCCGTCATCTCGTCGACCCAGCCGGCCTCGATCAACCCGGCGTCGGTGACGAGCAGGGGTCGGAGCGCACCCAGTCTCAGCGCCGCATGCGCCGCCTCCACCATCGAGTCGACTCCGAAGACGATCTCGGGCGCGTGGAACTTCAGCACCCGGCCCGGCGCGAACCCGCCGGCGTCGTGCGGATGCTCGGGGTGCGGCAGCGGCACTGCCGCCGGGTACCGCACCCGTTCCACGTTCGTCACAGTCCCGCCTCGACCACCGCTCGACTGGGACACCGGGTGTGACCCAGACAACACCTGTGAACCCACAGTACGACCTGGACGGTGCTCGGCCAATCGAGGTGGTCGGGCACTCATCGGTACGCCACGTCGGTGACGAAGTCCCGAGCCGTCCGCTCCAGTCCACCGAGGTCGCGCACCACCCGCACGCGGCTGCAATATTCGGCGTAGGCGGGAAGGTCGCAGCTGCCAAGCCCCCACGAGTACCGCGGTTCCGGCGTCAGCCACACCGTCTCGCGAGCCCGTCGGGTGATCTCCTCGAACGCCGCCAGGTTGGGGTCGTTGGCGTTGTTTCGGCCGTCGCCGAGCACCACCACGGTCGTTCGTCGGGTCACGGCGGAGGCGTGTTCGGCCAGGAATTCCCCGAAGGCGTTGCCGTAGTCAGAATTCGCGTCGACGTCGATGACGTCTCCGCCGAACAGCATCCCCAGCGCACGGTCGCCGGAGTAGTCCCTGAACAGGTCGGTGGTCTCGGCGACGTCCGCGACGAACGCGAATGTGCGGACCTGAGTGAACAGGTCCTGCAAACCGTGCACCAGGTTCAGGGTGAACCGCGACGTGGCCCGCACCGAGAGGCTCACGTCGGCGAGCACCACCAACCGCGGCCGGTCCTCCGCGCGCCGCACGGTGACGGGGACGAACGGGATGCCGTCGAACCGCATGTTGCGGCGCATCGTGCGCCCCGAGTCGACCCGACCGGCCGCCGCGGCGCGCCGACGGTGGGTCAACGCACCATGCAGGCTGCGCGCCAGCCTGCGCAGCGATTCCTCGAGCTCGGCTCGCTCGGTCTCCGGGAGCCTGGCCGAGCCCGACAGTGCGGCTTCGCGGTGCGTCCGCGTCTCCACGATTCTGTTCTCCAGCGCCAACAACGCCTCGAGGTGCTTCTTCAGCGCCTGCGGCAGGTTCTCCAGCACACCGGTCAGCCGTCGCCGCAGCGCCGCGGCGTCGGCCTCGTCACCGTCGTCGGCGGCGGTCAGTTCGTCGAGCCACCCGAGCAGGGCGTCCTGTTCGGCAATCGTGAGCGACGCCTCGACGCTGGTGTCGGTCGCCGAGGCCAGCGTGCCAGGCGGCCCGCCTCCGTGGAGTCGGTCCGCGGAGAGCTGCACCCGGTACTTGTTCTCGTCGGGTCCGGCGCTCTCCTTGGACAGGACGATCTGGTCGGTCAGCGCGGCGATGTCGATCTTGTTTGCCTCCTGGTGCAGGTTGTACTGCTGCGCCAGGTCCTCCTGTTTGAAGTACTCCCGGATGCTGGCTGGTTTGCCGTGCTCGTGGCCTTCCTCCGGCTTGTCGCTCGGTTCGTCGGACAGCGTGAACGACTCGAGCTCACCACCGTCCACGAGGTCGTCGTGAGCGTGGCCGTGGCCCCCCGCTCCGCCGTCACCACCGACGCGCACCAGCGAGAAGAACGCGTCGAAGATCTCGTCGAACACCGGTTCGTCGCGCTGGTCCTTGACGAGCGCCACCCGCAGCGCGGTCCGCAGGACGGTTCGCGAGGACATCACACCGGGTTGGCCGGCGCACCGCATCGCATCCAGCGCCTCGGGGATCGAGACACGCAGACCCCCGAGTCTCAGGAGCCGGACGAAACGGTGCAGGGTCGCTTCCACGTCGTTCCTAGAAGGGCCGACGCCGGCCGAGCGAGGCGTTCTTCTTGGGGGTTCCGTAGTACCCGTCGGTGAACCGGCCCGGTTTGTCCTTGGCCTCCCGCACGGCCGCTCCGTCGGGTTCGGTGTCCGCCGCCGCGTGGGTGTGGGTGTGCTCGCCGTGCGCGTGAGCGTGTCCGTGCGCGTGGTCATGGCCGTTGTGTGCCGAGGTGGGCAACGTCGCGTTGGGATCGACGAGCCGCGGGAGTGCCTCGAGCGACTTGCGAATGTCCTTGTCATACTTGACCACCACCGACACCGTGTCCGACAGCACCTTCGCCGAAAGCTCGCCGACCCCGAGCACCGCAAGGGTGCGGGCCCAGTCGATGGTCTCGGAGATGCTCGGTGCCTTGCGCAGGTCGAGATCGCGCAGGCCGCGGACCACGTCGACCAGTTGCGCGGCCACCGCCTCGGTCAGACCGGTGTCCTTGGCTAGGATGATCTCCAATTCTCGCTCCGCAGAGGGATAGTCGAGGAAGAGATGGAGGCATCGCCGCTTCAGCGCCGCCGCCAAGTCCCGGGTGTTGTTCGACGTCAGGATCACGTACGGCGCATGCTTGGCCGTGAACGTCCCGATCTCCGGAACCGACACCTGGTACTCACCAAGCAATTCCAGCAGCACGGCTTCGAGTGCCTCGTCGGCGCGGTCGATTTCGTCGATCAGCAGGACCACCGGCTCGTCCGAGCGCACCGCCTCCAGCAGCGGCCGAGACGCCAGGAACCGGTCGGAGAAGAACACGCTCTCCTGGGCGCCGATCCGGTCGACGGCTTCGTCCAAGTCGGCGGCATCGGCCACCAACTGCCCGATCTTCTCCCGCAGGATCTGGGTGTACAGCAGCTGCTTGCCGTAGTCCCACTCGTAGAGCGCCTTCGTCTCGTCCTGACCTTCGTAACACTGCAACCGCAGCAGACGGCGACCGGTGGCGGCGGCAAGCGCCTTGGCCAGCTCCGTCTTGCCTACGCCAGCGGGTCCCTCGATCAGCAGCGGCTTGTCGAGTCTCGTCTGGAGGAAGACCGTTGTCGAAAGGCGCTCGTCGGCGATGTAGCCCTCGCCGGCGAGTGCCTCGCGGACAGCCTCGACGGAGTCGAAGGATTCAGCCTCCGCGATAGAGGACGACATCAGGGTAGGAGTTCGTCGAGGTCACCGTTCATGCAGTGCTCGACGACCGGGCGGACGAGGTCGAATGTGCACTCCTTGGCGTTGCCTGGCGTGCAGGCGTCGCCGAGGACGTGGTTGGTGATGCGGTCGACATCGGCCTTGTCGCCCTTGATCACCGGCGCATTCTCGTAGAACTTGGTGGGGCCCGAGCCGAGTCGGTTCTTGGAGTAGCTGTCCTGCTTGACGTCGGTGAACTTCTCGATGATGTTGACGTCACGCAGGAGTCGGATCGCGGCGCCGAGGGCGGCGTCGGCGGCCTGCACGTCGGTCATGCCGTAGGTGTCGACGCCCATCGCCTGCGCAATGTCGGCGAACCGCTTGTAGGCAGCCGACATGTTGAACGCCCACACCCGGGGCAGGGCGATCGCGTTGTTCAAGCCGTGATGGGTGTCGTAGAAGGCGCTCACCGCGTGCGAAATCGAGTGGATGATGCCGAGGCCACCCGAATTGAATGCCTGGGCGGCAACGTATTGCGCGTACATCATGCCTTCGCGGCCCTTCAGGTCCTGTCCGTTCCAGGTGGCCTCGCGCAGGTTCTCGGCGGTGAGCTTGATCGCGCGGATCGCGTTGCCGAGCGACGGTTCGAAGTTCAGCCGCGACACGTAGGGCTCCGAGGCGTGGGCCAGCACGTCGAACCCGCACTGCGCGGTGTAGTCGACGGGGCAGCTGTAGTAGAGCACCGGGTCGTCGACGGCCAGCGTCGCCACGCACGCGTCGTCGAAGGCCACGTACTTGTGCGGGTTGTCGGGGTCGGTGGTGGTGTCGGTGATGACGTAAGCCCAGGACGTCTCCGACCCGGTGCCCGCCGTCGTCGAAATCGCAATGTGCGGAGGGTTCTTCGGGTTCTCCGACATGTTGAAGCCCTCGAAGTCGTTGACGTTGCGACCGTCGTGCG
>Ga0209051_1001763_pt1 | contig 17177 bp, 15 predicted proteins | sample AraplaCvi_mMS_r2_2_FD_184286 | JGI IMG/M metagenome (GOLD analysis project Ga0209051, IMG submission 184286) | Arabidopsis root microbial communities from North Carolina, USA - plate scrape MF_Cvi_mMS_r2 (SPAdes) (version 2) | ecosystem: Host-associated > Plants > Roots > Endosphere | place...
CCCCGGGCGTGTCGCGCCTGCGCGTGCTGCTGTCGCACGACGGGCACCTGGGCGTCTCGCACGCGCCGCTCGCGCCGCTGCAGGGCCCGGTGCGCGTGATCCTCGCCGACGCACCGCTGGCCGCCGCGCGGCCGCTCGCGCGCCACAAGACCAGCGACCGCGCCTGGCAGGACGCCGCAGTGCACGCCGCCGAGGTCGAGGGCGCGTTCGACATCCTCGCCTTCGGGGCCGAGGGCGAACTGCTGGAGGGCGGGCGCAGCAGCGTCTTCGTGCGGCTCGACGGCCGCTGGTTCACGCCGCCGCTCGACGATGGCGTCCTCGCCGGCGTGATGCGCGGCGTGCTGCTGGACGACCCGGCCTGGGGCGCGCGCGAGCGGCGCATCACGCGCGACGAGCTCGCGCGGGCGCAGGACATCGTGGTCTGCAACGCGCTGCGCGGGCCGCTGCGCGCGACCCTCGTGGCCCGTCACAGCGCGGCGGCCTGAACGGCGCGCCGCGGATTCCAGCCGGGTCGACGTCGACTGCCCGGCCATCGAGGTCGATCCCGCCGGCGCCGCGGCCTCCGATACCATCGCCGGATGCAGATCGCGCTCTTCGACCTCGACCACACGCTGATCCCCTTCGACTCGGGCGGCGCCTTCACCAGCCACATGGCGACGCTCGGCGCGATCGGCCCCGGGTTCGCGCCGCAGTACCTCGACTACTGCCGCCGCTACGCGGCCGGCGAGGTCGACATGCGCGAGATGCACCGCTTCACCGTCGGCGCGCTCGGCGCGCATCCGCCCGCGCAGCTGCAGGCCTGGCTCGACGACTTCCGCCACGCGATCGAGGCCAGCATCCCGGCCAAGGCGCGCGCGCTCGTGCAGTCGCACCAGCAGGCGGGCCACGCGTGCGCGCTCGTCACGGCGACGACCCGCTTCGTCGCCGCGGCCTACGGCGCGGCGGCGGGGCTCGAGACCGTGCTGGCCACCGAGCCCGAGCGCGACGAGGCCGGCCACTTCACCGGCGAGATCATCGGCGAGCCGTGCTTTCGCGAACACAAGATCACGCACGTCGAGGCCTGGCTCGCGCGGCTGGGCGTCACGTGGGCGACGGTGGCGCGCAGCTGGTTCTACTCCGACTCGATCAACGACCTGCCGCTGCTGTCGCACGTCACCGATCCGGTGGTCGTGGATCCGGATCCGATGCTGCGGGCGGAGGCCGGGCGGCGGGGGTGGCCGATCCTGTCGCTGAAAGGCTGAACGGCGGGCCGGCGATCAGTGGTCGGCCGCCTGCACCCCGTGGTCCGCCGCGTACCGCAGCAACTCCACCGCGGTATGCGCCCCCAGCTTGCGCCGGATCTCGGTCTGGTAGTTGGCCACCGTCTTGGCGCTCAGGTGCAGCGTGCGCGCGATGTCGTCGACGCCGCGGCCGGCGACGAGGTGGCGCAGGATGTCGAACTCGCGCACCGAGAGCGCGGCGTGCGCCGGGGCGGCCTGCGCGAGCGCCGCGGCGACGTCCGCGGACACGTAGCGTCCGCCGCGCGCGAGCTCGTGCAGCGCGGCCACCAGCACCTCGGGCGCGCTGCTCTTGGTGACGAAGCCGGCCGCGCCCGCGGCCAGGCACTGGCGCACGGTGGCCGGGCCGTCGTGCATCGAGAACACCAGCACGCGCGGCGAGCCCGGGCGCAGCGCGAGGCGGCGCAGGAGCTCGAGGCCGCCGACGCCGGGCAGCGAGAGGTCGACCACGAGCACGTCCAGCGCCTCGGCGCCGGGGCGCGTCACGGCGGCGTAGGCGGATTCGGCGTCGGTGAACTCGGCAGCGACCGCGAGCTCGTCCTCGAGCTCGATCAGGCGCCGGTAGCCGGCGCGCACGACGGCGTGGTCGTCGACCAGGCCGATGCGCGTCATGCGGCGAGCGCCAGTGCGCGCGCACGGGCCGGGCCGCGCAGGCGCGCGCGCAGGTGCAGGCCGCGCATCGGCGCCTCGCCCGCGGGCGTCCAGTCGAACTCCCCGCCCAGCGCCCACACCCGCTCGCGGATGCCGGCCAGACCGTTGCCGCGCTGCAGCGCGGCCTCCGGGGACTGCAGGCCGCGCCCGTCGTCGCGCGCCGTCCAGCGCAGCGCCAGGCCGTCGGCGTCGCCGACGAGGACCACCTCGACGCGCGCCGCCGCCGCGCCCGCGTGGCGCGCGGCGTTGGTCAGCGCCTCCTGGCTGATGCGGTAGACGGCCAGCACGAGCTCGCGCGGCAGGGCCACGTCGGCCGGCGAGGCGCTGCGCAGCGCGCCGTCCAGCACGAGGCGCGCCTCGCAGCGCAGGGCCGCGTCGGCGCCTCGGTTCCAGCTCGCGGCGAGCGCCTCGAGCAGCGCGCCCAGGTGCGCCGCGCTCGCGTCGGCCTCGTCGGCGCCCGGGCCGAGCGGCTGCAGGCGCGCGAGCAGGCCGCGCACGTCCTGCTGGATGTGCGCGATCTGCTCGCCCATGCCGGCCACCACCTCCGCCAGCGCGGCGTCGCGCGCGCAGCGCCGCGCCAGCCACGCCGCGTCGGCGCGCAGCGCCGTCAGGCGCTGGCCGAACTCGTCGTGCAGGTCGCGCGCCAGGCGCTGGCGCTCGTCCTCCTGCAGCGTGAGCACCTTGTGCGCGAGCACGCGGCGCGCGTCCTCGGCGGCTTCGAGGGAGGCGGCGAGGCGGCGCACCGCGTCGCCGATGGCGGCGAGCTCGCGCACCGGCATCGCGGGCAGCGCGCGCGCCGCGCCGTGCTCGCCGCGGCCCACGCGCGCCAGCACGACGATCAGCGACTGCAGCGGCGCCAGCGCGCGCCGCACGTTCCAGTGCATCGCGGCCAGCATGCCGAGGCAGCAGGCGCTCAGCACGAGCGCGAGCCCCGCGAGGTTGGCGAGGGCCTCGCGCTGCTCGCTGACGGCGGACGGCGCGACGCTCGCCGTCCAGGCACGTCCTGCGCCGCGCGCGAGCCGCCACGTGACACTCTGTGCCGCGGCGCCGTCCTCGCGCAGGTCGGCGCGCATCAGCCAGCCCAGGAGCGGGGAGGGCGGGGCGGGGTCGCTGTCCACCAGCACGCGGCCCGCGTCGTCGGCCACGCGCAGGCGCACGTGGCGCGGCGGCGCCAGCGCGCGCAGGGCGGCGAGCGCCTCGGCGTCGTCCGCCGGCAGCGCCTGCAGGCGTTGCGCGGCCTGCGCGAGGGCGAGGGCGCCGGCGATCTCGTCGCGCGTGTCCTGGCGCGCGACCGCGAGGCCGAGGGCCAGCGACAAGGCCAGCGAGGCGAGGGCGACCCCCAGCGCGTGCCGCATCACGAGCCGCGAGAGCTCGAGACGCGCAGCGAGGTCGGGAGTTTTTCCCGGCACGCCGGGAATGGGTGTTGCGTCGTCGCAGGTCATGATCTACGTGCCCACGCTAGCGCGCCGCCCGCGCTCGGGAGGCCCGTGTTTACCCCTTGAACCCGCCCCGTTCGCCGCGAGACGAAACGACATCCCCGCTCCATCACGACACATGACGACGACCCTGCGACCGCCCCGATTCCCGCGCGCCCTCGCGCCCCTGGCCCTCGCCGCGCTGCACGCGCTCGCGCACGCCGCCGACAACCCGGCGGAGGACGTCGAGCACCAGCGCGTCGAGGTGATCGGCACGACGCCGCTGCCCGGCCTCGGCACGCCGCTGCGCGAGGTGCCGGCCAACGTGCAGGTCTTCGGCTCGAAGGACATCCAGCGCCAGGGCCAGGGCAACCTGTCCGAGTACCTGGAGCAGAACCCGACCAGCGTCACCGTCAACGCGGCGCAGGGCAACGCCTACCAGGCCGACATCAGCTTCCGCGGCTTCACCGCCTCGCCGCTGCTCGGCACGCCGCAGGGCCTGTCGGTGTTCCAGGACGGCGTGCGCATCAACGAACCGTTCGGCGACGTCGTCAACTGGGACCTGCTGCCGCAGTCGGCCATCTCCAGCATCCAGCTGATCCCGGGCTCGAACCCGGTCTTCGGGCTCAACACGCTGGGGGGCGCGCTCGCGGTCTACACCAAGAGCGGCAGCGCCAACCCCGGCACGGCGGTCGAACTCTCGGGCGGCTCCTTCGGCCGCGCGACGGGCACCTTCGAGCACGGCGGCCAGTCGGGCAACTGGGACTGGTTCGTCACCGCCAACCTCTCGCACGAGCACGGCTGGGCCGAGCACAACCCGAGCCGCGTGCAGCAGCTGTTCGGCAAGCTGGGCTACCAGACCGACGACACCGACCTCGACCTGAGCTTCACCGGCGCGAACAACAACCTGCAGGGCACGCAGACGCTGCCGCGCAGCTTCCTCGACGACCGCCGCCAGGCCTACACCTTCCCCGACACCAACGAGAACCGGGTCGGCATGCTCACGCTCAAGGGCAGCCACTTCATCGACAAGGACGTGCTGCTGGGCGGCAACGCCTACGTGCGGCGCTACCTCAACACGAACGTCTCGAGCGACGTCAACGACGACTTCGACCCCGCGGAGGATCCCGACGCGCCCGAGGCCCTGAACGACCGCTCGCAGATCGCCCAGACCAGCTACGGCGGCGGGCTGCAGCTGACCGTCAACCAGGCGATCGGCGGGCTCGCCCACCGCTGGGTGGTCGGCGCGAGCGGCGACTTCGGGCGGGCGCGCTTCACGCAGGAGGCCCAGCCCGCGAACTTCGACCAGAACCGCGGCACGGTGGCGATCGGCGACTACGCGCCCGAGACCGACGCCGCCACGCGCAACAGCGCGCTGGCCGCGTTCCTGATGGACACGGTCACGCTGACGCCGCAATGGTCGGTCACGGCCTCGGGCCGCTTCAACGACGCGCGCGTGCACATCCGCGACGAGAGCGGCGAGAACCCCGACCTCGCCGGCGACCACGCGTTCCGGCGCTTCAATCCCGCGGTCGGCGCCACCTGGAACCCGAGCGCCGACTTCACCGGCTACGCGAGCTACAACGAGGGCATGCGCGCCCCGACGGCGGTGGAGCTGACCTGCGCCGACCCGCTCGCGCCCTGCAAGCTGCCCAACGCGTTCCTGGCCGACCCGCCGCTCAAGAAGGTCGTGGCCAAGACCGTCGAGCTCGGCGCGCGCGGCAAGGCGGCCGGCTGGGCCTGGAGCGCGGCGGCCTACCGCACGACCACCGACGACGACATCCAGTTCGTGGCCAGCGGCAACTCCATCAACGCCGGCTACTTCCAGAACGTGGGCCGCACGCGGCGCCAGGGCGTGGAGCTCTCGGCCTCGGGGCCGCTGGGCCCGGTCACCCTGTCGGCGCGCTACAGCTTCATCGACGCGAAGTACGTCACCCCCTTCGTCGAGAACAGCCCCAACAACTCCTCGGCGGACGCGGCGGGCGACATCCTGGTGGCCTCGGGCTCGCGCGTGCCGGGCATCCCGCGCCACGAGCTGCGCCTGCGGCTCGACGCCGAGCCGCTGGCCGGCTGGAAGGTCGGCGGCAACCTGCTGGCCGCGAGCTCGATGTTCGCGCGCGGCGACGAGAACAACCTCGACGCGGACGGCCGCGTCGCGGGCTACGTCGTCGTCAACCTCGACACGCGCTGGCAGGTCACCAAGGGGGTGGAGCTCTTCGCGCGCGCCAACAACGTCTTCGACCGCAAGTACGCGAACTTCGGCATCAAGGGCAGCAACGTCTTCGCCAACCCGGCGCACACGTTCGCGCCGGACGACCCCGTGCCCGAGACCTTCGTCGGCCAGGGTGCGCCGTTCGGGGCCTGGGCCGGGGTGCGGGTCAGCTGGGACTGACCTGGCCCCCTCGAGCTCTGCAGGCTGCCCCTGTATCGCTCGCCACCAACGAAAACGGGGACGGGCCGAAGGCCAGTCCCCGTCGAGGGCGCCCGCGCGCGAGGGGCGCGGGCCGGTCCGCCGGTCAGCGGGCCCCGATGTACATCGTGATCTCGAAGCCGTAGCGCAGGTCGGTCGCCTGGGGGGTGGTCCACGTCATGAGGGAGTCTCCTTGGTGAAGAATGGACGGCCGGGTCGGACGATCCGGCCTGATTCATGCTCTCGCATCCGGCGGCGGCCGCCCAGGGCCGCCACCATGATTCGCGGCTCATGATTTTCATGAATCGCGTGTGGAGTCCCCGCGCCATGACCCTGCGGCTGCGCATCAACATCATCGTCGGCACCCTCACCCTCCTGTTCGTCGCGGGCCTGCTCGCGCAGCAGCTGGGCGAGATGCGCCAGGCGGTGCACGAGGAGGTCGTCGCGGCCAACCGCGTCGCCGCCCAGCTGCTCAACCGGCTGATGTGGGGCTACGCGGCGCGCGGCCCGACGGCGCTCACCGCGGCGCTGCGCGACCTGGGCCGGGTGCGCTCCAACGAGATCACGCTCACCGACCGGCAGGGCCAGGTGCTCTACCGCTCGCCGCCGCCGGTCTACAAGGCCGGCCGCGACGCGCCCGCGTGGTTCGAACACCTGGTCTCGCCCGAGCCGAGCGTGCAGGCGATCGAGCTGCCCGACGGCAAGCTGGAGATCCGCGCCAACGCGGGCCGCGCGGCGCTCGACGCGTGGGAGGAGTTCTCGCGCCTGCTGATGGTGTCGCTCGCGCTGGTGGCCGCGGCCAACGCGCTCGTCTTCTGGCTGGTGGGGCGCGCGGTGCGGCCCTTCAGCCGCATCGTCGAGGCGCTCGACGGCCTGCAGGCGGGCCGCTTCGACGTGGTGCTGCCGCGGCTGCCCGGCACCGAGGCGCAGGCGATCGGCGAGGCCTACAACCGCATGGTGGGCGTCGTGCGCCACACCATCGAGAGCGAGCGCCGCGCCGCGCTCGCCGAGGCGCGCCTGACCGACAGCCGCGAGCTCGCGCGCTGGGTCGACGGCCAGCTGGAGGACGAGCGACGCCACATCGCGCGCGAACTGCACGACGAGCTCGGGCAGTCCGTCACCGCGATGCGCAGCATGGCGCTCTCCATCGCGCAGCGCGTCGGTGGGCGCGACGCGGAGTCCGAGCAGGCCGCGCGCGTGATCGCCGACGAGTCGTCGCGCCTGTACGATGCGATGCACGGCCTGATCCCGCGCCTCGCGCCGCTGGTGCTCGACCGCCTGGGCCTCGAGGAAGGCCTGCGCGACCTGGCCGAGCGCACGCGCCGCGCGCACCCGGACGTGCGCATGGAACTGCAGGCCGAGCTGCACGACGCCGAGCCCTCGGCGGAGGTCGCGATCACGCTCTACCGCGCGGTGCAGGAGGGCATCACCAACGCGCTGCGCCACGGCCACGCGCAGGCCGTGCGGGTGCGGGTGGCGCGCGACGCCGCCGGGCTGTCGCTCGAGGTGGTCGACGACGGCCAGGGCCTGGACGGCGGCACCGCCGCGCCCGGCCACTTCGGCTTGCGCTGGCTGGCCGAGCGCGTCGAGTCGGTCGGCGGGCAGATGACGCTCGAGCCGGTCACGCCGCACGGGGCGCGCCTGGCCGTGCACGTGCCCCTGCAGGCGACCGCGCCGCGCGCCGAGGCCACCGCATGAGGACGAAGGACGAGGAACGAGGCACGATGACGATCAAGGTGATGCTGGTCGACGACCATGCGCTCGTGCGCATGGGCTTTCGCATGCTGCTGGCCGACGCCGGCATGACGGTGGTCGCGGAGGCGGGCGACGGCGAGCAGGCCTGCCAGGACGTGGCGCGCTGCAAGCCCGACGTCATCGTGATGGATCTGTCCATGCCCGGCATGGGCGGCATGGAGGCGGTGCGCCGCATCGTCGCGCAGGACGCGGGCGCGCGCATCCTCGCGCTCTCGGCCCACGAGGACACCGCCCACCCGCGGCGCGTGCTGCGCGCCGGCGCGCTCGGCTACCTCGCCAAGCGCAGCGCGCCCGAGGCGCTCATCGAGGCCGTGCGCGCCGTCGCCCGCGGCGAGCGCTTCGTCGACCCGGACACGGCCCGGGCGCTCGCCATGGCGCAGATCGAGGGCGAGGACAGCCCCGCCGAGGTCCTGAGCGAGCGCGAGTTCGCGGTCTTCCTGCAGCTGGCCCGCGGCGAGTCCGTCGCGAAGATCGCCGAGCACCTGAAGCTCTCGCCCAGCACCGTCGGCACGCACCTGTACCACGTCAAGCAGAAGCTCGGGGCGAGCAACCAGTCCGAGCTCACGCTGGTGGCGCTGCGGTGGGGGCTGCTGCAGGCGTGACGTACGCTCGGCGGCGACGGGCCGCGGGCCCGTCCCCGTCGCCGCTCAGGCGTGAACTTCCTCGTGCCCCCGGCACGGGATCGGCCGCTCGCCCTCGGCCGGCGGCGCGTCGGCGCGCCCCTTGAGCGAGCCGACGCGGCGGGCGTAGACCCAGGTGAACTCGGCGCCGAGCAGGAAGATCTGGGCCGACCAGTAGACCCAGACCACCATGGCGACGAGGGAGGCCGCGGCGCCGAAGGTCGAGGCGACGCCGCTGCGGCCGATGTACATGCCGATGGCCATCTTGCCGATGGTGAAGAGCAGGGCGGTGACGACGGCGCCGATCCAGACGTCGCGCCACTGCACCCGCACGCGCGGCATGAGCTTGTAGATGAGCGCGAAGGCCACCGTGATGAAGGCGAAGCTGACCGCGAAGTCGATCAGGGTGGCGAGCGCGCCCAGGTCGACGTAGCGCGCCCACCAGCGCTGCACCGCGGCCAGCGCGGCGCTCGCGACGAGCGAGACCATCATCATGAAGCCCAGGCCCAGGATCATGCCGAGCGACAGCAGCCGCGTGCGGATCCACTTCCACACGCCCGGCACGCGCTCGCGCGCCGGCGCGCGCCAGATGCGGTCGAGCGCGTTCTGGAGCTCGCCGAAGACGGTGGTGGCGCCGACCACCAGCGCGCCGACGCCGAAGGCCGCGGAGAGCAGGCCGGTGCGCGGGTGGTTCACGCTCTCCAGCAGCGCCTGCACGGTGCGCGCGCCTTCGGCGCCCATGAGGGCGCGCAGCTGCTCGATGATCTCGCCGCGCGCGGCCTGCTCCCCGAACACCAGCCCCGCCACCGAGATCACGATCAGCACCAGCGGCGCGATCGAGAACATCGTGTAGTAGGCGAGGGCGGCGCCCATGCTGGAGGCGTAGTCGTCCGACCAGGAGACGACGGTCTCCCGGGCCAGGCGCCAGGCGGTCTTGAGCCTCATCGGGACAGGTACGGACGGTGGGTATGAAGAAAGGCGCCCGCCGGTCGGGGCGGGCGCCTTCGTGCCGGCAGGGGCGGCCCGGTCAGACCTGCGCCGCGCGCGCCTGGTCGCGCAGGCTGCGCACCTGGGCGTGGTTGCGCTTCACGCCCTCGTACTGGCGCTCGACCAGCATGCGGACGTCGTCGGGCAGGGCCTCGTCGAGCGCGTCGCGGTAGCGCTCCATCGCGGAGTCCTCGCCCTTCTCGCAGGCCTCGAGCAGCGACTTGTCGCTGTAGCCGGTCAGCGAGCCCAGGAGCGAGACCCAGCCGCGGTGCAGGGCGCCCGAGGCGCTGCCGCCCGTCTCCGGGTCGCCGCCGAGCTGCACGACCTTGGCGCGCAGGTCGGCGCTGGCCTGGCGGCATTCGCTGGCGCGGGCCTCGAACAGCGTCTTCAGGTCGGGCGACTTCACGTGCTCGGCGACGTTGCGAAAGCCCCGCTCGCCGTCGTTGCAGGTCTCGATCAGCGTGTTGAGGACGTCGATGGTGTCCTGGTTGTCCATGCTCATACCCCTTTCAAAGTGGCGGGAAGGTGGACGGGGTGCGGCAGATCGCGTGCCCAGGAGGACGGCGGTGGGGACTGGCCTGCGGCCTGTCCCCGAGTTCGTCGTGCCGGCGCTGGAGCACGGGGACAGGCCGGAGGCCAGTCCCCTTGGGGTCAGAGGAAGAACTCGAACCGGCGCGCAACGATTTCCAGGAGTCTTTGCCGCCAGCCGCGCTTCGACCACTCGGCCCGCACGATTTCCTGCGCGCGCTCGATGTCGTCGCGGTAGACGGCCTCCATCTCCGCGGCCAGCCCGGCGTCGACGGCGACGAGGTTGGCCTCGGCGTTGTGAAGGAAGCTGCGCCAGTCGAGGTTGCTCGAGCCGACGGTCGTCCACAGGCCGTCGATGACGCAGGTCTTGGCGTGCAGCAGGGTGTCGTGGCGCTCGAAGATGCGCGCGCCGGCGCGCAGCAGGCGGCCGTAGTGCGAGCGGCCGGCCGCCACGGGGGCCCAGAAGTCGCTCACGCCCGGCACCAGCAGGCGCACGTCGACCCCGCGCTGCGCCGCGCGCACGAGCGCGCGCATGAGGCGCCGCGTGGGCACCAGGTAGGCGGTGGTGAGCCAGACGCGCTGGCGCGACGCGCCGATCGCGCCGAGCAGCGCGCGGTAGAACGGGTTGCGCCGGCGGCCCGCGTCGACGGCCGCCAGCGCCACGCGCTGGCGGCCGGCGGGCTCGATGCGCGGGAAGTAGCCGGGGCCGTGCAGGCGCCGGCGCGCGTACTTGATCCAGTGGCGCAGGAAGATGCGCTGCAGCTCGTTGACGACCGGGCCCTCGACGCGCACGTGGGTGTCGCGCCAGCCCGGCCGCGGCTCGCCCGTGCCGGCGGTCGCGGCGTCGCGGTGCCCGCCGCTCAGGGGCGAGGAGCCGGCCGAGTAGACCGTGCTGATGTTCACGCCGCCGATGAAGCCGATGCGGCCGTCGACCACCATCAGCTTGCGGTGGTCGCGCAGGTGCAGCGCGCGGCTGAGCAGGTTGCCGAGGCGGCGCGGCGGGTTGACCTCGCAGACGTCGACGCCGCCTTCGCGCAGGCGGTCGAAGTAGGCGTCGGGCGTGGAGATCGAGCCGAAGCCGTCGTAGAGCACGTGCACCCGCACGCCGGCCTGCGCGCGCTCGACCAGGCGGCGCGCGAACTCCTCGCCCGGCCCCTCGGCCTCGAGGATGTAGCTCTCGAGGTTGACGTGCAGGCGGGCGTCGTGGATGGCCTCGAACATGGCCTGGTAGGTGTCCGGGCCGTCCTGCAGCAGCGTGACCTGGTTGCCGGGCAGCAGGGGCTCGGAGAGGTCGCGCGCGAGCGCCTGGGCGTGGGACGAGCGGTCGTCCGGGGCGGGGGCCGCGGCGGGCGTGGCGGCGAAGGGCAGCGGAGCGGGCGCGGTCATGGCATTGGGCGGAGGCATCCCCACGGTCGGGCAACGACCGTTCCCGAGGAGCGGGCGCATTGTAGGAGGGGCGCACCGACGCGTAGGAAACGGCTGGCGTGGCACGGGCGTTGCCGAAGTCGGGTCAATCCGACCTTCCTTTCGAGGCAGATCATCATGAACCCCGAGTTCCGACCCCTTCCCAAGTGCCTGGCGGCCGTGGCGGCGTTCGCGATCTCCTGCGGCGCCTGGGCCGACCCCAGCCTGGCCGACAGCATCAACAGCGCGTCCACGCCCGCGGGCAAGAGCTACATCGGCCTCGAGATCGGCAAGCCGCACTACTCGACCTCGTGCGGCAACGTCGCCGGCCTCAGCTGCTCCGACAACGGTACCTCCTACAGCATCGTGGCCGGGAACATGTTCACCCGCAACATCGGCGCGCAGCTGTCCTACCTCGACCTCGGCAAGGCCGACCGCGCCGGCGGCTCCGTCAGCGCGCGCGGCATCAACCTGAGCCTAGTGGGCCAGTACCCGCTCGGCGACAGTTTCGCGCTGATGGGCAAGGTCGGCGGCACCTACGGCATCACGCACGTCAGCGCCGACCCGAACGCGGGCATCGGCACCGGCCGGGACTCCGGCTTCGGCCTGGGCTACGGCGTCGCGCTCGACATCCACGTGGTGCGCGGCCTGCGCGGCAACGTCGGCTGGGAGCAGCACCGCTTCCACTTCGCCGGCCAGGGCATGTCCAACGTCAGCAACGTGACGCTGGGCCTCGACTATTCCTTCTGAGCGCGCGCGAGGTAGCCGACCAGGCGCTGCTCGATCGCGTCCCAGGGCAGCACGACGGCCTCGAGGGCGGCGAACAGCGGCCCTTCCTCCTCGGCCGCGTGGTGGCGCAGGTACTCGCCGAGCACCTTCACGCGCGCCATGAACTTCGGGTCGGACGGCCCGCCCGCCCGGATCTGGTTGACCAGCGCGGCCATGCTCGCGTGCTCGACCTCGGCCTCGTCGACCCGATCCTGCGCCGCCGGCGCGACGGCGGGGTAGAACGCGTCGTTCTCCAGCGCCCAGTGCCGCTCCAGCGCGGCGAGCGCCGCCTCGGCCGCCTGCGCCTGCGCGACGGCATCGGCCGCGTCCTCGACCGCGCGCAGCGCGTCGACGAGCGACTTGTGCTCCTGCTTCAGCAGGGCGTGCACGCGGCGGCGGGCGGCGGCGGCAGCGGCGGGGCGGGGCATCGGGCGGATCTCCTCGGGCATGCGCGATGCCTCCTCGGCCGGGATGACATTCCCGCAAGGAGACACGACGTGAAGCAACCTTACCCCATCCGCCGCCCCCTGCCCGACGCGCCGCGCGGTGGCGGCCAGCAGGTCGCCCCGGGCGACCCCTTCGCCGACGGCCTGCGCAGCGAGGAGCCCGGCCGCGCGCAGTCGCCCCACCAGGCGCCGCTGCCGCACGAGCAGGACGAGTCGGCGCACAGCCAGGCCTCGGCCTCGCGCCGCCACGAGGAGATCGGCGAGAAGGCCTACGCCGACGCCACGGACGGCAGCGAGGACACCGATCGCGGCCCGGTCATGGACACGGTCTACAACGAGAAGGTCGCGCCGGACCGCGGCGCGGGCAAGCCCCGCGAGTGAGGGCGGCGTTGCGGCAAAAGGGGGGCCCAGCCGGGCGTCTTTGACGGAAATTTCAGGGCGGCGACAGAAAAAACGGATGGACACGCGCCTGTCGAGCGTCCATTCCGTATTGTCCGCGCCACAGAACACGGGTTATCCCGAGGTCGGGCGGCCCGGCACGGACGTTGCGTCATGGAGCGGCATCAGTGCGGGAACGGCAAGTCTTGCCGGCCCCCGCGCAACCACTGCACCGCTCAGGAGTACCCCATGGGTTCGATGGACTTCCGCACGGAACAACGCCAGGCACAGACCCTTTCGCCCCGACTGCAGCATGCCGTCCGCCTGCTCCAGCTCTCTTCGCTCGAATTCGCGCAGCAGGTCCACGACGCGCTCGGCAAGAACCCCTTCCTCGAGGAGGACACCGACGCGGACGACGCGCCCGAGCAGGCCGCCGACGCGCAGGCAGCGGCCGAGGCGCAGGAGGCCATGGCCGCCGCCGCGGACGCGATGGCGCCGCCCGAGGGCGACCTGCCCGGCGAGGGCGACCGTGACATGTGGCAGGCCGACGGCCTGGGCTCGGGCAAGCGCGCGGACGACGACGAGACCAGCGCGCTCGACATGATGGCCGTGCCGACCTCGCTCGCGACCCACTTGCACGGCCAGCTCGCCGTGCTGCCGCTGTCGCTGCGCGACCTCGTGCTGGCCAAGGTGGTGGTGGAGTCGCTCGACGACGACGGCTACCTGCGCACCTCGCTCGAGGAGATGATCCAGGTCGCCGACCTTGACCCCGAGGCGACGGTCGAGGAGATGCAGATCGCGCTGCGCCGCGTGCAGGCGCTCGAGCCCGCGGGGGTCGCCGCGCGCAGCGTCTCCGAATGCCTGCTCGCCCAGCTCGAATCGATCAACGACGCCGACTCGCGCGAGATCGCCCGCCGCATCATCGGCGAGCACCTGAACTGCCTCGCCGCGAAGGACGTGACGACGATGGCGCGCGCGCTCGGCCGCACCCCGGCCGAGATCGAGTCGGTGTGCGACCGCATCCGCCGCCTCGACCCGCGGCCGGGCTGGCGCTTCGGCTCCTCGCAGCTGCAGTACGTGATCCCCGACGTGATCGTGCGCAAGGTGCGCGGCCAATGGAACGTCCAGCTCAACCCGGCGATCATCCCCAAGGTGCGGCTCAACCAGGTCTACGCCGAGCTGTTCCAGCGCCACCGCCGCGCCCAGAACGCCGAGATGGCCTCGCACCTGCAGGAGGCCAAGTGGACGATGCGCAACGTGGAGCAGCGCTTCTCCACGATCCTGTCCGTGGCCGAGGCCATCATCAAGCGCCAGAAGCACTTCCTCGAGTTCGGCGCGATGGCGATGAAGCCGCTCGGCCTGCGCGAGATCGCCGACGAGCTGGGGCTGCACGAGTCCACCGTGTCGCGCGTGACGAACAACAAGTACATGGCCACGCCGATCGGCGTGTTCGAGCTCAAGTACTTCTTCTCGCGCGCGATGACCACCGCCAGCGGCGGCGCGTGCTCCGGCACCGCGATCCGCGGCCTGATCAAGGACATCATCGAGGCCGAGTCGCCCACGGCGCCGCTGTCGGACGCCGAGATCGCGCGCCAGCTCGCCACGCAGGGCCTGCAGGTCGCGCGCCGCACCGTCACGAAGTACCGCCAGCTGCTCAAGATCGAGGCCGTGGAGCGGCGCCGCCGCCACACCGCGACCGTGTCCTGATCCGTCCGCGCCCCCACGGGAGTCCGTCATCCTCGCCGTCGCCGCGATCGTCGTCTTCGCGCTCGTCGCGCTCGCCCTCGTGCTCGGAACGCGCCTCCAGGCGTCCCGGCGCGCCCTGGCGGCCGCGGACGCGCGCGAGCGCCGCCGCGCCGCCGTGCCCGTTTCCCCGCAGGTTCCGTCCATGAGCGATACCCCCGATGAACTCGCCCGCGTGCAGGCCGCGCTCGCCGAGGCGCAGACCGCGCTCGCGAGCGTGCGCGCCGAACGCGACCTCTCGCGCCAGCAGCTCGAGACCCTGCGCCGCCAGCGCCACGCCTTCCTCGGCGGCCTCGCGCACGACCTGCGCAACCCGCTCGCGCCGCTGTCCAACGGCATCGAGCTGCTGCGCCTGACCGACGCCGACCCGGCCGGCCGCCTGCGCACGCGCGGGATCATGGAGCGCCAGATCGCGCACCTCATGCGCATCGCGGACGAGCTCTCCGACCTCGCGCGCCTGTCGGGCGAGCACGCCTCGCTGCACGAGGCCGCGGTCGACCTGGGCGACCTGCTGCACGGCCTGCCGGAGGCCCACCGCGCCGCGCTGGAGGCGCTGGAGATCACGCTCGAGATCGAGACCGGCGCCGCGCCGCTGCCCGCGGTCCACGGCGACGCGCCGCGCCTCGCGCAGGCCTTCGGCCACCTGGTGACCGACCTGGCGCGCCATTCCGAGCGCGGCAGCGCCGTGCGCATCGAGGCGGGCGTGACCGGCGGCATGGTCACCGTGCGCTTCGCCAACGCGGCCGACCTCGCGGAACACGACGGCGCCACGCTCGAAGATGTGTCCGCCGGCGCCCTCGGCCTTGGCGTGACGCTGGCCGAGCAGCTGGTGGCGCTGCACGGCGGCGTCCTGCGCGCGCGGCGGCCCGCAGGCGCGCGACGCGCGCGCTTCAGCGCCACGCTGCCCGCGGATCCGGCCGAGGCGACGCCGCCCGCGCCCGCGCCCGCGCTCGCCGCCCCCGCGGCCGGCGACGCGGCGCTCAACGTGCTGCTGGCCGACGACAACATCGACTTCTCGCACAGCTTCGCAACGATGCTGGAGCTGCTCGGGCACCGCGTCGAGGTCGTGCACGACGGCCTCGCGGCCGTCGCGGCCATCGTGGGCGCGCCGCCGGACGTCGCCTTCATCGACATCGGCATGCCCTCGCTGGACGGCGTGGAGGCCGTGCGCCGGGTGCGCGGCCAGGGCAACACCCAGGACGTGCTGCTGGTGGCCGTGACCGGCCGCGGCGGCGCCGAGGACCGCGCGCGCGCGGCCGAGGCCGGCTTCGACCGCTACCTCGTCAAGCCCTTCGCGATGCAGGACGTGCGCGACGCGCTGGACGCCGCCCAGGCGATCCGCGCCGGCGCCAGCGGGCGCCAGCCGGGCAGCTTCGCGGGCTCGCGCACGACCGCGGCCTGAAGAGTTCCGAAGGCACGGTCATTGCCGCCTCGGGTTCCGAGGGGCCGCCTCCGCGGCCCGCCGTCTCAGGAGACCCTCATGCCGCAAGGAGCCTGGAGCGCGAAGCGCGAACGGCAGTACGCCGACATCAAGAAAAGCCTGCTGGACCACGGCCGGCCGGTGAAGCTCGCCGAGGAGATCGCGGCGCGCACGGTCAACAAGACCCGCGCGCAGCACGGCGAGGCACGCGAGGCGAGCCGCGCCTCGCTCGAGGACATGTCGCCGGCGCGCCGCGGCGGCGAGCATTCGCACCGGGGCGCCCAGGGGCGCACCTACGCGCAGCTCTACGAAGACGCGAAACGCGCCGGGCTGGCCGGGCGCTCCCGCATGAACAAGGCGCAGCTCGAACGCGCCCTCAAGCGATGATGGCCCCCCCGGGATGGGGACGGACCTGCGACCTGTCCCCGTGTCCTTCCGCGGCGAGTGTCCGCTTGCCGAGGACAGGCCGCAGCCCCGTCCCCGCCGCCGTTCACGCCCAGCCGCTGCCGGTGCCGCCCGATCCCGGGCTGCCGCCGGCGACGCCGCCCGCGCCCGAGCCCTCGCCGCCGCTCTCCCCGCCGCCGGCACCGGTCGGGGATCCGCCCTCGACCGCGACGCCGCCGGCTCCCGTGGGCGAACCACCCCGCGCGCGTCCGCCGGCCTCCTTCACGAGCCTGTGAACGAAGTGGAGCTTGCGCACCGCGGGCACCGACAGCACGAAGGGGAAGAAGTCCGGCTCGCCCATGCTGCGCGTCACCTGGGTGAGCGCCACGGTGAGCTCGATCCACGCGTTGACGAGGCCGAGGAAGGCGAGGTCCTCGGCGTCGGGCTCGCCGGCCAGGCCGAGCGAGTCGACGCCGAAGGCGTCGAACACGATCTCGTCATGGTGCGCGACGAGGCCGAAGCTGCGCGCGGTGTCGAGGCCGTCGACCAGGTGCAGGTAGTGCGCCCAGGTCTCGGCCCAGTCCTCGAACGGGTGCGCGCTGGCGTAGGCGCTGACGTGGCGGTCGCGCCAGTCGGCCGGCGGGCCCCCGGCATAGTGGGCGGCGAGGGCGGCGGCGTAGTCCGCGCGCTCGTCGCCGAAGAGGGCGCGGCACGGCTCCTCCCAGGCGCTGCCCTCCACCAGGCGTTGCCAGTAGTAGTGACCGATCTCGTGCCGCAGGTGACCGATCAGCGTGCGGTAGGGCTCGTGCATCTGCGTGCGCACGATCTCGCGGTGCACGTCGTCGGCCTCCTCGACGTCGAGCGTCACCAGGCCGTCGGCGTGGCCCGTCGTCACGCGCGGCCCGCCGGGCGGGGCGCGCAGCAGGTCGAACATGACGCCGCGCGCCGGATCCTCGCTCGCGCGCGACGCGACGGGCAACCCGAGCGCGAT
>Ga0209051_1001767_pt1 | contig 17157 bp, 16 predicted proteins | sample AraplaCvi_mMS_r2_2_FD_184286 | JGI IMG/M metagenome (GOLD analysis project Ga0209051, IMG submission 184286) | Arabidopsis root microbial communities from North Carolina, USA - plate scrape MF_Cvi_mMS_r2 (SPAdes) (version 2) | ecosystem: Host-associated > Plants > Roots > Endosphere | place...
AAGTACGTCTTGGCCGACGGGGTGGCCGCTCGGGTGCGCAGTGCGTCGGCCGAATTGCTGGACGCCAACCCGCTCTACCCGGGCCTGACGCTCCAGTAGGACACGCCGCGGCCCGATTTCGGAGAACATGTGTCCACGGGTTACAGTTAGTTTCATGGCAGAGAAGCCCGTAGCCAACGCACTGACCCTCGAGCTCGAGCCCGTCGTCGCGGAGAATCTGACGCGCCACGTCGCCACCGAGGAGATGTGGTACGCGCACGACTTCGTGCCCTTCGACAAGGGTGAGAACTTCGCCTTCCTCGGCGGCACCGACTGGGACGAGTCGTCGGTGACGCTGCCCAAGCCGGTCACCGATGCGCTGGAAATCCTGCTCATCGTCAAGGACAACCTGGCCGGCTACCACCGCGAACTCGTCGAGCACTTCATCCTCGACGACAAGTGGGGGCGTTGGCTCGGCCGGTGGACCGCCGAGGAGCACCTGCACGCGGTGGCCCTACGCAACTACCTGGTCGTCACGCGCGAGATCGACCCCAGTGCCAACGAGGACGTCCGCGTCGAGCACGTCATGAAGGGCTACCGCGCCGACAAGCTCACGCAGATCGAGACGCTGGTCTTCATGTCCTTCCTCGAGCGCGCGCACGCCGTCTTCTGCCGCAACCTGCAGGCCCAGATCACCGAGCCGATCCTGGCCTCGATGGTCGGCCGGATCGCCAAGGACGAGGAACGCCACGAGGAGTTCTTCGCGAACCTCATCGCGCACTGCCTCACCACCAAGCACGAGGAGACGATCGCCGCGATCGCCAGCCGCGCCGCCGCGTTCGAGCCCATCGGCGCGGACATCGACGCCTACACGGACAAGGTCCGCGTGGTCGCCGAGGCCGGCATCTTCGACGACGCGACACTGCGCAAGGTGCTCTCCGATCGCATCGAGGCATGGGGCGTCGCGGATGCTCCCGAACTCGCGGATTTCGTCGCCAAATAGTTAACCGAGTGGTCACATTTCGGCCACGGCGCGCCTGCGCGGCGCAATCCTCGGGACGGGAGTAGCGTCGGCTTCGATGGCCGACATGCTCTGCTATCCGGGCGGTACCCGTCGTTTCGACGAAGGGACCGGCCCCGGTCCTGGTACCGCGGTTTCCGCCGAGGGAGTTCGTGCGGTGCCGCACGGGCCTAGGAGCGCCACGTGACTGATTCGGCCGTTCGGACTTACGTGCTCGACACCTCAGTGCTGCTGTCCGATCCCTGGGCATGCAGTCGGTTCGCCGAACACGCAGTCGTCGTCCCCCTCGTCGTGATCAGCGAGTTGGAGGACAAGAGGCACCACCACGAACTGGGCTGGTTCGCGCGCCAAGCCTTGCGGATGTTCGACGATCTTCGACTCGAATACGGACGACTCGATCAGCCCATTCCCATTGGCACCCAAGGCGGAACGCTCCAGATCGAACTCAATCACAGTGATCCGTCGGTCCTGCCCGCAGGCTTCCGCACCGGCACCAACGACGCGCGCATCCTGACCTGCGCGGCCAATCTCGCGGCCGAGGGCAAGCTCGTCACCCTGGTCAGCAAGGACATCCCGTTGCGCGTCAAGGCGGGTGCGGTCGGCCTGCCTGCCGACGAGTACCACGCCCAGGACGTCGTGGCGTCGGGCTGGACGGGCATGACCGAGGTGGAGGTCAGCGCCGACGACGTCAACGCGCTGTTCGCCGAGGGTGAGATCGACCTCGAGGAGGCACGAAACCTGCCGTGCCACACCGGTGTTCGGCTGCTCGGCGGAAGCTCGCACGCATTGGGGCGGGTGAACGCCGAGAAGAGGGTGCAGTTGGTCCGAGGCGACAGGGAGGTGTTCGGCCTCCGGGGAAGGTCAGCCGAACAGCGCGTCGCCCTCGACCTGCTGCTCGACGAGTCGGTGGGCATCGTCTCTCTCGGCGGCAAGGCAGGCACCGGAAAGTCGGCGCTGGCGTTGTGCGCCGGTCTCGAGGCGGTGCTGGAACGCCGCACGCACCGCAAGGTCGTCGTCTTCCGGCCGCTGTACGCCGTCGGCGGCCAAGATCTCGGCTACCTGCCCGGTAGCGAGAGCGAGAAGATGGGGCCGTGGGCGCAGGCCGTGTTCGACACCCTCGAGGGGCTTGCCAGTCCGGCGGTGCTCGACGAGGTGAATGCCCGCGGCATGCTCGAAGTGCTTCCGCTGACCCACATTCGCGGGCGTTCGCTGCACGACTCCTTCGTCATCGTCGACGAGGCCCAGTCGCTGGAGCGCAACGTTCTGCTGACCGTGCTGTCGCGGCTCGGCGCCGGATCGCGGGTGGTGCTCACCCACGACGTGGCCCAGCGGGACAACCTGCGGGTGGGACGGCACGACGGCGTGGCGGCGGTCATCGAGAAGCTCAAGGGCCATCCGCTGTTCGCCCACATCACCCTGCTGCGCAGTGAGCGTTCGCCGATCGCCGCGCTCGTCACCGAGATGCTCGAGGAGTTCAGCCCCGGCGCCCTTCCCTGATCCCCATCGCGTGTGCTGTGGGATCGCCGGTCGACGCGTTTTCGCGATCTCACAGCACACGCGTGACGGTCAGGTGGGCTCGGTAAGGTGTGCTGGTGCGAAAGCGCCCTGAGAAGCCGACCTGGTCCTACTGGCGAACCGTCATCGGCGTGTGCGCCGGGGTGGCCATCGTCGTGGTCGGCAGCCTGACCGGGCACGTGGCGAAGGCCGACGAGGTCGACTGCTCACAGTTCAAGTGCATCGCCCTGACGTTCGACGACGGGCCGAGCCCGTACACCGACCGGTTGCTCCAGGTGCTCAAGGACAACGACGCCAAGGCGACGTTCTTCGAGATCGGCAACAAGGTGGCGGCCAACCCCGACGGTGCCAGGCGCGTCGTCGAGGCGGGCATGGAACTGGGCAGTCACACGTGGGAGCACCCCAACATGACGACCATTCCGCCAGAGGACATCCCCGCGCAGTTCAGTAAGGCCAGCGACGCGATCGAGGCCGCGACGGGTCAACGCCCCAAGCTGGTGCGCACCGCAGGCGGTTTGATCAACGACCAGGTGCTCGCGGAGGCGAAGAAGCAGGGCCTCGCCGACATCAACTGGGACGTCATCCCGTTCGACTGGGCCAACGACGGCAACACCGCCGCGACCCGCTACATGCTGATGACGCAGATCAAGCCGAACTCGGTCGTCCTGTTCCACGACACGTACTCGTCGACCGTCGACCTGGTTCAGCAGTTCATCCCCGTGCTCAAGGCCAACGGCTACCACATGGTGACCGTGACGCAGATGCTCGGCGAGCGGGCACCGGGCAGCACCTACGGCAGCCGCGACAACGGCCCTCCCGCCAACGACTTGACCGACATTCCGCCTGCGGAGATCCCGACGCTGCCGAACACGCCGTCACCCGCTCCGATGCCGAACTTCCCGATCACCGACATTCCGGATCAGAACTCCGGTGGTCCCAACAATGGGGCGTGACGGCACGTCATGACGACGAACACGGCGTTCGTCCTGACGCTGTTGGTGCTCTGCTACGCGGTCGTCTCCGGTCTGGTCAAGCAGTGGTACCTGGCGCCCGCGTTGATCTTCGTGCTGTGCGGAATGGCGTTGGGGCCGTTCGGTTTCGATCTCCTCGAAGGCGGAACGAACACCTCTACGTTCACGGTGCTGGCGCAGCTGGCCTTGACGGTGATCCTGTTCAACCAGGCCGCCGAGCTCGACATGTCGGCGGTGCTGCGACGCCGCGAGGTGACTTTTCGCCTTCTGGCGGTTGGCATTCCGCTGGCGATCGCGCTCGGCGTCGGGACGGCGCTGCTGTTGTTCCCGGTGATGCCGCTGTGGGAAGCGGTGTGCCTCGCCGCGATCGTGGCGCCGACCGAGGTCGCGCTGGTCGACGCACTCCTGGACGACGACCGCATCCCCGAGCGGATTCGCCATGCGCTGTCCACCGAGAGCGGCTTCTACGACGGCTTCGCGCTCGCGGCGCTCCTCGCGGCGGTGGCGTTCGCCTCGGAGCGCAACGAATCCGACGTGCACTGGGGTTACTTCCTGGTCCGCACCGAACTGGTGTCGGTGGCCGTCGGGCTCGCCATCGGGGCCGCGGGCGGTTGGGTGATCGGCAGGTCGCGGCAACGCGGCTGGATGAGCGACATCTGGGCGCAGCTCGCCACGCTTGCCGTCGCCCTGGTGTGCTTCCAAATCGGGGAGATGTTGCACGGCAGCGGCTTCGTCGCGGCCTTCGCAGGCGGTCTGTCCTTCGCCTACGCGGCGCGCCGGGCGGGTTCTCGGCCCGAGACGCACGTGTCCGACGCCGCCGGCCAGCTGCTCGAGCTGACCGTCTTCGCGTTGTTCGGCGGCTACGCGGTGATCGTGGGGTGGCGCGACGTCAGTTGGCAGGTAGTCGTGTTCGCCGTCGTCGCGTTGTTCGGCGTTCGCCTGGTTGCGGTCTGCCTGGCGCTGTTGCGCAGTGACGTGCCGGTGCGCGAGCGGGTGTTCATCGGCTGGTTCGGCCCGCGCGGCATCGGCACGTTGGTGCTGGGCCTGCTGGTGTTGGAACGCGGCAGCATCGAGCAGGAGTCGTTGATCATCCAGGTGGTCGCGGTGACCGTGTCGCTGAGCCTGCTACTGCACAGCGTGTCGGCGTGGCCAGGCATCAAGTGGCTGGCCACGCCGGACCGCGCTAGTCGCCCTGCTTGACCTTCGCCATCTTGAGCACGTCGAGGCGCTTGTCGAGTTCTTCCTCGGACAGCTTGTCGCCGATGAGGCCGCGGTCGATGACGGTTTGCCGAATCGTCTTGCGCTCCTTGAGCGCTTCCTTGGCCACCTTGGCGGCTTCCTCGTAGCCGATCGCCGAATTCAGCGGCGTGACGATCGACGGCGACGACTCGGCCTGCTCACGCAGGTGCTGCTCGTTGGCGACCAGGCCGTCGACGCACCGCTCGGCGAACAGCCTCGAGACGTTGGACAGCAGCGTGAACGACTCCAGCACGTTGCGCGCCATCATCGGGATGTAGACGTTTAGCTCAAAGGCGCCGGACAGGCCGCCGACGGCGACGGCGGCGTCGTTGCCGATCACCTGGGCGGCGACCTGCGTAACGGCTTCGGGCAGAACGGGATTGACCTTGCCCGGCATGATCGAGCTGCCCGGCTGGAGGTCGGGCAGCTGAAGCTCGCCGAGACCGGTCAGCGGGCCGGACCCCATCCAACGGATGTCGTTGGCGATCTTGGTCAGCGAGACGGCGATGGTCTTCAGTGCGCCGGACGCTTCGACGAGCCCGTCGCGGGCGGCCTGCGCCTCGAACGAGTCCTTGGCCGTGCGCAATTCGGCGATACCGGTCTGGTCGACGAGGACGTCGACGACCTTGGGGCCGAATCCGTCGGGTGCGTTGAGGCCGGTGCCGACGGCGGTGCCGCCGATGGCCAGCTCGCCAAGTCTAGGAAGTGACGCGCGCACCCTTTCTATGCCAGCCTCGACCTGACGGGCGTAGCCGCCGAACTCCTGCCCCAGCGTGACCGGAACGGCGTCCATCAGGTGCGTGCGGCCGGACTTGACGACGGTGCGCCACTGCCGGGCCTTGTTGCCCAGCGACTCGTGCAGCACCTCGAGAGCCGGAATCAGGTGGCGGACAGCGGCTTCCGTCGCGGCGATGTGGGTCGCGGTGGGGAAGGTGTCGTTGGAGCTCTGCGACATGTTGACGTGGTCGTTGGGGTGCACCTCGACCCCGTTGGCCTTCGCGATCGAGGCGATGACCTCGTTGGCGTTCATGTTCGAGCTGGTGCCCGACCCCGTCTGGAAGACGTCGATGGGGAACTGGTCGTCGTGCTTGCCGTCGGCGATCTCGGCGGCCGCGGCGATGATTGCGTCGGCCTTGTCGGCGTCGAGCAGGCCGAGGTCCTTGTTCACCTGAGCGCAGGCACCCTTGAGCAGGCCGAGGGCCCGGATCTGAGTGCGCTCCAAGGGCCGGAACGAGATTGGGAAGTTCTCCACCGCGCGTTGGGTCTGCGCCCGCCACAGGGCGCTCTTCGGCACCCGGACTTCACCCATGGTGTCGTGCTCGATGCGGTATTCGGTGTTGTCATCGACAACGCTGTCGGCCATGCGGCTCCCTGTTGGTCTCTCGGTTGGGGGGAAGGGTGTTACGGCAAGGGGTGCGCGGCGGACACGTCACCGGTGAAGTCGACCGCCGAGTACTCGTTGAGCTTCGAAAGTCGGTGGTAGGCCTCGATCATCCGCACGGTGCCGGACTTGGAGCGCATCACGATCGACTGGGTCGTACAGCCGCCGCCGGAGTAGCGGACGCCCTGCAGCAGGTCGCCGTCGGTGACGCCGGTGGCGGAGAAGAACACGTTCTCCCCGGACACCAGGTCTTCGGTCTGCAGCACGCGGTCGAGGTCGTGGCCTGCGTCGATCGCCTTCTGGCGCTCGGCGTCGTCGGTCGGGGCGAGGACGGCCTGGATGGCGCCGCCCATGCAGCGGATCGCGGCCGCGGTGATGATGCCCTCTGGCGTACCGCCGATGCCTGCCAGCAGGTCGGTGCCGGAATTGGGCCGGCAGGCCGAGATGGCGCCCGCGACGTCGCCGTCGTTGATCAGCCGGATGCGTGCGCCCGCCTCGCGGACGTCGTTGATGAGCTGTGCGTGCCGGGGGCGGTCCAGCACGCAGACGGTGAGGTCGGCGACGCTGGACTTCTTGGCCTTCGCGACCCGACGGATGTTCTCGCCGATCGGTGCAGTGATGTCGATGACGTCGACGGCGTCTGGACCGACGGCGATCTTGTTCATGTAGAACACCGCCGACGGGTCGAACATGGCGCCGCGTTCTGCCACCGCGAGCACCGAGATGGCGTTGGGCATGCCCTTGGCCATCAGCGTGGTGCCGTCCACGGGGTCGACGGCGAAGTCGCAGTCCGGCCCGTCGCCGTTGCCGACCTCCTCGCCGTTGTAGAGCATCGGGGCGTTGTCCTTCTCGCCCTCACCGATGACGACGACGCCGCGCATCGACACCGAGTTCACCAGCTCGCGCATGGCGTCGACGGCCGCTCCGTCGCCGCCCTCCTTGTCGCCACGGCCGACCCAGCGGCCCGCGGCCATCGCGCCCGCCTCGGTCACCCGTACCAACTCGAGGGCGAGGTTGCGATCCGGGGCTTCGCGTCGGGATCGCGACGAGCCGCTGGCGGAAGAAGCATCAGGCGTTGATGAGCCGCTTGCGCGAAGAGCATCAGAGGATGTCATGGGCAGATTCTCCCATTAACCGTTCACAGGCTGGGAGCTGGGATACTGGCAGAGTGACCACACCCCAGGCGGCTCCGGAACCGAAGCCGGCGAAGTCGCGGCTGTTGCAGGACGGCCGCGACATGTTCTGGTCGATGGCGCCTCTGGTCCTGGTCTGCATCGTGCTGGCGGGGATCCTCGGAATGTGCTCCTTCGCCCCGAACGGACCAGGTCAGGGGCCCGTGCTGCCCTATGACACGACCGCTGCGTTGAAGGCCGACGCCGAGACGCTGCAGATCCCGATCCGTCAGCCTCGGTTGCCGGAGGGCTGGCGCGCCAACTCCGGCTCACGCGCCAGCATCGACGGCGGCCGTACCGAGAACGGCCGCCCGGCGCGGGCCGTCATCTCGCGGACCGGATTCCTGGCGCCGACGGGAATGTTCATCAGTTTGATTCAGAGCGACGCCGACGAGCAGAGCCTCGTCCGGTGGGTCGACACCGACGTGGTCCCGACGGGGACCCAGGACGTCGACGGTGTGCGGTGGATCGTCTACGAGGGCGGCGACGACTCCCGGCCGGTGTGGACGACACGGCTCAAGGGGCCGACCGGGCCGGCGCAGATTGCGGTCACCGGGCCGGCGGGTACCGACGAGTACCGTACGCTGGCGAAGGCCACGCAGTCGCAGCCCCCGCTGCCCGTCGTCTAGGAGAGCCCATGCCCGGTCGCAAGTCGGATGTCGCCGCCGGGACGGCTCCGGAAGCAGACCTGACCGGATGGGCCGTCGCCCCCTTCACCGCCGAGGGATTCACCTACGACGTCTACCGCAAGGGTGAGGGCCCCGGCGTCGTCCTGATTCCCGAGATGCCCGGCATCCACCCAGGCGTGCTGGCGCTGGGAAACCATTTGGTGGACAACGGGTTCACCGTGGCGTGTCCGTCGCTGTACGGCACCCCGGGGGCCAAGGGCGTCCGGCCCGGAGCGGTTCCGGTGATGCTGCGCGGTTGCGTGGCCAAGGAGTTCGCCGCCTTCGCCACCAATGCCGACCGGCCCGTTGCCCACTACCTGCGCGCGCTGGCCCGTGACCTCAACGAGCGGACGCCCGGCAAGGGCGTCGGCGTCATCGGCGAATGCTGGAGCGGAGGCTTCGCCTTGGCGGCCGCGGTGGACGACAGCGTGCTGGCACCGGTGCTGAGCCAGCCGTCGCTGCCGATCGGACTGACCGCCAAGCAGAAGGCCGACCCCGGCCTGTCCGAAGCCGAGCTCAAGGTCGTCGAACGCCGCGTCGCCGAGGACGGCCTGTGCGCGCTGGCGTTGCGGTTCAGCGAGGACCCGCTGTCGCCCGGCGCGCGCTTCGCGACGCTGAAGGCCCGGCTGGGGGACGCCTTCGAGGTGATCGAGATCGATTCGAAGAAGGGCAACGCGCACGGGTTCGGGAAGATGGCCCACTCGGTGCTGACCCTCGAGGTTCGCGAAGTCGACGGTCACCCCGCCTACGAGGCCCGCAAGCGGGTCGTCGCGTTTCTCACTTCTAGGCTGACCGCGTAGTCGCGCTCTGCGCTTGCTGCCGCTTGCGGTCGCGGCGGCTCCAGATCCGTTTCCTCGCCTTCTCGATCAGGCGGGCGACGGGGCCGGGTCCCTTGTCTTCGTCGTGGTCCTCGGGGTCGTCGATCGGCACGCCCTTGAACACCGCGAGGTAGACGCTCACCGTGGTGACGATGACGATCATCAACACCGGCCCGATGATGATGCCCATGAAGCCGAACATCGTGATGCCGGCGAAGACCGCCAGCAGCATCAGGGCCGAGTCCAGGCGCGCGGCCCGCGGGATCAGGATCGGTCGCAGGACGTTGTCGATGTTGGTCACGACGATCAGGTGCCAGGCGACGACGAAGATGCCGCCGAAGACGTTGCCGAACAAGATCATTCCGATGCCGAACGGGATGCTCACGATGCCGCCGCCGAGCGGGATCACCGACAGCGCGGTCAGCAGGATCGCGAAGATGAAGAAGCCGTCGTGGAAGCCGGCCAGGTAGATCGACACCGCACCGGCCAACCCTTGCGCCAGCGCGATGACGAACTGGCCGAACACCGCGCCGCGCACCATCGCGCCCATCTTCTCCAGATAGAGGTCGGTCACCTCCTCGCCGAGCGGGTTGAGCTGGCGGATCAGCGTCTGCACGCGTTCGCGGTTGGAGAGCAGCGAGATGAACACGTAGATGAACAGCACGGCCGCGGTCAGCCCACCGGCGAGACCGCCCGCGGCACCCTGCAGCACGCCAAGCGCGTATTCGCCAGCGCCTTGGGCGACGGTGCTCATCTTCTCTTGCAGCAGTTGCGGTGTCACCTGGACGTCACCTAGGAATGGGACCTTGTCGACGGCGTCGTTGGTCCACTTCAGCGCCTGGTCGCCGAGCGAGTTCAGGTCGGTGTGGGACACCCAGTCCGACACGCTGCGGACCATGGAGCTGATCTGCACCACGGCCAACAGGATCAGTAGCGACAACGGGACGATCACCGCGAAGATCGCGGCCAACAACGTGAACGTCACCGACAGCCCGCGGTTGAAGCGGGTGAGGAACCAGTTGAACAGCGGGTTGAACAGGTAGGCCGCGACGGTCGCGACGACGACGAGCATGAAGTAGCCGCGGAGGAAGTACGCGCCGAAGGCCAGGGCGACGACGACCGCGACGGCCAGCGCGCGTTTCTGCGTTTGAGTGAACTCCGTCGTCATGGCCACGGGAATGAGCCTACGGCGCGGCCAATTTCGTCAGGTGGCCGAGGATGTCCGGGTAGCGCTTCAGGTGCGCGCCGCCGTTGAGGTCGAGCACCTCGCCGGTGAGCCACGCCGCCTTGGTCAGATACAGCACGGCCTCGGCGACGTCCTCCGGTGTTCCTGCCCGCCCGAGCGGCGTGTTCTCGACGTACTCCTCGACGACACCGGGTACCAGCGCGGCGCCCTCGGTCAGCGGGGTGAGCACGAACCCCGGCGCGACGGCGTTGACCCGAATGCCCCGCGGTGCGAGTTCGAGTGCGGCGACCTGGGTCAGCATCGACAGCCCGGCCTTCGCCGAGCAGTAGGCGCTCATGCCGATGGCGGGCTGGCGGGCGTTGAGCGAGGAGATCGACACCAAGGATCCGCCGTCGACGAGGTGGCGTCCCGCGTGCTTGGCGACGATGAACGCACCGGTCAGACAGACGTCGACGACCGAGCGGAACTGCTCGACCGGCAGGTCGACGATGGGCCCAAAGGTCGAGAAGCCTGCGCAGCTGACGACCGCGTCGCATTCGCCGACACCTTCGAAAAGTGTTGCGACGGAGCCCTCGTCGGAGACGTCGACGAATTCCCCGCGGTGCGGATCACCGAGTTCGGCGGCCCTGGCGGTGGCGGCGTCCCCGTTGAGGTCGGCGATGACGACCCGGTACCCGTCGGCGGCGAGTGCCCGAGCCGACGCCCAGCCGATTCCCGACGCTCCTCCGACGACGATCGAGTTCTTCATGGCTTGCCGCCGTCCGGTCGCGGGTCGGCCCACTTCGCGGCGATCGCGCCCCACGGGTCGGCGTAGGGCTCGGTGCGACCGTGATAGGCCGCGCGACGGGTGAAGATGGCCTTGGTCAGCGGGGCGGCAACACGCAGCAGGTGACGGCTGACGCCCGCCTTGTTGGCCGTCTCGATCAGCATCTCGGGCCACGAATGATGTTGGTGCTTGAGCACTTCCTGCGCACGGGAGGTGTCCATCCAGTCGGTGTTGAACCAGTCGTCGTCGCTAGCCGGGTCGCCCTTCAAACCGGTCGGCAGGCCGCCGACGAGTCCCATCGCCGCGGCCATCGCGGGGGCGACGTCACCCTGGACGAGACGATGCGTGTCGTCGCCGCCGACGAGTAGTGTCTCGCCGACGGCCTGGGCGGTGGTCGCGGTGGCGAAGGCGCGTGCCACGTCGCGCACGTCGACGGTCTGGATGCGACCGTCGACGGGAAGCAGGCCCTCGAAGTAGAGGTTGTCCATCTTCATGTAGGCCGCGGGGTCGACGGTCAACACCCCGCCGAGGCGCAGGATCACCCAGTCCAGCGTGGACGCGCGGACCAGCGCTTCGGCCGCGACCTTGTGTGCGCCGTAGACGTCGGCCGGGTTGAGCGGGGTGTCGGCGGTCAGCACGTCCGGGTGGGTGTACGGGTTGCGTGCCCCGTAGACCGCGATGCTGGACGCCAGGACGAAGCGCGGTCTGGTGGGCTGCTTCTCGGCGGCGGCCAGCAGTGAGCCGGTCGCTCCGACGTTCACCTTCTTGGCGAGTTCTCGCCGCATGTAGATGAACGGCGGGATGACCGCGGCGAGGTGGATGATCGCAGCAGGCGCGACGCCCGCGACCAGCGCGTCCACCGCGGTGGGGTCGGTCAGGTCGGCGTACCGGACCTCGACGCCCGGCGGGAGCTTCTCGGCGGCCTTGCGGTTGGCGGGGATGTCGAGGTCGGTGGCCACCACCCGACGGCCGTCTGCGGCGAGCCGTTTCACCGTCGAGGATCCCACCAGCCCGAAGGCGCCCGTCACCAGTACGGCGTCCGTCATGCAGCTCCCTAGTCAACTAGAACGTGTTGCAGGCATCATTGCCTAGACGGTCGTGGTTCACCAGCGTTGGCGTCTACGAAGTGGCGTCACGGCGTGGAGGATGCAGCGGAATCCGATGTGGCTCATCCCGGTCTCGAGCATCTGTGGGCGCCGCGCGGCGGGGCGGTACCGCAGGCAGTAGCCGTCCGCGCACAGGAACGAGCCGCCCTTGACGACCTTGCGTCCGATGGCGAACTGCGGCTGAGCTGGGTCGTAACTGTCTGCCGCGCAGCACGATTCGACGTCTCGGGTGTCCGACCACCAATCGGTGGTCCACTCCCAGGCGTTGCCGGCCATGTCGAAGAGGCCGTAGCCGTTCGCGGCGAAGCTGCCGACCGGTGCGGTGGTGCCGTATCCGGTGTCGGGGAGATACGGAAACTCGCCGTGCCAGTAGTTCGCGAGGCGTTGGCCAGGCCTTTCCGGCTCGTTACCCCAGGTGTAGGTTGCCCCGTCCAGTCCGCCGCGCGCCGCGACCTCCCACTGCGCCTCGGTCGGCAGGCTCAACCCCGCCCAGTCGGCATACGCCGCGGCGTCCTCGAACGCGACGTGCACGACTGGATGGTGCTCGCGACCGCGCGTCGTCGACCGAGGTCCGCGGGGATGGTTCCAGCAGGCTCCCGGCGTCCACGCCCACCACAGATTCAGGTGGTGCAGGTCGACGGGGCCCGGGGTGCGGCGGAAGACCATCGACCCGGGTTGCAGGTTCTCCGGTGGCGCGCCCGGATAGTCGGCCGGATCGAGCGGCCGCTCCGCCACGGTGACGTAGCCGGTGGCGTCGACGAAGGCGGCGTAGTCGGCGTTGGTGACCTGGTGGGTCTGCATCCAGAAGCCGTCGACTCTCACCTCGCGGACGGGTACCTCCTCGGCGTAGTGCGACTCGGAGCCGAGCCTGGCGGTCTGCTGCGGAATCCACGCCATGCCGTCGCCACCCGTCATCGCACCACTCCGGGTCGTCGAGACTGCGGTGACGGCGCAAAAGTGCGAGTAACCGTCGCCACTAGCGCAGTCTCGACGCGGTGGTCAGTCAAAGACCGTCGCCCAGTCGTCGCGCATGCTGGCGACCGTCCATCCCTCGGCCGTGGCGAGGTCGAGCGCCCGCTCCGCACCGGTGACGTAGTCGAATTCCCGGTCGGCGTCGTCGTGCCTGACGAATAACCGCAGACCGCGGGTGAATTCGAGCATCTCCATGTCTCCGTTGGAGTTTCCCGCCGCAAGGATGGGCCGACGACCGATCCTGCTCCACAGCCGCACGGGCTTCATCGGGCCGTCGTCGAGGAATTCGGGCTCGGCGGTGGTGTAGACGTCGGCGCCCTTGTACATCAGGCCCACCGAGCTGCCGACCACCCGCTCGCGGGGGATGCCGTACATCTGCCAGGTGACGGGACGCATGAAGTCCCGACCGCCGCCGGAGACGATGTAGTTGGTGAACCCGTTGTCCTCCAGGTACCGCAACAACTCCACCATCGGCGTGTACCCGCAGGACGTGTACGGCCGCCCCAGCGTCGGGTGCCGTGCCTCGGCGAAGAACGCGTCGACCCGGCTGGCGTGTTCCTCGACGGTGATCGCGTGATGTGCCGAGAGCACGGCTGCCAGAAGTAGTTTGAAGTCGGTGTCGTCACCTTGATGGTGCTTGGTGACCGCGTCGCCGAGCCAGCCGAGGTCGCCGGTGTAGGCCGCCCGGTACGGCTGCTCGTCGCGCAGCGACGCGTCGGCCTCGGCCTGCTCCTTGAAACGGCGCAGCAGGAAGTCGAGTTGCACGTACATCGGCTTCTCGCACCACAGCGTGCCGTCGTTGTCGAAGACGGCGACCCGTTCCTCGGGAGGGACGTCGGTGACCGTGCGCTCCACGAAGTCGACGATCGCCACCTTCGTGGGCCCGTCGCGCCAGGACTCCAGCATCTAGTCCGCAGCCAGGAACTCGTCGAGTTTCTTGACGATCTGGTCGATACTGAAGCTGGCGGGCGGGTGCCGGGGCGGAAACTCCTTGAACGTGTCGAGGAACATCGAGGCCATCGCCGTGGCGTAGATGACGAAGTAGTCGCGGCGAAGGAACCACTCGTAGTAGGTGTTCGACGTGATGTCGGCGTATTCGAAGGGGTCGGTGCGCAGGTTGAACAGCTTGGGCACGCGCAGCTCGGTGAACGGTTCGGACCAGGTTCGAAGCGTGCCCTGGGCCCGCTGTTCGGCGAACACGATCTTCCAGTTCTCGAAGCGCAATCCGACCATCTGAGCGTCGTCGTTGAAGTAGAAGAACCCGCGCCGCGGGCTGTGTTCCGCCTCGCCCATCAGATAGGGCAGCAGGTTGAAGCCGTCGATGTGCACCTTGTACTCGGTGGCGCCGTCCCGCCCGGCCTCGTGCCCCTTCTTCAGCTTCTCGCTGACGTCGGGATCTCCCGCCGCGGCCAACAGGGTCGGCAACCAGTCGTGGTGCTGGACGATGTCGTTGGAGATGCTGCCCGCCTTGATCTTTCCCGGCCAGCGGATCAACTCCGGCACCCGGTAGGCGCCCTCCCAGTTGGTGTTCTTCTCGCTGCGGAACGGCGTGGTGCCTGCGTCGGGCCAGCTGTTGCGGTGCGGGCCGTTGTCGGTGGAGTAGATGACGATCGTGTCGTCGGCAATCCCGAGTTCGTCGAGCGCGTCGAGCACCGTGCCCACGTTGCGGTCGTGGTCGATCATCGCGTCGTGGTACTCCGACTGCCACATGCCGGCTTGGCCCTTGCTGCCTGGCTTCAAATGCGTGTAGAGGTGCATGTGGGTGAAGTTGCACCAGACGAAGAACGGCGTGTCGGCTTCGTGCTGCCGAGTGATGTATTCGACGGTGCGGTCGGCGATGTCGTCGTCGATGGTCTCCATGCGCTTGGCTGTCAACGGGCCGGTGTCGGTGATGGTTTGCTTGCCGACGGGGCCGAACTTCTCGTCGTCGGGTTCGGTGGAATCCTCCGTCAGGGCCTTGCAGTCCAGGACGCCGCGCGGCAGCGCCAACTCGTAGAGCCGTGGGAACTGGTCTTTGTGGGGGTAGTCGAATTGCTCGGGTTCCTCCTCGGCGTTGAGGTGATAGAGGTTGCCGTAGAACTCGTCGAAGCCGTGCACGGTCGGCAGGTACTTGTTCAGGTCGCCGAAGTGGTTCTTGCCGAACTGTCCGGTGGCGTAGCCGAGCGGCTTGAGCAGTTCGGCGATGGTGGGATCCTCTGCCGCCCAACCGATGTCGACGCCGGGGACGCCGACCTTGCTCATCCCGGTACGGTAGACGCTTTGCCCACTGATGAACGCCGCCCGGCCGGCGGTGCAGCTTTGCTCGCCGTAGGAGTCGGTGAAGCGCATGCCCTCGTCGGCGATGCGGTCGATGTTGGGGGTGCGGTAGCCCATCATGCCGTCGCTGTAGCAGCTCAGGTTCGAGATGCCGATGTCGTCACCCCAGATGACGAGGATGTTGGGCTTTCCACCGGGCATGATGAGCTCCCCCGCTCGAACCGAACCGTAGGCAACTCACGCTAGGCCTGCGGGGAGCCGTCCGTCGAGGTTTGGGCCAAAAGCGTCACGCGGGAGCGGGCACGGGCGAGCCCGCGCCCTTGAGTTGCGCGTAGAGGTCGACGTAGTACGGCAGGCAGTCGGCCATGGCGGCATCGGTGGTGTACAGCGGGCGGTAGCCCAGATCGCGCTCGGCCTTCGCAGTCGAGAAGTAGTTGTCGAGGTAGACGCGTTCCACCGCAAGGGGTTCCAGCAACGGGCGGGGGAGTCCGAAGCGGAAGTGCAGCCACTGCCACACCGACATCACCTTGTGGACCAGGCGGCCAGACACCCGCAACCGGGGCCAGCTGTGACCGCACGCCTCGATCACGGGCCGGGAGAACTCGAACATGTTGACGGGTTCGCCGTCGTTGACGAAGTACGCCTGCCCGGGTGCCGAGCCGCCGGGCACCAGGTGCTCGCCGGCGAGGATGAAACTGTGAATCAGGTTGTGCACGTAAGAATTGTCGAGCTTGACGTCCTTGCCGCCGACGAGCACCTTGACGTGCCCGGCGAGTACGCTCTCGAACAGTTTGCGGAACATCGTCTGGTCGCCGCGGCCCCAGATGCCACTGGGACGGATGCTGCAGGTGAGCATGCCGGCCGTGCCGTTCTCTGCGAGCACGAACTTCTCGGCGACCACCTTGGTCTCGGTGTACAGATCGGCGAACCGCGTTGTGTAGGGCAGATTTTCGTCACCGTTGGTGATGGCTTGCCCGCCCATGACGACGCTGTTGGAGGCGGTGTACACGAAGCGCTTCACTCCTGCCGCCTGAGCGGCGTGCACCAGGTTCTTGGTGCCGCCGACGTTGACGGCGAAACTGCGCTCACGTGCCGGCGCGGAACCGCCGCCCATCAGGTCGATGATCGCGGCGGTGTGGATGACGGTGTCGACGCCCTCGACGGCGCGGGCGACGTCGTCTTCGTCGGTGATGTCCCCGACGACGGTCTCGAGTCGGTCGCGCGCGGCCAGCGGCGACGGCGCGCGGTCGAAGGATCGGACGGCGTGGCCGCGGTCGAGCAGCTCGGTGACGAGGTTGGTGCCGACGAAGCCGGAGCCGCCGGTGACCAGCACCCGGCCGAGGTCAGTGGTCAGCGTTGAGTCACCCATGGGGGTGAGAGTAACTGAAACGTGTTCCAGTTTCGACCCCCGAGGTGTCGGGGGTTACCTGGTCAGGCGTCGGCGTCGTCCCTGGCGGCGAGTGCGCGCTCGACCTTCTCCCGCGCGCCGGCCAAGTGTTCTTCGCAACGTTTGGCCAGCTCCTCGCCCCTTTCCCACAGCTTGAGCGACGCGTCGAGGTCGAGTCCGCCCTCTTCGAGTTGGCGTACCACCTCGATGAGTTCGTCGCGGGACTGCTCGTATCCCAGTTGACTAATGGGCTTCATCTGGTCCCTCGCTCACCGTTGTAATTGCGCCGTCGGCGACGCGGATTCGAAGTCGGGTTCCCGCCGGCGCGTCCGTCGTCGACCGTAGAACCGCCATGGAGTCGGACGCGACCTGCACCACCGCGTAGCCCCGCGCCAGGGTGGCCGCCGGTCCGAGGGTGGCCAGCCGGGCCGACAGGTGGCCGACGCTGCGCGACTCGGTCTCGATCAGTCGCATGACGTCGCGGCGGGCCGTCGCCCTTGCCCGGTGAACTTCCTCGACGCGGGCGGTCAGTGCGGCCAGCGGCTGGGCCAACACCGGGCGACTGCGCAGCTGATCAAGCGTGCGCTGTTCGCGATGCACCCAGCTGCGCAGTGCCCTGGCGCTGCGCTCGCGGAGGTCGGCGACGCGCGCCTGCTCGGCCGCGGCGTCGGGGACCACCCGCTTGGCGGCGTCGGTGGGTGTGGCGGCGCGGACGTCGGC
>Ga0209051_1001768_pt1 | contig 17154 bp, 11 predicted proteins | sample AraplaCvi_mMS_r2_2_FD_184286 | JGI IMG/M metagenome (GOLD analysis project Ga0209051, IMG submission 184286) | Arabidopsis root microbial communities from North Carolina, USA - plate scrape MF_Cvi_mMS_r2 (SPAdes) (version 2) | ecosystem: Host-associated > Plants > Roots > Endosphere | place...
AAGGGCTTGCCCGCGCGCGGGCTGGCCAGGTGGATCGCCTGCGCGACCAGCTCCTTGCCGCTGCCGCTCTCGCCGCGGATCAGCACGCTCGCGTCCGAGGCGGCGACGAGCTTGGCTTCGGCCAGCACCTCGGCCATGCGGTTGGAGCGGCTGACGATGGCCGCGCGCCAGGCCTCGATCTCGCCGGTGGCCGTGCTGGCCTCGCCCTCGACGGCGAGCGCCTTGGCGATGGTGTCGAGCAGCGCCTTGCCGTCGAAGGGCTTGGTCAGGTAGGTGTAGACGCCGCGCGCGGTCGCCTCGACCGCGTCCGGGATGGTGCCGTGCGCGGTGAGCAGGATCACCGGCAGCGAGGGGTGCTGCGCCCGGATGGCGTCGAACAGCGCGAGGCCGTCCTTGCCCGGCAGCTGCACGTCGCTGAGCACCAACTGCGGGCGGCTCATGGCGATCTTCACCAGCGCCTCTTCCGCCGACGCCGTCGCGGTGACGCGGTAGCCGGCGGCCGAGAGCCGCATCGACAGCAGCCGCAGCAGGTCGGCGTCGTCGTCGACCACCAGGATGTGCTGACCGGTCGGCATGTCCTCAGCCTCCCGGCTTCGCGCCCGGGCGCGTGTTCAGGTTGCGCTCGATGGCCTTCAGCGCCTCGAGCTTGTCGTTGAGCGCGTCGAGCTTGCGCTGGCTCTCGCGCTGCGTGTCGCGCAGCGCGATGGCGGCGCGGTCGGCGGCCTCCTCGGCGCGACGCTGCTCGGCCAGGCGGTAGGCGAGCAGCCGCGCGAGGCTGCGGTACGGGTCGGCCTGCGGCGTGTTGTTGTGCAGGATCTGGTCGAGCACCGATTGCGACCGCACGATGTCGCCCGGCGCGTGCGTCATGCTCAGCGCCAGCGCCTGGTCCATCGCGGCCTCGATCGAGTTCGGGTCGATCGGGTGGTTCGCCTCCTGCGCCAGGTCGGCGGTGTTGAGCGTGCTCAGCCGGTCCTGCGTCGCGAGCAGGTGGCGCGCGGCCACGTCCTGCTCGTCGCGCGGCGGCTCGCAGTGCACGATGGGCGCGACGACGATGGGCACGGGCGGCGGCGGCGGCGGGGGCGGTTCCTTGACCGCGCAGGCGGCCAGCGCGAACGCCAGCGCCGCCGGGGCGAGGGCACGGGCGCGAGGGGCTTCAGGGATGGACATTCGGTAGCTCGATTCGGAAATGGGCGCCGGGGCCGTCCGGCAGGAGGTCGACGCGGCCGCCATGCGCCTGCACGTATTCGCGCACGATCGACAGCCCGATGCCCGTGCCGCGCACGGCGCCCTCGGGCTGGATCTCGCCGCGGAAGAAGGGTTCGAAGATGCGGGCGCGGTCGGCGGGCGCGACGCCGGGCCCCTGGTCCTGGAGGTCGATCCGCACCAGCCCGCGCTGGGCCGCGAGCGTGATCGCGATGCGGCCCCCCACGGGACTGAAGCGTATCGAATTGGACAACAAGTTGCCGATCGCCGCCGCGAGCTTGTCGGCATCGACGTCCACCGCCGGCGCCTCGCCCTCGATCACGACCTGCAGCTGGCGCGCCTGCCACTGCAGGCGCTGCTCCTCCACCAGGCCGCGCAGCAGCGCGACGAGGTCGGTGCTGGTGCGCTGCAGCCGGCGCGCCTCGAACGCGGCGGCGTTGAAGCGCAGCAGGGCCTCGATCTGGCCCTGCAGCGCGGCGGTGTTGTGGTTGAGGATGCGCGCGATCTCGCGCTGGTCGGGCGAGAGGGGCCCCGCGACGCCGTCCTCCAGCAGCGCCACGCCCTCGCGCAGCGCGGCCAGCGGGGTCTTGAGCTCGTGCGAGGTGTAGCGCAGGAAGCGCGCCTTGTCCTCGTCGAGCTCCTTCAGCCGCAGGCGCAGCCACTCCAGGCGCTGGCCGATCGCGCGCAGGTCGCTCGGGCCGCGGATGTCCACGGGGGAATCCATGCGGTTCTCGCCCAGCCCGGCGATGGCGCGCTCGAGTCGCTTGAGCGGGCGCGTGAGCCAGAAGCCGAACAGCAGCGCCAGCGCGCCGGCGAGCACGATCGCGCCCAGCACCTGGCGGCCGACGGTGACGCGGCCGTCCTCCAGCTGCGCCTGCAGGCGCCGGCCGCGCTCCTCCGCCGTGCGGCGCGCGGCCTCGGTGATGGACGCGTTCACGCGGTCGATGGCGCGGAACTGCGAGTCGAGCGCGTCCTCGCGCAGCTGCATCGCGGCCTTCGGGCCGTCGAGCTGCTCCTTGATCTCCGGCAATTGGGCGAGCCAGGCCTCGGCCAGCTTCGGCGGCAGGCCGTGGCCGCGCATGTCGACCAGCAGCCGCGCCGCGTCGTCGCTCGCCTGCTGGTAGGCGCGCAGCAGCGAGGGGTCGTCCAGCACGATGAACTGGCGCGCCGCGCGCTCCATCGCCACGCTGCGCTCGGCCAGCGTGCGCACGTCGGCGGCGAGCAGCGAGGCGCGCTCGGTCTCGGCGCGGCCGCGCGACATCACGCCTTCGAGCGTGAACAGCCCCTCCAGCGAGGCGGCCGCCAGCAGGCCCGCGATCAGCAGGAAGGCGGCCAGCAGCGTCTGGCGGAACGAGGGTCGCAGCGAGTTGGACAGGGCCATGAAGACGGGGTCGCCGAAGGACGAACGCGGGCCGCCATTGTCGGGCCAGTCCCGCGTACCATGGTCGGCCCCGGCAAAACGGAAGTCGTCCGATGCAAGCGCTGAAAGGTCTGAAGGTGCTCGAACTGGGGCAGCTCATCGCGGGGCCCTTCGCCGGCAAGACGCTCGCGGAGTTCGGCGCGGACGTCATCAAGGTGGAGCCCGCCGCCACCGGCGACCCGCTGCGCAAGTGGCGCCTGCTGCGCGACGGCACCTCGGTCTGGTGGCAGGTGCAGTCGCGCAACAAGCGCTCGGTGTGCCTCGACCTGCGCAGCGCCGAGGGCCAGGACGCCGCGCGCGCGCTCGCCGCCGAGGCCGACGTGCTGATCGAGAACTTCAAGCCCGGCACGCTCGAGGAATGGGGCCTGGGCTGGGACGTCCTGCACGCGCTCAACCCGAGGCTCATCATGCTGCGCATTTCCGGCTACGGGCAGACGGGCCCCTACCGCGACAAGCCCGGCTTCGGCGTGATCGGCGAGGCCATGGGCGGCCTGCGCCACCTCACGGGCGAGCCCGGCCGCGTGCCGGTGCGCGCGGGCATCTCCATCGGCGACACGCTCGCGGCCCTGCACGGCGTCGTCGGCGTGCTGGTCGCGCTGCACCACCGCGTGGCCCACGGGGGCGAGGGCCAGGTCGTCGACGTCGCGCTGTACGAGGCCGTCTTCAACGTGATGGAGAGCCTGCTGCCCGAGTACGACGCGTTCGGCGCCGTGCGCGAGCGCGCCGGCAGCGCGCTGCCCGGCATCGCGCCGACCAACGCCTACCCCTGCAACGACGGCAACTACGTCGTGGTGGGCGGCAATGGCGACAGCATCTTCCGCCGCCTGATGCAGGCCATCGGCCGGCCCGATCTCGCCGACGACCCGGCGCTCGCGCACAACGACGGGCGCGTGGCGCGCGCGGACGAACTCGACGCCGCCATCGCCGCCTGGACGCGCCTGCGCGGCCGCGACGAGGCGCTCGCCGTGCTCGACGCGGCGCGCGTGCCGGCGGGCAAGATCTACTCGGTGGCCGACATCGCCGCCGATCCGCAGTACGCGGCGCGCGCCATGATCGTCGACACGCCCACCTCCGACGGCCGGCCGCTGAAGGCGCCCGGCATCGTCCCCAAGCTCAGCGCGACGCCGGGCGGCATCGCCCATCCGGCGCCGCGGCTGGGCGAGCACGACGCCGACCTGGCGCGCGGCGGCTGGCCGGAGCGTCGCGACTGACCACCCGCGCGCCGCGGTCGCGCCTTTTCCCGGCTCCGCGAAGGACTTTCGGCGCCCGCGATACTGCCCGGCATGCGGATGCTCATCGTCGGAGCCGGCGCGACCGGCGGCTATTTCGGGGCGCGGCTCGTGCAGGCGGGCCGCGACGTCACGTTCCTCGTGCGCCCGGCGCGCGCCGCGCTGCTGCGCGAAAACGGCTTGCGGGTCGCCAGTCCGCTCGGGGACTTCACGGTGCAGCCGTCGCTCGTGACGGCCGAGGCGCCCGGCGGCCCGTACGACGTCGTCTTCCTCGGCGTCAAGGCATTCGCGCTCGACGCGGCGCTGGCCGATGCCGAGGCCGCGATCGGGCCGCAGACCATGATCCTGCCCGTCCTCAACGGCCTGCGCCACGTCGATCTCCTGCGCGAGCGCTTCGGCGCCGCGCGCGTGCTCGGCGGCGTCTGCCGCGTCGCGGGCCAGCTCGCGGACGACGGCCGCGTGCTGCAGCTCACGCCCATGCACGAGCTGGTCTACGGCGAGCTCGACGGCCGCCGCACGCCGCGCCTCGAGCGCCTCGACGCCTTCCTGCAGGGCGCGGTCTTCGACGCCCGCCTGTCGACCCACATCGAACAGGACCTGTGGGACAAGTGGATCATGCTTGCCTCGCTCGGCGGCGTGACCTGCCTGGCGCGGGGCACCGTGGGCGACATCGCCGCGACGGACGGCGGCCCCGCCTTCGTGCGCGAGTTCATCGCCGAATGCGCCTCGGTCGCCGCGGCGGCGGGCTTCGCGCCGGCGCCGGCGGTGGTCGAGGGCGTCGCGCGCCTGCTGACCACGGCGGGCTCGCCGCTGACGTCCTCGATGTACCGCGACCTGCAGGCCGGCCATGCGGTCGAGGTCGAGCAGATCCTGGGCGACCTGCGCCGGCGCGCGCAGGCGGTTGGCCTTGCAACACCCCTCGTCGCCGCGGCCGCGGTGCAACTCGGCATCCACCAGCGGCGCGTCGTGGGCGGCTGAACGGCCGATCCCGCGGGCACGCGGATTGCGATACACAGGTTACACAGCGCTACTCGAAGGTCGGGTACAGGGAGATTAGGCGTCGCGCGTCCTGGCGGAGGACGGCGGCGTGCCCTGGTCGCTGGAAAACCTCTCACCGGGAGCTGGAATGACTTTCAGCAAGAACGTCCTCGCCTTCGTCATGGCGGGCGGCGCCGGCACGCGCCTTCACCCGCTCACCGCCGGGCGTTCGAAGCCTTCCGTGCCCTTCAACGGCAAGCATCGCATTGTCGATTTCGTCCTGAGCAACCTCGCGAACTCGGGGATCGACTCGGTCTACCTGCTCGTGCAGTACAAGTCGCAGTCGCTCATCGAGCACGTGCGCGACACCTGGCCCGGCGGCGGCGCGTTCCGGCGCCGCCAGTTCGTCACCGTGGTGCCGCCGCAGATGCAGCACGGCCCGGACTGGTTCCAGGGCACGGCCGACGCGGTCTGGCAGAACCTGCACCTGATGGACGAGCACGCCCCCGATCTCGTCGTCGTCTTCGGCGCCGACCACATCTACCGGATGGACGTGCGCCAGATGATCGACCATCACCTCGCGACGCGCGCCGATGCGACCGTGGCGACGCTGCCGGTGCCGCTGCAGGACGCGCGCGGCTTCGGCGTGGTGCAGGTCGACCGCGAGCACCGCATCAGCGGCTTCCTGGAGAAGCCGGCCAACCCGCCCGCGATGCCGGGCCGCCCGGCGCACGCGCTCGCCTCGATGGGGAACTACGTGTTCTCCGCCGACGTGCTGCGGCGCGCGCTGCACGAGGCGCGCGAGCGCGGCGAGAGCGACTTCGGCAAGGACATCCTGCCGCGCATGGTGCAGTCGCACCGGCTCGTGGCCTACGACTTCGCGACCAACGTGGTACCCGGCATCGAGCACTTCGAGGATCCGGCCTACTGGCGCGACGTCGGCACCATCGACGCCTACTTCGAGGCCAACCTCGACACGCTGGGCGCCACGCCGCGCTTTCGCCTCGGCAACCCGCACTGGCCCATCGTCGCCAGCCCCGACCACGCCGATTCGGCCCAGGTCGAGAGCGGCGACATCACGCGCAGCGTGCTGGGCGCGGGCTGCGTGATCGACTCGGCGCGCCTCACCCACTCCATCCTGCGGCGCTCGGTGCACGTCGAGGAGTACGCGAGCCTCGACCACTGCATCGTGATGGACCGCTGCACCATCGGCCACGGCGCGCGCCTGCGCCGCGTGATCGTCGACCAGGACAACGCCGTGCCCCCCAACGAGTGCATCGGCCACGACCTCGAACGCGACCGCGCCCGCTTCACCGTGAGCGAGGGCGGCATCGTCGTGGTGCCGCGCGGCTACTTCCCGGTGCGGGCGCAGGAGCCGGCGCGGACCCTGCAGATCGCGGCCTGAGCCGGTCCGGGGACTGGCCTGCGGCCGGTCCTCGTGTTCCTGCACGCCGCCCTCCGGGCGCGGGGGACGGGGCCGAAGGCCCGTCCCCAGGCCCGTGCCTTGCCAAAGGCCGCCGATGAGCAGAGAAACCCCCATCACCACGGTCTGGCCCGGCCTGCCGTACCCCCTCGGCGCCAACTGGGACGGCCAGGGCGTGAACTTCGCGCTGTACTCGCAGCACGCCGAAGGCGTGGAGCTGGCGATCTACGACCCCGAGGGCCGCCGCGAGCGCAAGCGCATCGCGCTGCGCGAGCGCACCGACCACGTCTGGCACGCCTACCTGCCCGAGGCCCGCCCCGGCCTCGCCTACGGCTACTACGTGCGCGGCCCCTACCGCCCCGAGGAAGGCCTGCGCTTCAACCACCACAAGCTGCTCGCCGACCCCTACGCGCGCGACTTCACCGGCCGCCTGCGCTGGCACGACGCGCTGTACGGCTACACCATCGGCCACCGGCGCGGCGACCTGTCCTTCGACCGTCGCGACTCCGCCGCCTACATGCCCAAGTGCCGCGTCCTCGAGCCCGCGTTCAGCTGGGGCGAGGACCGCCCGCCGCGCGTGCCCTGGACCGACATGGTGGTCTACGAGACGCACGTGCGCGGCTTCACCATGCGCCACCCCGAGGTGCCCGAGGCGCTGCGCGGCACCTACGCCGGCCTCGCGTCGGCGCCCGTCATCGACTACCTGCGCCGCCTCGGCGTGACGACGGTCGAACTGCTGCCCGTGCACGCCTACGTCAACGACCGCTACCTGCAGGAGCGCGACCTGCAGAACTACTGGGGCTACAACACCTTCGGCTTCTTCGCGCCCGAGACGCGCTACAGCGCATCCGGCAAGGTCAAGGAGTTCAAGACGATGGTGCGCACGCTGCACGCGGCGGGCATCGAGGTGATCCTCGACGTCGTCTACAACCACAGCTGCGAGGGCAACCACCTCGGGCCGACGCTGTCGCTGCGCGGCGTCGACAACCCGTCGTACTACGCGCTGGCGGAGGATCGCCGCTACTACGCCGACTACACGGGCTGCGGCAACTCGCTCAACATCGAGACGCCGCGCGCGCTGCAGCTGGTGATGGACTCGCTGCGCTACTGGGTCGAGGAGATGCACGTCGACGGCTTCCGCTTCGACCTCGCCTCGACGCTCGCGCGCGAGGGCGGCGAGGTCGAGCACTGGAGCAGCTTCTTCCACGTGATCCGCCAGGATCCGGTGCTCAATCGCGTCAAGCTGATCGCCGAGCCGTGGGACCTCGGCTGGGGCGGCTACCAGGTCGGGCGCTTCCCGCCCGGCTGGGCCGAGTGGAACGACCGCTACCGCGACGGCATGCGCGGCTACTGGAAGGGCGACGGCGGCCTGGTCGGCGAGTTCGCGCGCCGCCTCAGCGGCTCCTCCGACCTCTACGAAGGGGCCGGCAAGACCCCCGCGGCGAGCGTGAACTTCGTGACCGCGCACGACGGCTTCACGCTGCACGACCTGGTCTCGTACAACGGCAAGCACAACGAGGCCAACGGCGAGGACAACCGCGACGGCAGCGACGACAACCGCTCGTGGAACTGCGGCGCCGAGGGGCCGACCGACGACGCCGAGGTCAATGCGCTGCGCGAGCGCCAGAAGCGCAACTTCCTCGCGACCATGTTCCTGTCGCAGGGCGTGCCCATGCTCGTCGCCGGCGACGAACGCGGGCGCACGCAGGGCGGCAACAACAACGCCTACTGCCAGGACAACGAGATCAGCTGGCTCGACTGGACGTCCACGCCCGAGCGCGAGGCGCTGCGCGACTTCGTGAGCCACGTGCTGGCGCTGCGGCGCGGCCACAAGACCTTCCGCCGCTGCAAGTTCCTGCCCGGCGGCGAGGGCGCGGACGCGCGCGGCGCGGCGTGGCTGCGGCCCGACGGCCAGGAGATGACGCCCGACGACTGGAACCAGGAGCACGCGCGCTGCATCGGCATGCTGCTGCCCGGCGCCGCGCTCGACGAGGTCGACCGCCAGGGCCGGACCGTCGAGGACGACGACTTCCTGCTGCTGTTCAACGCCGACGCGGGCGACATCGAGTTCGTGCTGCCGGGGCCCGAGGGCGCGTCGTGGCGGCGCGCGCTCGACACCGTCGAGGCCGCCGTCCCGCCCGCGCCCGGCAGCTTCGCGCCGGGCGACCGCTATCCGCTGCGCGGGCGGTCGCTGGTGGTCTTGCAGCGTCCCTTGACCGGAGCCTGAATGCGCGCGGCCCACGTGATGCCCTTCGGCGCCGCGCCGCTCGCGCAGGGCGGCGCGCGCTTCCGCCTCTGGGCGCCGGACGCCGAGGTGGTGCATCTCGAGCTGCACCAGGGCGAGCCGCGCCGGCTCGCGATGTCGCGCGGCGAGGACGGCTGGCACGCGCTGGACGTGGCCGAGGCGGGCGTCGGCACCGGCTACCGCTTCGTCACGCCCGCGGGCCTCGCGGTGCCCGACCCCGCCTCGCGTTGGAACCCCGGCGGCGTGCACGCGCCCAGCGTGGTGGTCGACCCCGGGGCGTACCGCTGGCGCGACCGCGACTGGCGCGGCAGGCCGTGGCACGAGGCGGTGGTGCTCGAGGTGCACGTCGGCACCTTCACGCCCGAGGGCACGTTCGCGGCGCTGGCCGCGCGCCTGCCCGCGATCGCGGCGCAGGGCTTCACCGCGATCGAGCTGATGCCGCTCGCCCAGTTCGCGGGCGCGCGCGGCTGGGGCTACGACGGCGTGCTGGCGTTCGCGCCGCATGCGGCCTACGGCGCCCCGGACGATCTCCGGCGACTGGTCGACACGGCGCACGGCCTCGGGCTGATGGTGCTGCTGGACGTCGTCTACAATCATTTCGGCCCCGACGGCAACTATCTCGGCACCTACTGCAGCCCCTTCTTCAATCCCCGCCACGCCACGCCCTGGGGCGCGGCGGTCAACTTCGACGGCGAGGGCAGCCGCACCGTGCGCGACTTCTTCGTGCACAACGCGGTGTACTGGGTCGAGGAGTTCCGTTTCGACGGCCTGCGCATGGACGCGGTGCACGCCATCGCCGACGACTCGGTGCTGCACGTCGTGCAGGAGATCGGCGAGGCGCTGCGCGCCTTCGGCGCCGCGGCCGAGCCGCCGCGCCACGTGCACCTGGTGCTGGAGGACGAGGCCAACCTGGCGTGGCTGCTGGAGCGTGACGAGCGCGGCCGCCCCGTCGCGGCCGACGCGCAGTGGAACGACGACCTGCACCACGCCGCGCACGTGCTCGCCACCGGCGAGACCGACGGCTACTACGCCGACTATGCGGACGCCCCGCTCGGCCGCCTCGGGCGCTGCCTCGCCGAGGGCTTCGGCTACCAGGGCGAGGCGTCGCCGCTGCGCGGCGGGGCCGCGCGCGGCGAGCCGAGCGGCCACCTGCCCGCGCCGGCGTTCGTCGGCTTCCTGCAGAACCACGACCAGGTCGGCAACCGCGCGTTCGGCGAGCGCCTCGACACGCTGGTCGCCGCGCGTCCCGGCGGCCCGCAGACCGTCGAGGCGCTGCTCGTCGCGCTGCTGCTCTCGCCGCAGGTGCCCCTGCTGTTCATGGGCGAGGAGGTCGGCGCGCGCTCGCCCTTCCTCTACTTCTGCGACTTCGAGGGCGAGCTCGCCGAGGCCGTGCGCAACGGGCGGCGCGCCGAGTTCGGCCGCTTCGCCGCCTTCCGCGACGCCGCGGCGCGCGCGCGCATCCCCGACCCCAACGACCCGGCGACCTTCGCGGCCTGCGTGCTGCGGCCCGCGGCGCTGGACGGCCCGGCGCACGCGGCCCGCGCGGCGCTGGTGCAGGGCCTGCTCGCCGCGCGCGCCGCGCACCTCGTGCCGCGTCTCGCGCAGCCGACGCTGGGCGGCACGCACACGGCGCGCGACGGCCTGCTGGAGGTGCGCTGGGTGCTGGGGGACGGCGCGCTCTGGACGCTGGCGCTCAACCTCGGCGAGCGCGCCGCGCCGCTGCCGCTGGCCGGCACGCGCGTGCATGCGCTGCGCGCCGACGACGCGGGCCTCGCGCCGCGCGGGGTGCGCGTGAGCGTCGAGGAAGCGACGTCGTGATCCCCCGCGCCACCTACCGGCTCCAGTTCCACGCCGGCTTCCGCTTCGAGCACGCGCGCGCGATCCTGCCCTACCTGCAGCGGCTGGGCATCAGCCACGTCTACGCGTCGCCCCTGCTGCGCGCGCGGCCCGGCAGCACGCACGGCTACGACGTGGTCGCCTGCGACGAGATCAACCCGGAGCTGGGCGGCCGGCCCGGCTTCGACGCGCTGTGCGACGACCTGCGCGCGCGCGGCATGGGCCTGCTGCTCGACATCGTGCCCAACCACATGGGCGTCGGCCCCGACAACGCGTGGTGGATGGACGTGCTCGCGCACGGGCCCGCGTCGGCGCACGCGCGCTGGTTCGACATCGACTGGCACCCGGGCGACCCGGCGCTCGAGGGGCGCGTGCTGCTGCCCGTCCTCGGCCGCCACTTCGGCGAGGCGCTCGAGGCGGGCGAGTTGCACGTCGCGCTCGCGCCCGACGCGACGGGGTTCGAGCTGCGCTACTTCGAGCACCGCGTCCCGCTCGACCCGCGCACGGTCGCGCCGCTGCTCGCCGACGCGGACGACCCCGAACTGCGCGCGCTGGCCGGCGCGCTGGCGGCGCTGCCGGGGCGGGTCGAGTCGGCGCGCGGCCGGCGGGCCGACGAGGCGCGGCCCCTGGGCGCGCGCTTGCAGGCGCGGCTGGCGGGGTCGGCGTCCGCGCGCGAGGCGCTCGAGCGGGCGCTGGCGGCCGCGAGCGCGCCGGACGCGCTCGAGCCGCTCGTCGCCGCGCAGGCCTGGCGCCTGGTGGCCTGGCGCAACGCCGCCGACGAGATCAACTACCGGCGCTTCTTCGACATCAACGAGCTCGTCGCGCTGCGCATGGAGGAGCCCGGCGTCTTCGAGGCGACGCACGGCTTCGTGCTGGGGCTCGTCGCGCAAGGGCGCGTGGACGGCCTGCGCATCGACCACCCGGACGGCCTGTCGGACCCCGCCGCCTACTTCCAAGCGCTCCAGGCGGCGGCGGGGACTGGCCTGCGGCCTGTCCCCGTGTCCGGCACCGACGCGCCGGCAGAACACGGGGGCAGCCCGCAGGCCGGTCCCCAGCCCCCTTCTCTCTACGTGGTGGTCGAGAAGATCGAGGCCGTCGACGAGACGCTGCGCCCGGGCTGGCCCGTGCACGGCACGACCGGCTACCGCATCGCCAACGAGCTCAACGGCCTGTTCGTCGACCCGGCGGCGGAGCCGGCCTTCGACCGCGAGTGGCGCGCCGCGGGCGGCGAGCCGGGGCCGTTCGCCGACGTCGCCTGGCGCGGCCGCCACGACGCGATGCGCGAGGCCTTCGCCGCGCCCCTGGACGCGCTCGCCGCGGAGCTGCACCGCATCGCGCGCGAGCATCGCGCCAGCGCCGACTTCAGCCTCGCGGCGTTGCGCGCGACGATCGCCGAGCTCGCGGCCTGCATGCCCGTCTACCGCGGCTACGTCGCCGACGAGGCGTCGGCCGAGGACGTGCGCGTCATCGACCACGCGGTCGCCGAGGCGCGCCGGCGCGCGCCCGCGCTGGACGCCGCCGTGCTCGCCTTCGTGCGCGACGCGGCCCTCGCACGCGGCGACGCGGGCGCGCCGGGGCGCCACTTCGCGCGCCGCTTCCAGCAGTTCACCGCGCCCGTCGCGGCCAAGGGCGTCGAGGACACGGCGTTCTACCGCTTCCTGCGCTTCCCCCCGCTCAACGAGGTGGGCGGCGACCCGGGCGTCTTCGGCACCCCGCGCGCCGACTTCCACGCCGCCAACGCGCGCCGCGCCGCCGCCTGGCCGCACGCGCTGAGCGCCAGCTCGACGCACGACAACAAGCGTTCGGAGGACGTGCGCTGCCGCCTCGACGTGCTGAGCGAGCGCCCGGCCGCGTGGCGGCGGCTGCGGCGCGCGCTCGAACGCCAGGTCGCCGCCTGGCCGGCGCAGGCGTGGCCGCCGCCGGCCGAGCGCGGCTTCCTGCTGATGACGCTGCTGGGCATCGCCCCCGCCGGCGTGGCCTCGGCCTGCGCCGCCGACCTGCGCGAGCGCCTGCGCGCCTACGCGCTCAAGGCCGCGCGCGAGGCCAAGCAGCGCACGAGCTGGGTGCGCCCGGACGCCGCGTACGAACGCTCGCTGGCCGACTTCGTCGACCGCCTCACCGAGCCCCCGTCGCTCGCCGCCTGGCAGCCGCACGTGGACGTGCTGGGGCGCTTCGGCGGCTGGAACGGCGTCGCGCTCGCGGCGCTGAAGGCGACCGTGCCCGGCGTGCCGGACTGCTACCAGGGCTGCGAGCTGGTCGACCTGAGCCTCGTCGATCCCGACAACCGGCGGCCGGTCGACTATGCGCGGCGCGAGGCCGCGCTGGAGGCGTTGGCGTCGCTGGCCGCGTCGCCCGACTGGCGGCCCGGCCTCGCGGCCCTGGCCGCGACGCCGGAGGACGGCCGCCTCAAGCTGTGGACGACGTGGCGCCTGCTGCAGCTGCGCGCCGCCAACGAGGCGTTGCTGCGCGACGGCGACTACGTGCCGCTCGAGGCGGCGGGCGCGCGCCAGGCGCACGTCGTCGCCTTCGCGCGCCGCGCCGGCGGGGACTGCATGGTCGTGCTCGCCGCGCGCTGGTTGGCGCGGCTCCTCGGAGGACGGCGCGACGTCCCGGTCGGCACCGGGGCGTGGGGCGACACCCGCGTGCACCTCGGCGGGAGCGCCGCCGACGGCCCGTGGCTGGACGTGCTCACGGGCGCCGAGACCGCCGCGCGCGGCGGCGCGTTCGCGCTGGCGGACGCCTTCTCGACCCTGCCCGTCGCGGTCCTCGTGCGCGCCGCCTGACCCGCCCGCGGCGGCCGCCATCGACCTGCGGCATGCTGTCGGGCTGCCGCATGCCCGCGCTCGCCGCGAGCGGCGGTGTATTACACAAAGCCGGTTGACAATTATGCACGTCGACCTATCATGCATTCAAACATGCGACCGCGCCGCCGGGAGCACGCGGCCGCCCCTTCCTCGAACGGAGACGACGATGACCCTCAACCGACGCCAGGTGCTCCAGTCCGCCGGCGGCGCCGCGCTGCTCGCCAGCGCCGGCGTGCACGCGCAGGCGGGCACCCTCAAGATCTCGCACCAGTTTCCCGGCGGCTCGCTGACCGAAGGCGACTTCCGCGACCGGCTCTGCCGCCGCTTCGCGCAGGAGGTCGAGAAGCGCACCAACGGCGCGCTCAAGGCCTCGGTCTATCCCGGCTCGTCGCTGATGAAGACGAACGCGCAGTTCTCGGCGATGCGCAAGGGCGCGCTCGACATGTCGCTGGTGCCGCTGTCGTACGCCGGCGGCGAGGTGCCCGAGACCAACATCGGCCTCATGCCGGCGCTGGTGCCCAGCTACAAGCAGGGCGCGCTCTGGAAGACGTCCGACGTGGGCCGGCAGCTCGCGAAGGTGCTGGAGGCCAAGGGCGTCCTGATCGTCAGCTGGGTCTGGCAGGCCGGCGGCACCGCGTGCCGCACGCGCGCCCTCGTCACGCCCGACGACGCCAAGGGCCTGAAGGTGCGCGGCGGCAGCCGCGAGATGGACCTGATGCTCAAGCAGGCCGGCGCCTCGGTCATCTCGCTGCCCTCCAACGAGATCTACGCCGCCATGCAGACCGGCGCGATGGACGCGGCCATGACCTCGTCCACCAGCTTCATCTCCTTCAAGCTCGAGGAGATCGCCAAGTACCTCACCACCGGCCGCCAGCAGACCTTCTGGTTCATGCTGGAGCCGCTGATGATCTCCAAGGACGTCTTCGCCGCGCTGCCCAAGCCGCAGCAGGACGTCATCATGGCCGTGGGCGCCGAACTCGAGTCCTTTGCCGCCAACGCCGCCGCGCTCGACGACGTCGCCTGCGCCGCGATCTACCAGAAGGCCGGCGCCAAGGTGGTGGACATGGACGAGCCCACGCTGAAGAAGTGGCAGGTCATCGCGCGCGAGACCGCGTGGAAGGACTTCGCCGAGCACAACGACACCTGCGCCGGCCTGCTGAAGGCGGCGCAGAAGCTGCTCTAGCCATGCACGCCGTCTCCGAGGCGGCGCCCCTCGTCGGCGACGGGCCGGCGGCGGGCCACCCGTTCATGCCCGCCTGGCTGCGGCCGGCCGAGCGCGCCATGCGCCTCGTCAACCGCGCCATGCTGGGCCTGGGCATGCTGGGCCTGCTCGCCGCGGCCGTCGTGCTGACGTCCAGCGTCGTCACCCGCTACTTCATGCACGCGTCCACCGACTGGCAGGACGAGACGGCGGTCTTCTGCCTCGTCGGCGCCACCTTCCTCACGGGGGCCTTCGTGCAGTCGCTGCGCGGTCACATCGGCATCGAGGCCGTCTCCGGCCTGCTGCCCGCGTGGGCCGGCCGGCTGCGCCAGGCCGGCGTCGACCTCGGCTGCCTCGCCTTCTGCGCCTTCTTCGCCTGGAAGTCGTGGACGCTGTTCCACGAGGCCTGGGTCGACGGCCAGACGACCTCGTCGTCGTGGGCGCCGCCGCTGTGGATCCCCTACGTGCTGATGTCCTGCGGCATGACGTTGTTCACCGTGCAGCTCCTGCTGCAGACGGTCGCGAGCTTCAACGCGATGGCGAAGGGCGGCGTGCGATGAGTCTCGTCGTCCTCGGACTGCTGTTCGCCTGCGTCACGCTGTTCGTGATGTTCTCGGGCGCGCCGATCTCGCTCGGCCTGGGCGCCGTCGCGGTCGCGTTCATGTTCTTCTTCATGCCGGCGTCCGCGCTCGACACCGTCACGCAGAACGTCTACGAGGAGATGGCCAGCATCACGCTGCTGTCCATCCCGCTGTTCATCCTCAAGGGCTCGGCGATCGGCAAGTCGCGCGCGGGCCAGGATCTCTACGCGGCCATGCACGTGTGGATGAATCGCCTGCCGGGCGGGCTCGGCATCGCCAACGTGTTCGCGTGCGCGCTGTTCGCGGCGATGGCCGGCTCCAGCCCCGCCACCTGCTCGGCGATCGGCAGCGCGGGCATCCCCGAGATGCGCCGGCGCGGCTACTCGCCCGGTTTCGCGGCCGGCATCATCGCGGCCGGCGGCACGCTGGGCATCCTGCTGCCGCCCTCGGTGACGATGATCCTCTACGCGGTGGCCGCCGAGCAGTCGCTCGGGCGCCTGTTCCTGGCGGGCGTCGGCCCGGGCGTGCTGCTGGTCGCGCTGTTCGCCGCCTGGGCGGTCGTCAACTACCGCCGCGAGTACCGCCGCGCCGAGCGCGCGTTCACCGCGCGCGGCGAGCCGTCGGCGCTGCTCTCGCACGACCGCTTCACGATGCGCGAGCGGCTCGAGATGCTGCCGCGCGTGCTGCCCTTCGTCGTGCTGCTGATCGGCGTGATGCTGGCGCTGTACGGCGGCTACGCCACGCCGTCCGAGACGGCCGGACTGGGCGGCCTGCTGGCGCTGCTGCTGATCGCGGTGGTGTACGGCGTCTGGCGGCCGCGCGACGTCAAGCCCATCCTGGCCGCGACGCTCAAGGAGTCGACGATGCTGATGTTCATCATCGGCATGTCGCTGCTGTTCTCCTACGTGATGAGCTACCTGCACCTGAGCCAGGAGGCGGCGCAGTGGATCGTGGGCACGGGCATGTCGCGCTGGCTGCTGCTCGCGACCATCCTCCTGATGGTCATCGTGCTGGGCTTCTTCCTGCCGCCGGTGTCCATCATCCTGATGCTCGCGCCCATCATCCTGCCGCCGCTCAAGGCCGCGGGCTTCGACCTGGTCTGGTTCGGCATCCTGATGACCATCGTGATGGAGGCCGGCCTCATCCACCCTCCGGTGGGCCTGAACATCTTCGTCATCAAGAACATCGCGCCCGACATCTCGCTGCGCGACATCATCTGGGGCGTGCTGCCCTTCGTCGTGCTGATGCTGGCGGCGGTCGTGCTGATCTGCGTGTTCCCCTCCATCGCCACGGCTCTCCCCGATGCGGTGATGGGGCCGATGGCCGGAGCGCATTGAGATGACCGCGCCGGACCGCTGGAACACCCGCGCGCGCAACCGCAGCGCGCGGCTGGAGCGCGCCGCGAACGCGCTCGGCGCGCGCCTGCGCGGCGTGCACGTGCCGACGGCCGACCTCGTCGCGCTGCTCGAGGCCGTGCTCGAGCCCGGCGACCGCGTCTGCCTCGAGGGCGACAACCAGAAGCAGGCCGACTTCCTCGCCCGCGGCCTGGCGCAGGTCGACCCGGCGCGGGTGCACGACCTGCACATGGTGCAGTCGGTGCTGGTGCTGCCCGAGCACCTCGACGTGTTCGACCTCGGCATCGCCTCGCGGCTCGACTTCTCCTACGCCGGCCCGCAGGCCGCGCGGCTGGCGGAGCTCGTCTCGGGCGGGCGCATCGCGATCGGCGCGATCCACACCTACCTCGAGCTTTTCGGCCGCTACTTCGTCGACCTCACGCCGCGCGTCTCGCTCGTCGCCGCCCACAGCGTCGACGCGGCGGGCAACCTCTACACCGGTCCGAACACCGAGGACACGCCGGTCATCGTCGAGGCGACCGCGTTCTCGGGCGGCCTCGTCATCGCCCAGGTCAACGAACGCGTCGACGCGGTGCCCCGCGTCGACATTCCCGCCGACCAGGTCGACTTCGTCGTCGTCGCGCCCACGCCCAACGTCGTCGAGCCGCTGTTCACGCGCGACCCGGCGCTGATCTCCGAGATCCAGGTGCTGATGGCGATGATGGCCCTCCGCGGCATCTACGAACCCTACGGCGTGCAGACGCTCAACCACGGCATCGGCTTCGACACCGCGGCCATCGAGCTGCTGCTGCCCACCTACGGCGAGTCGCTGGGCCTGAAGGGGAAGATCTGCCGCCACTGGGCGCTCAACCCGCACCCGGCGCTGATCCCGGCGATCGA
>Ga0209051_1001769_pt1 | contig 17153 bp, 16 predicted proteins | sample AraplaCvi_mMS_r2_2_FD_184286 | JGI IMG/M metagenome (GOLD analysis project Ga0209051, IMG submission 184286) | Arabidopsis root microbial communities from North Carolina, USA - plate scrape MF_Cvi_mMS_r2 (SPAdes) (version 2) | ecosystem: Host-associated > Plants > Roots > Endosphere | place...
TGCGCCAAACGCCCTGTGCGACAGATTCATCGAGGCACTCAATGTCGAGCCGCGGCCGTCGCAGGCCACCGTCAGGTCGGCCCGCATCTCCGCGACCTCGCCATCCGGACCGCGATACCGAACCCCGGTGACGGCCCCGTCGCCGCGACGGAGGGGTTCGAGCACCTCGGTGCTGCGCATCAACCGAAACGTCGGCTCGCGTTGCGCTGCGGTGGCCAGCAACTCCAAGAAGTCCCACTGCGGGACCAGGGCGATGTGCTTGTGCGGGCCGGGGATGTGTCGCAGGTCGACGTCGACCGGCGCACCCTGGACCGACATGCCGATCGTCTCGATCACGCGATGGGTGAGCCGCTGAAAGTCTCGGCCCAACCCGAGGTCGTCGAGCAGTCGCAACGTGCTCGCGTGCACGGTGTCACCGCGGAAGTCCCGGAGGAAGTCGGCGTGCTTCTCCATCACCGTGACGTCGACCCCTGCGCGGGCCAGCAGCAGGCCCAGCATCATGCCGGCGGGACCGCCTCCGGCGACGAGGCACGACGTGGACTGAGGCCCGTTCATTCGATGATCGTAGGGTGGAGCAGGTGAAGGGCATCCTGAGTTGGTGGGACGGGGTCGAACTGTGGCTGTCCGGCCTGGGGTTCGTCGTCCAGACGGTGGTGGTGATGCCCGTCGTGCTGGCGTTGGCCTACCTCGTCGCGGTCCTGCTCGACGGCGCGCTGGGCAACGGCATCCGCCTACTGCGGCGCGACAAGCACCCAGACGGGGACCCGTCATGAGCGGCATGCCCCGGTCCCGGGTGACATTGGTGCTGGTGGCATTGGTGTTACTGGTCGTGGTGATGTGGCTGTTCGCCAGATGACGGCCCGTCGAACTGGTCTGTTACGCTTCGCGCCATGCACGCAGCCTCCAGCAGCGCCGAGAGCCATGTCTTGGCTCTCATCGCCGTGGGCAACTGCGCTGTAGCCGACGTGCACTGTTGTCGCTGACCCCCATTCCGTTGCGCGGTGTGGTGTCGGTCGCGGCATTCTCGATGCCCGAGAACTGATACGTCCCCTCTCCGTCGTGGCGGGTACCAGATCCCATGAACCGCCGCTAGGAAAGGCCCCTCCTCCATGTCCGTCTTCACCCAGAAGTCGAAGCGGTCGTTGACCGCTGCCGGCGCCCTCGCCGTCACGGCCACCTTGCTCGCCGGGTGCGGCGGCGGTGCCAGCGACGTTGCAGGGGGTAGCTCGGGGCCCGCCGCCGAGACCACCCTGACCCTCGTGGCCTATGCCGTTCCCGAGCCCGGCTGGAGCAAGATCATTCCCGCCTTCGCCGCCACGCCCGAGGGCAAGGGCGTCGCCGTCACCGCCTCCTACGGGGCCTCCGGCGACCAGTCGCGCGGCGTGGTCGACGGCAAGCCCGCCGACATCGTCAACTTCTCCGTCGAACCCGACGTGACCCGTCTTGTCAAGGCGGACAAGGTGGCCAAGGACTGGAATGCCAGCGCGACCAAGGGAATTCCCTTCGGCTCGGTGGTCACCTTCCTGGTCCGCAAGGGCAACCCCAAGGGCATCAGGGACTGGAACGACCTGCTCAAGCCCGGCGTCGAGGTCGTCACCCCGAGCCCGTTGAGCTCCGGCTCCGCCAAGTGGAACCTGTTGGCGCCGTACGCCTTCGCCAGCAACGGCGGCCAGAATGCCCAGGCAGGCCTTGACTTCGTGAACAAACTGGTGACCGAACACGTGAAGGCGCGCCCGGGCTCCGGCCGGGAGGCCACCGACCTCTTCATCCAGGGCAGCGGCGACGTCCTGCTGGCCTATGAGGACGAGGCGATCAACGTCGAGCGTCAGGGCAAGCCCGTCGAGCACGTCACCCCGCCGCAGACCTTCAAGATCGAGAACCCGGTGGCCGTGGTCACCTCGTCTCAGCACGTGAAGGAAGCCACCGCCCTGAACAACTTCCTCTACACCCCGGAGGGCCAGAAGCTGTGGGCGCAGGCCGGTTTCCGGCCCGTCGACCCCGCAGTGGCGGCGGAGTTCGCCGGTGACTTCCCGGCGCCGCAGAAGCTGTGGACCATCGCCGATCTCGGCGGCTGGGCCGACGTCGACCCGGCCCTGTTCGACAAGGACAACGGCACCATCACCAAGATCTACAAGCAGGCCACGGGATGACGGCAGGCCTAGCGCCGAGCACCGAGGCGCCGGGTCGACTGCGCCGCGCCCGCGGGACTACGTCGCTCCGCGTCGGCGCGGCGACGCTGTGGCTCAGCGTGATCGTGTTGCTGCCACTGGCCGCGATCCTGTGGCAGGCCGCCGGTGCCGGCTGGTCGGCGTTCGTGGACGCCGCGACATCCAACGCGGCGCTGGAGTCCTACGAGGTGACGCTGTCGGTGTCCCTTGGCGTCACGGTGGTCAACCTCGTCTTCGGCCTGATGGTCGCCTGGGTGCTCACCCGCGACGACTTCCCGGGCAAGCGTCTGGTGGACGCCGTGATCGATCTGCCGTTCGCCCTGCCGACGATCGTCGCCAGCCTGGTCATGCTCGCGCTGTACGGCCCCAACAGCCCCGTCGGGCTGCACCTGCAGCAGACGCGATGGGGCATCGGCGTCGCCCTGCTGTTCGTGACGTTGCCCTTCGTGGTGCGCTCGGTGCAGCCGGTGCTGCTGGAACTCGACCGCGAGGTGGAGGAGGCCGCGGCGTCGCTCGGCGCCAACAACGTCACCATCTTCCTGCGCGTCGTCCTCCCCGCCCTCCTGCCGGCGTTGCTGTCCGGTGCGGGACTGGCCTTCTCGCGGGCCATCGGCGAGTTCGGTTCGGTGGTTCTCATCGGTGGCGCGATCCCCGGGGAGACCGAGGTGTCCTCGCAGTGGATCCGCACCCTCATCGAGAACGACGACCGTACCGGTGCCGCGGCGATCTCGATCGTCCTGCTGGCGACGTCGTTCGTGGTGCTCTTCGTCCTGCGCGCAGCCGGGTCGCGGGCCGCCAAGCGTGAGGAGCTGTCGCGATGATCCTGTCCCGGACGGCGCGACTGCTCCTGCGCTACGTGGCACTGGCCTACATCGTGATCCTCGTCGTGGTGCCGGTCGGGCTCATCCTGTGGCGCACGTTCTCCCCGGGGCTGGGCACGTTCTGGGCCTCGGTCAGCACACCCGCGGCGATCTCGGCGCTGAACTTGTCGTTGTTGGTCGTCGCCATCGTGGTGCCGCTCAACGTGCTGTTCGGGGTCCCCACCGCGCTGGTGTTGGCGCGCAACAGGTTCCGCGGCAAGAGTGTGTTGCAGGCGGTCATCGACCTTCCGTTCGCGGTGTCCCCGGTGGTCGTCGGCGTCGCCCTGATCCTGCTGTGGGGCTCCGCGGGTGTCCTGGGGTTCGTCGAGAACGACCTCGGCTTCAAGATCATCTTCGGATTGCCCGGTATCGTCCTGGCGAGCATCTTCGTCACGGTGCCGTTCGTCATCCGGGAGGTCGAACCCCTCCTGCACGAGCTCGGCACCGACCAGGAGGAAGCGGCCTCGACACTGGGTTCGCAATGGTGGCAGACGTTCTGGCGCATCACCCTGCCGTCCATCAGATGGGGTCTGACCTACGGCATCGTGCTGACCATCGCCCGGACCCTGGGCGAGTACGGCGCCGTCATCATGGTGTCGTCCAACCTTCCCGGCACCTCGCAGACCATGACGCTGCTCGTCTCCGACCGGTACAGCCGTGGTCAGGAGTACGGCGCCTACGCCGTCTCGACGGTGCTGATGACGGTCGCGGTGCTGGTGCTGATCGTCCAAGTGATCCTCGACGCCCGGCGTGCCCGGGCGGCAAGATAGGTTCCGGCTAGGAGACCCCCATGACGTCCGACCAGACCAACGCCATCACCGTGCGTGGCGCCAACAAGCGCTACGGCGACTTCGTCGCCCTCGACGACGTCACCTTCGACGTCCCCGAAGGCTCCCTGACCGCCCTGCTGGGTCCCAGCGGGTCGGGCAAGTCGACCCTGCTACGCGCCATCGCCGGGCTGGACCAGCCCGACACCGGGACCATCACCATCAAGGGCCGCGACGTCACCGGGGTACCGCCGCAGCGGCGCGGTATCGGTTTCGTCTTCCAGCACTACGCGGCCTTCAAGCACCTGACCGTGCGGGACAACGTGGCCTTCGGGCCGAAGATTCGCAAGATGCCCAAGGCCGAGATCAAGAACAAGGTCGACGACTTGCTCGAGATCGTCGGTCTCGCCGGCTTCCAGAACCGCTATCCCAGCCAGCTCTCCGGCGGTCAGCGTCAGCGCATGGCGCTGGCCAGGGCCCTGGCGGTCGACCCAGAGGTGCTGCTGCTCGACGAGCCGTTCGGTGCGTTGGACGCCAAGGTGCGCGAAGACCTGCGGGCCTGGCTGCGCCGCCTGCACGACGAGGTGCACGTCACCACCGTGCTGGTCACCCACGATCAAGCCGAGGCGCTCGACGTCGCCGATCGCATCGCCGTGCTCAACAAGGGCCGCATCGAGCAGATCGGTTCACCCACCGACGTCTACGACAGCCCGGTCAACGGATTCGTCATGTCGTTCCTCGGCGCGGTGTCGTCGCTGAACGGCACGCTGGTGCGTCCCCACGACATTCGCGTCGGCCGCAACCCCGACATGGCGCTGGCCCATACCGAGGGAAGCGTCTCCTCGACCGGCGTCATCCGCGCCGTCATCGACCGCATCGTGATGCTGGGCTTCGAGGTTCGCGTCGAGCTCACCAGCGCGGCGAACAACTCGTCGTTCACCGCCCAGATCACCCGCGGTGACGCCGAGGCCCTCGCCCTGAAGGAAGGCGACACCGTCTACGTGCGGGCCACCCGGGTGCCGCCGATCCCCGGCGACGTCGAGCTGCCCGCCGCCGATCTCAGCGCGGCGGGTCTCCCCGCCACGTAAAGCTGTTGACGTACTTCGCCATGTCCAGCGCGAGGAAGAAGTTGGCGCCCGACGGATGCCCCGAGCCGAACTCGGGCGTGAACTCCCGGTACGGGCCGGCCGCCGCGGCGATCAACGCGTAGTCGTTCTTCACCGCGACCATGACGAGCACCCGGTTGCGGTCGTCGTCGCCGATCGCGTCGACGGGATAGTCGTCGGCCAACTCCCCGTACCCCAGCTGATAACCCACGAAGGCATTGGGGATCTCGTAGTCGAACGTCGCGTCCGGATAGTGCTCCCGCAACATGTCGTCGGCGATCTGCCGCGGCGTCTGCCCGTTGGCGGGCTGCCCGAACAAGCGCAGGGTGCCGCCGTCGCCGGCGAGCAGGTCGAGCACCACGCCGTTGGGCTCGAACGTCGCGTCGTAAGCGGTTTCGGGTCCGGGATAGGACACCGAGAACTGCCCGTCGGTGGAGGTGAACCGCGGGTTGGTGGCGACGGGTGTGGCGATCGGCGGGGTGCCGCAGTCGGGCGGGCACACCACTGCCGCCTCCTGCGGGGTGAACCAGACCGACGCCGCAGTGGTGCCCGCCGCCACCACGGCCACCACGACCCCGAGGACCGACAGCAGGCGAGCCGGCGACGTCGCCGTCACCGGTGCGGGTGGTTCGGACCGCCGACGGACCCACGAGGATCGCGACGTCGCGAGGCTCGCCAGGCCGCACTGCGGGCAGAACGGCAGGTCGGGGACGACGCGCTCGCACTCCGCGCATCGCAGTGTCGCCTCCGGCGTCCCGGCGTCGTCGGGCTGGGCGTGCAGCAGCGTGGAGTGCACCACGATGCGCAGCACGTAGAGCGCCACCACCGTGAGAACCGCGTAGACCACGGTCTCGACGACGCTGGGCGGTGAGATGAAGTCCAGCACGCCCAGGCCGAGGTAGGCGACGAGCCCGAACGCGACCGACGGCAGGGGAGAGGTCACGGAGTACCACCGCGACCGGTGACCCGTGTCGCGCCGCGGCACGAACCACAGGGTGGCCCCGATTGCGCCGCCGACCGCCGCGGCCGTCAACGGCACCGCGACGCCCTGGATCAAGCCTCCGATCACCAGGTCGACGGCCGACTGGCTGTCGTCGGCGACGGGACCGCCGGACAGTTCGGGCAGCAGGGCCGTCATGCTGCCCGCGGTGACGAAGCAGATCGCCCCGAACGATCCGATCATCATGCCGTGCAACGGCTCTCGGGCGCCCGGGCGCACCATTCGGATGACGACCGTTGGCGCCAGCAGCAGGATCAGGAAGCCCACCGGGATGCCCAGACAGGTCAGCAGCAGGTCGAGCGTGCTGGCCGGCAGGCCCAGGGCGTCGTCGTCGACGCGTGCGGCAGCCAGATCGGTCGCGATGCTCCAGCCGACACCCCCGGCGACGCTGAGCACGGCACTCACCAGCAGTGTGCCCGCCAGCCGGTCCGCCATCACGTCGGCCACGGCGAGGTACGCCAGGAACACCACCGGCAGCCCGACGCCGACGACGCCGATCAACGGGGCCAGCCACATCGGCGCGGCCGTGCCCACCAGCAGTGCGACGACGCCGATCAGCGCGACGCCGAACGCCACCCGGAGATGTCGCGGTGCCCTCGGAAACACCGTGCTCGGCACCGCCGGCCGCAGCACGCGCTCACCGGGAGCGGCGGCGTAGGCCGACAGCCGGAGCCAGGACGGTCCGTCACCTCGCCGCGCGGTCGCCGTCGCCCCGCAGTTTCCGCAGAACTCGCCCTCCGGGACGACGACGGCGCAGACGCGACACGTCATCGTCGTCGCCGTCATCGAGGCGCCATTCCCTTCTGGATGGCGAGGAAGTCACGCGCCAGCTGGGCGACGTTGGGACTGCCGAGACCGGTCGCCAGGTCGTAACCGGGGGCCGCGACGTCGACGGCGCTGCCGCCCAGCGTCACGTCCCGGAACCCCGCTTCGTTGGCGCCTGCGGCGACGCGGTAGAGCAGGGGGTTGACGTCACCGAGGCGCTGACCGCCGTTGGCCAGCAGGTACTGGTTCATCAGCGCGGTCAGACCGGCCCACACGGGCGCCGCCTGCGACGTTCCTGCGCCCACCAAGTCCTGCTGGTCGAATCTGATCCGCACGCCGGTGAACGGGTCGGCCAGGGCGGACACGTCGGGGGTGAGGCGCCGCTGCTTCTTGCCGGAGTCCCGCTCCACGGTCAGCCTGCGCTGCCACGCGGGGCGCGGAAAGAGTTTGGACACACCGCCACTGGTGCCCTGCGACAGCGGCGAGTCGATCCAGGCCTGCTCGGCCAACCACTGGCCGTCCTCGTCGGTCGACAGCGTGGTCCCGCCCACCGACGTCATGCCGGGAAGGGAGGAGATCGCGTCCAGCCCGATGTCGTCGGGGCCTGGAGCCGCGGACCAGTTCGGTCCGCCCTTGCATTCCAGACCCCCGGTGTCACCGCTGGCGTCGAAGGCCGAGGTGCCGTTGCGGTGCGCGCGCTCCAAGGCCGACTGGACGGGCTTGAGGTCGGTCGCGGTGATCAGCGCGTCGCAGCCCCACCCGATCGACAGGCTCCACACGGCGCCGGGGAACTGCTGATTGGTCGCGTCGAACATCTCGGCGATGCGCTCGTAGGTGCGGCCGCCCTCCAACGTGGGACGGGCGTTGACCACCACCATCCGGGCGTCGGGCGCAATCGCATGTGCCACTTCGAGATCCATCACGGTCTCGGCGCGAGACTCACTCGGCTGGCCCCCGACGAGGATCGGCTTGAGCGGCGGCAGTCCGGACATCGACGCGAAGTCGTCGAGGTCACCCTGGTCGTAACCGCTGAAGGCGAAGAAGACGATCGTCTGTCCCTTGCCCGTAATGCCGGCCTCGGTAAGGGGATTGGCGTTGTACGCCGTCAGCAGGGCCGTCGGCGTCAGCCCCTGGCTGGGGACGTCGAGAGGTACGAAGTCGGGGCGCGCCTCGCGGTGTGGGGTGAATCCGAGGATGCGGCCGAGGTCGGTGACCGTGGCGCGGACGGCGGCGGGCACCTCGGGCTGCTGGGGCGAGGCGTAGAAGACTTGCCCCTGCATGCCGCGGTAGTCGTGCACCGGGACGTCGAAGGCGTCGGCGACCACGAGGGGGGCGCCCTCGACGATCGCCCAGTCCTCACCCGGTTGCCAGCGGACGTCGAGGCCCTTGGTCGCCGCCCACTGCAGCAGCGGGTCCGGTCGGGTGGACTCTCGTAGGGCGACGGTGAGCTGGGCGTGGTCCAGCCGGGACGGACCGAGGTCGTCGGAGCTGGCCAGAAGATTGGCGTACGGACCGGTGATGGTGACCGCGGGTCGATCCGCCGAGTCGGATCGATGATCCGAGTTCAGCACGGCCACCCCGGCGATCAACGACACGGCCAACGAGCATCCGGCCACGCGGGTGGCGATGCGTCGATCGAACATGGGGACTCCCGGTCACCGTCGTCGACTCTGCAGGGACGCCACGACGTGACGTCCCTGCAGATTGTCGAATTTCCGTGCGGTGAACGGAGTTAGGAACTGCTGCCGTTGCGGTGCGTTCCGGGCTCGCCGGTGGGAGCCGGCGGTGCCTTCACCGGCGGAGAGAAGCTGTTCGCCCCACCGGGGGTGATGCTCTTCTCCGTCGGGGTGACCGACGACGTGGTGGTCGTCGTGGTCGTGCTGCTGGGTGCGGGCTTCTCGCTGCTGCTGCAGCCAGCGGTGAACGCGCCCATCGTGATGATCGCACCGCCACCGATGACCAACGCCACGCGACGAGTGAAACGATCTGTATTCATCTTCTATCCCAATCCAATCCCCGAATTGCGATCCGACGACCGTTTGCGGGGTCGTGGGCGGCTGGACGCCGCCGTCAATATCATGCCACGAGATGAGCAAATCGCGTACCAATTGCCCGATTCGACGACGGGTGTGCCCAGCTTGCCGATAGCGGTTGAGTCGCGGCCCCGTGGGAGTCCACGGCAAACCGCGTCGGTGGATCAGGCCGCGACGCGGGCCAGCCGGACGGCGTCGTAGCGGTCGAGCAGCGTGGCGGCGACCAGATTGTGCGACCCCAGCGGTTCGGCCATCGGGACGCCGAGCTCGGCGGCCGTTGCGGCGACCCGATCGGTGATGCGGCCGTGGGCCAGGAACCACGGTGCGACGACGAGACGTCGTGCGCCCGTGCTCCGCAGGCGGGCGACGGCCTCGGCGACGGTCGGGTGTGGCCCGGTGGCGAAGGCCACCTCCACCGCGGCCCATCGGGTCCGGGAGCTCAGCGCGGCCGCCAGCGTCGCCGTGCGGGCATTGGCCGCCGCACTCGACGATCCGACCGCGACCACCACGACCCCCACGTCGCGCCGGTCGGACGGCGCCCCGGCAGCGGTTACGCGCTGTCCGAGAAGCGTGATCAGGGCGGGGTCCTCGCCGAGCGCATCGGCGACCTCGACCGTCGCACCGGACTCCTCGATCACCGCCGGCAGGTCCACCCTCGCGTGATGGGCGCTGGCCAGCAGCATCGGGACCACCACCGCGGGGTCGCCGCGCCGGGCGAGCTCGGACAGCACGTCGCCTACGTGGGGTGGCGACTTCTCCAGGAACGCGGCGCGCACCTCGAGTCCGGGCCGCAACCGGCGGATCCGACCGGCCAACGCGTGGGCCACCTCCGGTGAACGGGGGTCCGCGCTGCCGTGGGCGGCCAGGATCAGGGCGGGATCAGCCATCGACGATCACGAGGCGTGCAGCCCGCACTCCGTCTTCGACTGACCGGCCCAGCGGCCGCTGCGGGGATCGGCTCCGTCGATGGGCTTGGCCGTGCACGGCGCGCAGCCGATCGACGGATAGCCTTCGAAGACAAGGGGATTGACCAAGATGTCGTTGGCGTCGATGTAGGCCTGCATCTCCTCGTCGGACCAGGCGGCGATCGGGTTGACCTTGACGAGCCCAAAGGCCTTGTCGTAGCTGACCAGCGGGGCGTTGGCCCGCGTCGGGGACTCGACGCGGCGAATCCCGGTCACCCAGGCCGAATAACCCTTCAGCGCCTTGCCAAGCGGTTCGACCTTGCGCATCCGGCAGCACGCCGCCGGGTCCCTGGCGAACAGGTCCTTGCCGAACAGCTCGTCCTGCTTCGGCACGTCGTTCTCGGGCGTGACGTTCACCACGTTGACCCCGTAGACGGCCTCGACGGCGTCGCGGGTGCCGATCGTCTCGGCGAAGTGGTAACCGGTGTCGAGGAACAACACGTCCACGCCGGGGCGCACCTTGGCGGCCATCGCCACCAGCACCGCGTCCTGCATGTTGGAAGCGACCACGTATTGGCCACCGAAGGTCGCGTCGGTCCAGGCCAACAGCTCGTCGGCACTGGCGCCGGCCAGCTCCGCAGCGCCCCGCTCGGCGATCTCGATCAGGTCGGTCTCGGTCATCACGTCGGTCATCGCTACCTCTGCCCTCTTTCTTCGCGCAAGCGGCTCATCGAAGATCAGCCTCTTCGGCCCGAACGGCCCACGTTGCAAAACGCTCGCCGTCCTCCCTTTGTTTCACGAAATTGCGGACGACACGCTCGATGTAGTCACCGAGCTCGGTGCTGGTCACCTTGTGCTGGCGCAGCTTTCGGCCGAACGCGCTGTCCAGGCCCAGGCTGCCGCCCAAGTGCACCTGGAACCCCTCCTCGGGGCCGTTGCCGTCGTCCACCATCTGGCCCTTGAATCCGATGTCGGCGACCTGGATTCGGGCGCACGAGTTCGGGCAGCCGTTGATGTTGATCGTGACCGGGACGTCGAGTTGGGCGTTGAGGTCCTCCAGCCGCGACTCGAGCTCGGGGGCCAGCAGCTGCGAGCGACTCCGCGTCTCGGCAAACGACAGCTTGCAGAACTCGATTCCCGTGCAGGCCATCAGGTTTCGCCGCCAATGCGACGGCTTCGACGGCAGGCCCAGCGCGTCGAGCCCGTCACGCAAGGTGTCGAGCTGGTCGTCGGGGACGTCGAGGATGACGAGCTTCTGATACGGGGTGAAGCGGATCCGGTCCGAACCGGCTGCCTCGGCGAGGTCGGCCACCTTGGTCAGGATCGTGCCCGAGACGCGGCCCGCGATCGGTGCGACGCCGACGGCGTTGAGGCCGTTCTTGAGGCGCTGGACACCGACGTGGTCGATCGGCCGCGGCACCGGCGTCGGTGCGGGTCCGTCCAGCAGCGGACGCTTGAGGTACTCGGTCTCGAGGACCTCGCGGAACTTGGGAATGCCCCAGTCCTTGATGAGGAACTTCAGCCGAGCCTTGGCGCGCAGGCGGCGGTAACCGTAGTCGCGGAACACGCTGACCACGGCTTCCCACACGTCGGGCACCTCGTCCAGCGGAACCCAGGCGCCGACGCGCTGACCCAGCATCGGGTTGGTCGACAGGCCTCCGCCGACCCACAGGTCGAAACCGGGACCGTGCTCGGGGTGGTCGACGCCGATGAACGCGACGTCGTTGATCTCGTGCACCACGTCCTGCAGGCCCGAGATCGCGGTCTTGAACTTGCGCGGCAGGTTGGAGTACTCCGGCTTGCCGATGTAGCGCTTGGTGATCTCGTCGATGGCGGGAGTTCCGTCGATGACCTCGTCGAGTGACTCACCGGCCAGCGGCGAGCCGAGCACGACGCGGGGGCAGTCGCCGCACGCTTCGGTGGTCTGCAGACCGACCTCGTCGAGCCGGCGCCAGATCTCCGGCATGTCCTCCACCCGGATCCAGTGGAATTGGACGTTCTGCCGGTCGGAGATGTCGGCGGTGTCGCGGGCGAACTCCGTGGAGATGCCGCCGAGGGCCCGCAGGGCCGCCGCGGTCAGGGCACCGCCGTCGGAGCGCACCCGAAGCATGAAGAACTCGTCTTCGAGCATGTCGGTGTTGTCATCCCCGGTCCACGTGCCGTCGTACCCGGGCTTGCGCTGCGTGTAGAGCCCCCACCAGCGGAAACGTCCGCGCAGGTCGCCCTTGTCGATGCTCTCGAACCCGCCCTTGGCGTAGATGTTCTCGATGCGGGCGCGCACGTTGAGCGGGTTGTCGTCCTTCTTGGCCTGCTCGTTGGGATTGAGCGGCTCGCGATGCCCAAGGGCCCACTGGCCCTCGTTCTTGGGGGGTTTGGTGGGCTTGGCGTCGGCCTGGGTCATGTGATGGCCCCTCTCGAGGGAGCCGGCGTGAGAATCGTGCGTCGACACCGGTGGCTGTCCGGCGGCGCAGATCCGGCGGCCAGCTGGGAGTACAGGTGGACAGGTCTACGGCGTCAAGGCAGACAGCAACAGCTGCATACGCGCTTGAAGTCGACGTGCCGACGGGTCACCAGCGACACGCGGGTGGAGGTCCGGGCGGCAGTCACGTCGACCATTCTGCCATGACGCGCGCCACGGGCTCCAACCGGCCAAGTCTTGTGCTCACCACGAGCATAATTCGGCTCTGGAAGACTGGAGCGATGCTCACCGGACGTTCTGCAGCGCGCCCCTTCGGCGTATACGTCCACGTCCCGTTCTGCGCGACCCGCTGCGGGTACTGCGATTTCAACACCTACACCCCGGCTGAACTGGCGCCCTCCCCGTCGCTGCGCTCGCCCCAACGCGGTGCTACCCCCGACGGATGGCTCGAGGCGGTCAAGGTCGAGCTCGAATTGGCCGCCCGACAGCTGTCCTCGCGCGGCTCGGTGCCCGAGGCGGCGACGGTGTTCGTCGGCGGCGGCACCCCGACGATGCTGGGCGGGGAGCGGCTGGCCGCCGTGCTGGACGCCGTGCGGGCCAACTTCACCCTCGCCGAGGGCGCAGAAGTCACCACGGAGGCCAACCCGGAGTCGACCACCCCGGAACTGCTCGACCGCCTGCGAAGTGCCGGCTTCACCCGGATCTCGCTGGGCATGCAGTCGACGGCGCCGCACGTGCTCGCCGCGCTGGACCGGGTGCACTCGCCGGGGCGCGCGCTGGCCGCGGCCGCCGACGCGCGGACGGCCGGATTCGAGCACGTCAACCTCGACCTCATCTACGGCACGCCGGGGGAGACCGACGACGACCTGGCCCGGTCGGTGGACGCGGCGATCGGAGCCGGCGTCGACCACGTCTCGGCCTACGCCCTGGTGGTCGAGGAGGGCACGGCGCTGGCGAGACGGGTGCGCCGCGGTGAGCTGCCCGCACCCGACGACGACGTGCTCGCCGCCCGCTACGAACTGCTCGACGCCCGTCTGTCGGCGGCGGGCTTCCAGTGGTACGAGGTGTCCAACTGGAGCCTGCCGGGTGGTGAGTGCCGGCACAACCTCGGCTACTGGGACGGTGGCGAATGGTGGGGTGCCGGCCCGGGAGCGCACGGCTACACCGACGACGCGCGATGGTGGAACGTCAAGCATCCCAACGCCTATGCCGATCTGCTGGCCCGCGGTGAACTGCCCGTCGGCGGTCGCGAGGAGCTCGGCGCACCCGAACGGCACACCGAGGACGTCATGCTGACGGTCCGGTTGCGTGTCGGGTTGCCGGTGAGCCTGCTCGACGCCGGGGAGCGGTCGCGGGCCGACGAACTGTGCCGCAGCGGGCTGCTCGTCGACCGGGGTGAGGCCTTGGTGCTGACCGACCGGGGCAGGCTGCTGGCCGACGCCGTGGTGCGCGACCTGCTGGCCTGAGGCGCTAGGTCTGCTGATCCAGCGGAAGGTCCATGTCGTAGACCCGTGCGTGCAGGACCGACCGGTTGCGCAGCGCGGCCCGCACCGCCTGGTGCACGCCGTCTTCGAGGTACACGTTGCCCTCCCACCGGACGGCGTGGGGGAACAGGTCGCCGTAGAACGTGGAGTCCTCGGACAGCAGGCGGTCCAACTCCAGCACGGTGGTGGTGGTGACCAACTCGTCGAGCCGGATCTGCCGGGGCGGAATCTGCGCCCACTGCCGGTAGGAGAGGTTGTGCTCGGGATACGGCTTACCGTCGCGGACGCCCTTGAAGATCATCGTCGGGTCCCGGGGAGCACGTCGTCAGGCTATCTGGTGGCGTAGCGGTTGGCACCGTGCGGCGGTGCGGCGCGTCGGCGCTGATGGGCGACGTAAAATGGCGACGACAGGGAGGTGAACCATGGGTACTGCAGATGATCGTCGCTTCGAGGTGCTGCGCGCCATCGTCGCCGACTTCGTCTCCACGAAGGAGCCGATCGGTTCGAAGAGCCTCGTGGAGCGCCACAACCTCGGAGTGTCCAGCGCCACCGTGCGCAACGACATGGCCGTCTTGGAGGCCGAGGGGTACATCGCTCAGCCGCACACCAGCTCGGGTCGAGTACCCACCGAGAAGGGCTACCGCGAGTTCGTCGACCGTCTCGACGACGTCAAGCCCATGTCCTCGGCCGAGCGCCGCGCCATCCTCACGTTCCTCGAGTCCGGCGTCGACCTCGACGACGTCCTGCGTCGGGCGGTCAAACTGCTGGCCCAGCTGACCCGCCAGGTCGCGATCGTGCAGTACCCGACCCTGTCGACGTCCTCGGTGCGGCACCTGGAGGTCGTCGCCCTCACGCCGGCGCGCCTGCTGCTGGTCGTCATCACCGACTCCGGCCGGGTCGACCAGCGGATCGTGGAACTCGGCGACGCCATCGACGACATGCAGCTGGCCACCCTGCGTGAACGGCTGGGCCAGGCCCTGGAGGGCAAGCCGATCACCGCAGCGTCGGTGGCGGTCTCTGACCTGGCCTCCCAACTCGTCGGGCACGGCGTGCTGGGCGACGCGGTCGGGCGCGCGGCGACGGTGCTCGTCGAAACCCTCGTGGAGCACTCCGAGGAGCGTTTGCTGCTCGGCGGCACCGCCAACCTCACGCGCAACACCGCAGACTTCGGCGGATCCCTGCGTTCGGTGCTGGAGGCCCTGGAGGAGCAGGTGGTGGTGCTTCGCTTGCTGGCCGCCCAGGAGGAGGCCGGTAAGGTGACGGTGCGCATCGGACACGAGACCGCGGCCGAGCAGATGGCGGGAACGTCCGTGGTGAGCACCACCTACGGCAGCTCGGGCAAGGTGTTCGGCGGCATGGGTGTGGTGGGTCCCACTCGGATGGACTATCCGGGAACCATCTCCAACGTCGCCGCGGTTGCTCTGTACATAGGTGAGGTCCTGGGCGCCCGCTAGGGCCAGGGGACGACGGCGACTGCGGTTTCACGAAGCTAAGAAGGGTTTGGCGTGGCACGCGATTATTACGGCCTGCTCGGAGTGAGCAAGGGCGCGAGCGACTCGGAGATCAAGCGCGCCTATCGCAAGTTGGCGCGCGAACTGCATCCCGACGTCAACCCCGACGAGTCGGCACAGGCGAAGTTCCGCGAGATCGGCGTCGCCTACGAGGTGCTCAGCGATCCGGAGAAGCGGCGCATCGTCGACCTCGGCGGCGACCCGATGGAGAGCGCAGGCGCGGGCGGGTTCGGAAACGGCTTCGGCGGGGCCAACTTCGGCGGTCTTGGTGACGTGTTCGAGGCGTTCTTCGGCGGTGGTGGCGGCGGGGGACGCGGCCCGGTCGGCCGCGTGCGTCCCGGGTCGGATTCGCTGCTGCGCATGCGACTGGACCTGGGCGAGTGCGCGACGGGCGTCACCAAGCACGTCACCGTGGACACCGCGATCCTGTGCGACCTGTGCCAGGGCAAGGGCACTCACGGTGACTCCAAGCCGGTCACCTGCGACACCTGCGGTGGGCAGGGTGAGGTGCAGTCCGTCCAGCGTTCCCTGCTCGGTCAGGTCATGACTTCACGCCCCTGCCCGGTGTGCGCGGGCGTCGGCGAGGTCATCCCCGACCCGTGTCACCGCTGCGGCGGTGACGGACGGGTGCGCGCGCGGCGCGACATCAGCGTCAAGATCCCGCCCGGCGTCGGCGACGGCATGCGCGTGCGACTGGCCGCTCAGGGCGAGGTCGGCCCCGGCGGCGGTCCCGCGGGTGACCTCCACGTCGAGGTGCACGAGACGCCACACGACGTGTTCGTTCGGGACGGCGACGATCTGCACTTCACCGTGTCCGTACCGATGGTGGACGCGGCGCTGGGCACTACGGTCTCGGTCGACGCGATCCTCGACGGTGACACCGACATCGTCGTCGCCCCGGGAACGCAGCCAGGATCCGTCACCACCCTGCGTGGCCACGGAATGCCCAACGTGCGCTCCGGTGTGCGGGGCAACCTGCACGCCCACATCGAGGTCGTCGTGCCCACCCGGCTCGACCACCAGGACACCGAGCTGCTTGGCAAGCTCAAGGAGCACCGCGTCCGTGACGTGGCCGAGGTCAAGTCGACCCAGGCCGCACCCGCCGGCGGCGGTCTGTTCAGCCGGTTGCGCGAGACGTTCACCGGCCGCTGACCAGGTCGGGTCACCGTGAGGCGCGCACTGTTCTACGTCGACGCGGTACCCGAGGCAGGCGCCCTCGTCACCGTGGACGGCGACGAGGGATTCCACGCCGCCTCGGTGCGACGCATCCGCGTCGGTGAGGAGCTCGACGTCGGCGACGGTGCCGGCACGGTCGCCCACGTCGTCGTCGACGGCGTCGCGAAGGGCTCTCTGACCGCCCGCGTGCTGAGCAGGCGCGTGGTCGCGCCGTCCGCCCCGGACGTCACCGTCGTGCAGGCCCTGCCGAAGTCGGACCGCTCGGAGCTGGCGGTCGAGCTGGCCACCGAGGCGGGTGCCGACGCGTTCGTCGCGTGGCAGTCGGATCGCTGCGTGGCGCGGTGGGACGGGGCGGCCAAGGTCGAGAAGGGGCTGCGGCGCTGGCAGGCGGTGGCCCGGTCCGCGGCCCGGCAGTCGCGCCGCCCGCACGTTCCGCCGGTCACCGCGCTGATGTCGACCAGGGAGCTGACCGCGCACGTGCGGTCGGTCGCCGACGAGACGTCGGTTCTGGTGTTGCACGAGTCCGCGACCGTGCCGCTGGCGGCAGCGGTCCTTCGCCAGAGCCGTTCGCTGATGTTGCTGATCGGCCCCGAGGGCGGCATCGGAGACGACGAGCTGCGGGCGTTGACCGACGCCGGCGCGACCGCCGTCCGGCTCGGGCCGAGTGTGCTGCGGACCACATCCGCGGCCGCGGTGGCGCTTGGCGCACTCGGAGTTCTGACCCCGCGCTGGGAAGTGTGATCACGATCTCGGCCGATCGCCCACCGTTGTAACCCGCCGGAATTAATCGTCTGATCAGTGCGTTCGTGCAAGCAGACCGGTGCGAAGGCTCCACCGCCGGTCGACGCAACCACAGAGGGCACGAAAGAAGAAATGAAGAAGACGAAGAAGATCGGACTTGCCACCCTCGTTGCCAGCGGCTTTGCTGCCGGCATTCTTGGGGTCGCAGCTCCGATGCA
>Ga0209051_1001771_pt1 | contig 17142 bp, 12 predicted proteins | sample AraplaCvi_mMS_r2_2_FD_184286 | JGI IMG/M metagenome (GOLD analysis project Ga0209051, IMG submission 184286) | Arabidopsis root microbial communities from North Carolina, USA - plate scrape MF_Cvi_mMS_r2 (SPAdes) (version 2) | ecosystem: Host-associated > Plants > Roots > Endosphere | place...
CAGGAACTGGCGGCATTCGGGCGCCGTGATGTGGCGGTAGGTGCCCAGCACGATGTTGTTGGCGGCCAGCGAGTCGGCGGTCACGAAGAAGCCGAGGTTGCGCTTGACGATGCGGCGCTCGTCTTCGGTCAGGCCGTTCGGGTCTTTCCAGAGCGCGATGTCGCGCGTCATGTTCACTTCCTGCGGCATCCAGTGGTTGGCGCAGGTGGCGAGGTATTTTTCCCAGGCCCACTTGTACTTGAACGGCACCAGCTGGTTGACGTCGGTCTGGCCGTTGATGATGCGCTTGTCGGAAGCCTTGACGCGCTGGGCCGCGGCGGGTGCCGCGGGTTGTGCAATCGGCGAAGTCGGAGCATCCACCGGTCGGCCTGCGGACAGGCCGCTGGTCGATGCGTGGTGTTGCTGCAATCCTTGTTGCATATCCTTTGATAAGGAGGGCTTGACTTCTTCGTCCCAGGTCAACATAGAAAAATCCAATGCTCAATTATCGGAGCAACGATGTGAGTTGCAAAGTGCTCGTTCACGTCGCGCTCCATTTATGTGGTTGTTATGTTGCTCTCATGCATCGCGCGATGTCAGTCGATGCCGTGATCGACTGAGAGTTCGCGCGTCGTGCATGCACCTCTCTGACATCACTCGCGCGTCATTGGCATGCTTCGCAAGTCGGATCGTCGACGCCGCAGAAGGCGATGTCGGTGGCAGGCATCGCACTCATCTGCGCCTTCGCTGCGGCAGCCGCGGCTTCGAGTGCGCTCATGCCCGAAGGTGCATCGCTGCCCGAGGACACCGCGTTGAGGCGGCCCGACTGCACGGTGGATTTCTCGGCGTGCGTCGCGCTCTGCGTGCGCAGGTAGTAGGTGGTCTTCAAGCCGCGCAGCCATGCGAGCTTGTAGGTGTCGTCGAGCTTCTTGCCAGATGCGCCGGCCATGTAGATGTTGAGCGACTGTGCCTGGTCGATCCACTTCTGGCGGCGCGCTGCGGCTTCGACCAGCCAGGTGGTCTCGACTTCGAACGCGGTGGCGTAGAGCGCCTTCACGTCCTGCGGCACGCGGTCGATCGGGCGCAGCGAACCGTCGAAGTGCTTCAGGTCCATCACCATGACGTCGTCCCACAGTCCCAGGCGCTTCAGGTCGCGCACCAGGTAGTGGTTGATGACGGTGAACTCGCCCGACAGGTTCGACTTGACCGAGAGGTTGCCGAAGCAGGGCTCGATGGAAGCGTCGACGCCGATGATGTTCGAGATGGTCGCGGTCGGGGCGATGGCCACGCAGTTGGAATTGCGCATGCCGTCGGCCTTGATCTTCTGGCGCAGGGCTTCCCAGTCGAGCGTGGCCGAGCGGTCGACCTCGACGTAGCCGCCGCGGGCTTTTTCGAGCAGGTCGAGCGTGTCGATCGGAAGGATGCCCTTGTCCCAGAGCGAGCCCTTGTAGCTCGAGTACTTGCCGCGCTCGCGGGCCAGCTCGGTAGAGGCCCAGTAGGCGTGGTAGCAGATGGCTTCCATCGACTCGTCGGCAAACTGCACGGCTTCCTGCGAAGCGTAGGGAATGCGCAGTTCGTACAGTGCGTCCTGGAAGCCCATCAGGCCCAGGCCGACCGGGCGGTGGCGCAGGTTCGAGTCGCGCGCCTTCTTCACGGCGTAGTAGTTGATGTCGATCACGTTGTCGAGCATGCGCATTGCCGTCGAGATCGTCTTCTTGAGCTTTTCCTGGTCGACCTTGCCGTCCTTCAGGTGCTGCAGCAGGTTCACCGAACCCAGGTTGCAGACGGCGGTTTCGGTGTCGCTGGTATTCAGCGTGATCTCGGTGCACAGGTTCGACGAGTGCACCACGCCGGCGTGCTGCTGCGGCGAGCGCACGTTGCAGGCGTCCTTGAACGTGATCCACGGATGGCCGGTCTCGAACAGCATCGTGAGCATCTTGCGCCACAGGTCCGAGGCCTGGACCGTGCGCGCCGGCTTGATCTCGCCGCGCGCGGCCTTTTCTTCGTAGGCGGTGTAGGCCTGCTCGAAATCGGCGCCGAACTTGTCGTGCAGGTCGGGCACGTTGGAGGGCGAGAACAGCGTCCAGGTGCCCTTTTCCATCACACGGCGCATGAAGAGGTCGGGGATCCAGTTGGCGGTGTTCATGTCGTGCGTGCGGCGGCGGTCGTCACCGGTGTTCTTGCGCAGTTCCAGGAACTCCTCGATGTCCAGGTGCCAGGTTTCCAGGTACGTGCAGACGGCGCCCTTGCGCTTGCCGCCCTGGTTCACGGCCACGGCCGTGTCGTTGACCACCTTGAGGAAGGGCACCACGCCCTGCGATTCGCCGTTGGTGCCCTTGATGTGGCTGCCGAGCGCGCGCACGCGGGTCCAGTCGTTGCCCAGGCCGCCCGCGAACTTGGAGAGCAGCGCGTTTTCCTTGATCGACTCGTAGATGCCGTCCAGGTCGTCGGGCACGGTGGTCAGGTAGCAGCTGGAGAGCTGCGAGCGCAGCGTGCCGGCGTTGAACAGGGTGGGGGTGCTCGACATGAAGTCGAAGGACGACAGCACCTCGTAGAACTCGATGGCGCGGGCTTCGCGGTCGATCTCGCCGAGCGACAGGCCCATGGCCACGCGCATGAAGAAGGCCTGCGGCAGTTCGATGCGCGACTTGCGCACGTGCAGGAAGTAGCGGTCGTACAGCGTTTGCAGGCCCAGGTAGTCGAACTGGTTGTCGCGTTCGGCCTTGAGCGCGGCGCCCAGGCGCGGCAGGTCGTACTGCAGCAGCTTCTCGTCGAGCAGGTCGTTCTCGACGCCCTTCTTGATGAACTGCGGGAAGTAGTCGGCGTAGGCCGTGGCGCGCTCGGCGGGCATCACTTCGCGGCCGATGATCTCCTTGAAGATCGTGTGCAGCAGCAGGCGGGCGGTCGCGAAGGTGTAGTCGGGGTCTTTTTCGATCAGCGTGCGGGCCGCCAGGATCGAGGCCTTGTAGACCTCGTCGAGCGGCACGCCGTCGTACAGGTTGCGCATCGTCTCGGCGACGATCGGTGCGGCGGTGATGCTGTCGCCCAGGTTTTCGCAGGCCGATTCGATCAGGCCCTTGAGCTGGTTCAGGTCGAGCGCGACGCGTTCGCCGTTGTCCAGCACGTGCAGCGTCGGCGTGGCCGGCGCTTCCTGCTCGACCTGCTTGGAACGCTCCTGCGTGCGGCGCTCGCGGTAAAGCACGTAGGCGCGCGCGATCTCGTGGTGGCCGCCGCGCATCAGGCCGAGTTCGACCTGGTCCTGCACGTCTTCGATGTGGAAGGTGCCGCCGCCCGGCCGCGAACGCACCATCGCGCGGATCACGCCTTGCGTGAGCGCGTCGACGGTTTCGCGCACGCTGGCCGAAGCCGCGCCCTGGGTGCCGTGCACGGCCAGGAAGGCTTTCATCATCGCGATGGCGATCTTGTTGGGTTCGAAGGGAACCACGGCGCCGTTGCGGCGGATGATCTGGTAGTGCGCGAGGTTCTGCCCGGCGGGCGAGCCGGCGGTGTCGCGCTGCTGCTGCGTGGGCGTGGAGGGAACGGCACGCGAGGTCGATGGGGTGTTCAGGGCTGTTTGCATTCGCTTCCTCTCGGTTGGCAATTCTTGTTGGATGGCGACGCCTTGGTTGGGCGTCGCGCCGGCGTTGTTGACCGGACGGAGGACACTATATCTAGGGTCTGAGGGGTGTACAACCCACTAGATGTAGCGTTTTCCAGTGGATACAACCCCTGCCGTTTTTTCTTTCGGCCCGGCATACGGCCGTCGATGCCGCATGAATACTGGCCTATGTTGTCGCAACCCGCATGGGGCGTGGCTTGCAGGCCGATTTGGGCTTGCAGGGCGCATGGTTGCTGAATGCGGCGATTGCAATTTTCTCATTGCTGCGCCGCGGGATCGGCGCATCGCGAGGTGCCGCGCGATTGAAAAAATTAGCGCTGCACCACCTGCGGAGGAAACATCCGTGGACTCCAGCCGAGGTGCCCGCGCAGCAATTGCCAATCGAAACCGGCGCCGGGGTCCTGTTTTCGGCCCGGCGCGATGTGCTCGTGGCCGGCGATGTGCGCGATGGCGTAGTGCTGCGCAATGGCGGGGCAGAGGCTGGCCAGCGCCTCGTACTGCGCCTCTTCGAACGGCTGGCCTTCGAGGCCTTCGAGCTCGATGCCGATGGAGTCGTCGTTGCAGTTCTCGCGGCCGCGCCACGACGACACGCCCGCATGCCAGGCGCGCTCGTCGCAGCTCACGAATTGCCAGAGTTCGCCGTTGCGCCGCACATAGAAGTGCGAGGAAACCGCAAGGCCGCGGATCGACTGGAAATAGGGGTGCGCATCCCAGTCGAGCTGGTTGGTGAAGAGCTGCTGCACGGCGTCGCCGCCGTATTCGCCGGGCGGCAGGCTGATGGAGTGCAGCACGATCAGGTCGGTCTGCGCGCCCGCGGGCCGGGGGCCGAAATTCGGCGAGCGCAGCGCCTTGGCGAAGCGGTACCAGCCGGCTTGCCAGAGCCCGTCGTCGTTGCTCGCCTGTGCTTCAGTCGTCGGCATGGCTGGTGCTGGCACCTTCGTCGCCGCCGGGCGTGGTGATGCCCAGCCGCGCGATGCGGTAGCGAATCTGGCGCAGGCTCATGCCGAGCCGCGCGGCGGCGGCCGTTCGATTGAAGCCGCTTTCGTGCAGCGCGCGCACGAGGATCTCGCGCTCCTGCTGATCGAGGTAGGCCTGCAGGTCCGAGGGGAGGGCGGGCGCCGAGGGCTTGGATTCCGCGACGGCCGCGGCGGGCGACCTAGGCGCTTCGCCGCCGGACGTCGCAGCAGAAGAGGGTGCGGGTTCGGCGATGGCCGTCTCGGCCGGCGCTTCGGCAGCCTCCGGCCGCGGTGCCATCAGGTCCAGATGCAGTTCGTCGCCGTCGTTGAGCGCCACCGCGCGGTGCAGCAGGTTCTCGAGCTCCCGCACGTTGCCGTCGAGCCGGTGCTGGGCAAGGCGGCGCAGCAGTTCGGCGGAAAGATGCGGCACCGGCAGCCCGCCGTCCTGCGCAATGCGCGCGAGCAGCGCGGCGCAGAGTGCCGGCAGGTCCTCGCGCCGGTCGCGCAGCGCGGGCACCGCGATCTCGATCACGTTGAGCCGGTAGAACAGGTCCTGCCGGAAGCGGCCGGCCTGGACTTCGGCGTGAAGATCCTTGTGGGTGGCGCTCACGATGCGCACGTCGACCGCGTCTTCCTGCGTCGAGCCGATGGAGCGTACGCTGCGCTCCTGGATCGCGCGCAGCAGCTTGGACTGCATCGCCAGCGGCAGGTCGCCGATTTCGTCGAGAAAGAGCGTGCCGCCGCGCGCGGCCTGGAAGTAGCCGTCGCGGTCCTGCGACGAGCCGGTGTAGGAGCCCTTGCGGGCGCCGAAGAATTCGGCCTCGAGCAGGTTCTCGGGAATGGCGCCGCAGTTGACCGCCACGAACGGGCCTTCGCTGCGCTGGCTGCAGGCATGCACGGCGCGCGCCACCAGTTCCTTGCCGGTGCCCGATTCGCCGCGCACCAGCACCGGAGCCATGCCGCGCGCCACCTTGGCAATGCGCGACTTGACCAGGCGCATCGGTTCCGAGTCGCCCACCAGCCGCTCGAGCGCGGCGACGCCGCTGTCCGGAACGGCCGGCGCGCCGGCGCGCGGCTGGCCCGCGGGCGCCGCCTGCCAGGCCTTGGCCGGCGCTGCCTGCTGCGCCTGCACCGCGGAAGCGACCACGGCGCGGAACTGCTTCAGGTCGACCGGCTTGGTCAGGTAGTCGAAGGCTCCGGCCTTCAGCGCCTCGACCGCGTTCTCGGCGGAGCCGTAGGCCGTCATCACCACGCAGCGCTCGCTGCGCTGGTTCTTCTGGATGCGATGGATGATTTCCATGCCCTGTCCGTCGGGCAGCCGCATGTCGGTGATCACCGCATCGAACTGCCCCGCCTCGAGATGCTGCCAGGCTTCGGACACGCTGCCGGCGGCCTCGACGCGATAGCCTTCGCGCAGCAGGGTCAGCTCGTACAGCGTACGCAGGTCGGGCTCGTCATCGATGACCAGGATGTTGGCCGGGCGCTGCATGGAGGGATGGGGAGTGCTCACGGCGCTATTGTGTCAGCCGGTTTTCGCTGGGCGCGAAGCTGACGAAGAATTCGTTGCCCTCGGGCCCGCCCGCGACCAGTGCGCGCCGCTCGTAGCCGATGGTGGCGCCGTGGCGCCGGCACAGCTCGCGGCACAGGAAGAGGCCGAGCCCGCTGGAGCGGCTCTCGGATGAGAAAAAAGGCTCGAACAAGTGGCGCTGCACCGCCGGCTCCAGCGGCGCGCCGTCGCTCCACACCTGCAGGCTCGGGCGGCCGGAACTGCCGCGCTGCGTGGTGGTGACGACCTGGATCGCGCCCGCCCGGCTGCTGGCGTAGCGCGCCGCATTGTCCAGCAGGTTCACGAGCAGCCGGCGCAGGTGCTCGACGTCGAAGCGCACTTCGGCGTCGGCGGCGTCCAGCGCGATCAGCACGCCCTGGCGCTGCGTCTGGCGCACCCACTCCTCGGCCAGCGCCTGCACGGCGGGATCGAGCACGACCTGCTCGCCGAGCGAGAGCACGCGCTGCTGGCGCGCGCGCGAGACGTCGAGCACGTCGTCCACGATGCGTGCGAGCCGCTGCGCGTTGTGCTGCACCATGCTGGTCAGCTTGCGGTGCGCGGGGTCGGTGAGGTCTTCGTTGAGCAGCGCGCTGGCCTGCGTGATGGCCGCGAGCGGATTGCGGATCTCATGCGCCACCGCGGCCGACATGCGGCCCATCGCCGCCAGCTTCTCGGTGCGGATGCGGGCCTCGAGCTCGCGCAGGTCCTGCAGGAACATGACGCAAAGACTGTCGACGTGCCGGTCGCTGGTGGGCGTGAGCCGCGTGCGCACACGCACCTCGCGCGCGGCGCCGCGCGCCTGCGCCACGGGGATTTCCTCGCTTTGCGGCGCACGGCGCGCAAAGGTCTGGCGCGCCAGCGCGGCCAGCGCATGCCAGGCGGGCTGCGCATGCAGCGCGAACGGCAGGCCGAGCCGGCCCAGCCCCTGGCCCAGGATCGCGTCGGCCGCCGGATTGGCCGCATGCACCATGCCTTCGGCGTCGATCACCAGCACGCCTTCGCTCAGCGTCTCGATCACCAGGTCGTTGACCTGCGCCTGCATCTGCGCGCTGCTGCGGTTGCGCAGCGCGGTTTCTTCCTCGCGTGCCAGCCGGCGCGCCAGCTCGTGCGCCAGCAGGGCCACCACGAAGAGCCCGGTGCCGGTGAGCGCCGCCTGCACGAAGCGGGTGGAGGAATCGCCGGGCTGCTGCAGCAGCCAGTGCCAGCCGGCATCGGCGAGCAGCAGCAGCGTGACCGTGGCCGTGGTGCCCAGGCCCACGGTCACCGTGCCCAGCACCGCGCTCATGAGCACCGGCAGCGCGAACAGCGGCGTGTAGTTGATGCTGCCGCCCTGGAGCACCTGCAGCGCGGTGAAGGTGCCCAGGTCGATGCCGATGGTGAGGAACCACAGCATGCCGAAGGCCCGGATCGGCGGCGTGAAATGCGCGTAGCGGGCGCCCAGCCAGGTGGCAGCCAGATAGCCGGCCGAAAGGGCCACGGCCAGCGGCTGCACCGTCTGGCCGAGCGCCATGGCCACGCCCTGCAGCAGCACGAGCACCAGCGCAACGAAGCAGCGCGCCGCCATGAAGCCGCGCCACAGCCGCAGCAGCGCGGCACTTTCGCCGCGCCCCGGCTCGAGCGTGCTCCAGTCGGTGGCGGGCTCGCCGCGCGCCCAGGGAGAAGAGCTCACCGGTGCATTCCTGGCGCTGCGCTCATCGATGCGGCGCCCGCTCAGCCGCGCTCGGCGGCCTGGCGGTGCGCCGCGCTGCAGTAGACCGCGTCGCCCGGCCCCGCGATCGCATCGCTTGCAGGCAGGTGCAAGCCGCAATGGGCGCAGCGCAGCATGGCCTGCGGCGAAGCCGGCGCGGCGGACGGGCGCTTGGCGGCGCGGGCGGCCTCTTCGCGCAGGGTCTCGCGCATTTCCTCCCGGCGGTTCTTGCGCCAGAGCCAGATCGCCACCCAGAGCACCGCGAGAACGAGCAGGTATTTCATGTTCATGTCGCGCCGCGCGCCAGCACCACTTCGAGCACGAAGCGCGAGCCCACATAGGCCAGCAGCAGCAGGGCGGAGCCGGCATACAGCACGCGCCGCGCCGTGCGGCCACGCCATCCGAAGCGGACCCGGCCGATCAGCAGCACCGCGAAACTGATCCAGGCGAGCACCGAGAACACCGTCTTGTGGTCCCACTTCCAGCCGCGCACGCTCGCGCCGTAAAGCGTTTCGCTGAACAGCAGGCCCGCGAGCAGCGTGGCGGAAAGCAGCACGAAGCCGGCCATCACGAAGCGGAAGGTGAGCCGCTCGAGCGTGAGCAGCGGCACGCCGCCTTGCGGCTCGGCGGCGGCAAGGCGGATCTGCTTTTCGGCCCGCGTGATCAGCCAGGCATGGACCACCGCGGCGCCGAACAGGCCGTACGAGGCGATGCCCAGCGCAAGGTGCAGCGGCAGCCAGGGCGATGCCGACACATGCAGCGGCGTGCCGGGAAACAGGATGGCCAGCAGCACGGCGGCTGCGCCCAGCCAGGCCAGCGCGCGGCGCACCTTGAGTTGCGGGTACATGCGGCTTTCGACCGCATAGACCGTGAGCACCAGCCAGGCCGTGACCGAAAGCGCAGGCGCGAAGCCGAATTTCGGCTGGCTGCCGACCAGGCCATGGCCCAGCACCGCGGCATGCAGAAGCCACGCCAGCCCGAGGGCCCACTGGGTGGCTTTGCGGCTCAGCCGGGCACCCGCGGCAGCGGCAAATCCATAGGCAGCCGCGGTGGCGATGCCCAGCGCCACGGCAAGTGGGGAGGGGATCGCTAAAATCATTGCCGGAGTTTATCTCCCCCAGGCTTGCGCACTTCGCGTCGCGGCGCCAACCCCCTCAACGGGGCGACACCAGAGGCTCGGCAGAGCCGGTTCCCGGTGTTTCGCGAAGCGGCAGCAAGCGGCCGATACCAGTTCACGACTTTCCAATGGCCCGCCGCGGCGGGCAGCAAGGCATCTCCTTCATGGCCACCGCCCTCACAGAAAAGTTCTCCCGCCTCGTCAAGACGATGAGCGGCCAGGCCCGCATCACCGAAAGCAACGTTCAGGACATGCTGCGCGAAGTGCGCATGGCGCTGCTTGAGGCCGACGTGGCGCTGCCCGTGGTGCGCGATTTCGTCGCCCGGGTGAAGGAAAAGTCGCTCGGCCAGGAAGTGCTGGGCTCGCTCAAACCGGGCCAGGCGCTGGTCGGCATCGTCAACCGCGAACTCGCCGCCACCATGGGCGAGGGCGTATCCGACATCAACCTTGCGGCGCAGCCGCCCGCGGTGATCCTGATGGCCGGCCTGCAGGGCGCGGGCAAGACCACCACCACCGCCAAGCTGGCCAAGCACCTGATCGAGAAGCGCAAGAAAAAAGTGCTCACGGTGTCGGGCGACGTCTACCGGCCCGCCGCCATCGAGCAGCTCAAGATGGTCACCAAGCAGGCTGGCGCCGAATGGTTCCCGAGCACGCCCGACCAGAAGCCGCTCGACATCGCGCGCGCCGCGCTCGACCACGCCAAGCGCCACTTCTTCGACGTGCTGCTGGTCGACACCGCCGGCCGCCTGGCCATCGACGAAGTGCTGATGAGCGAGATCAAGCAGCTGCACGGCGCGCTCGATCCGGTCGAAACGCTGTTCGTGGTCGACGCGATGCAGGGCCAGGATGCGATCAACACCGCCCGCGCCTTCAAGGAAGCGCTGCCGCTCACCGGCATCATCCTGACCAAGACCGACGGCGATTCGCGCGGCGGTGCGGCGCTGTCCGTGCGGCAGGTGACGGGCGTGCCGATCAAGTTCGCGGGCACCAGCGAGAAGATCGACGGCCTCGAGGTGTTCGACGCCGAGCGCCATGCGGGCCGCATCCTCGGCATGGGCGACATCGTCGCGCTGGTCGAGCAGGTCACGGCCGGCGTCGACGTGGCGGCGGCGCAGAAGCTCGCGGCCAAGGTCAAGAGCGGTGCCGGCTTCGACCTGAACGACTTCCTCGGCCAGCTGCAGCAGATGAAGCAGATGGGCGGCCTCTCCAGCCTGATGGACAAGCTGCCGCAGCAGATGGCCGCCAAGGCCACCGAAGCCGACATGACCCGCGCCGAGCGAGACATCCGCCGCAAGGAAGGGATCATCCAGAGCATGACGCCGCTGGAGCGCCGCAAGCCCGAGCTGCTCAAGGCGACGCGCAAGCGCCGCATCGCGGCCGGCGCGGGCGTGCAGGTTCAGGAAGTGAACCGCCTGCTCAACGAGTTCGAGCAGATGCAGGGAATGATGAAGAAGATGAAGGGCGGCGGCCTCATGAAGATGATGAAGAAGATGGGCGGCATGAAGGGGATGGGCGGGATGGGTGGGCCCGGCGGCCCCAAGCTGCCGTTCTAATTGAATTAAATAGAGATGGCTGCTGCTTCGGCGGCAGCCGCGCCATGAAAAAAGCCGGCCATCGGGCCGGCTTTCTTGTTTGCGCTGTTGTCTTCAGCGCATCAGGCCGTTGCCAGCGCCGCAGGGCGCGCCAGGCGCAGCGCATGCATCCAGGCGCGGCGCAGCACGGCCGGCGAACGCGATTCCTCGGGAATCAGCAGGAAGCCGCGGTCGCGCAGCGACGTGCCCAGCGCGATCTGGCTGGTCAGCACCGTCAGCGGAATGGCCAGCAGCAGCGGCAGGCCCACCGGCATGAGCCAGATCAGCGCGCTCGGATCGATCATTGCGACACCCAGGGCCAGCGCGCCGACCACCACGCTCATGGGAGCGAGCTGCGTCACGGCGACCTTCCACGGCACGGCAGCGGCTTCGCGCGGGGGCGACTTCCAGTCGAGCTTGATGCCGGTGAGGGCGACCAGCACGAACAGCGAGTGGGCCAGCATGCGAACCGGCGCCTGCACGATGGCCAGGCCGCTTTCGAGCACCGAGCTCTTCACCAGGCCCCAGAGGCCGCCGTACTGGCGCTGCTCGCCGCGCATCAGCACGGCCGCGATGCCGAGCACGCGGGGCAGGAACAGGAGGCACAGGGTCCAGACCCACAGGCCGGCGAGTTCCGCCGGCAGCACGCTCCAGCTGGAGATCAGGCTCGAGCCGCTCAGCCACAGCGCGGTGCCGAGCGTCAGGAATGCGAGCCACAGCGGCGCCGAGACGTAGGCCATGGTGCCGGTCACGAACATGGCGCGGTGCACCGGGTGGATGCCGGGCTCGGCCATCAGGCGGGCGTTCTGCAGGTTGCCCTGGCACCAGCGGCGGTCGCGCTGCAGTTCGGCCAGCAGGTCCGGCGGCTGCTGCTCGTAGCTGCCGACCAGGTCGGCGCAGAGCCACACGTTGTAGCCGGCGCGGCGCATCAGCGCGGCTTCGACGAAGTCGTGCGACATGATGCCGCCCGACATGCCGCCGGTGCCCTTGATGGGCGCCAGCGCGCAGTGCTTCATGAAGGGCTCGACGCGGATGATCGCGTTGTGGCCCCAGTAGTGCGATTCGCCCAGTTGCCAGAACTGCATGCCCAGCGTGAACAGGCGGCCCGTCACGCGGGAGGCGAATTGCTGCGCGCGGGCATGCAGCGTCACGTGGCCGATGGCCTGCGTGGCGGTCTGGATGATGCCGGCGGTCGGATTGGCTTCCATCAGCTTGACCATCGAGGTCAGGCAATCGCCGCTCATCACGGAGTCGGCGTCGAGCACGACCATGTAGCGGTAGTCCTTGCCCCAGCGGCGGCAGAAGTCGGCGACGTTGCCGGCCTTGCGGTGCGTGCGGCGGGTGCGCAGGCGGTAGTACACCTCGACCTGCGGCTGGTTGGGGCTGTCGGCCAGCGCGGCGCGCAGGTCTTCCCAGGCGGCGCGCTCGGCGGCGGCGGTTTCGGGCGAGTAGCTGTCGGACAGCACGAACACGTCGAACTGCTTGGCGTGGCCGGTGGCCGCGACCGATTCGCAGGTGGCGCGCAGGCCGGCGAACACCGTGGCCACGTCCTCGTTGCAGATCGGCATGATGATCGCGGTGCGTGCCTCGGGGTTCATCGGGTGGTGGGCCACCTGCTTGACCGAGAGCGCGTGTTTGTCACCGCGCACCGAGACGTAGAAGCCCATGAGCGCGGTCACGAAGCCGGTGACGACCCAGCCCGAGAGCAGGCCGTACAGGCCGATCTGGCCGTATTCGAGCCAGACGTTGTCGTAGTCGGGTTGCACGCCGGCAAACAGCACGGACGCGATCACGGTGCTCAGCAGCGTGAGCGCCATGAAGGCGAAGCGGCGCTGGGCCGCGGCGCGTTGCCAGGGCTGCTTGACCTGGGCGCCGGCTTCGGCGGTCTGGCTTTCCGGCTTGCCGCCGGCGCCGAGCTTGACCAGGAGGGCCGTGCCGATGCTGTTCCAGAAGCCGCGCCAGGGGCGGGGCGTCATGGAGCCGCGGTTGACCGGCGGAGCGGTCACGGAATTGGGGTGGCGTTCTTCGCGCACCGGGCTGCGGTGCGAAAAGTCGGCTTCGGTCAGCACGTTCAGTTGGGAGAAGTCGTTCGGCTTCATGTGTGATTTACCAACGTTGCTTGTCGAGGGAAGGGGTGTCGCCAATGGCAGGAAAGCGCTTGATCACGCAATCCGGTTCGGCGCCGCCCGCGCTTGCGAGCGCGGCCACCGAATGACCGGCGGCACGGGGCCGCACGGGGGAAAACTGCTTTTGACGCAGGCCGTCGCGCTGCTGGCGCAGTGCGAAAGATGGGCTGGTGAGTGCTGTCATGCCTGTACAGGGGCAAACCCTGTGCCAGGCTGGAAAAACGCTTTCAGATCAACGACTTATGGCGATCTGGATGCTGTTTTCGGGGTTGGAGCCGGCTGGAAGGCCCCGAAACCCCGGTTTTTGTCGCCGAATCCCGACAAGCCCGCGAGGCTGGTGGAGAATGGCCTTTTAAATCAACAACTTAGGGGCGTCGCTAGTCGGCGACAGGCTCGCTGCCCGGAGCGACAGCGTCGGCCTTGAAGTGGCCCGGCGTGAGTTCGTGCTTCTGCAGCAGGCGGTAGAACTCGGTGCGGTTGCGGTCGGCCAGCCGGGCGGCGTCGGCCACGTTGCCGTCGGTCAGCTTGAGCAGCCCGACGAGGTAGTCGCGCTCGAAGCGCTGCTTGGCCTCGGCATAGGTCTGGACCTCGACCGTGGGCACGCGCAGCGCGCGCTGCACCAGCGCCAGCGGGATCAGCGGCGAGCTCGACAGCGCGCAGACCTGTTCCACCACGTTGTAGAGCTGGCGCACGTTGCCGGGCCAGGCCGCGGTGGCCAGCGCCTTGAGTGCCTCGGGCGCGAAGCCGGACAGGCGCTTGCCGTACTTGGTCGAGAGCTTCTGCAGGAAGTGGTTGGCCAGAAGCGGAATGTCCTCGCGCCGGGCCGACAGCGGCGGCAGCGTGAGCGTGACCACGTTGAGCCGGTAATAGAGGTCTTCGCGGAACTGGCCGGCTTCCATGGCGACATCCAGGTCGCGGTGGGTGGCCGAGATGATGCGCACGTCGACCTCGATCGACTGGCTGGCGCCGAGCGGGCGCACCGCGCGCTCCTGCAGCACGCGCAGCAGCTTGACCTGCAGGGCGGGCGGCATGTCCCCGATTTCGTCGAGCAGCAGCGTGCCGCCGTCGGCCTGCTGGAACAGGCCCTTGTGGTTGGCGTGGGCGTCGGTGAAGGCGCCCTTCATGTGGCCGAACAGCTCCGATTCGAGCAGCGCCTCGGGGATGGCGCCGCAATTGACGGCCACGAAGGGCTTGTCGGCGCGCGGGCTGGCGCGGTGGATGGCGCGCGCCAGCAGTTCCTTGCCGGCGCCGCTGTCGCCGCGCAGCAGCACCGAGGCGTCCGACTTGGCGACCATGCGCGCCTCGGCCAGCAGCTCGGACATGCGGTTGCTGCGGCTCACGATCTCGGCGCGCCAGCTTTCGTCGCCGGCCTTGGCGGGCGTGCTGGCCGGTGCGCCGAGCGCCAGCGCCTGCGCGATCTTGTCGAGCAGTTCGCGGCCGTCGTAGGGCTTGGTGAGATAGGTGAACACGCCGCGCGCCGTGGCCTCGACCGCATCGGGAATGGTGCCGTGGGCGGTGAGCAGGATCACCGGCAGCGAGGGGTGGCGCTTTCGGATCTCGTCGAACAGCTGGAGTCCGTCGCGGCCGGGCAGCCGCACGTCGCTGAGCACCAGCTGCGGATGCTCGATCTCGAGCTGCGTGAGCGCGGTTTCGGCCGAGGTCACGGCCGTGACCTGGTAACCCGCCGAGCTCAGCCGCATCGAGAGCAGCCGCAGCATGTCCGGGTCGTCGTCGACCACCAGCAGGCGCGCGCCGGTCGTGCTCATCGATGGGGCTCCTTGGGCAATCGCCGGCTGCGGTTCATGGATTGGGCCTGGTGCCGGAGGGCGGAGGCAGCGTCGGCGCCGGCACGTTGTTGGGACGCGCGAAGCTGCGCTCGATGGCGCGCAGCGCCTCGATGCGGTCGTTCAGCTGGTCGATGCGGCGCTGGCTTTCGCGCACCTGCTGCGCCTGCTTGTCGCGGTCGTCCTCGACGCGGCGCTGCTCCACGTAGCGCGCGGCCAGCGCGCGCGCCAGCGGCTGCAGGGGCTGTGCCTCGGGCGAGGGGTTGGAGATCACGCGCTGCATCAGGCCCAGCGCGCGCGCCAGGTCGGCCGGCACCCGGGTCTGCGCGAGCAGCAGTGCAAGCTGCATCTGGGCGGTGGGCGAATCGCCCGGATCGCCGGCGCGGGTGATTTCGGCGGCCAGCTCGGTGCCGCCCAGCGGGCGCATCTTGTCGGCATAGGCCAGCATGGCCGCGACCGGGCCCTGGGTCATCAGCGTGAAGAGCGAGGCGGGCTGCGTGGCGGGCGCCTTGGGCTCGGCCTCGACCGGCATCACGCGCGGCACGGCGGGCGGCGGCGGCAGGGCCTCGGCCTCGGCGGGTGGTGCGGGCTGCGTCGCGCAGGCGGCCAGCAGCAGGACGAAAGGCATGGCCACCGCCCCGGACAGGGTCGAACTGCGGACGAACGGAAAAAGCATGGATTGAAGAAAAGGCAAGAGGCGGTATTTGTTTTCAGGTGGATGCCCGGGGGCTTCACGGTGGGTTCAGGCCGTGCGCGGCAGTTCGATGCGAAAGCGCGCGCCGGGCCCCTCTGGCAGCAGGGTGATGCGGCCCCCATGGGCAGCAATGTACTCCTGCACGATCGAAAGGCCGATGCCCGTGCCCTTGACGGCATGCTCGGGCTGGCGTTCGCCCCTGTAGAAAGGCTCGAAAATCCGGTCCCGGTCGCCCTCGGCAATACCCGGGCCCGCGTCGTTGATATCGATGCACGCGGTGGTGGGCGTGCCGGACACCACGATCGAAATGACGCCGCCGCGCGCCGAATACCGGATCGCGTTGGACAGCAGGTTGGCCACCGCCGTGCCGAGCTTGGCGCGGTCCACCGGGAGCGTGATCGACTCGCCCTCGGCATGGACGCGCAGGCCGTGGGCCTGCCATTGCAGGCGCTGCGCCTCGATCTGCTCCTCGACCAGCGGCAGCAGGTCGGTGCGTTCGCGGCGCAGTTCGCGGGCCTCGAAGGCGGCGGCGTTGAAGCGCAGCAGCGCCTCGATCTGGCCCTGCAGCGAAACGGTGTTCTGGTTCAGGATCTGCGCCACTTCGAGCTGGGCCGGATTGAGCGGACCCGTCACGCCGTCTTCCAGCAGCGAGACGCCTTCGCGCAGCGCCGCCAGCGGCGTCTTGAGTTCGTGCGAGACGTGGCGCAGGAAGCGTGCCTTGTCGGCATCGAGTTCGGTCAGGCGCAGGCGCAGCCACTCGAGCTGCTGCGACAGCCGCCGCACGTCGGCCGGGCCGCGGATGTCGATGGGCTCGTCGAGCCGGTTCTGGCCGAGTCCGACGATGGCGTGCTCGAGCCGCTTGAAAGGGCGCGCGAGCCAGATGCCGAAAGCCAGCGCCAGCGACACCGCCAGGATGCTGGCGGCCACCACTTCGCGCATCAGCCGGCGGCGCGCGTTCTCGATGCGCTTGGCCAGCGCGTCGTTCTGCATTTCGATCAGGAACTGGGCCTGCTGCGCAAGGTTCGTGTTCAGCGAATCGAGCTCGCGGAACTGCATGGCCATGCCGCTTTCGCGCGAGAGCGCGCTCTCGGGGCTGCCGCTCATCAGCCCCTCGATCACGCCGAGCTGGGCGCGCCAGAGCTCGATGCCCGAAGGTGCGAGGCCGTTTCTCTCGAGCCTTTCGAGCACCTGGTGCGCTTCGCGCGCGGCGTCGTCGAAGCGGCGGCGCAGCACGGCGTCGTTCAGCACCAGCGACTGGCGACCGGCGCGCTCCATGGCGGCACTGCGCTCGGCCAGCGACTGGGCCGCGCCCGAGAGCCGCAGCGCACGGGCCGCCGCATCGCGGCTCTGGGTCATGAGCGCGTCGTACTGGAACACCGAGCGCAGCGCCACGCCCACCAGGAGGGCGGTGATCAGCAGGAACGCGAAAAGCAGGAGCTGCTGGAACGAGCCCCGTCTGGACGGCCGCTTCGCCATCAGGCGGCGAGCGCGGCGGGAACCGGCACCGTCGACGATTCGCGCGTGGCCACTTCGCCGCGCAGCGTGTAGGCGAGCGAGCGCGTGATGCGCAGGTCGGCCATCTGCCCGACCAGGCGTGCGTCGCCTTCGAAGTTGACGACGCGGTTGCAGGCGGTGCGGCCCATCAGCTCGTTCGCGTCCTTGCGGGAAGCCCCTTCGACCAGCACGCGCTGCGTGGTGCCGACCAGCGCATCGCCGAAGCGGCGCACGTTGCCGTCGATCACGCGCTGCAGCGTCTGCAGGCGGGCCAGCTTCACCGCATGGGGCGTGTCGTCGTGCAGCGCGGCGGCGGGCGTGCCGGGGCGCGGGCTGAAGATGAAGCTGAAGCTGTTGTCGAACTGGCAGTCGTCGATCAGCTTCATCATCCTTGCGAAGTCTTCGTCGGTCTCGCCCGGGAAGCCGACGATGAAGTCGCTGGAGAGCGCGAGTTCGGGCCGGATGGCGCGCAGCTTGCGCACCGTGCTCTTGTATTCCATGGCGGTGTAGCCGCGCTTCATGGCCATCAGGATGCGGTCGCTGCCGTGCTGCACCGGCAGGTGCAGGTG
>Ga0209051_1001772_pt1 | contig 17141 bp, 17 predicted proteins | sample AraplaCvi_mMS_r2_2_FD_184286 | JGI IMG/M metagenome (GOLD analysis project Ga0209051, IMG submission 184286) | Arabidopsis root microbial communities from North Carolina, USA - plate scrape MF_Cvi_mMS_r2 (SPAdes) (version 2) | ecosystem: Host-associated > Plants > Roots > Endosphere | place...
CAGTCGACCGTCAGATTCGAGGTCACCGGTCCCGGCGAGGTGTTCAGCATCGACACCGATCCGGCGGGCTCGTTGGTGGCGGACCACACGCCGCTTCCGTTCTCGCGCGTCATGAGGGTCGGATCCGACGTGCAGTTGCTTCAGGTCGTCGCCGTCGGCCGGGACACCCCGGGACCGGGGTGCCGGATCACCCTCGACGGCAAGGTCGTGGCCGAGGAACCGATTGGCGGCAACGCCCACTGCATCTTCAGTCGACCGTAGGGGTGCGCGGCCGGGTGGCGGCGCGCTCGTGCCAGCGCAGGCGGAGTAGCAACACCCGGCGGTGCGCGCGGAACGACAGGCTCAACGGGTCACGCCAAGCCGCGGTGCGTACCGCTCGTTGGTGGTCGACGTCCATGTGTCGATTGTGCCGTCTCGGCGGTAATGGCGCGTGGTGGCGCGGGTCACCGGAGGACGTCATGCCGATGAACGGTCGACCAACTCGACTGAGCACTAGGCTGACTCCGTGAGTGACTTCGAACTGGCCGTCAGCGCCGAGATGGTGTTCACCGACCTCCCGATCGTCGAGCGGGTGCGTCGCATCGACGATCTCGGGTTCGCCGCGGAGATCTGGAGTTGGCACGACAAGGACTTGGACGCACTGGCCGCGACGGGCGCCCGGTTCACGTCGATGACGGGATACCTCCACGGCGACCTCATCGACCCGCAGACGGCCGACGAAGTCATCAGGACGGCCCAGCTGAGCGTCAAGGCCGCTGAGACGCTTGGGGTTACCCGACTGAACCTCCACACCGCAGAACTCGTCGACGGTCTGCCAGCCCGTCCCCGCCTGCGAGCTACCGGTGCAATGTGGGCCACCGCCGTCCGCACCTTGGAGAAGCTCGGTGAGATGGGCGCGGCGGCGGGCGTGACGTTCGTGGTGGAGAACCTCAACACCGTCGTCGACCATCCCGGAGTGCCGTTGGCCCGTGCGAAGGACGTCCTCGCGCTGATCGAGGGCGTGGCACATCCCAACGTCAAGATGATGCTCGACCTGTACCACGCACAGATCGGCGAGGGGAATCTCATCGAGCTGGTTCGCCGCTGCGGCAACGCCATTGGCGAGGTCCAGGTGGCCGACGTGCCGGGCAGGTGTCAGCCGGGGACCGGCGAGATCTACTACCCCGCCATCGCGAAGACGTTGCACGACATGGGATATCGAGGCACCGTCGGCCTGGAGGGCTACGCGTCGGGCGACGACGTCGACGCGCTCGAGGCGTTCCGAGCGGCGTTCACCGTCTAGCCGAATCGTTCGGCAAGGCGCTGCAGCGTCGCGGTGATGCCCTCGGCGTTCTTCTTGTCGTAGCCGAACGCGGTCATCATCAAGGGCACCTTGGCGGTGCTGTAATCGAAGGTCTCGGTGACCTCGGTGACCAGGCCGTCACCCTGGGTCGTCTCGGCCAACTCCCACCGCCACTTGTGCCCGAGCGGGTGCTGCCACTCGACGACTCTGCCCTCGTCGAACTCGGTGACGGTCGAGACGATCTTGTACGGCAGGCCGTACTGCTTCATCCCCACGGTGAACTTGTCTCCGACCGCGAGGTGGTGTGGTCCCTTGACGTCTACGTCGCGGACGGTGCCCGAGCCGTCGAGTTCGGGATGGCGGTGCGGATCGCCCACGATTGCGAAGACTTCCGCCGCCGGGGCCTTCACCTGGATGCGGCGCGCCACCCGTCGCGGGCCTGAGTCGACTGTCGTCACTGCTGAAGTGGTCATGTACGCCACATACCCCGCTCGTTCACGGTGCAACACCCGTCTCGCACGTAACCTCGAAGGCGTGACCGACGCCGCCCACGTAGTGCCAACAAGTCTGCGGGAGCGTAAGCGGCTGCGCACCCGTCTTCAGCTCGTCGGAGCGGCCGTCGAGTTGAGCCGACGGCACGGTTTCGCGAATGCGACCGTCGAGCAGATCGCCGCGGCCGTCGACGTCTCGCCGCGAACCTTCTCCCGCTACTTCCCGACCAAGGAAGCCGCGATCCTGTCGGTCATCCAGGACATGGCCGAGACCGCACTCGCCCACCTCGACGACGTCGACCCCGACGTGGCCCCCCTCGACGCCCTGGTGCAGGCGCACCTGCGGATGCTGGACGACGTGCACGTTGGCAGGCATGCGGTGACGCCGACCCTGCTGGCCGGAGCCCTGCTGGTCATCGGCGAGTCGGCCGCGCTTCGCCCGTTGGCCATCGGCACCACGCACCAGGGGCTGCTCGAGTCGGTCGCGCGCCGGATGGGCGTCAACCCCGACGCCCGCGGGCCCTGGCTGGTGATGCGGGTCTGGTTGTCGGCCTTGGCATGTGCGTCACGCGAGGTCGGGATGGACGTCGCCCTCGGGCGGTGTGACGCCACCTTGACCGCGAAGGCGATGCGACAGCGGGTGGTCGACGTGCGGACCGAGCTCGCCGACCTGGTGCCGCCCGCGCCTGCGTTGCCAGCTTCGACGGGCACAATAGATAGAGGTACTAGATAAGACGGCGGAAGGAACCGGCAATGGCCAGGACCGATGACGACACGTGGGACATCAACGAGAGCGTCGGCGTCACCGCGCTCGGCGTCGCCGGAGGTCGGGCGGCCGAGACCAGGAGCCCGAACCCGCTCATCAACGACCCGTTCGCGCGACTGTTCCTGGACGCGGCCGGTGACGGCGTCTGGCAGATCTACCTGAGCGACGAGCCCCCGGCCGAGCTGGCCGAGGTCGACCCCGACTTCGGGAAGCGCACTGAGGCGATGAAGAGTTACATCGGCTCGCGCACCAAGTACTTCGACGAGTTCTTCGTCGACGCGGCCGCCGCCGGTGTCGGTCAGTCCGTCATCCTGGCAGCGGGGCTCGACGCGCGGGCGTGGCGACTGGCCTGGCCACAGGGCAGTGTGGTCTACGAAATCGACCAGCCCAAGGTGCTCGCCTTCAAGCTCGAGACGCTGAAGTCCCACGGCGCCGAACCCACCGCCCGCCTCGTCGACGTCGGCGTCGACCTACGCCAGGATTGGCCGAAGGCGTTGGTGGAGGCGGGGTTCGACCCCTCCGTCCCGACGTCGTGGTCGGCGGAGGGGCTGCTTCCATATCTGCCGCCAGAGGCGCAGGACCTGTTGTTCGACCGCATCCAGTCCCTGAGCGCACCGGGGAGCCGGATAGCGGTCGAGGCCTTCACCGGCGACTTCTTCAGCGACGAGAGCGTCGCCAAGCGCAAGGAACAGATGGAGAAGTATCGGGAGGTCGCGCAGAAGCTGGGCAGCGACGCCGGGACCGACATCGGCGAGTTGCTCTACGACGGAAAGCGGACGGAAGTCACCGATTGGCTTGGCGCACATGGCTGGAAGGTCACGGCCATTGGAGCCGAGGAGCTGATGGCGGGCTACGGCCGAACGCTCCCGAGCGACGTCGAGGCACCCGTGCCAAACAGCGTGTTCGTCGAGGGTCGACTCTGATGTAGCTCACGAAGCCCGCCGACCATGCGGTCGGCGGGCCCGTGAGATCGAGAGCGAAACCCTACTTTCGACCCAGCTCGTGGGTCAGCGCCTCCAGCTCGTCACCACCGGCCATTTCCTGCGTGAGGTGGTCGAGGGTGATGTCGTCATAGGCGCAGTCGAGCTTCTGGCGACCGCGGTTGAGCAACACGAAGTGGTCGCCAACCATGTGGGCGTGGTGCGGGTTGTGCGTGATGAAGACGACGCCGAAGCCAGCCTCCTTGGCCGCGGTGATGTACTTCAGCACGACCCCGGACTGCTTGACGCCGAGCGCCGCGGTGGGCTCGTCGAGGATCAGCACCCGAGCCCCGAAGAACACCGCCCTGGCGATGGCGACGCACTGGCGCTGGCCGCCCGAAAGCGAACCGATCGGCGCGTCGACGTCGGGCAGTTCGATGCCCATCTTCGACAGTTCCGTCAGTGTGGTCGCCCGCATCGCGTTGGCGTCCAACGAGAACGGGAACGACTTCTTGCGGATCTCTTGGCCGAGGAAGAAGTTGCGCCACACCGGCATCAGCGGGACGACGGCCAGGTTCTGGTACACCGTGGCGATGCCCTTGGCCAACGCGTCGGCGGGTGAACCGAACTTGACCGACTCCCCGTCGACGATCAACTCGCCTTCGGTCTGCTGATGCAGACCGGATATGATCTTGATCAGCGTGGACTTGCCCGCGCCGTTGTCGCCGAGGATTCCGGTCACCTCGCCGGCGTGCACGCGTAGGCAGATGTCCTTGAGTGCGGTGATGTTGCCGTAGGACTTGCCGACGTTCTTCAGCTCGACCAGTGGCACCTTGCCTCCGGACGGTGCGTCGTGGCTTGGCTTTTCGACTGTGGTGGTCATCGGCTCACTTCTTCGCTGCGTAGTTACGGAAGGCGTTGTTGGCGATCACCGCGAACAGCAGCATCGCGCCAAGGAAGAACTTGAACCAGTCCGGGTCCCACCCGGCGTAGACGATGCCCTGGTTCGTCATCCCGAAGATGAACGCACCGATGGCCGCGCCGACCGCCGTGCCGTAGCCACCTGTCAGCAGACAGCCGCCGATGACCGCCGCGATGATGTAGAAGAACTCGTTGCCGATGCCTTGACCGGACTGCACGGTGTTGAACGCGAACAGCAGGTGCATGCCCACGAACCAGGCGCAGAACCCGACGAACATGAACAGCCCGATCTTGACCTTGGTGACCGGAACACCAACGGCGCGAGCGCTGTCCGCGTCCCCGCCGACGGCGAAGATCCAATTGCCGATCTTGGTCTTGAACAACACCCACGTCGCCACCGCGGTGAAGACCAGCCACCACACCACCGTGATGCGGATGCTGACACCGAACACGTTGAACGACGACGCGAAGACCTTCTGCGCGGAGGCGAAGCCGGACATGTCTCCGACGCTCTGGGTGGCCACCTGCCCGGCGACCAACTTTGTCACCGCGAGGTTGATGCCGGCCAACATGAAGAACGAGCTGAGCGTGATGAGGAAGCTGGGGATCTTGGTCTTCATCACCAGGAAGCCGTTGAGGAAGCCGACGCCCAGCGCGAGCGCCAGTGCCAGCGCCGCTCCGACCCAGAGGTTCAGGTGCAGGTTGTAGGCCAGCATCGACGCGGCAAGCGAACTGAAGGTCACCGCCACACCCGCGGAGAGGTCGAACTCCCCGCCGATCATGAGGACCGCCACGCCGCAGGCCATGATGCCAATGGTCGAGCTGGCGTACAGCACGGTGGCGAGGGAGTTGGCCTCGCGGAACGGAGGTGCGACCAGTAGGAAGAAGACGAAGATGCCGATGGCACCGATGCCCGCCCCCATCTCGGGGCGAATCAGCAACCGTTGCAGCCGATTCCGCTCCTTGACGCGCTCGTCACGGACCACCTCGTGGCCGCCCACGTTCAGGTCTGTTTGCGTAGTCATGTGTCCTCCCGCTCCTAGCGAGTTCCGGCCTTGGCCAGGTCGGCGACGGCGTCGATGTTGCCTTGGTCGATGAACGACGGTCCGGTCAGCGTCGCCTGGCCGCCGCCGATCAGGTTCTTGTTGTTCTTGAACAGCCACAGCGCGTCGATGGCGAGGTAGCCCTGCAGGTACGGCTGCTGGTCGACGGCCCACTGGACCTGGCCTCCCTTGATGGCGTCGACGAGGGCGGCGTTGGTGTCGAACGTGACGACCTTCGCCTGGCTGCCCGCGTTGCCCAAGGACTGGACCGCGGTCAGCGCGATCGGCGCACCGAGCGCCACGATGTGGTCGACGGAGGGATCCTGCTGCAACTTGGCCGTGATGGTCGCCTCGACCGACGGCATGTCTTTGCTGTTGACGTTCAGGATCTCACTTTGCCCCTTGAAGCCTTCCTTCACACCGGCGCAACGAGATTCGAGGGCCACCTGACCCTGCTCCTGGATGACGCAGACGATCTTCTTGGCGCCGTCGGCGTTGAGCTTCTCGCCGGCGGCGATGCCCGCCAGCTTCTCGTCCTGGCCGAAGTACTCCTGGACGCCCATCGACTTGAAGTTGTCGAAGCCGGAGTTGAACGCCACCACCGGGATGCCCTTGGCCTGCGCCGCCTTCACCGCGGGCGCCATGGCGTCGGGCTTGGCGAGCGTGACCGCGATGCCATCCACTCCGCTGTCAATCGCGCTCTGGACGAGGTTGGCCTGGTTGGGCGCCTCCGGATCGTTGGAGTATCGGAGTTCGATGTTGTCCTTCTTCGCGGCGGCTTCGGCGCCCTTGCGAATCAGGTCCCAGAACGAGTCGCCGGGCACTTCGTGGGTGATCATCGCGACCGTCATCCGCGGGGTGTCGACGCTGCCGCCGCCTCCCGAGCCGTCACCGGACCCCGCGGGCTTGCCGCCCGTGCTCGAACACGACACGAGCCCCAGGGCGATAACCCCTGCACCGGCGGCGGCTGCAAGCCGAACAAACTTCATCGTCTCTCCTGTCTGCGGGTGCCGTGGGACACGGCCTTGAGACGATGTAATACGGGTCACAGCCGAAAGTCAATACTTTGTTCGGACATTAGGACTGCAGGTCATTTGACCGCAGGCGCGCCGAAGTTAGCCAGCCGACTTTGGGGGCCGACCGGCAAGCGAACGGTTAGCGGTCGACGAGCGTGGTCTCGAAGTAATAACGCGACGCGCGGTAGCAGTGGTCGCCGTACTCCACGGCTTTGCCCGAGTCGTCGAAGGCCGTGCGGCTCATGGACAGCAGTGGGGCACCGGCCTTCTCGGCCAACAGCCTGGCCTCGGTCCGCGTGGCGGGTCGGGCGCCGATGCGCTGCCTGGCCAGGCGAATGTGCACACCGCGGGCGCGCAACGCCTGGTACAGGCCACTGCGCTCCAATTCGTCGGCCGCCGGGGCCAATTCGATCGGCAGGTAGTTGACCATCACCGCGAGCGGCTCACCGTTGGCACGCCGAAGCCGCTGAATGGTCACGATCTCGTGGCCGCTGGCGAGGCTGAGCTGAGTCGCCACCTCGTCCTCGGCCTGTCCGACCTGGTAGTCGAGCAGTTCGGTGGTCGGTTCCTGGCCCGCCCGGGCGAGGTCGTCGTAGAGGCTGGTCAGCTCGACGCGACGGTGCACGGGGTTCTGCACCACCTGGGTGCCGACGCCCCGCTTGCGCACCAGCAGGCCCTTGTCGACGATCTCCTGGATGGCGCGACGAGTCGTCGGCCGCGACAGCGTGAGTCGCTTGGCGAGGTCGAGCTCGTTCTCGAACCGGTCGCCCGGCACCAGATGGCCGTCCCGGATGGCCGCCTCGATAGCCTGCGCCAGTTGGTAATACAACGGAACGGGGCTCGAGCGGTCGAGCTCTACCTCGAGGGGCACGTCGACTCCAATCTCGGGTGACCAGGCAAGACTGGGCCCAAGGGTAACACCAGCATGATCGCAAGTCCGAATGTCAGGACAAACTCTTGACAGACCGGAGTGACGGGGGGCACAGTCGTGGTGAGCCTCAGCCCAATCGACCCGGGAGCCGACTTGTCCACCTCAGAGCCGTTCGACGTGCTGGCCATCGGTCGCAGTGGCGTCGACATCTATCCACTGCAGATCGGCGTCGGCCTCGAGGAGGTCGAGTCGTTCGGCAAGTTCCTCGGCGGCAGCGCCGCCAACGTGACGGTCGCCGCCGCCCGGCTCGGCAACCGCTCTGCGCTGATCTCCGGCGTTGGTGACGACCCCTTCGGCCGCTTCGTCCGTGCCGAACTGGGTCGGCTCGGGGTCGACAACCGCTACGTCGCAACGCATGACGCCTTTCCGACCCCGGTCACCTTCTGCGAGATCTTTCCCCCCGACGACTTCCCGCTGTACTTCTACCGCAAGCCCAGCGCACCCGATCTGCAAGTCACACCCGGTGAGATCGACGCCGACGCCGTCCGGTCGGCGCGGCTGTACTGGTCGACGGTGACGGGGTTGTCCGAGGAGCCGAGCCGCAGTGCGCACTTCGCCGCGTGGGAGGCCCGGTCTGGGGCGAGCGAAGCGACGGGGACTAGGGAAGGCCGGGCGCCGCTGACGGTCCTGGACCTCGACTACCGCCCCATGTTCTGGGCGGACGCCGCGGCGGCGACCGAGCAGGTGCAACGCGCACTGCAGCACGTGACCGTCGCCGTCGGCAACCGCGAGGAGTGCGAGATCGCCGTCGGCGAGACCAACCCGCACAAGGCGGCCGACGCGCTGCTCGACCTCGGCGTCGAGCTGGCGATCGTCAAGCAGGGCCCCCGCGGCGTGCTCGGCAAGACGAAGCACTCCTCGGTGACCGTGCCGCCCAACGACGTCGACGTGGTCAACGGTCTCGGTGCGGGAGACAGCTTCGGCGGCAGCCTCATTCACGGTCTGCTACACGACTGGTCACTGGAGAAGACGCTTCGCTACGCGAACGCCGCCGGCGCCATCGTGGCCTCGCGGCTCGAGTGCTCCACCGCCATGCCCACCGCAGCCGAGGTCGCCCAGTTGGCCGAGAAGACCGCCGAGGATGCCGTCAATGTCTAGCGCTGAAGTTTCCCCCGTCGCCCCGGAAGTCTCCCCCGTCGCTTCGCTCGCCCCGGAAGTCTCCCCCGTCGCTTCGCTCGCCCCGGTTTGCAACGACTACGCAGCCGTCACCGATCTGCGCGCCGCCGACCCCGGCGCCGTGGCCCGCGCCTGGGACACCAGGACCACGCGCCCGACCATCCGAGGTGACGGTCGGCTGATGATCGTCGCCGCCGACCACCCCGCCCGCGGCGCGCTGGCCGTCGGCAACCGCCCCACCGCGATGAACAGCCGCACCGATCTGCTGGACCGGTTGCGCGCCGCGCTCGCGGAGCCAGGAGTCGACGGCGTCCTCGCGACGTCGGACATCCTCGACGACCTCCTGCTGCTTGGCGCCCTCCAGGACAAGGTGGTGTTCTCGTCGTTCAACCGCGGTGGCCTTGCCGGTGCCGCGTTCGAGCTGGACGACCGGATGACCGGCGCCACCGCCGCGTCCACCGCCGCCGCGAAGATGAACGGTGGAAAGATGTTGTGCCGCATCGCCCTCGACGATCCCGGCACGGTCGCGACCATGACGGCGTGCGCGCAGGCCGTCGACGAACTCGCCGCGCGCGGTCTCATCGCCATGCTCGAGCCGTTCATGTCCAGCCGCGTCAACGGCAAGGTCCACAACGACCTCAGCCCCGACGCCGTCATCAAGTCCGTGCACATCGGCCAGGGCCTCGGCTCGACGTCGGCCTACACGTGGATGAAGCTGCCCGTCGTCCCCGAGATGGACCGCGTGATGGAGTCGACCACGCTGCCGACGCTGCTGCTCGGTGGTGACCCCGCCGACCCGGACGAGGCGTTCGCGTCGTGGGAGAAGGCCCTCGGCCTACCCTCGGTGCGCGGTCTCATCGTCGGCCGCACCCTGCTCTACCCTCCCGACGACGACGTGAGCTCAGCCGTCGCGACGGCCGTTTCGATGGTGAGGTGAACATGCACTCCGAGCTCTACATCCCGGCCCGCAGCGCCGAACTGCCCTACACGGTCGACGTCACCCCGAAGTCCGCGGGCTGGACCGAATCCTCCTTGCAGGTAATCGAGCTGGACGACTCCCAATCCGCCGAGCTTCACACCGGCGGCACCGAGGTGATGATCCTGCCGCTGGCCGGCGGCGGCAGCGTCGAATGTGACGGTGTGACGTTCGAACTGGCGCAACGCAACTCGGTGTTCGACGGACCGTCGGACATGGTGTACCTCGGCATCGAGCAGGAGTATCGAATCACCGGGGAGGGCCGGTTCGCCATCTGCGGTGCCCGCGCGAAGACGTCGTTTCCCAACCGCCGCGTGGCAGCCAAGGACGTCTCCGTCGAGTTGCGCGGCGCCGGGAACTGCAGCAGGCAGGTGCACAACTTCGGCACCGCGGGCGTGTTCGAGGCCGACTCCCTGATCGCCTGCGAAGTCATCACCCCCGGCGGCAACTGGTCGAGCTACCCCGCCCACAAGCACGACCAGAACACCCCGACCGAATCCGAGCTCGAGGAGATCTACTACTTCGAAATCGCGCCTGGCCCAGACGGTTCCAGGGGATTTGGCTACCACCGCGTGTACGGCACACCGGACCGGCCGATCGAGGTGCTCGAGGAGGTCCGCACCGGTGACGTGGTGTTGGTGCCGCACGGCTATCACGGGCCGTCGGTCGCCGCGCCCGGCTACCACATGTACTACCTCAACGTGATGGCCGGACCTGGCGCCGAACGCGCCTGGAAGATCGTCGACGACCCCGAACACGCATGGCTCCGCGGCACTTGGGACGACCAGAGTATCGATCCAAGGTTGCCCCTCGTTCCGTCCTCACACGCCCCGAAGGGAGCATGACCATGGTCTCCACCGCACCCAAGCGGGCCGAGAAGATCGCCGACGGCGAGCCCACCGTTCGACTCACCGTCGCACAGGCCACGATTCGGTTCCTCGGCAACCAGTACGTCGAGCACGACGGCACCCGATCCAAGTTCTTCGCAGGAGCCTTCGGCATCTTCGGGCACGGCAACGTCGCCGGCCTCGGGCAGGCGCTGCTGCAGGACGAGCTCACGGCGATCGAGACGGGCACCGAACCCGGCCTGCGCTACGTGTTGGCCCGCAACGAGCAAGCCATGGTGCACAGCGCGGTCGCCTATGCGCGGCAAAAGGACCGGTTGCAGACCTGGGCCGTCACCGCCAGCGTCGGACCCGGGTCGACCAACATGCTGACCGGCGCCGCCCTGGCGACCATCAACCGGTTGCCCGTCCTGCTGCTGCCCGCCGACACCTTCGCCACCAGGGCGAGCTCGCCGGTGCTGCAGGAACTGGAGCTGCCGTCCTCCGGCGACGTCACCGTCAACGACGCGTTCAAGCCGCTGTCGCGGTACTTCGACCGGGTGTGGCGGCCCGAGCAATTGCCCGCCGCGCTGCTCGGCGCGATGCGGGTGCTCACCGACCCCGTCGAGACCGGTGCCGCCACGGTGGCCATTCCTCAGGACGTGCAGGCCGAGGCCCACGACTGGCCGGAATCGCTGTTCGCCGAACGTACGTGGCACGTCGCGCGGCCGTTGCCAGAGCGCTCGGTGATCGCGCGGGCCGCCGAGGTCATCCGCGCGGCGCGCAAGCCGCTCATCGTCGCAGGCGGTGGCGTCATCTACTCCGACGCGACCGATGCCCTCGCCGCGTTCTGCGAGAAGACGGGCATCCCCGTCGGGCAGAGTCAGGCGGGCAAGGGCGCGCTCCCCTACGACCATCCGCAGTCGGTCGGCGCCATCGGCTCCACCGGCACCACCGCTGCCAACGCCCTGGCCACCGAGGCCGACGTCGTCATCGGGATTGGCACCCGCTACAGCGACTTCACCAGCGCCTCGCGGACGGCGTTCAACAATCCAAATGTGAAGTTCGTCAACGTCAACGTCGCGTCGATCGACTCGGTCAAGCAGGGTGGCGTCAGCGTCGTCTCCGACGCCCGGGAGGCCATGGAGGCGCTCGGCGTCGCACTTGGTGACTACTCGGTGAGCGACGAATACCGGACCCGCACAGCCGATCTCGCGAAGGAATGGGAGGACACGGTCTCCGCGGCGTACAAGCTCGACGACGACGTGGCGCTGAACCAGAACCAGGTGATCGGTCTGGTCAACACCCTGTCCGATCCGCGCGACGTCGTAGTGTGCGCCGCCGGGTCGATGCCCGGCGATCTGCACAAGCTGTGGCGCATCCGGGATCGCAAGGGTTACCACGTCGAATACGGCTACTCCTGCATGGGTTACGAGATCGCAGGCGGGATCGGTGTCAAGATGGCCGAGCCCGATCGCGACGTGTTCGTCATGGTCGGCGACGGCTCCTATTTGATGATGGCCACCGAACTGGTGACCGCGGTGCAGGAGAACGTCAAGGTCATCGTCGTGCTGGTGCAGAACCACGGGTTCGCGTCCATCGGCGGCCTTTCCGAGGCCTTGGGCTCGCAGCGTTTCGGCACGGCGTACCGCTACCGCACCGGCGACGGCCGACTCGACGGCGACAAGCTGCCCGTGGACCTGGCCGCCAATGCCGCCAGTCTGGGCGCCGACGTGATCCGCGTGGTGACCGCCGCCGAGTTCACCGACGCGGTCAAGGTGGCCAAGGCCAGCGACCGGACGACGGTGATCCACGTCGAGACCGACCCGCTGGTCTTCGCCCCGGACAGCGAATCCTGGTGGGACGTACCGGTGTCGGAGACGTCCACGCTCGAGTCGACCCAAACCGCGTACCAGACGTACTCGGACTGGAAGAAGATTCAGCGGCCCCTGATCCGCCCCTCTGAATAGCACCGGCCCGGCCGAGAAGGACCATCGTGAAGATCGCGCTCGACCCCACCCCGTTCCACCACGACTACGAGCTGCTCGAATTACCCCGTGTCGTCGCGGAATTGGGCTTCGCTCACCTGCAGCTCACCCCGCATCGGGACTTCATCCCGTTCTTCAACCACCCGCGGGCCGACGACGATCTGGTGGCCAAGTTCCGCAAGGCGTGCGAGCGTGCGAACGTGGGCATCGCCTCGGTCCTCCCGGTGCTGCGCTGGTCGGGTCCGGACGAGGACGCGCGGGAAGCGGCCGTCCGAAACTGGAAGCGCGTCATCCAGATCACCGTCGACCTCGGCGTCAACGTGATCAACACCGAGTTTTCCGGCCGGCCGGAACGCGCCGAGGAATCCGAGCGGGCGTTCTTCCGGTCCATGGAGGAACTGATGCCGATCTTCGAGCGCGAGGGCATCGACGTCCGCATCGATCCGCACCCCGACGACTTCGTCGAGGACGGCTTCGAAGCGGTGCGCATCATCCGGGGAGTCAACTCCCCCAACCTCGGCATGGTGTACGTGGCGTGCCACACATACCACATGGGCGGCAACATGATTGACATCATGCGGGCCGCCGGCGACAAGCTGCGACTCGTCCACGTCGCCGACACCATGGATCACCACCGCAGCCACGGACTGCGGTACATCACCAATCCCCCTGGCAACGCCGCCCGGGTGCACCAGCACCTCAAGATCGGCGACGGTGACGTCGACTGGGACGAGTTCTTCTCCGGACTCGCCGAGATCGGGTTCTACGACCGCCCCGACACCGTGATGGTGTCCTCGGTGTTCGCCGAGGACGAGAACGCCCACGAGGTGTCGCGCTACCAGCTCGCCACCATGACCGACTACGTCTCCAAGTACGCGAAGTAGACGCCGACCCACGGCGGCATCGCGTGTGCGGTGAGATCGCCGAAACGGGCGACATCGCAATCTCACCGCACAGTCGACGAGCGATTTGGAGGGTGACGCGACAATGGTCCCCATGCCATTCGCCGAACTGCACCTGCACCTCGAGGGCACCCTCGAACCCGAGACGATCCTGCGCCTCGCCGAGCGCAACCGGATCGACCTGCCCTACGCCGACGTCGACGAGCTGTCGGCGCAGTACGACTTCGCGGATCTGCAGTCGTTCCTGAACCTGTACTACGCCAACATGGCCACCCTGCAGACCGCGGCCGACTTCGCCGAGATGACCGACGCGTACCTCGCCAGGGCCGCCCGCGCCGGTGTCCGGCACGCCGAGGTGTTCCTCGACCCCCAAGCCCACCTCAGTCGCGGGATCGCCCTCGAGGAGGTGATGGACGGCGTCTCGACGGCGCTCGAATCCTCATTCGCCACCCACGGGGTCAGCAGCGGTCTGATCATCGCGATGCTGCGCGACCACAGCGCCCAGTCGGCGATGGACGTCCTCGATGCCGTTGTCGCACTTGGCAAGCCGATCCTCGGAGTCGGACTGGACTCCGCCGAGATGGGGCACCCCCCGTCGAAGTTCGTCGACGTCTTCGCCAGGGCACGCGCTGAGGGACTGCACCTGGTAGCGCACGCCGGTGAGGAAGGTCCGCCCGCCTACATCTGGGAGGCGTTGGACCTGCTCGGCGTCGAGCGCGTCGACCACGGCATCCGCTGCCTCGAGGACGACGCGCTCGTTCAGCGGTTGGTCGCCGAGCAGACCCCGTTGACGGTGTGCCCGCTGTCCAACGTGCGGTTGCGCGTCGTCGACGACATCGCCGACCACCCGCTGCCCGCCATGCTGCAGCGGGGGCTCAACGTGTCGGTCAACTCCGACGACCCCGCCTACTTCGGGGGGTATCTGGACGACAACGTGACGGCGGTGCGCGATGCGCTCGGACTCGACGAGGCGGCGCTGACGACGCTGGCACGCAACTCGGTCACTGCCTCGTTCGCCGACGACACCCGCAAGGCCGAGTTGCTCGCCGAGATCGCGACCGGCTAGCAGGTGGTTCCGGCGGCGGGCAGGGTGAGGTCGACGAGGTACTTGGTGGCGGCCTCGTCGACGCATGAGTCGCCTTCGAAGACCACCGTGTGCTGGGTGCCGTCGTAGGTCAGCAGCCCACCATGCAGTTCCTTGGCCAGGTCGACTCCCGCCTGATACGGGGTGGCCGGGTCGTGGGTGGTGGACACGACGAGGACAGGGGGCAGGCCGGGCGCGGCCGCCGCGTGCGGGGCGCTCGTCGACGGCACCGGCCAGAACGCGCAGTAGTCCATCGGCGCGTTGCCGGTGAACGGTCCAAAGGTCATGAACGGCGCGACCTTTCGCATCTGCCGATCCTCGTCGACGAACTTGGCGCGGTCGGTGACGGGCGGCCGGTCGACGCACGTGATGGCGATCTGCGCGTCGCCGATGTTGGCGTAATGGCCCTGCTCGTCGCGTTGGGAGTAGTCGTCGGCCAGCGCCAACAGCGTGTCGCCGTGACCCTTGGTGAGCTCGGTCAAGCCGTCGGTCAGGTGCTTCCACAGGGTCGGCGAGTACATCGCGTTCATGGTGCCGGTGATCGCGTCGCCGTAACTCAGCCCACGCGGATCCTGGGTCGGTGCGGCCTTCGCCACCAGGGGGTCGACCAAGTGGTGGTAGACGTCGACTGCCTTGGCCGGGTCGGTGCCGAGCGGGCAGGTGGCGTTCTTGGCGCAGTCCTTGGCGTAGTCGTCGAACGCCTTCTGAAAGCCGGCCGCCTGGTCGACGTCGGATTGCATCGGGTCGGCGTCCGGGTCGACGGCGCCGTCGAGGATCATCGCCCGCACCTTGTCCGGATACGCCTCGGCGTAGGCCGAGCCGATCAGGGTGCCGTAGGAATAGCCGATGTAGGTCAACTTGGCGTCGCCGAGCGCAGCCCGCAACGCGTCGAGATCCTTGACGACACTGGCGGTTCCGACGTTGGCGAGGAACTCCTTGCCCATCCGGTCGACGCAGCGCTGCACGAACTTCTTCTCGGTGTCCTCGATGTGGGCGACGCCCGCGGGACTGTAGTCGACCTGCGGGTCGGCGCGCGCGGCGTCGGCCTCGGCGTCGGAGTTGCACCTCAGCGCCGGCGTCGACGAGCCAATCCCCCGCGGATCGAACCCGACCAGGTCGAAGCGCTGCCGGATCTCGGCGGGCAATGCGTCCACCGTGCCGATCGCCGCGTCGACCCCGGAAGCACCCGGACCACCGGGGTTGATCACCAGCGACCCGATCTTCTGCCCGGTCGCGGGAAAGCGGATCAAGGCCAACGTGGCTGTGCCAGCGTCCGGCTTGGCGTAATCGACCGGAACGGTGAGCTTTCCGCACTGCGCACCGTCCGGCAATTCGGCGTCGTCGCCGCCAGCCGCGACCTGACACGGTCCCCACTGCACGGTCTCGCCCGCCCGTTGGGCACTGGCCTCCGGCTTGCCGCCGACGGTCCCGCCGCAGCCGGCCGTCACCGCACCGATCGCGGCGACCGCAGCCACGACGAAGAGGGACCGACCTACGCCGTGATCTTGAATCCAGCTCATCGGCAACATGCTGCCAGGGCCACCTGGGAGAACCTCGCGACCTTCTCGCATCGGCGCGTCAACCGCGTCGTCGGCGGGTATGTCGCCACTGCCAGAGTTTGAACGTCGAGTGCGATGTGGGGATTACATGGATCAGCAGTGCGCAGGCAGCGGCCGGGAACTGCCGGGTGAGCCGCCCCCGGATACCGCGGTGGCCTGTCCCGAGTGCGGCCGCGAGGTGCGGATCGACGTGCAGGAAGCCGAGCACGGCCAGCGCGTCGTGATCGAGGACCACCAGGGGATGGTGGACGTCTCCGGTTGAGTCGGTTGAGTCGACCTCCCCGGCCACGCCGGCGGCCGGGATGACACCCTGACACCGTGCCGACTGAACCCACCACCGTCGTTCGATCCGCCACCCCGTCGGGTGCCGAACTGGCCACCCTGACCTTCGACCACGGCCCGCTGAACCTCTTCGACCAGGCCATGTTCGACTCGCTCACGGCCAACGTCGCAGAGCTAGTGGCCAACCCGCCCCGCGCCGTGTTGTTGCGCGCCGATGGCAAGGTCAACTCGGCGGGCGTCGACGTTCACCTGTTCCAGGGTCTGACCGAGCGGCAGGGCGCCGACCTGTGGCGCAAACTGCTCACCGACGTCATCGCGCCGATCGAGGCGCTGCCCTGCCCCGTCGTGTTCGCCGCCCACGGCCTGACGCTCACCGCGGCGTTCGAGATCGCCCTGGCGTGCGACGTCATCCTGGCCGGACCGCGCGCCACGTTCGGACTCGTCGAGACCGTCGTCGGACTGACGCCTTCCATGGGTGGACCGCAGCGTCTGGCCGAGCGGGCCGGCTCGGGGCGGGCCCGGGAGTTGGTCATGACGGGCGACGTGTACGACGCGGCCACGATGTCGGCATGGGGCGTGGTGAACGCCGTGTACGACGACGTCGAGACGGCGGCTCGCGCGTTGGCGGCGCGCTTGGCCGACGGCCCGACGAAGGCACACGCGGCGACCAAGGAGATCATCGCGGCGTGGCGCACCGGCGGTGTCGGCCACGCCGACGGCGTCACCCCTGAGGTGTCTGGTGCGCTGTTCGAGACCGAGGACCTGAAGGGCGCCGTCGCGAGCTTCCTCGAGAACGGCCCCGGCAAGGCGACCTACCAGGGGCGCTAGCCGGTCGAGACCTGCTTCTTGCCGTAGTGGCGCTCCAGCATGGCCGTGTCGCCGTACACCCGAACGTGGGCGGTCTTGCCGTCGCGGATCGTGTACACGTTGACGCCCTGGCTCGTCTCGCCGTCGACGGTGACGTCACCGATCACGATCACGGTGTCGCCGTCGGCGACGAACCGGGTCGGCGTGGCCGTCGTCGACTTCTCGCTCATCCG